>OGYF01002940.1_pt1 | contig 12183 bp, 16 predicted proteins | sample 1576451 | NCBI WGS metagenome assembly OGYF01 (sample SAMEA3541505, study PRJEB24748) | human gut metagenome | biome: human gut; feature: human-associated habitat; material: faeces | place: China | collected 2012 | reverse complement strand
GGGAGCAGCGCCCCCGTCAATGCTGGTGAGGTTGTTGCTGGGGGAGCAGCAGGGAGTGCCTAGCATACGGAACGAGCCGCCGGTGGGGGTGGTCACGACACAGAGAGAGTATTTAGTCCGGGTACGGATGCCGCAGGCGGTGACCTGAGCGCAATTCCGCTTCGTCATGGGATAGAGAGTGGTTCCGGTCCCGATGGTAAAATACACCGGAGCATTGATGGTGGTGGTGTCGGGGATGGCCTGAGCCACGACCACGCAATACTTCTCTCCGTTGTTGTAGGCTCCAGCAGGCAGGTTGATCTCCAGGTTCCCTCCGGTAAAGGCGACCGCCTGAGAAAGCACGAGCCGGTCGCAAAGTCTGCATACAGGTTTACAAGACATAATTACCTCCAAAAAATCAGGGGCGGCAGACACTCAGCCCACCGCCCCGAAGTAGTCACGGCAGAGCCGGAAATTTACCCGTATCGATTTCGGTACGGTTAGCAGCCACAGCCGCAGCCGTTGTTATAGGCCCCGCAGTAGGGATAGGGGGCGGGCACCTGATGGGCGGGCACAGGCATGGGGTTGATCCGGCGGATCAGCTCAGAGGTCTGGGCATCCAGAGTAGCGGTCAGGTAGCTGTTCTGGTTGGCCTGAGAGGCAGCCAGCTTGAGAGACTGATTCTCCGCCTGGAGGGAATCGATCTTGCTCTGAGTCAGGAAGTCCAGAATGGCGCGGGTGTTGGAGTTGTTATTCTCCAGGATATCGCGGGTGCTGCCCTGGATGGTGTTCTGGATGGCGCAGGTATTGGTCGCCATGTTGTAATTCACACCATCAATGGCCCTCTGGGTCTGGCAGCAGCAATCCTGAGCCTGAGCGGCCATATTGCACATCTGAGACTGGACACCGTTGAAGCCCTGAAGCAGAGCCACATTGGTGTTGTTGAAGCCGCTGGTGATGCTGTTGTTCAGGGCATAGGTACTATCGCAAATGCCCTGCTGGATAGCAGAGATGCCGCGCTCCACACCGTTGAAGGCAATGGCCTCGTTTACATCTGCGCGGGTGGCAAGGCCCTGGAGTCCGGGATCAGTGCTGGCACCGCCACCGCCGAAGCCGCCGAAACCACCGCGGCCCCAGCCGAAGATCATGGCAAAGATGATGATAGCCCACCAGCCGTCACCGCCCCAAAAGCCGCCGTTGTTACAGTTGCCGCCGTTGGAATCGCTGCCCAGCGCATAGCCAGTCGCAAAATCGTTATCCATTGTATATACTCCTTTATCAGTTATTACATCGAGGCCGTACGCTCCCCGGATGTTTCCAAAGAGCGGTTTTTATCAAGACCCGAAAACTGATAAAGAGTGCGCTATTTTATTTCATCGGAAGCCCAAGTTGTCTTGCGATCTCCTCAACTGAGGTCCCTCTCTGCTTTGCCATGTTCTCCGCAGTTTGGCGGAGCTGCTGCGGGTTTTTCCCCTGGATGAGCCGCATAGCCTGGGCGGCCTGTGGGTTCTGCCCAGCCATTTGCTGGAGCATTTGCATGGGATTTCCGCCGTTCCGCGCCATCTGGAGCATAGCCATCATGGGATTATTCATCGGAGGCATCATTCTTTTTCACTGCCTTTCCAGCGGGCTTTTTCAGTCTGTCCACCTCATCTTTTAGGTTTTGCACTGTGTCCTTCATGTCTATAAACTCGTCCAGTGGAGCAAAGGCCGCCACCTGCGCAGGGGCTTGTTCCTGTTTTTCTCTGGGTACATCGAGCTTAAACTCGAACACATCAGCTGCTCCGCTGTTGGTATTGAATCGTTTCATGTAGACCACATTATGGGCTAGGTCCGGGAAGAACATTGGAGCACCCATAAAGTCCACTGGGACCCCCAGCGCCTCCTCTCTGGAGGCCACAGGACGGCAGAAAAAGTTAGGCTGTGTGTTTGTATTCCCAACCGTCTGTGCGGCCTGTACGGGTTGCGGAGAGGGCTGCTGCATAGGCTGGTAGATCTGTGGAGCAGGCGCAAACGGAGTTACTGGGTTGTATCCGCCATAAGCGGGGTATGTATAATTAGGAAATCCGGCCATTGTCCAGCGCCTCCTTCCTCGCTTCTACTTCATCCAAGTATTTTTGGAGCCCATAGTCATCCCCCTGGGCCTGATACCACATCACACTCTCGGCGGCACAGTCCGGTCGGATGCCGGCAGCCACCAGCCTTTCTACCGGAGTCATATATCACACGTCCTTTGTATAAAAATAATGGAGTCCGTGAGGAGGGCGGCGACGTGTACCAACCCTTGATCCCCACGTCCTCCATGGATATATTGTCGCATAAAAAATTCCCGCATGGGTGGTATCCATGCGGGAGTTGTGTGGGGGTTATGTGGAATTTGCGTGACTTTTTACTATATCCAACTGACGTTTGTTTTTCTTTGCAAATTCTAGTTTTTAGTGTATAATATATAGACAGAGGTGATGATAGGTGTATAAAAAGGAAATCCGAAATTGCAAGATATTTATTCTTTTCTGTTTATTGGGTGTAGCATACGGCTCAGGAAATTTTGTGTGGGGTATTGTATGCGGACGGATGTTTTCTATCGTTGGCGGGATTATTTGTGCTCTGGTGTGCGGTTTTTGCTCGATGCGAAGCGTTAGAAACATCGAGATTTATGCAGCAATTGGAAAAGACTACGAAGATCTGATAAAATTGGCAAAACAAAAGGAGCCAGGTTAATACCTGACTCCTTCTTTTTGTGCAATTCTACTTGCGGACCTCTTCACTTCATCCATTATGTACGAAAGGTGGTGAGATACTGTTGACCTATCCCAACCCAACTCAGCCGCTATATCTGCCTGTGGCATCTTCTCAATGATATACCTTCTGGCGATGATGTCATCATCACGATGAAGCGCAGCTTCCTCGATTGCTATTTTAAGCTCTGAGCGCAAGAGCCTGTCCAACGGTTCTGGAAGTTTTACTCTTGCGCTCATTTGGTCACGTCCTTATTACTTATTTGCAGCCGCCATCATAGCAGCCTCCAGTCGAGTACACAAACCCATGGGCCTGGACCCATCTGTAACGCCAGCCTTAACCACTCTTTCCAGCCCTTCAATTTCCCACTGCTGGGTCGGTTTCTTCTTGGCCTGTCTGGACATCCAGTTTTCCATCATTGCATCAAACTGATCCTGAGTCATATCATCATCCTCCTGATATTCGGGGCGATATGCGCCCACAATGAATTTCTTGTGTCTCCGGCGGCGCAGTACCGCCCCTCCGTTGTCCTCACTGGCACTTCCGGTGTTGCCATCAATGGTGGTGATGTAGGTCCCATCCCAGCTCTCACAGATGCCAACATGTCCGGCGGAGCTTCTGCCGGAGAAGTTGAAGAACACGATGTCTCCCGGCCGGTAGTCAGTCACCTTCTGATTCTTGTGGAAGGACATCAGCGTGGGACAGTAGGCGGTCTTATCTCCGCCATAGTACAGGTCAGAGACCCCGGCCTCCCGGAACACCCACCAGACGAACACGGCGCACCAGGGATATCCACCGCCCGAGACTGCTCTGCCATAGTAGGCAGTGTTGTATTTCACATTATCACTTTTGGCCGGGGATTCTTTGGTCCCGATCTGCGACCGGGCGATCTCCAGAATATCATTTGCTGTCGACATTTTCTCCCTCCTCAGTGGGAAGCTGGTAGTAGTTTGTGATGGTCGTAGGGCTATCTTCCGTTCCATCTGTCAACACATCCTGCACCTTCTGGGACTGGGTCCCGAAATAGAAGGCAATGACCACCGCATAGACGGTCATGAAGTCCTGGGCGATCTGTCCGGTGACGGCCAGATAGGCGAACACACCGGTCAAGACCAGCGTGACCACGGACTTGACGGACATCAGGGCAGCTAAACGCTTCAAAATAGATTCAGGCATCTTTTTCATCCTTTCTGGCCTTATCGGGCCAATTATTATTCTTGCTCAGATTCTCCACCAGTGATTTGATGGCGTAAGCCAGGACCACTCCAATGATCTCTGTGAGAGCTACTTGGGACAGGCTCTCAGCGATCTCTGTCCGGCCCAGGTAGGCCAGCAGATAGGAGCACCACACCCAGGCGCAGCCATTGCACAGGCACAGCCAGACGATGGCCTTCATGGTCTCTGTGCGCCCCCTTCTGGACCGGTGGGCGGACAGCCACCACAGCCCCAGACAGAACACACAGGCCAGCGAGAACGCCGCTACAACGGCTAGGATCATCTGCGTGCTCATAGGCCGATCCTTCCCAGCAGGAAAGCAATCACTGCGGCCAATACAGCCCAGATGGCCTTATCCTTGATGGAATCCCATCTCTTCTTTGGGGCCGCTTGTTCTGCCTCCTGCCAAGCGATCAACTTGTCCAGTTTCCCCATGATGTTCTCGTACTGCTCGTTCCTGGCTGCTTCCGCTTTTTCCAGGTCTCTTATTCGGTCAAACAGCTTATTGTGGGTATCTCTTGCCTGCTCCTGCATTTTCTCCATCTGCCGCTCCAGCATGTTTGCCTTTTGGAGTCCAAGGCAATCCCTCTGTGGGTCAATCAAGCATTTATCGTCCATCAGGTAAGTATCTCCATTTCGACAAAATTTTTGCTCTCCTCTTGCAGGCCCTCTTTTGATGTGCTATAATGACGCCACATCCGACCAACTCTGAAAAGGTTACCCCCTTTTTTCGACAATCGGATGTTCCCCCCTGTATTCCTATCCGTACAGGGGGGGATTTTTTATACCCTTTCCCACGCCTGCGGGTAATCTGTTGGACTATGTACGGTGTTGTCCGTCAGGCATCGATATACTACGCCGCCGTCCACGCAGCACTCCCCAGACATGTACATGCCGCTGGTGCCGTTGGGTGCCAGCCACTCCTTTGCCTTAGAGGGGTCTTTGGTGTGCCGGATCGACCACAGCGCCGGCGTATTGGATGGGGTGCTCCCGGGGTAGTGGCTGGCGTTGTGTGGCTGGAGCAGGGTGAATACCTGCCGCTCTCCGTTGACCTCCTCCCAAACGGGGGAGCCGATGGCCCAGCCGGAGTAATCCTTCGTGCCGTCGAACTGCGGCACCTTGGCCTCCTCTGCGATAATGGCTGTTCCGTCCAGCTCCGGCGCTCGGGCGCGGAGATCCAGTGCGTCGGCCTTGCCCTGGGCGTGCATTACGCCCAGAATGAGTTCCTGATTCGTCATCATGCCTCCTGCACCCCCTCCTGGTACGCCGCCGCCAAGCTGTCCCATACTGCGGCGACCTCCTGCTTGTCTGCCTTGTTTTGCTCCACATCCTCCAGGCGGCTCTCAGGGGTGACCTCGGCCTCTTTCGCCGCTCTCAGATAGACCTCAAGGTTGCCCTCGATATCCTCCGGGGAGATGGTGGGCTGTTCCAGGTGATATTCGTCATACTCCCAGCCCGTGATGGTGGTCTCCTCCAGCTCTTCGGTGTATTCCTGGGCGTTCTCATAGAACCGCACCAAACACCATCCGGGCTTATTGGGCATAGCCTCCACAGAGAACGTGCCGGGGTTGTTATCGCCTCTTACTCTCATGATTTCACCTCCCGGAACTGGAGACGGGCGCCAATCTTATCGCTTTTTCCTAATGAAGTAGCTCCAGCATGGAAGAAAAATAACCCAGCTTCCTGTTCACTAGTAATATGCCCGCCAACATTAAGCACCTTCCACTCAGGGCCCGAGTACGTATAATCTGGGATATAAGAGATTGAGCTCCCTCCATTAGCATTTGGAATAAACGCCCACGGGAAGACGGAGCTAAATCCCAATCCTTTGATCCAGCCTGAGGTCGGAAGTTTAATGTTAGAATATGGGTAATTGGTGTCGGTATCATCGGTATAAATTTCCGGGTCCGTGCAGATATAAACACTTTGTCCATAGACGTTAATTCCATCAATAAATTCCGAGACATTCCCCCACGGGTTCTCAATCCAACGGTACTGAACCGCAGCATTATCACCCGAGTTTGCTCTTCCGGTGTGGTAGACCATGGCGTCAGTCTCGCCGGTTTTATGGGCGGCTGTGTCGTTGACGATCCCCGGACCTATTTTCTCTTGACTATTAAAATCGGCGTATTCGACCAGATACAACAAATCATAAGCGCACCATGCGGCGATGTCACGGAGCTGGAAGCCGGAGGCCATGTTTCTGGCGTAATCCCGGAATGTGCTTCTTGTTTTGCTCACACTCGGGGTCGTACCGGAATAGCTGGCAAGAATAAACCCAAGTGTACCTGACGATGCTTCACCGGCCTCATACCTCGCCAAATAATTATCACCGCTCCCCGGATGCAAAGAAAGTCCGTCTACTGGCCCATCCGAAACGTAATATCGGAAGATGCTTCCGCTCTTTTCGATTTTGTAGTAAAACTCTGGGATTTTTACCATTACGGGTCTATCTATGCTTGTCCTTTTAAATCCAGGGTCACCTTTCTTGGATGAAACTTTTCCGGTTGCATTATTTAAGGTACATTCCTCCATCCCCATCCACGGCATATAGTTATCGAATGGTGAGGAGCCTGAGCCTGTCCCAACTGCGGGTACGGGCTCGGTTGTGATGTCCACAGTGACCAGCTTGTTGGGATCGTTTGCTTTGGTCAGACGGGTCAGGGCGGTGGATGGGTTGGAGCTGTCCCAGGAGACGCCGAAGACGGAGGTGAGGGATTCGACACGGACATAATATCCTGGGGTGGAGCTGGTGTAATTGCTTCCTGCGCTAATATGGACATAAAATACTGTGGAATTCGCTGCTAATTTATTGGTGCTTTTAAGCGCACTTATCGTAATGGTGCCAGAATCAACATCAACATTTGTACTTATGTACTCTTTGCTTTGCTGCGACTCGATAAAAAATGTTGTTGATTCAGCGTTAGTCTGCACCGATACAACAGCCGTTTTATTGTTTGCTCCTAATACAAGCGGGGAACTTGGACTTGACCTTGGAGAAAATGAAACTACAAGAGGTGCCCTCCCAATCGTCCACGTCGCGTTTTTTGTCTCCGTAGTCCCATCCCACCACTGGTAGCCGGGCTTAGGAGTAAATGTTGCGGTGTAAGTCCCTGCATTGGTGCCTTTGACACTCCCTCCAATGGTCAGCTGATCCGGGTCGTAGTTGTTCCATGATACTGTTTGCAACGTATATGGTTTGTATGTCAGGCTTCCGCTCTGTGTTGGAACCACCGGAATGATAATCGCAAACTGCACCGCCACGCTCAGAGAGGCGCTGGCCGCCGTGTAGTTTGTGCCCTCGCTGGCCGATACCTGGATGGCCGTGTTGCCGGTCTCCACGCCTGTTACTGTCAGGGTTGTCCCCTCCAGGGACGCTGTAGCTACGCCGGAGTTATCAGACTGTGCGGACAGAGTGCCGTCCCCCGTGTAGGTGACAGCCACCGTCTGAGATGTGGTGGAGGTATCCAGGCTCACAGATGTCGGGTCAAACGTGATGCTGGGGGTGGCCTTAGCAATAGACCACTGGATATCCTTCGCCTCCGTGCTCCCGTCCGCCCACTTGTACTGCGCTGTTGGGGTGACCACCGCTGTATAGCTCCCAGCGTTCGTGCCGGACGTGTCGCCGGATAGGACCATCTTGTCTGCATCGTATCCCGTCAGGGTGGGGCTCTGGGCTTGTCCATTGTATGTAAGGCCCCCGGATACCGTGGGCACAGAGATGGTCCCACGCTCCACAGTGATGGCCTGCACGGCGGTCTTTGTCACCCCGGCCTCGGTGTAGATGATCTCCACCTCACTCGTCCCCTCAGGCAATGCTCCGCTGGGGGAGTAGGTCCAGCCGGTGGCCGTCAGGGTGGCCCCGTTGGAGTACGATGCCGTGACCACCATCCCCGCAGGGTCAAAGACCTCTCCGGGGAGATATGTGATATTTTCAGGCGGTGTGGTGATGGCAATGCTCTCCAGCTTGATTCCGCCTCCTGCTCCGCCCACCATGTTAAATACCATCTTGCGCCTCCACTCTAAGGATATTTACCACAAGGTCCGCTTCGGGTGTCTCCGTACACACAAAGGTCATTTGTCCGTTTGTGCCCACATCCTTTGCCCTCACAATAGCTGTGGCATAAGCCATATATGATTCTTCAGCCGGACATACGATGTAAGAATAGGCCCCCGTTAAAATCTTATCGTGGCTCACCGTTTGCTCGTTTTCGGCCCACCCAGCTCCCGTAAGGGTCACCGAAAACGGCTCTGCTTTCGGACCGGGCTCCCCTTGCGGGCCCTGTTCCCCTCTGGGCCCTTCCGGACCAATGGGCCCCTGAGCTCCAGCAGGCCCTTCAGGTCCTCGCTCTCCTTGATCTCCCTTCGGACCCTGGTCGCCCGTGTCTCCCTTCTCACCGGGAGGGCCCTGGATGCCTTGCTGGCCTCGTGGCCCCTCTGGGCCCACATCTCCTTTTGGACCTGTCTCCCCAGGCTCTCCCTTATCGCCTTTAGGACCCTGCTCGCCCTGCGGACCGGCGGGGCCTGTATCGCCTTTCGGGCCGATCTCTCCTTGTTCCCCGGGCTCTCCCTTTGGGCCTTGCTCTCCCTTCGGGCCCTGCGGTCCCGCTGGCCCCTGGAGCTTGCCGATGCTCTTCCAGTTCATCAGGTCTTCCGACCAGATGTAGATCGTGTTGTCATATTCCGAGCCCACGGCATAAGCATCCCCAGGCTCACCAATGGGGTGGGCGGATTTCAGTTCCTCCAGGGTATCAAAGCGGTCTCTCACTACAAATGAGGTCCCGTCTATTCCGGCGGGTCCCTGCGGACCGGGTTCTCCCTGGTCTCCTTTAGGTCCTTGCTTTCCCTGCTCGCCCTGGTCGCCTTTCGGGCCCTGGGGGCCTTCCGGTCCACGCTCTCCCGGAGGTCCCTGCTCGCCGGCCGGGCCTTGTTCGCCGGTATCTCCCTTCGGCCCTTGTAGGCCAACTGGCCCCTCTGGCCCTTGCGGGCCGGTCGGTCCCGGGTCCCCCTTTGGTCCAGCCGGCCCCTCTGGACCGGGGTCGCCCTTCTCACCCTTTTCTCCTGCTGGTATTTTGAGCTCGTCTGATGTTTGATTTCCGATCAGTTCCACGCCGTTGATGCTGGGCCTGTTTTTTAGCTTATTGTAATCTGTGGTCCCAACAGTCCCACCTTCCGCGGGGAGAGGGATATCAGACTCCTTGTACTCCATGTCATCAGGGTCCCAGATCAGCCAGTATCCATTCTCTCCGGGCTGGGGCGGATTATTGTTGATGCTGGTGAGCCTGTCCTCCATTTGCTCAAATTCAGAGGGCAGGGGAGGGGGGAAGGCATCTGTGGCGTTGATGGAGTTATGCACATGGGATAGGAAAATATTGCTGTGCCGGACCTGATCTCCCAATGTCCCACGCACCTGCATCTCGTAGACCCCATCATCCGCCAGCATGGAGGAGGTGAGGAGTGCATAGTAGACGTTATCTCTGCGGTTGAGCTGGATGATGTTTTTCTCTCCATCTTTTGCCACATCGACCTTCAGGTCCCAGCCTTCCGGCAGATCTGTGCTGATCTCCAGGGTAACGGCATTGTTGTCCCCCTCAAACCCCAGCGAAAAATCTGCCGGGACACAAATATGCCAGTCCTGCATATAGAGCACAGCGATCACCTCCATCAAATCTTGCCTAGTTTCGTGTCTATCTCTTCGCCGCTGTATTTGAGCATGTAATAGCCAGAGGGAGCCGCGGCCAGAGCATTGACTCCCGCACTGGCGATCTGCCCCCGCAGCTGCTCCACTTCCACCCTGAGCTGTGCCACCTGGGCATTCAGTTCGTCTATCGTTGCCATGTCTACCCTCCTATACAATGAGCCGTCTGCCGTACTTGTCCAGCAGCATCAGGCCGTTTTTGTCCTTGAGCTGGCCGTCCTGGACCGGAGTCGTAACGCCGTAATACAGGATAATGCAGCCGTCCGCGCCAGCTCCACCTTTGCCGCCGGCTCCACCAGAGCCTGGCTTAGAATCATAGGCGTTTACAGTCGCACGAACATATGCGCGGTCAGTTGTTGTCTTTCTTACGGTAAATGTAGCACTTGCCCTAACATTGAGAGACGCAGACGCTGTTCCGCCGCCGCCACCACCGCCGCCGCCGCCAGAGCCAGACTGCCCATATTTACTTCCACGCACGCCATCGGCCCCCGTCCCACCATCACCTCCGTATGATGGCCGAAGGGTGCCAAATGCCTCGCCTGGGTTATAATCAGAGGAAAAACTGGCGCGTGTAGAGGCTCCACCGTCTCCTCCGCTGTTGTTCCCCGAGTCTCCTCCTGCACCGCCGCCACCTGCACCCCCCGCGTTCCCGGATACGCTATGTTGTCCTTTTGTGTCATATTCGTTTCCGTAGTTCGTAGGATTGTCGGAATCGTTGTAATCGCGTGAACTTGCGGAATTGCCCCCTGCGCCGCCTGTCGATTCGCCAGCGGCCCCGGCACTTCCGCCTTTTCCGCCTCTCTCTCCTGCATTGCCGCTTGTTGCGAACGTCTCGCCTGTAATAATGTCTGTGTATCCTGCACCAGAGGACGTTCCAGAACCTGACGAAACACTTCCAAATGTTGTATTTCCTCCGGCGGCACCGTTAGACTGCCCCCCAGCTCCGCAGTTGTAAGAAATCCTCTGACCCGGCGTCACTGTGATTGTTTTCCGGTAAACCTTTCCTGGCGCTCCAGCTGCACCTCCATCCCCTCCTTCCCCTGGATCTGTATTACTCTGGGATGTTGATGCGCTCGTTGAAATAGTTTTGCTGCTTCCTACAGATAGACCAGACAGACTAACACTATCGCCCTCAGTAAAATTTTCCCCCCAAGTCCCAGAGCCGCCGGGCCCAGCCTCTCCAGGATTCCCATCATAGCCAGCTCCGCCGCCGCCAATTACGACCACCTCAACCTCACTAACACCATCCGGGACGGTCCAGGTCCCGCTTCCGGTCAAAACCACATGATATTCGTAAGATTCACTCCCTTCCTGCCTGATGGGGGTAAATCCGACTAGAAGCGTCGACTGAGACTTTAGCTTGTTGGACATTGTAATTTCTTCTGTTTTGATGCATGCGCTCACATTTGTCTTGTCAAATGGGTGATACGTTGTCAGAAGCTCCCCAGGGTTCTCCAAATTGTAGACAAGGGGGGCGTCTATTGTTTCGAGGCATTTGTAGTAGTTTGCGAGTCTTTTGGCCGCTCCGGACGAATTTACAAGAGAGATGAGCGTCTGGTCTTCCACGGAAATTACATTTTCGGTCGAAGAGTTTAATATTTTTGTTTCTATCAGCCGCGTATTGTGGACATATGCGGTCCCCCTTAAGGTTCCAGATCCGGCAGAAAGCTTTGCATAATTTGCTCCCCGCTCCAGGATGGAAAATCCGCTGGCCGTCAAGTTGTACATCGGCTCATCGAACACGATTTCTGTACCTTGTGCAGCGGTCCCTTCAAAAAGATCTGTTTGATCTCCTCCTTGTACCCATTGATGCTCGATTAGCGATACGCTGGTGACCTTTCCCTCGCGGATCACAGAGGCCCCCTGGCCCATTCTGTTTTTTTGCGCATCTCCAGATACACCGTCCCACAGTTCCTCTATTTTGAGTGCCCCATCAAGGTCCTCAGTTACCGTTGCTCCAAGCGCGAAAAGCACCTTCATAAAATTGTCTCGCGCCGAACTGGCCGGCGGCTTTACATAGGGGAGCCAGCCGTAAAGCTTCGAGCTTGAGAATCTTGTCTGCATCCGAAAGGGAATGGGCCCGCATATACTGGACAGGAGACTTTCAGCAGATGTCCCGCTGTATATTCCGCCCCGGTGTACCCGCTTCAGCAGGAGCCCTATCGCGCTGGTGGCGTAAAGGTCATACTTGTTCCATGCGACCTGAGTAACGCTTTGCAGGTAAAATGTCCCTCTCTTGTTGTCCTGATAAAAATAGGTGACTGGATCATCTATCTCAAAGCTTAAAAGTGCCTTGCTTTCTGTTTCCACTGTAACGGAGAGCGTATTTGGTTCCAGCTCATCCCCTAGCAGAGATTTGGAGAGATATACGGTCCCAGCCGCAAGCCGGTCATAGGTGGTTCCCCGATAAACTATCTTGTTGCGTGCCATAGTCCACCTCAGCTCGGCTCACGCTGAGGGGCAAGGGGCTGGAATTGGACCTGGAGCCCATAATAGTATCTCTTCCCATTGATTTTTCCCCTCAGCTTATGGGACCCACTTACTACTTTTGC
>OGYF01002931.1_pt1 | contig 12201 bp, 7 predicted proteins | sample 1576451 | NCBI WGS metagenome assembly OGYF01 (sample SAMEA3541505, study PRJEB24748) | human gut metagenome | biome: human gut; feature: human-associated habitat; material: faeces | place: China | collected 2012 | reverse complement strand
GATTTCGCCCCCGTCGAGGCGACCATCTCCGGCATCATCCGGGACAACGCCCTGCCCGGCGTCTGCCCCGTCCAGGGCAAGCCATGAGCGGACGCGCCCAGCCCCTGCCGCCGCTTCAGGGCGGGATGCTCGTCATCGCCACCATCGGGATTTCGGTAGTCACGGCCATGACCGTGCTCGACTCCACCATCGCCAACGTCGCCCTGCCCACCATCGCGGGCAACCTCGGCGTGGCGTCTTCGCAGGGGACGTGGGTCATCACCTTCTTCGGGGTCGCCAACGCCATCGCCATCCCGCTCACCGGCTGGCTCGCCCGGCGCATGGGCGAGGTGCGGCTGTATTTCTGGTCCACGTTCCTGTTCGTCATGGCCTCGTTCCTGTGCGGCATATCCAGCAGCCTCGGGATGCTCATCATCTGCCGCATTTTGCAGGGGGCCGCCGCCGGGCCGCTCATCCCGCTTTCCCAAAGCCTCCTGCTGGCCTGCTATCCCCGCGAGAAACGCGGCATCGCCCTTTCCCTGTGGTCCATGACCATCGTGCTCGCGCCCATCCTCGGGCCGATCCTCGGCGGGTATATCTGCGACAACTATACGTGGAACTGGATCTTTTTCGTCAACGTACCCGTGGGGGCCGTGTGCCTCGTCGCGCTGCGCATCCCCATGGCCGGGCGCGAGACGGCCACCGCCAAGAACCCCATCGACACCGTGGGGCTGATCCTCCTCATCATCGGCGTGGGCTGCCTCCAGCTCATGCTCGACGAGGGCAAGGACAAGGACTGGTTCGCCTCCGGCTACATCGTGATCCTCGGCGTCCTCACGGTCGTGGGGCTGGTGCTCCTTGTGGCGTGGGAGCTCACCGAAGAGCATCCCGTGGTCGACCTCTCGTTGTTCCGGCACCGTAACTTCACCGTGGGCACAATCTGCATCAGCCTCGGGTTCCTGTTTTATTTCGCCGGGGTGGTCATGATGCCCATGATGCTCCAGACGCGGCTCGGCTATACCTCCATGTGGGCCGGGCTCTCCCTCGCGCCCATCGGGATTTTCCCGGTCTTCCTCTCGCCGCTCATCGGGCGGTTCGCGCAGCGCATCGACATGCGGGTCATCGTCACCATGAGCTTTCTGGTTTTCTCGGCGGCCTTCTACCTGCGCACCCTGTTCTCGCCGGACGTCGATTTCGCCTTCGTCCTCTGGCCGCAGGTCGTACAGGGGATCGGCGTGGCCATGTTCTTCATGCCGCTTACGAGCATCATCATTTCGGGGCTCGACGCCAAGGACATCGCCAACGCCTCCAGCCTCTCCAACTGCACCCGCGTGCTGGCGGGCTCCATCGGGTCGTCCCTCGCCACCACCATGTGGGAACGGCAGGAAGCCCTGCACCACGTCCGGCTCACCGAGTCCATCAACCCGTTCAACCCGGCGGCGCAGCACGGGCTCAACCAGCTCACGCAGATGGGCCTCTCGCCGGAACAGGCCAAGGTCTGGGTCGCCAACGAAATCACGCGGCAAGGGTTCCTGCTCGGGTTCAACGAGCTGTTCTGGCTGGCGTCCATAGCCTTCATCGGGCTGGCCGGGCTGGTCTGGCTGTCCACACCCATCAACAAGAAAATCCGGTAGGCGGACGCATGGCACAACAAACGAAATGCCGGAAAAAGACGGAAGCGCGCCGGGAGGCCATCCTTGACGCCGCACTGGAAGAATTCGCCGCAAAGGGGTACGCCGGAGCGCGTATGGAAGACATCGCCCGGCGGGCCGGGGTAGCCAAGGGCACGCTGTATCTGCATTTCGGGGATAAGGAGGGGCTGTTCAACGGCCTCGCGGAGTCTGCGTTCGCGCCCATGCACGCGCTGGCCAAGGAGATCCTCGACGACAAGACGCCGACCCTGCGCGAAAGGCTGCTCCGTTTCTGCGGGCCGATGCTGGATGAACAAGGCTGCTCAAGGACGGCGCGGATCATCAGGCTGGTGTGGGCCGAAGGGCTGCACAACCCCAAGCTCGTCGCGCCGTTCTACCACGGGCTCGTCGCCCCGATCCTCGAGCTGCACCGGGAGAACCTGCGCCTCGCCGCGCATGAGCACCCGCACCCGGCGCTCCAGCGGTTCCCGCAGCTTCTCGTCTCGCCGATCATGCAGGGGCTGCTCTGGCAAGGGATGTTCAAGGACAAGGCCCCGCTCGACGTGAAGGAACTGTATATCGCCTATCTCGACATTATCCTGCCGGAAAAATAAGGGATTTATGTATAAGGCAGACAGCCGCGCCTCCCGAAGCCCCGGGAGGGTGCCGCAAGCGGGTTCCTGCGGAAACTTGGGGTTTTCACGCCGGAAACGCGGTAAGGCTTCCCTGAAAACGTCCTTTTTTTCGCCTCTGACAGATTTGAAAGCCAACAAATTGTAGATCTCTAACAGACTATCATGTATTTATAAACAGGTATTTCTCATTACGAGGGGTGGCTACGCTTTTCCCCGATTGCGCCGGAAGTCTTTCGCGGAATAGACAGCGGCCCCTCCCTTCTCCCCTTTTGTGAGCGCCTTTGGCTCCAAATCCCGCCTCGTCCAGAAACGGGGATGGATTTGTTTTTATAATTCTACTGTGTTATAATCTTTTTTGATTACAAATGCGCGGCACTCGGTTGCAACGGATCGCGCATATGCCGGGCATTGGGGGGAAGGATTTCGCAGCTACTTTCCGTGAAATTGACATAATTTAAAAGATTATGCGATAAAATAGTGCCCTCCCCGCCTGTTGGCGGAGCGCAGGCACCGGCGGGCTCCGCCCGGCCCCGTATCCCAAACGGATGCCGGACAGAGTCTCCGTGCGGAACGGAGAACCGATCGCCAAAAAAAACGGGGAACACGCCACAGGATTGCGGAGAAAAAACAAAATACAGCACGCCAGCCTCTCCCCCGCCCGCTTCTCCCCGGCATTCGCCGCTGTGGTATCCCCAGCGGGGAAGGGGCCTTCCCCGCAATTTTATAGCCATTCCATATGATTATGTGCAGATATCTTGCCCGCACCGGTCCTTTGTTCCGAAAACCGCGGCATCCGGAGGCGTTCCCCTCAGGCCCGGGGCCGCTTTCACGTCCATCCCCCACTTCGCCATAAAGCGGGGCAATTTATCATAATAAAGCGTTATTCCTCCCCAAACACTGATTGCAACGGGCCGAAATATCCTTTAGAAAAGGACAGGCCGCACCTCAGGAAAAGCGGCCAACCCCATCCTGCTGTCCGGTCCCGACGCCGCGTATCGAGCGGTTTCGGGAACTGACGCTACCCGCCGCCAGTTCCGCCGCACGGCTTTATCCCGGCTCCTCTGGGGTTCCCACCGCTCCGTCGTTTTCCCGATTTGGTTGTTGGGGAACTTCCCGACGTTAAGGCCTGAGGAACGCTTTTTCCTCCTTGAAAACGAGAGCATCACATTGAAGCGTCCCGTGAGCCCCGCCGAAAACGGCGCAGGGGCTGCGGGTTGCCCCCCGAGAGAGTTTCCCTTGAGAATCACGATACCGTCTTTTTCTTCACTCCGGCCCGTTCTTCTGGCTGGGTTCCTCCTCGCGCTGCTGTTCGCGGGGTTCCCGCCCCGCAGCGGAGCCGAGGAAATCCTCCGCATCGGCGTGGAAGACGATTATGCGCCCTTCTCCTTTCCCGCCGAGGGCACGCAGGCCGGATTCGACCCGGAGATCGCTGAGGCGTTGTGCAAGGCCATGCGCCGTTCCTGCACGGTCGAACCCCTTGCTTTCGGCACGCTGCTCGAAAAAATGCGCCGGGGCGAGCTGGACATGATCGTTGCCGGGCTTGCCAAAAACGAACAACGGCTGGCGTATATGGATTTCACCAACAGCTACTACCACTCCCGTTCCATCTATCTGGGGCTTCCGGGCAGCGTGGCCGTCAGCGCCGAAGGACTGAAAGGGAAACGCGTTGGCGTCCAGGATCATACGCAGCAGGAGATCTTCCTCCGGAGTCACTGGGTCAACGTGGCTGAAATCATCCGTTTTCCTACCTATGGGCAACTGATCGACGCCTTCTGCGCCGGACAGCTGGACGCCATCCTCGTGGACGGGCTGTCCGGGTACGAATTCCTCCAGAGCGAGCGCGGCCAGCCTTTCGCCATACTGGATGATCCCCTCCCGCCCGACGAAGACCTCGCCTATGCCCACATCGGCGTCCGGAAAAACAATTCCGAACTGATCGAGGCGATCAACGAAGCCATCGTCCATATCAAACTGAACGGCGAGTACGACCGCATCGTACGCAAATATTTCCCCTTCAGCATTTATTGAGCGCGTTCATGTACTGCAAGCCTTCCCGAAACGCGGAGCCGAAGCGGAAACGACAACTCGGCATCAACCTTTTCCCCGTGCTCGTCTCAGTGCCCCTGCTGGCGCTGCTGGCCTTCGTCTCTTTTATCTTCACCAATGACCTTCAACGGATCAAAAATCTGGCGCTCTCCACCAGCAACAGCCATCTGCCGCAGATCCTTGCCAAGCAGCAGATGCTCCTCAACGTCGAAAACATGCGCCGCAACATCGCACTGGTGTACAGCGCGTCCGACCCCACCATCAGCCGGAACGCGGGCATCACCGCCCAGGCGCTGATCGCGGAATCGGTCTTTGAGGAGACGTCGGTGGACTTCTCCAGCAAAATGGATGAGATCAGGCCGCAACTCCTCCGTCTCATTGAGCTGAGGCAGCAGAGCTATCTGGCCGAGGATCGGCTCCATCATGCGGAAATCTTTTTTTCGAACGTGCTCGGGCGGCTGCTTATGCGGGCGGGGATGGAATACAGCTATCCCCTCAGGCACAGTGCGCGGCACCTGGACAAGGATTTCTCCAGAAACACGGCCAACAAGCAGGGCCTGCAGGAAAGCCTGCGCCCGCTGATGGACATGTGCGCCAAGGCGGAACAGGCCCCCCCTGAACGGACGCTGCTCAAGGACTGCGGGGAATTCCGGACGAACTGGGACGGCATCGTGTCCAATTGGACGCAGCTCGCGCGAGGCCACGTGGAAGCCAAACAGCTCTGGAACACCCTCGACGGCAAACTGCGCGAGCTCAGCGACGCCGTTTCGACCCACGAGGCCGAATGGATTTACCGGAGCATGTCCCACATCAACGAGGAAGTTTCACGCATCAAGGAACTGTTCCCGATCATGGGGACCGCGTTGCTCGCGGGGCTGCTGGCCACGCTGCTGCTCATCCACCTTCAGATCCTCCGCCCCCTGTCCCTGCTCTCTCAGGCGCTGCGGACCATCCGTTCCGGGCACTCCATCTCGGAACTTCCCCGGGTACGCATCCGGGAATTGCAGGACGTACTCGACGTTTTGCCGGACATCAGCCGCCATATGGACGAACTGAACACCCGTTCCGGCCAGCTCGCGCAGGAACGGGACCAGTATGCTGACCTCAGCTTCCGGGATGCGCTGACCGGCGTATACAACCGCCGGGCGCTTGAGGAAACGATGGAGCGCATCCCGGCGCGCACGCCGCTCGCCCTGCTGATGCTCGACCTCGACTTCTTCAAGAACTACAATGACCGGTTCGGGCATCAGGCCGGGGACGCCGCCCTGAAAGCCGTGGCGCAGGCCACGCAAAAAGCGCTCCTGCGGGATTCGGACAGGATATTCCGGTACGGCGGCGAAGAATTCACCATCATTCTGGCCGGGGCCGGACAGTATTCGGCCATGACCGTGGCACAGCGCATCTTGGAAGAAGTGGCCGCACTGGACCTTGTCCATCCCGATTCCCGGACGGGCAAGCTGACGGTCAGCATCGGCATTGCGCACCGCTCGTTCGGGGAAGATGCGGACATCTGCGAAGTGCTGACCCATGCGGATCAGGCGCTGTATGAAGCCAAGACGTCCGGCAGAAACCGGATCGTCCTTTTCGAGGGATAAGCCCCTTCCGGCCAGGCTCCGCCTTCAGGCGTGCTCCGGAACGGCGGAGCTATTGGGCGTCAAAATCGGCCCCGCCCGTGCGCACGGTTTCGGAAGGCTCCATCGCTTCCTTGAGGTCTTTGGACACCTTGAGCTTGATCGTCTTGCGCGGGGGAATGGGCACCGGCTGCCCCGTGTGGGGATTGCGCCCCAGACGGGCCGCGGTTTCCGTCACGGCCAGCGTCCCGATGCCCGGCAGGATCACCGACGTATCTTCAAGCAATTGCCGCCGGACGTACCGCATAACCACGAGCATAACCCGTTCGGCTTCCACAGGGCTCACTTCCAGAGCCTTCGCTATGTGTTGGACAAGATCTTTTTTGGTCGATTTGGAAGCCATTCGCAGCAGCACCTTCTGTCTTGAATCGTTGGGGAGAGAAAGAGTTTTTCTTTCTCTCTTTCTATAGGCGAAAGGAATGTCCGATCAGATTATCCGATCAAAATGGACGATCAAGTTGTCCCTTCACGAGAGTCTACACTGTTTTTACAGCCTTTTTTTCCTGTCAGAGTGTCCGGGACATCGCCAAGAAGACTGTCCGGCGTGTGCGGCCATTCTGTCCTGCCTCACAGGCCGCTCACAACATCCTCGGACGGATTGGGTGTCCAGCATGTCCGGACATCCTGCCCTGACACGCTGTCCGGGCCTTCCGGACGGGCTGCCTGTCCATGCGCAACCGCACGCATCCCGGACGGGCACATTATCCGCCCAAAATGTCCATGCTGCGTATCCTTACAGAATGGACACACAGAATAGCCCTACTGCCCCGCTCCGACGGCGTCCTGGAGCATATAGCTGATCTGCATCCGGCAGGCCTTCTGCACCAGCGGGTTTTCCAACCCCCCGCGCGAACGCAGGACGGCGGGAACCTTCTCCAGGATCTGTGCGGCAAACGGGCCGTCGGGTTCAGCGAGCATCTGACGGAACATCGCTTCGACCTCTTTTTCAAGGGCAAGGGCGGCCTCTTCTTCGAGCAGCCTCCGCTCGGCCTCCAATGCCTCGCGTTCCCGGCGCACGGCCTCTTCGCGTTCCCGGCGGCGTAATTCCGCCGGAGAAACATACCCCGTGGGGATACGGTAGGTCCCGTCTTTGGACAGGCAGCGAAAGACCCAATCCACCGGACGCGAAACGGGCTGGCCCTTGCTGTCCACCATCTGGCCGTGTTCCAGCTCGTACTCCGCATACCGGAGGGCGTCCGTGAGGGAACCGGGGTCAATGTTCTGCACGGCGAGGAGCTCTTTGATCCGGCGCAGGTGCTTGGCGGTGAAACCGACCTCCATCAGCCTCGGGCACAGCTCGGGCAGCGCCCTCTCCAGCTCATCCGCCGGAGAAGCCGACACGGAAGGGGAAGCGGCACGCGGCGCGCCGAGTGCCTCCTTTTCATCCATAAGAAGCCTGATACGCATCCCCCGCCGATGGACCGTTTTCTCGCACACGCCCGTTTCCGCCCATGTAGCGATGATCCGACGGCAGGTGCGCGCATCGATACCGATGGTCTCCTCAATGATGGGGAGGGTCAGGTCGATGGTTTCTTTCTTGCCGATCCCGTAAAGCCACTTGAAGAGCTTCGTCGGATTGGCCCCATGCACTGGAGCCAGAGGCCTGAGGAGGCTGATCTGCCCTTCTCCGACCCTCTTGGGTTTGCACCGGGCCCCTGCCTGCACGTCAACTTTGGCTGTCCGGCGTGAGCGGCCATTCAGAGCGTCTGATGTGGGCGAACACAATGTCATCGCAGCGGCCTGGACAGGTACGGCTTCTTCCTGATCATGCTTACGAGAGGCAGACGTCCCCTGCTCCGTGGAAGCCCCCGCCTCTTGTCTGTTCTCCACCGGTAGCTCTGGATTCCGCTCAGGCAGCTCTTCATGGTGAGAGGATCTTTTGTCAGGATATTCTGAGTGTCCATTCTGGACATACACTTGATAAGGACGTTTCCGTCCATCGGGACGGGAAACAGCCGGAGATGCCTTTGAATGTCCATGTAGAGTGTCCACTATCGGCGTCCACGTAGAGGGCGCGCTCAGGGACTCAAGGCTTGAAGTTTCAGAATATTTTCCCGTTGTTTCTCGTTGCGAAGGGGAGTGCTGAGACGCCTGAGCGTCCACTTTGACAGCAAGATCAGGCTGTCCATTTTGCATGTCCTCAGCTTCTGTCTTCACAGAGACGCCAGATCGTACCTCCGTGGCGAGTCCACTTGCAAGTCCGTTCTGATCGTCCACTTTGGCAGAACACTCAGGAGAATCAATTTGCGCGTCCACAGAGGAGGAGGAGGAGGAGGAGGAGGAGGAGGAGGACACTTCAGGCTGTCCATTCTGCACGTCCACACCATCCGCCTTATGCGAGATTTTCGCGGCGTCAGCCTGCATCTCCTCAAGGACTCTGGCCGCCGCGATGTGATCTGGGCGCTCTGCCAGCTTGGCCGCGACGGATTCCATCAGTTCGTTGAGGCCGCGTCTGCGGGGATGCGTCTGTCCGGGGGTCATCAGAGGCTCCTGTTTACATGCCGAGGGCGGCGAGGATTTCACGGGCGACGGAGCGGAATTTCGCCGCCACCTTACTGCGGGGTGAAGATTGGAACACCGTTTCGGAAAGCATCTCGGAGGATCGGAGCATGGTCGCCTCACTGATGTACTCGGTGAGGACCTGTCCGGGATAGCGGTTGTTCAGGATGGTCAGCGAGTGCTTGTCCGCAAGCCGCCGCAAGTCAGCCATATTGTACAGGAACTTAAGCAGGACAAGCCCTTCGTTCAGCTTCGTGCGGCGGATCTGGTTGATAGCATTGATGGTTTTCGTGATACCGTCGAGCGAGAAACGCGACCCCGCACGGATGGGCACAATGATAAAGTCGGAGGCGATCATCGCCATATACACGAAAGCCCCCATTGAAGGCGGGCAGTCGATGAGGGTGATGTCAAACTCTTTGGTCGCATACTCTCTCAGCCGTTCACGGAGGGCGACGATGTATGACTCGTTCTTATAGAATTCGGCTTCGATGAAGGCCATCTCCTCAACGTTCGGGAGGATGCTGCAACCGATCTCTGTGGGATAGATGCAAGATTCAGGTTTGATTTCGGGGGCTTCTTCGTCATAAACCGAGGCAAGCAGCTCGTAAAGCGAAGCACAGCCGGGAGCGAGGTTGAAAAAGGAAGTGGAGTTGCACTGGCTGTCCACATCGACGATCAACACCTTTTTCCCTTGCATGGCCAGGGCATGTGCGAGATTGACGGTGATCGTCGTCTTCCCCACACCACCCTTGTTGTTGACGACCGAAATGATCTTGCCCATCGGAATCTCCTTTTAGTGAACGACTTGGTTTTCAGATAGAATAAAAAACGTTGAAGCACAACATTTTTAGTCTATTTTTTTTCTATATTTCTTTCGATGAATGTTCGCCCTTACGCAGCGGATGGGCTCGCGCATCAAGAGCGGTTCCCTTGATGGATTTTTTGTTTGAGATAAAATCATTTTATTTCAGCATATTACAAATCCATACCTGTTATTTTTCAGACAAGCGGACATACAAAAAAAGAATGCTTGAAGGACGGATGGTTACCCGAAAAAATTCGTATATCAAATATGTTTTTGCGAGTATCCACCCACTCAGGGATACGCCACACGGAAATCATCGGCTGTTATCATATTCCTTTTCCATTGCCTTCAGGGGGGCCATCCTCCCAGCCCTTAGACCGCCCACTCAAAAATCTTTCAGCCCCGGAGCCCGTTGGGGGATAGCGCTTACTCCACGAGCCATGCCTTTATTCACCATAGGGCGAAACACGATTTCAAAAAGATTGAACGATGTCAGCATGGGCCCATCCCTGGACAAAACGAACGTTTCAACGGCGCAGGAAAACAAACTCTACGGCTGAACATCTACCCTCCCCTATTGCACCAGTACCATTGCTGATGCCGACATGCTCCAATGCGTATTCATTTTAGCCCCAAGTTCGTGAGGCCATGACGAACCTGATTATTCCCCACATGTAACCACGTACCCGAGCTTATGGTATTCTTCTCTACGTAGCGTTGTTGCATCCCCTCCTTTCTGCGAGGACTTTTTGAGAGGCCATTTTGAGAGTACATGTTGATCCATTTTTTTGAGTGTCCATTTTGTATGTCCATATTCTTATATTTCAAAAAACACGCAGAGATATTCTGATAGCATGTTTATAAGATGAATGTTTTTTCTCATTCTTTAAACATGAAAAAGCTGATTTTTTACAGCAAAATATCCACTCAAAACGGACTATCATAATGGACGCTCAAATGGACGCGCTCATATCATATTGCATTCTTCCAACATACAGGGAGGAACTGCAAATCTTTTGAGTATCCGCCCGTCGCCCTGAAAGCATCCAATATGGACTCCCTTAGTGGACACCCACATTATCCATAAGCCGCCCCATCATCAGGAACGTCCCCCCGCCTCTCCGGTTGGCCACCGTCCTTACAACAATCGGCTATCCTCCACCGGTCACCAAAAGAAGAGGCCTGAGGGACCGTTTTCCCCATATGCTCCTTTCCCCAACCATCGTTCCTCTCTCAGAAACGGAAGGTATCACTGCAGGTCCAGAGCTGCTGCTCCCCACCGGAGCATTCCCAATCGCTCTGGCGGAGACAGGCAACCATATACGATTTGCATGGACATTATGAGTGTCCACTTTGAGTGGAACATATGGGAGTCCTTTTCGAGCGTCTAGTATGGCAGGATATTTTGACCGGAAAAACGGCTATGCATATTTTGATCGGCCATTGTGCTCAAACAAACTGTTCGGACAAAACGTATGTCCTTTTTGTGAGGATATTCAGATCGGACACACTGAAAGGACATGCAGATCGCCGGGAAGTAGGGACATTTTGGAAGTCCAATGAGCGGGGATAGCATGTCAGGACACGCTGTCCTTGCAGTCTGGACGCCCAGCGTGTCCCGGGACAGTATGCCTGTCCAACATGCAAGGACAGAATGGCCGCTCTTCGCGGACAATCATATTTATGACGAAAAGAAATGTCCCTATTCAAAAATAGATAATAAAAACAATATATACATACAAGAGAGGACGAAATGGACGGATATTCTGCGCGTCCATATTGGACGGCCTTTTTTCCGTTTTACCCCACATGATAGAAAGAAAGAAAAAGTCAGATCTTTCTGTTCTTGATTTCAAAGCAGGAAAAAACGCTTCAAGCTGTTCCCTATTTCAAGTAAACACATCCCCAAAAGGGTTTCCCAAAGCACGTTGTTTCTATGCGACGCTGTGTGAAGGAAACATTCCTTCAAGCCCTTCCCGATCTTTTACGGGGTTCTCACTATCAATAGGGGGACGCGCTATCGAGCCTTCTTCCTGCCTATGGCTCATACGGATTGCGGTAGGGTAGGGCGTTCAATAAAAAATCGGGGGCCCGAATTTAAGCGAAACTATGGCCTGTCTCCACGATGTCATGGACGTGCGTTACCCGCCTGAAAGCCCAAAAGAAGAACCCCGGAATTTAAAGTTTCCGGGGCATCGTTTTACCGGGAGGGGGTAGGCGTCAGTTCCCCGTTTCGAAACGTTTGGGGCAGGTGCGGCAGGGGATATCCGGAAGCGGGCTTTGCAGCGCATCGCGGAACATGCGGAAAGGGCCGCTTTGCCAGATGCCGAGGGGGTCTTCCTCTACGGCGGACCCGAACACGCGGCGGTTCACGGCCTCGGGCGAAGAGGCGGGCGCATCCACCGGAAGGTTCAGGTAGATGCAGGGGGACATGCGCCCTTCCGCGTCCACGTAGAGCGTCCGGGCTGCGTTTTCCCGGCAGGGGAACAGGCCGCAACCGTCATCGGGCCGAGGGGAGGGCAGGCTGTAGTAGAGGCCGCGCCCGCGTTTGGCGGTTTCTTCGGCGACGCGTTCGAGTATGTCCCGGGCGGCGTCCAGTTTCCCGGCCTCGTGCGGGGAAAAGGCTTCCGCCTCCAGCCCCGGCGCCGCGATGTAGTCCAGCGTGCTGATCACCGCCGCGTGTACGTCCAGTTCGTCCATAAGATCGGGCAGGCCTTCCACGGCTTCCATCTGCGAGGCGAGCATGAGGTAGGCGAAATGCAGCTCAAGATGCACGCCCATTTTGGCTTTGCGGACGCGCTGGAGCGTGCGCACGGCCTCACGGACGCGGCTGAACGGCACGCCCGCGCGCGGGGCATTGCTGGCCTCGTCGGTGCCCACGAGGGAAAAGGCCACAATGTCGATGCCGCTCCCCACGATTTGCCCGGCAAGCGTTTCGTCCATGTGCAGCCCGCAGGTGGTTGTGGAGACCC
>OGYF01002928.1_pt1 | contig 12205 bp, 12 predicted proteins | sample 1576451 | NCBI WGS metagenome assembly OGYF01 (sample SAMEA3541505, study PRJEB24748) | human gut metagenome | biome: human gut; feature: human-associated habitat; material: faeces | place: China | collected 2012 | reverse complement strand
TTCATCTTTAGTTTTTTTATATTTTTTTAACATTTAAAGATATAAAAAACTATATATGCATATAAACGTATTTGTTAGTTTCTTTAAATAAACATAAGCTTTTTTATTCAATTGGTACCCCAAATCCAAACGCTCCATGCACCATACATGTTTGGGCGGAAAGCTCGGCTCCCGCTTCCATGCACTGCCTCAGATATGGTTTGGAACAAGCCCCGCTGGTTTTCAACTCTAGATATCGCATGAGAAAACCAGCTGCAAAAGAATCTCCGGCACCTAACGTATCCACCGCCTGTACAAGCTTTGGGGTGTGATACGCCATCTCTCTTCCGTCCCATGCCATGGCTCCTCGGCTCCCCATGGTTGCCACGGCGATCCCGCACCCCTCCTCGTATATCTGTTCCAGCAGGGTGCGTACGCTGTCCTCATCAGAATCCGAACAGGACAGAAAACCTATGTCCAGCCAAGGGCATATATGCTGTCTGCGTTCAATATCCTCCCAGGAGCGGGAAAAATCATAGGAAACCAGCGGTACAAGCGGCTTCAACAGGGGAAGCTGGTCATCAAAATAGCTGTTATTGCTGGTATGGACCACTTCAAAACTGTCAATATAAGACAGGTCGGACGCTGTCAGGCGCAGAGGGTGCTCCCGAAGCACCCCACCTTTATTGCTGCTGACAAAACTTCTGTCACCGTCTATCAGATCAACAACTGCATAGCCATTTTCCCCCTCATAAGTCCGGCAGCGGCTGAATTCCACCCCAACTGCCGTCAGGGTCTCTTTTATATGGTTTCCTACTCTGTCTGTCCCAAATACCCCCATATATGCACTAAAGCACCCCTGAAGTCTGCAATAAACTGCAACATTCAGTGCCTGTCCCCCTGGGAACATAGTGGAAATCGTACGATATTTGTCACAAACATTATCTCCGATCCCAATGATCCTCATCTGAGTCATCTCCCTTAAATCAGTATATATATTTATATTAGTTTTCCTTTCAAAAAAAGTCAAGATTTAGGCAGAATATTTCTTGACTTTTTCTTTTAAAATCTATATGCTTGTTCTAGAATATATTATAAGTTTATATTATCAATTTGAAAGGAGAAACAGCAATGGAAATCAGAGAGATGATTACAGAAATTAAGGGACGCTTGGACACAAGGGGCGGGTTGAAAGCCGTCATCTTTGTTGCCTGCGGAGGCTCACAGGCTGCCATCTATCCTGGCAAGTATCTTCTGGAGCGTGAGGCCAATGAAATAGCGGTCTCAATTTATAACAGCAATGAGTTCAATTATGTAACCCCGAAATCTCTGGATGAGAGGTGCATCGTAATCTGCTGCTCCTTGAAGGCCACAGCAGAAACCGTGCATGCAGTGGAGCGCGCACGGCAGTTCGGAGCTGTTACCATCGCTATGACGGGCTCCCCTGAAACCGGAATGGCAAAAGCCGGAGAATATGTGGTAGTGTACTCCAATGGGGATGAACAGATTTATTCCCAATCCAACCAGTCGATGGCACTGCGGCTTGGGTTTGAAATTCTGCATCAATTTGAAGGATATCCGCTGTACCATGAGGCTATGGCAGCCTTTGACCAGATCGACGCAATCGTTGCAGAAAGCAAACGATCCATGCTCCCTGCCGCACAATCTTTTGCTGTTGAATATCAAAACGATCCTCTCTTTCAAGTCCTGGGGGCCGGCCCGCTGTACGGGACCGCCTATTCTATGGCAAACTGTCATTTTATGGAAATGCATTGGCGAAATGCCATTATGATTCACAGCGGAGAATATTTCCACGGTCCCTTTGAAATGACCAGCGAGACTCAGCCGATGATCCTTCTGATGGCAACCGGGCGTTCACGCTTTTTGGATGAACGTGTACTTAAATTCCTCAAAACCTATGCAAAGCGCTTTATCGTTATAGATGCTAAGGATACTGGGATTGAGGAACATATTGATCCCAGAATTGCCGAATTTTTCAATTCTGTGGTAATGATCCCGCTGGAGCGTTTCTTTGTAGAGCAGATGTCCAAGCTCTGCAAGCACTCCATGGATGACCGGCACTATATGTGGAAAGTAGAATATTGAGAAGATGCGCGAAATATCTACGAGGAGGGGGCTTGTCCTGAGGACAGGCCCCCTCCTCGTAGATTCCGCTTCTTATCTTACAGTTCTCCCCTGTATCCTCAAGATGTAGGTGGCAGCTCTCTGTGCCACATATTGCTTCGCTGTATCCGTACATGTCGGCACAGGCACAGGATCCCTGCCGCAGCTAGGAGTCCCAGTACAATCGGAAGCAACGGATATTGTATCCTATAATACACTGCACTGCTTCCCGGATCCGGCCATTGAACCGGGTCATATGGCAGGCCATATTCTGCGGTCAACTGCTTGATATTCAGCAGGTGAACGACCGGGATCCCCCTTCCCAGGTATCGTTCCACCAGACCGCTTTGATCTGTCACCGGCATAGCGCTTCTTGGGTCCAGAACTCCCTGCCCCAAAGCGATCCCGCGTTCTCCCACACCCATGGAGGTCACATTTCCTCCCACAGATACAAAGCATTGGATGGGGCCCTGGCGCTCATAGATCTCCTGTCTCTGTTCCAAATTATTCAGAAACTTCGGTTCTTGAAAGATCACAAGTCCCGCCTGCTCCAGCCGCTCCAAGATTTCCATCTTCTGCTCGGGCAACATCCCATCTCCTGTATCATTGTCGCCTCCCAGCGTAACTGCGGCACTGTCTGTTGTAAGCACGCCGTCCTGCACAAGCCGGTGCAGCATCTCTGGAAAGGTAAGCTCTGGATCAGTGGCACCATAAGTAGACGCTCCTACTGACGAGATGGGGATGACTTCCACTTTCATAGACTGGCATGCTGCCATCACTGCCAGATTCATTGCAGGGAAAGAACCCGAAAACCCTGCGGCCACCCGGTCCCCCGGCCGAACCCCTGCCTCATAGAGCAATCTGACGCACAGCGCCCCCATATCCGGCCATGCAGTCGTTCTCTTAGCTTCTATGGCACCAAGGGTCGTGGTAATCCCTGTATAGTAGGGACCGATCATACCGGTCTGATGATAATCTTCCTGGCTCATAGGGATATGGAGCTCCTCTTTATATCCCCTTACTGCGGAAAAGCATCTGGTCAGCAGCTCAGCTGCCTGCCGCTGTTCCATCACATATGAGGTCTCAGCGCGCTGGACTCCGTGGGACGCCCACCAGACTGCTCCGAAAAGGATCAGAGCACACAGCATCAGCAGGCGCACAATCTTTTTTTCTCTCTGTTTCCCGTTCATACCCGGAACACCTGCATTCCCATTCCCATCATGATCAATGCCAGAATACCTACTACCACTGCCAGAGACATCAGAGATTTTACCGCTCCCTGCCGTTCCAACTCGTTTGCTATGATGCCCGGCACCAGCACGCCAATGATTCCTGGATCATAAGGCAGTATCTCAGAGGAGGCAATGATCAAATCAATGGTAAACGCCAATAAAATCATCACAGCAAAACGCCGTCGGCCATATAAAATCATGAAATTTCCCAACAGTTTGCCGCCTCCCCATGCCAAGAGTGCGATCACCAGCGTATAGACAATTCTGACCGGCGTCTGCAGGCAGAGGACAATATATCCCGGTACGATCAGCCCAGCTGGAGAAAAACCTGTCAGTTCCGTAAACAAAAGACTGACGGCCACCCCGATCAAAACAATTTCATGGTACAATTCTCTTCCCCTCCCCCACCACACGTTCTATGAGTGACCTTCCTGGTCCTGCCAAATTTCCAGCTGCAAAGATCACAGTATCCGATCCTGTTCTATCCAGGGGCACCTCCTTTTCACTGCGTAAACTGTACACCGGCCTGCCGGGCAGTCTTTTCTTTATCTCCCGGCATACCGCGCCTCGGGCCCCTCCAGTGATCCACACTTCTTCCGGCTGAAGCTCATGCGCAACCATCGCCATATGGATAGCACGGTACCCCCGGTCTGCACGGTTATTAATGAGGAGAATCAGCTTATGTCCATCCAGTTTCAGTCTCTCTGCCATCCTTCGATAATTCATGCATGTGGATTTAGGATCGTTGACTGACATGGCGTTGATAAATAGAGCCCCTTGGGGAAGCCGGAACGCCGAAAGGGCATATGGGTCCGGCCGATAGCTTAAAATCCCCGCCAATGCAGCTTCACGGTCCACTCCCAGCTCTCCGCACACAGCCAGGGCAAGCGCCACATTCTCCGGAAAGTCGAAATTTGGAAGATCATCTGCCGGGCGGGACACTTCCACCCTGGCCCCTACTTTTTCTGCATTCCGCACCATCTGGCCCCAAAATTGAGTATCCGCTGTATAAAGGATCCCATTCTCCGGAATGGTGCGGGATAGGGAATCACATATCTCTTCCAAGGTCAGCCCCATCTCCTCTGTATGGTCCAGCCGTACATTCGTGATCACCCCAATATCAGAGCGTACGATTTTCCTCTGTGAGATTTCCTGGAGAAATGGATCCACAGCCATACACTCTATTACAAGGACCTGGGCATGCTCCCTGACCGCCATACGCATCACCCGGGCCTGCTCCCGTATATTTGCCTTCCCGCGGCGGCGCAGTGGCCGTTCTACTCCGTCCGTTCCAATCAGCCGAGGGACTGTCCCAGTTGTCTTGCAGAAGACTGACCAGCCCCCAGACTTTAATCCCGCAGCGATCATTCGGGTCACCGTAGATTTTCCCCGGATTCCATTTACATACACTACATGCTGCAGCAAGGCTCTGTCCCGTTTGACCTGATACGCTTCTAACCCTAATAGGATCATAATCAACAGGAAAAGCACCAAAATTAGAGCTTCCATATTTCCCTCCCCCTCATATTTATTATATATATTCTTATAAGCAATTATATCAAATACCATTTTCTTTGAGAAGACTGTTCGGTAAAACTTTTTTCTTCTTCCATAGACTCTTGGCCACCGCAGCTCTGTTTTAATATATTACTCCCAAGAGCCTTCCACAAAAATAAAGCCGCACCCTTAGTGGAATTAGTAGAAACTTCGTAAAGAAGTTCCTCCCAAAGCCATTTGTAGAGCCAGCCGGAAGTAATTGAGTTGCAGGGAAATTCAATCTATTCGGAGGAAAATATCATGGAAAAGTCCATATTTGAGAAGATGGGCGAGACCTACCGCCAGGAGGGAGATTACCTTCTTCCCAATCTTACCACACTGGAGAGCGTGCCTGTTGGCATCTGGGGCCGGCGGCGTAGGCGGTACCTGCGGGAACACCGGCAGTCACTCTACACCGCCCTGCTTCTCAACGGGACGCTGGACGCCCACCTTGCAGACATTGACCGACAGGCTGAGGAAATGTTTTCTCAGTTAGTAAAACAGCTTGCGGACACTGAGGGTGTGACGGAGCAACTCAAAGCGGAATATCAGATGGAATGGGTAGGGCGCATGAACAATATCCGTAATCGAGCAGCAGAAACAGTTAATGCCGAATTGATTTTTAGGTAAGAAGGATAGGCTATATGGAAGAGGGACGCGGGGCAATACCCCGTCCCCTCTACTGCTATGAGATTTCCACAATCACTCTCACTATTTCATCAATAGTTTCCGAGCTATATCTTTTGATTTCTTTTACCCAAGGATAAATCGCCGAATCTTGAAACATTCCATATTTAGTATCATTTCTTTGTATGATAGGGTAGACTGCTGTTGAATGAAATTCTTTTACAAGCGTTGCTAATTCACGAGTAATGCTCCTGTAAAGATATCTGCAATGATAAAACTAGAATTTGAATACCACAATATTATGAGCAATTATTGCTTGCTATTAGGTATTTAATGCGATTCGCTGAAGGTCTTGAAAATAAAGGATTTTTTGCGGTGTGTTCTCCTTGTCCCCTTATTCGATTATCACACAAGTTTACTCTTGCCCTGACTGCCTATAGGGGCAAAACAAGGGCAGGACAATCCAACAATGGGGTATAGAAAGTGTGGCAATCGGAAAACTGTGATGTATGTGTGAATATATGACAGCGGAGGATTTCAATATGGATAAGTATATTTTTAACGAGAAGATAACGGCTTGTGGTATGAACTGACCGGCGATTATTATCTCCCATGCGTGACTGCACCTATTGAAGAAAAACAGTCTGTCAGCGTGTGGGGCCAACGGCACAAGCGGTATCCCAAAGAGTACCGTCCCGCATTATATAATGCTTTGCTACTGAGCGGGAACCTGAATGTCTATCTCGCCAGCATTGACCAGCAAGCTCAAGAACTGATGGAGACTATTATCCAACAGATGGCCGAGGCACAGGAGGCCACCGAAACACTGAAAGCCACCGATTAAATGACATGGATCGGTAAGATGAACAATATCCGAGCCAGTATAATGGAAGTTATAGATAAGGAGATCATATACGTATAGAGCAAAGTGATAGTAAGGTAATGACACAAAGTTAAGGAGCGATTGATAGAAAGCAACCGTCCTGTTTTATCCGAGGCTGGACCAGGAAAGAAAAAAAATCGGATTGGCTACCAGAAAATGGGCGAAAAGGGAACCTGAGTTGAGGCGATGCCCCTTTTTCGCTTCCATTGGTGTAGCCGTCCCCGGAAAGGTGGATAAAAATATGGCTGGGCCGGGGGCACTAGATCAGCTCAATGGAACGAGGCGGAGCAATGCACCTTCTGCAGAGAGGGGGCAGACAAACTGGACTGGACCAGTTGGCTGTGATTACCGCCCCCAAAGGCGAATGGAGGGTGGCCAAGTGGAAGGAGAAGTAGCCTTTTGGCTGGTATGTACTACGTCAGTCTTACGTCACCTTTGGAAAAATTACTTGTAACCAACGTCTCGATACAATGTATATTAAAAAATTTTTTACTAATCTTGATTATCTCAGCCATATTATTAAAGACAGTCTTGGTATTTCCCCCATAAATTTCTCAATTAACCGTAGGATTGGAGAATCGCAACACGTTCTGCCCTCTACTTGTTGCCCATCAGTATAATCCCAGAAATCGTCGGATGTCACAACGCAAATCATTTTTCCATCGCATTTAAGAAAAAATCAGCGTTTTCCCCAGCGAATCCCTCAGGCAATTTAATATCGATTCCATCCCACCAAAGGTAGCTAATTTGTCCTAATCTCCCCCCCCAAAAAATTAGCCGCCTTAAATTCTTTCGCTTCAGTGCTCTATATCTGTCTAAAACTTGCCTGTACCAACAGAATAATAAAAAACAAGGCCAGCAACACAGTTGCTGGCCTTAAAAAATTTGTACGGCTGATAAGTAGCGGACATTTGGAATTACACTTTAATTGTGGCTCGAAGGCAGTTGCATTGCCACACATGCTATCTTTAACGCAGAACGTATAGATCAAAACAAATTTTATAGGCTCCTCTCTGCCGCAAACCAATCTTCTTTCAAAATTTTTATGCCCCTACAAAGTCCGGCTTCTGTTTAGATAGAAACGCATTAACTGCCCGCTTATAATCTTCTGTTGTTTCGCACCTGCCCTGGCAATCCACTTCGGCAAGGATGGTGTCGGCATAGCCTGAGAACAGAGCTCGGATAATTATCTCCTTAATATTGGCATATGCCACAGTAGGCCCATTTGCATATTTCTGAATGTACTCCCGGGTACGGGCCTCCAGCTGTTCTGCTGGTACAGCTTCGGTAAAGAGGCCCCATTCAGCGGCTTCTTTACCCGAGAAGCACCGACCACTGAGAAACAGGTCACTGGCCCGGGTGGTGCCGATGGCTCTAGTTACAAAATAAGTCGAACCGCAGTCCGGCACAAACCCAATATTAACAAAGGCAAACAGGCATTTAGATGTTTCACTGATGATCTGAAAATCACATGCTAAAGCTAGTGCGATACCGGCGCCGGCAATGGCACCCTCAATACAAGCAATAACCGGCTTTTTTACATGACGTAGGCGCAGGTTGGTCTCAGCCCCCGCACGGCAGGCCTGCCTTGTACCGCGTATATTGGCATCGATGCGGGCCTTCATGACATTTAGATCTCCGCCTCCGCAGAAGTTTCCTCCAGCTCCACGAAGTATCACGACTCGCACGTTATTATCGTAGTCACAAAGATCAAATGCATTGTGCAGTTCAATCTGTGTCTCTACATTCAGTGGGTTTCTCTTTGCCGGGTGGTTCAGAGTAATGTAGGCCACATGGTCTTTCGTCTCATAGAGAATATGTTTAAATTCCATTGTATTTTCCCTTCTTCTGATGATAAAAAATAATGTAGTAATATGGTTTTCCAATCTTATGGGCTAAGAACTTACAGTAGTTCAGCGCCCCGTAGGATCAGGATCCAGAGAAACAGTGAGACCATACTCAGAACTGACGTCCATACAGCACATTGTCGTGCCAGTTCTCCGTCACAGCCCATCTCTTCTGCCATGATCGCACCAGCTACCGCCATTGGCGTTCCCCATAAACCAAGCAGTGCGCCGGCAAAGGCAGGAGTCAGTGTGATGACTCCGAGATATTGCAACACAAACGCAGTCAAAAATCCGATTGCAGGAGCTCCGGCCAGGCGCATTAGGACACAAGCCACCAGTTCTTTGCACATTCCGCCCATGTGTGAGAAGTCCCACTGCGCGCCTAACGTAAGCAGAACGAGGGGTGTTGTCATATTTGCCAAATTTTCAATACAAGAGTAGATAAAATCCAAATCTCGAGAGAGAGAAAATACAAGTTCACCAGAGGTATCTCTCGGGATAAACTCTCGGGTAATCAGGCAACAAAATCCTGCAAAAATACCGATCAGCATAGGATTGGTAACCAGTTGACGCACGATTTTCCGCATATTAATCTGTGTTTCAATTTGATCTGAAAACATGGTTAAGCAGAATACCGCGGCGATATTGTAATAAAAAATACCGCTGGCCTGGAGTCCCACTGCCGCTGAAACTCCCGTGACACCACATAGGTTTTCTGCCAATACCATACCGAGTACGGCATAATTACTTCGAAAACTTGCCTGAATAATAACCCCATACCGGTTCCGCTGTTTGGTGATGCTAAAGGCAAGGATAAAGCCGGCCAGCGTAATAAAAATCAGGCTTGTAATGACTAAAATTGTAACATTCGGTTCAAGGGAATGGATGGACGGCAGCTCATAGACATTCCGAAACATCAGCGCACACATAGTGAATCGGAAAGAGAATGTACTAAGTTGTTTGAGCGTATGCCGATCAAAGCAATTCTTTTGCCCGATATAATATCCAAGCAACAGAAGAACAACAATGGGCGCAATCGCATGGAACGCATAGAAAAAGGTCTCTATCAAGTCAATCATTCTCCTAAACAATTCCATAGGCGGATGTTAGCAATACAGGGGCAGGGATATTCCCCGCCCCTGTAAAAAGATTGATGAATCATGGATAATATAGCCGCTTTATGTTACTTTACTGAGCAGCCTTTTCTTCCTTTTTGCGCTTGAGACTGGTACGGATGATAGGCAGGCAGATCATGATGATACCAGCCAGAAGGAACGCAACAGAGATGGGGCGGGAGAACCAAGGCATAATGTCACCCTGAGTAGAGACGATAGCGGTGCGTAGATTCGTCTCCACAATATTGCCCAGCACATAGCCAAGAACGATCGGTGCCAGAGGAATCTGATTCTTACGCAAGACATAGCCAAGAATGCCAATTGCGAGGAATACCCAGCAGTCGAAGATTCTGTTATTTGTGGAATAGGTACCAATCGCGCACATCAGGAGAATGATAGGGTAGAGGTAATTCATGGGGATGCGCAACAGATGGATAAATCCCTTCATTAGGCCCCACTCCATCACATACATGATGATGTTGCACAGCAGATAGCCAATGAAGACTACGCCAACTAGGTCAACATTCCGAGTAAATAGAAGGGGGCCCGGAGTAATGCCATGTACAATCAGTCCACCCATCAGAATAGCAGTAACCGTATCGCCGGGAACACCCAGACAGAGCATAGGAATCAGGGCTCCCCCGCAGGTAGCGTTGTTGGCAGTCTCAGAGGCGATCAGGCCAGCAGGATGGCCGGTACCAAACTTTTCCGGGGTCTTGGAGATATTTTTATTATACGTATAGGCAAGCAGGGAAGAAGTGGATTGGCCAATGCCAGGCAGGATTCCAATGCCGATGCCAATAAATGCAGAGGAAAGGAATGTGCCCAGAGTTCCTTTTAGCACTTTCTTGCCTGGAAAAGCAGGGACTTTCCCGCATTCGCCTACCGTAGACACCTGGTGGAGATTCCGAACCTGATCCAGAATTTCAGCCATCGCAAATAAGCCCATAAGGCAGGCCAGCATAGACAGGCCGGCGCTTAGCTGCCATTGGCCAAAGGTAAATCTGGGGACGTTGGACAGGGTGTCAATGCCCACCATTTTCAGCACAACACCAATTACGGCAGCAATCAGTCCCTTGACCACATCGTTGCCCGTAAGGCTTACTACGATGCAGAGACCAAAGATTCCCATTGCCGCGTATTCCCAAGTGCCAAAAAGCAGTGCCACTTTTGCCATAAGGGGAGAAATAAAGATCAGTGCGACTGCGCTGATAATGCCGCCAATAAAAGAGGCAAACACCCCCAGCGACAGCGCGACTCCCGCCTGGCCCTTCCTCGCCATTGGCGAGCCGTCAAAGCAAGTGACCAAGGAAGAGGGAGTGCCAGGGATGTTGAGCAAAATGGCGGAGATCAGACCGCCGGAGATTCCGCCCACATACAGGGCAATTAGAAGGGAGATGCCTGCCGTATGTGTCATGGAGTAGGTAAACGGTAGCATCAGGGTAACCGCAAGGCTTGCAGTCAGCCCAGGAATCGCCCCCATAACCATACCCATAAAAATTCCAAATATAAGATATATGAAAATAACCGGCTCACCCAGCAGGCCGTTGATGCCAGAAACGATATATTCCATTCTCTGTTCTCCTCATTCGGTGCGGGCTCACTACCAGGAACAGACTATTAAATCTTTTCCCAGCAAGAGCGGCGCACACTCAGCTCAGGTTGTTGTTGATAAACTCCACCGCCTCTTCCGCGATCGCATAGGCCTCCTGAGAGATTTCCAGACACTCGGTACCGGTGCAGAAAGTGGGCTCATAGTGCAGGTTCGCGGAGACGTCAGCCTCCCACTGGGGATCTGTGCAGGCGGCCTTATAAGCGTCCTCCAGGAACTGACGTACATTCTCAGGCACTCCTTTGGGGGCCATGACACCACGGTGCAGGCCATAGACAGTACCATCAGTGCTGTTCACACACTCAGTAAACGTGGGGACGTCAGGCATCCACTCAGTACGCTCCTCTGTCCAGGTACAAATGATCTTCAGGTCGCCAGACTCCGCATACGCAACCATCTCAGAGGTCTGACCGATAAACACGTCCAAATTGCCGCCAATGCAGGCAATACGGGCATCCGCTGCACCGCTGTAAGGGACGTAGTTGGCCAGGAAGTCACCGCGCTTCATAGCAATGGCAGCCGCCATGTGGTTGGTGGACAGGTTACCAGAACCGCCCCAGGTCTGCTCTCCAGGACGAGACTTTGCATCGGCGACCAGTTCTTCCCAGTTATTAATTTTAGAGTCCTTACCTACCGCAATACACATAGAATCGTAAGCGTAGCTGCAAACCCAGTTGAATTCGCTACCATAGTCCTGGTCAAAAACGCCGCCCAGATAGTAAGCGGACATAGACTCAGGGTGGTGAGCCACAATGCGGTGACCGCTCTGATCTCCGCCGGCAACGTCCATAACAGCCACTAAGCTACTGCCACCAACCATATTGGTTATGGTCACAGACTGAGGCAGATCAAGGGCTTCGGCCGCGAAGCGGGTCACGGCGTCCAGGCCACCGCCTGCGCTGTACGGAACCACAACCTCTATGGTCTTGGTAGGAAAGTCCAACGGCTCAGAAGAAGCAGCGGAACTAGATACATCGGCCCCGCCAGATGCAGCGGATCCGCCGGAAGCGGCAGGAGAATTCTCGGAGCCGCAGGATGCCAGACCCAGCGTCATGGCCATTGCCAGAGCAAAAGCAAAAACCTTCTTCATGGTATGTTCTCCTTCTTTATAAAATTAATTTAATAGTGCCTCAACGCCCATTAAAACAGAGAGAACTGGGGAAGAACAACAGTCAGGACAGTACCGAACAGATAGTAGCAAACTCCGGTGGTAATAATCGCACACAGGAAATAGGCCGCAAGCTTTTTGA
>OGYF01002926.1_pt1 | contig 12223 bp, 7 predicted proteins | sample 1576451 | NCBI WGS metagenome assembly OGYF01 (sample SAMEA3541505, study PRJEB24748) | human gut metagenome | biome: human gut; feature: human-associated habitat; material: faeces | place: China | collected 2012 | reverse complement strand
CCAAGAATGGTTATTGAAACAATATTTCAATTCATTGGTGCGCTTGCCGTTTGAAAGTTGAAACTTCTTCAATTGAAAATGGAGAATTGAAAATTAATGATGGGAAATGACTGTAGAGGCGCAGCGCTGCTGCGCCTCTTGCTGAGCGGTAAAGGATAAAACAAAGAAGAAAATAATAAATTAATTATTGATTATCATTTAGTTACACAATGATATCATAATGCATAAAGCCAGTTTATTTGATAGATGAAAAAGTATAAATGATTTTTTAATTACTGAAGCTTGAAAACTGAAATTTCTTTTGCAGTTGATAAGGGAATTTGTATATTTGCTCTTTAAGAAAAAGATTTCGTGAACAGCACACAAATTGATGAAAACTCCAAAGCAATTCAATAATATTACAGAACGAGTTATAGATGATTTGAAGCAAACGCTATCGAGCAAAAGCCAAATCTCTATAGCTGCTGCCAGTTTTTCTATTTATGCCTATGAAGCATTAAAAGAAGAGTTGGAAAAGGTTGATTCTGTAAATTTCATTTTCACTTCACCGACATTCAATACGGACAAGGCTGAAAAACAGAAAAGAGAATTCTATATACCGAAGTTGAACAGGGAAAGAAATCTTTTTGGATCTGATTTTGAAATAAGGCTTCGTAACCAACTGACTCAACGTGCTATTGCCAGAGAATGTGCTGATTGGATTCGGAGAAAAGTTAAATTCAAGACCAACATAACTCATGGCTCTATGAATGCTTTTCTGAATATACAAAATGGAGAAGAGACATATACATATATGCCTTTTAATGAGTTTACTACAACAGAATTAGGTCTTGACAGAGGAAACAACATTTGTCCGATGGTTGTAGGAATGCCCGGACATAGTTCTACAGATATGTTCCTGATGAACTTTGCTGAACTATGGAAAGACAAGGAGAAATTTCAGGATGTGACAGAAAATATCATTGAAAGTATTGAAACTGTTTACAAGGAAAATGCTCCGGCTTTTATCTATTTCATCACATTGTATAACATCTTCAGTGAATTTTTGGAAGACATCAGTGAAGATGTATTGCCAAATGAAGCCACAGGTTTTAAAAGCAGTATTATTTGGAACAAACTGTATAACTTTCAGCGTGATGCGGCATTGGCTATTATCAATAAATTGGAAAAATATAACGGCTGTATTCTGGCTGATAGTGTTGGATTGGGAAAAACATTTACAGCTTTATCGGTTATTAAATACTACGAGAATCGAAATAGAAACGTACTGGTACTTTGCCCCAAAAAGCTGAATGACAACTGGCAGACATTCCGTTCCAATTATAAAAACAATCCTGTGCTGGCAGACCGTTTTCGTTACGATATCTTATTCCATTCTGATTTATCCAGAGACAAAGGAGTAAGTAACGGTCTTGATCTGGAGCGTGTCAATTGGGGAAACTATGACTTAATCGTAATAGATGAAAGTCACAATTTTCGAAATGGTGGTAAATTCGACTATGAAGAAGCAGAAAACTTCAAAGAAAACCGCTATGCAAAATTGATGAATAAAGTCATTCGCAGTGGAGTCAAAACGAAAGTCCTTATGCTTTCTGCTACACCGGTAAATAATCGTTTTAACGATCTCAAAAACCAGTTACAACTGGCATACGAAGGAAAGGCAGAAAAAATAAATGACTTGCTTGACACCAGTAAAAACATAGATAGCATCTTTAGAGATGCACAGACCGTTTATTCCAGGTGGTCCAAACTACCGCCGGAAAGAAGAACAACTGAAAAGTTGGTAGATTCATTGAGTTATGATTTTTTCCAGCTCCTTGACGCGGTAACAATCGCCAGAAGCCGCAGCCATATCATCAAATATTATGATACCCATGATGTAGGTAAATTTCCTACACGGCTGTCGCCAATATCTCGTCGGCCCCAATTAACTGATTTAAATGATGCCATCACATTCCGGGATATTGCCGAACAATTAAACGAGCTGAATTTGTCTATTTATACACCATCCTTGTTTATCTTTGAAAGTGCAAAAGATAATTATGGAATTGATTATCAAGGCGAAGGGCTAACCATTGACGGACGCGAAAAAGGTATCCGGAAGCTGATGGCTATTAACTTGTTAAAGCGTTTGGAAAGTAGTGTCAATTCGTTTCGTCTGACTTTGGTTCGGATACACGATTTTATCAAGGATTCTATCACAGCCATAGATAAATTTGAAGAAAATGGTGCTGGGACAATTGATGTAACCGATTTTACGGAAGATTTTGATTACGAGGATACAGAAAACGATCCTTTTGTAGGGCGAAAATCGAAAATCAATCTTCATGACATGGATTATGTAAGTTGGAGACGTGATCTGAAAGCAGATTTGGAAGTACTTGAACTGCTGATTCTTATGCTGAAAGACATCACACCGGAACATGATACCAAATTGCAGCAGTTGGTGGCTGACTTGAAAAACAAGTTTGAACATCCGATCAATGGAAACAATAAGAAGGTATTGATATTTACTGCTTTTGCCGATACAGCAAATTACCTGTATGAACAGTTATCTGATAGAATTCTGAATGATTGCGGATTACATACAGCTCTGATCACCGGTAGTACAGAAGGTAAAAGTACTTTACCGAAACTGAAATGTACATTCAATGACATACTGACTTACTTCTCTCCTATGTCAAAAGATCGGAATGCGATTCATCCGAACGATAGCAGAGAAATAGATGTGCTGATTGCAACCGACTGTATCAGTGAAGGGCAAAACTTGCAGGACTGTGACTATTTGATTAACTATGATATACACTGGAATCCGGTACGCATCATTCAACGTTTCGGTCGTATCGACCGTATCGGAAGCCAGAACGAAGTAATTCAGCTTGTAAATTACTGGCCTGATATGGAGCTGGATGACTATATCAAGCTAAAAGGTCGTGTGGAAAGCAGGATGAAAGCAACAGTTATCACCAGTACGGGTGATGACAATCTGTTGTCGAACGATGAAAAAGGTGATTTGGAATACCGACGCAACCAGTTGAAGAAACTTCAAAATGAAGTAGTCGATATTGAAGATATGGATACTGGCGTCAATATCATGGATTTAGGATTAAACGAATTCCGTTTGGACTTATTGGCCAACCTGAAAGATCATCCCAACATGGATTTGACTCCTTTTGGAATGAGTGCGGTTGTCAACGCTTCCGAACTGGTTGAACCGGGCGTAATGTATGTGCTGAAGAATAAAAACAATGGTATTAACATCGATCATGCCAATTTGTTACACCCGTTTTATATGGTTTATATTTCACACACAGGAGCCGTTATCTGCGATCATCTATCACCTAAAAAGTTGCTCGACAAGATGCGTTATGCCTGCAAGGATAAGACAGAGCCGGATAAGGCGCTTTGCAAGCAATTCAACAAAGAAACACGTGATGGCAAAAATATGCGCCATTACAGCGATCTGTTGCAATCGGCCATCGAAAGCATTATCACGGTGAAGGAAGAGAGTGATATTGATAGTTTCCTTAATGGAGTCCAGGGAAATCTTTTCGCCAATGAGATAAAGGGGCTTGATGATTTTGAATTGATTTGTTTCTTAGTAATCAAGTAGCTTATGTTTGGACTTCCTATATCTACTGAACGAAAACAGCAGTTGCCCAAGAAGGCAATTTATGCGAAGTTTGATTTGAAGCCCGCCCAGCGTGAGAGTTTTGATGCGGATATATCTCGTATAGACATCGTGGCGGTTGTTTCTCCGGCGACAATTCCGGCTTTGGGCGAAGGAGTCGAGGTGAAGGAGTTTTATGTACTTGATGTACAGTTAAAGCGCAAAGAATTTGATGAAAAGAATATCCTATTGTTAACAAAGCTGATTCCACAAAATATGGTTTTTGCTTTACGATATGATAATCAGATACAGTTTGTCATTTACTATACAAAGTTATTCCAGTCGGTTTGGCAGCCGGCTGAACAAGCTAAACTTCCGTTATCTGGATTGAACCTAGATTCCGTTTGGGAAAATCTCGTAAAAGAGATCGGACAAATTAAGGTAGCAGCAGGAAGTACGCTTGCTGATCAAATTGTCGCTGACGAGAAACGGGCAAAGTTACTTGTTCAGATTGCAATGCTTGAACGGAAAATGGCAAATGAAAAACAGCCTCGCCGCAAACGGGAATATTTTGAACAGATTAAGAAATTAAAAGAACAGGTATGAGCAATGAATCCTATTAGTGCGTCATCATTACTTCATTTTACAAGCGGAATTGATGCCTTAAAAGGTATTTTGGGAAAAGGGTTCCGTTTTTCATATTGTTATGAAGAATATAACAATACTATCGTCTTTAATAATGGACATAAAGAACATGCTAACTTCTTTATCGGTTCAAACGGAACAAAAAAAGGAGTGGCTATTCCTATGATTTGTTTTTGTGACATACCATTGTTGAGAGTACAAGAACATGCAAAGTGTTATGGCAAATACATTATTGGAATAGACAAAAACTATGCAGAAACTCTATATCAGAGTTTAAATCCTGTGTTATATTTGTTCTCTAACCGTATGGACTTATCGTTATGTGATATTTCTATATCAAAAGAGAACTTTAAGTGTGAACGTACATACGATTACAGTCAGTCGGTTAACCATCTTATCGCATATAGTAAGAGATATAAGGGTTTCGATTTATATAGGAATAAAGAAACTTGTTTTTATGATGAGAGAGAATGGCGAATTGTCATTCCAGATGGTGGCAGGGTTGACGGTCTATCTTGGTTATGGAATATAGAGTTTAAGTCAAAAGATGAGTATAAAGAATATATTAGGCCTTATAATGAGAAACTACAATCATCAGAGGCTGCCTATTTAAGATTTATAGAATTCCAAGAAAAAGAGAATGAAAACCATTTCTGTAATTTTATTACTCATATAGTAGTTAGTGAAGATAAAGAAATACCGGAATTAATAAAATATATTTTAAATACAAAGAATAAATTGTTTGGATATGAGGATCTTTCTGAAGATACAAGAATGATCCTTGTAAGTAAAATAACCTCATTTGAAAGAATAGAAAAAGATTTTTAAATATGGATAAATTAAAAATGCAAAGCTTCGATGTAGTAGGCAATAATATAGATAAGATAGCACAGCTATTTCCAAGTTGTGTAACAGAGCACAAGGGCAAGGACGGTAAACCTGAACTTGCTATCGACTTTGATAAGCTAAAAGCCGAATTATCAAACGAGATTATCGGTGAAGGAGAAGAACGCTATCAGTTTACTTGGCCCGACAAACGAGCTGCCAATCGGCTGGCTAATACACCTACGACGATGACCTTGCGCCCTTGCCGTGAAGAATCTGTAGATTTTGACCATACGCAGAATCTCTATATCAAGGGTGATAATTTAGATGTACTAAAAGTGCTGCGAGAGACTTATCTGGGTAAGGTGAAGATGATCTATATTGATCCGCCTTATAATACAGGCAATGACTTTGTCTATAACGACGATTTTGCGCAAAGTCGTAATGAATTTGAAGAGACAAGCGGACTGTTTGATGAAGATGGTAACCAAACTATCGACCCGATGCAGCGCAATACCGAGAGTAATGGGCGTTTCCATACAGATTGGTTAAATATGATGTATCCGCGTTTGAAAGTAGCTAAAGATTTACTTGCGGATGATGGAGCCATTTTTATTTCGATTGACGATAATGAAGTTGAGAATTTACGCAAAATATGTGATGAAATTTTTGGAGAAAGGAGTTTTATTGGCCAAATAACTTTGCTGTGCAATCCCAAAGGTCGATCACAAGATAAGTATATAGCAAACTGTCATGAATATATTTTAATTTATTCCACTCCAAAATATATTCTTCCAGCTGGATCTGTCTCAATTCCAAAGACGCTTGATGAAATAAAAAAAGACTATCCTAATACAGATAGCAATGGATCTGTGTACAGAGAAATTGAATTGAGAAATACTCATAGAGAGTTTGGTAAATTTAATAGGCCTAAATTATGGTATCCTATTTACGTAGCACAAGATGGATCTGTATCTATCACAAGTGATATTGATGGAGCTACATCTATATACCCCACATGGGATGATGGATTTGAAGGATGCTGGACATGGGGTAAAGAAAAAGCATCTTCAAATATACACTTACTAATTGCAAAAAAAGTAAATGGGAATATAAAAATATATAGAAAGGCCTATGCATATGAAGAAGATAATATTCCGTTAAAACAGGTTAAATCTATATGGAATGACAAAGTATTCTTTACAGAGAAAGGGCAGCTAACTATTAATCAAATATTTCAAATGAAAGATAAGATATTTCAATCACCAAAATCTGTTATGATGATTAGGCAATGTCTTTTAATGGCTCAACATAAAGATGCCCTTATCCTTGATTTCTTTTCCGGCTCTGCCACAACAGCCCATGCTGTGATGCAACTCAATGCCGAGGATGGAGGCAACCGCAAGTTTATTATGGTGCAGACCCCGGAAAAGACTGACGAGAAGAGCGAAGCCTTCAAAGCTGGGTACAAAACCATCTGTGAGATCGGCGAGGAGCGTATACGGCGTGCAGGCAAGAAAATAAAAGAGGATAATAAAGATAAAGAAGGTATTGAAAAGCTTGATACCGGATTCCGTGTCCTAAAACTCGATAGTAGCAACATGAACGATGTATATTATACACCGGAAGAATTTGATTTAAACACTCTTTTTAGCGAAAATGTAAAAAGTGATCGTACAGCCGAAGATCTACTTTTCCAGGTGATGCTTGATTTAGGCATAGAGTTGTCTGCCAAGATAGAAAAACAACTGATAGCAGGAAAAGAAGTCTTTCTGGTGGATGAGAACTATCTTATCGCTTGTTTTGATGAGGATGTAAATGAAACTACTATTACGGAAATCGCCAAAATGAAACCTGTATATTTCGTCATGCGCGATGCTTCAGCTGCCAATGATAATGTGATTGATAATTTCGAGCAAATATTCTGCCATTATTCGCCAGATACAAGCTGTAGAATCCTTTAAGTAAAGATGAACTATGAAATTCAAATTTAAAATACAACAATATCAAACGGATGCTGTAGAAAATACCGTGGCAGTGTTTCGTGGACAGCCTTCTCATTCTTTAGCTACTTATCGCAGAGATTTAGGAACATACAAACAACAACGATATGCTTATAAAGAAGAGGAAACAGGGTATGGTAATCATCGTCTTGAATTAGACGACCGAACAATGCTTGGGAATATTCGCTCCGTACAAAATTTATACGACATTGCCCCTTCAGAAACATTGGCAAAGGGTATTGCTCCAGTGAATCTGGATATAGAAATGGAAACCGGAACAGGAAAAACCTATGTCTATATTAAAACGATGTTTGAATTGAACAAGCAATACGGTTGGAGCAAGTTCATTATTGTAGTGCCCAGTATCGCCATTCGCGAAGGTGTTGCCAAAAGTTTCAACATGTTGGAAGAGCATTTTATGGAATATTATGGCAAAAAAGCCCGTTGGTTCGTTTACAATAGTGGAAACTTGCAACAGTTGGATAGCTTTTCGTCAGAATCTGGTCTAAGTGTGATGATTATCAATACACAGGCTTTTGCTGCCTCTATGAAAGAAGGTGGTCGGAATAAGGAAAGCCGCATTATCTATTCAAAGCGTGACGAATTTGGAAGCCGCCGTCCGATTGATGTTATTGCGGCCAACAATCCTATTGTTATTATGGATGAGCCTCAGAAGATGGAAGGCGATGCGACACAGGCTGGAATTAAACGTTTTAACCCGTTGTTTGTACTCAACTATTCGGCTACACATAAAACTAAACATAACACCATTTATGCATTGGATGCATTGGATGCTTATCGGCAGAAGCTTGTAAAGCGTATTCATGTGAAAGGCTTTGAAATAAAGAATTTACGAGGGATCAGCAGTTTTTTGTATCTTGATGAGATTGTATTATCTCCAAAACAGCCTCCAATGGCTCGAATTGAATTTGAGACAAAGACGGCTTCAGGTAGTATAGTACGTAAAACTAAAACTTTTAGCATCGGCGACAATTTGCATGAGGAATCAGGATTGGCAGAATACGAGGGTTTTACAATATCCGAAATCAACATTAGAGGTCATGTAACTTTTCTTAATGGTGTTACTTTACGTCGTGGAGAGGTAATCGGAAATACGAATGAACTGACAATGCAACGTGTCCAGATTAGAGAAACAATTAAGTCTCATTTTGAGAAAGAAAGACAGCTCTTCAAACGTGGTATAAAGTGCCTGTCGTTGTTCTTCATTGACGAAGTAGCTAAATACAAGAGTTATGATGAAGAAGGAAACGAAGTGAAAGGCATATTCCAGAAAATGTTCGAAGAAGAATATTTGCGTCTGATAAACCATGAATTTCATATTTGGGATGAGGAATATAATGAATATTTACGTCGTTTTTCTGCTCAAGAAGTACATCGTGGTTATTTCTCAATTGACAAGAAAACAAACCGCATGATAGATGGAAAGGTTGAAAAGAAAACCGGTTTATCGGATGATATTTCCGCTTATGACCTGATCTTGAAGAACAAAGAGCGTTTGTTGAGTTTTGACGAACCTACCCGTTTTATATTTTCACATTCCGCATTGCGTGAAGGTTGGGACAATCCGAACGTATTCCAGATTTGTACGCTTCGCCATTCCAATTCAACAACAGCAAAACGTCAGGAAGTTGGACGAGGATTGCGTATCTGCGTAGATAAAAACGGAACAAGAATGGATGCCGAACTGCTAGGCGACGACGTACATGAAGTGAATCAGCTCACGGTTATTGCCAATGAAAGTTATGCAGATTTTACAAGTGCCCTGCAACGTGAAACAAGAGAAGTCTTGCGTGAGAGAGCAGCAAAGGCAACTATCGATTATTTCAAAAACAAGAAAATCAAAATGGGAGAAGATATTCATACAATTTCTGAATCGGAAGCAAGCCGTATCATTGTATATCTGGAAGATAATGGATATATAGACGATAATAAAAATATCACAGCTGTATATCGAGAAGCTGTAACAAACGGAACAATAGTTCCACTACCGGAAAAGCTACAACCCATAGCTGAAGGAGTAACTCGCTTGATTAATTCAATCTTTGATCCTAAAGCACTGGATGATATGATTGTGGAAGATAAAGTTGTGATAAGAGAAAATAACCTGAATGAAAACTTTAATAAGGCAGAATTTCAGGCTTTATGGAAAGAGATCAATCATAAATATGTTTACTCTGTAAGTTATAACAGTGAGGAACTTATACATAATGCTATTTTACATATCAATGCAGACCTGGATGTAAAACAATTGAGATATGTGATGATAGAAGGGAAACAGGATGAAAAGGATGTATTAGAGTTTGGTGATACTCGGTCTCAATCCCGTACACTTACTGATGTATGTACTTCTACAGTAAAATATGATTTGGTAGGAGACATCGCCAAAGGAGCCAACTTGACACGTCGGACTGTCGTACAAATTCTAAAAGGCATAAATGAAAGCAAGCTCTATTTGTTTAAAAATAATCCAGAAGAATTTATACGTAAGGTTATAAGTATCATACGCGAACAGAAATCTACCATGATTGTTGAGGCTATACAATATAACATGACGGAAGATAAATATGACAGCGATATTTTCACTGTTAAAAGTAAAATGGATTTTGACAAGGCATATGAAGCAAAAAAGCATATTACTGATTATGTTTTTAGTGATAGTAAAGGAGAAAGAAATTTCGCTCATGACCTTGACGAAGCCAGTGAAGTAGTTGTGTATGCTAAACTACCTCGTTCTTTTCATATTCCAACACCAGTAGGAAATTATGCTCCAGATTGGGCTATTGCAATGGAAAAAGACGGTATAAAACATATCTTTTTTATTGCAGAAACTAAAGGTTCTATGTCATCTATGCAAATAACTAAAATAGAAAATGCGAAGATTGAATGCGCGGAAAAATTGTTTAACTCCATGTCTTCGGCTAATGTAAGATATCATAAGGTGACAAGTTATAACGATTTAGTTGATGCGATGAATTCTGTATGCCTATGATAGTAAGATTCAACAATTGATAGATTTGAGTGAGTGATTTTTATATTCTTATTAAGCTAAAAGCCTGGTTATATTTAGGATAAATAAATATCAAGAAGCAAATTACTAAATTGATTTCTATATGACAAACAAACAAAATAATTACGGAATAGTCTATGTTCTTACTAATCCCGCAATGCCGGGATTAGTAAAAATAGGTATGACATCACGCAATAATATAGACGAAAGAATGAAAGAACTCTATGGAACTGGTGTTCCTGTTCCATTTGAATGTAAATATGCTTGCAAAGTCAAATCATCTGATTGTGAAAAAATTGAGAAAGCGCTTCACACCGCGTTCGCACCAGACCGAATCAATGCGAATCGAGAATTCTTCAAAATAAAGCCAGAGCAAGCAATGGCTATATTGGAATTATTTAATCGAGAAGATGTTACACAAGAAATAACTGATGAAATTGATAATGATTTAACGACAGAAGATAAATCTGCCTCCGAAAAAATCAATTCATCACGTCGTCCTCCTTTAAATTACTTTGAAATGGGTATGAAAAAGGATGATTTACTCGTTTTTATAAAAGATAATAATATAATAGCTTCTATTGCTGATGAAAAGAAAGTTATGTATGAGGGTGAAATCTACTCTTTAACCGCATTGACAAAAAAGATTTTGAATATTGAACATGCTATTCAACCAACCGGATACTGGATGTTTAATGGAAAAAATCTCAGAGACATTTATGATGAAACTTATACATTGGAATAATAATCAAAAATAAGAGAAATATGCAATACGATAAATTGCTTGTTATCGGTAATGGCTTTGATTTGGCTTTGGGGTTAAAAACGTCATATCCTGATTTTATGGAGTGGTTAAAAAATGTACATTATATGGATGATGCTTATTTGTATAAATTCCTTCGTTCAAAATTAGATCAACAGCGATGGATTGATATTGAAAATGAATTACGGCAATATTCATTATCTTTCTCTGAAATAGGAGAAATGAATATAAAATTATCAAACCAAAATGAGCAAATGTATAATAGTTTAAGAAACGAACATAAAACTCTTTGTAAAAATCTATGTGAATACCTGAAAATACAAGTTGATAAAAAAGATTGGTTAGAAACAAGTCGCAAAAATAACTCAATAAGGCAGTTACTAAAAAAAGTCAATGGTGTACCTCTTTACGTTATTAATTTCAATTATACACAAACTATCTTTAAAATCGAAAGTTTTCCAATAAAAAGTATGAAACAAATACATGGTTCATTGGATAATGGCGAAAATATTGTTTTTGGTGTTGAAGATAGTAGTAATCTTACAAAAGAACATTCATTTCTTTATAAATCTTATAATCCAACCTTGAATGTTGATCATTTGAATGAACGATTTGAAGATGCGAAGCATATTTTATTTTATGGATATTCATTAGGACAAGCAGACCATTCTTATTTTGAAGATTTCTTTAAGGAACAAAGTACAAAAGGCTGTGAAAGAAAGAAATTTGATTTTTTCTATTATGGACAAGAAGGATATGACGACTTATTTTGGCAGTTAAGAACTCTCACAGGTAATAGAATGGCCCAATTCAAACAGTTTAATGATGTGGAATTTATCGATACAAACAATAATTCATGCTTTACAGAATAAAATATTATCTCCATTCTCCCACAACATTCTATCAAAAGATTATAACCCCAAACAAGGCGCAGCGCTGCTGCGCCTCTACTTCGCATAATGAAGAATGCTGGTTTTTGTCTGATCCAGTCGGCCATTTTCCCAAAAACTTCCTCCTATTTCATCCACATTCATCCACACTGATCCCATTTGATTCCTTTCCGCCTACATTGAGATTCCATCTTAAATGGATAGCACCACTGCGCTTCTACTAGCAAAACAGCACCCCCAAAACGTACGAAAACTTACCGAAAAATGCAGAAATTTACCGAAATATACCAAAATATACCGAAACTGACGCGAAAATACACATAAGTCAACAGTGCGGTTTTCGGGCGTTGTACCTTTGTTGTGTGACAAGAGAGGAAGAGGCGCGGTTGCCGAACCTATAAAAGACTTGTCCTGATAAAGTTATGGCAATTTCTTATACGTTAGTGCAGAGAAAAGACA
>OGYF01002924.1_pt1 | contig 12225 bp, 9 predicted proteins | sample 1576451 | NCBI WGS metagenome assembly OGYF01 (sample SAMEA3541505, study PRJEB24748) | human gut metagenome | biome: human gut; feature: human-associated habitat; material: faeces | place: China | collected 2012 | reverse complement strand
TTTCTAGAAAATATCAACATCCTCCGACAAACATCTTCGACATGGCACCGCATACCCCGGGAGTTCTGTGTTTTGGAAAGTTGCCAATACACTAGTAGCCACGGCTAGGTGTGAGAATAAGCTGACCGTAAACAGACGCCGGCACTTAGCGAGGGAATTTTCCTCGCTTATGTGCCGCTGCGATCTGTTTCCGAGCGGAAACGATGTCAGCGTTTCTCATACCCTGCCAAGGGCTACGGTAGGCTGGCCAATAAGTTAATCAACTAACTCTCAAGTTATCATGAAACCCCGGTGCATTCACACCGGGGCTATATGTCTATTATTTCAATTTCCAGATGTCTCTGTTGTACTCTGCGATGGTTCTGTCGGAGGAGAAGAATCCGGCCTTGGCGATGTTCACCAGCATCTTTTTGGCCCAGGCGGTGCGGTCCCCGTAGTCGTGGATGCACCGCTCCTTGGCGGCAATGTAATCCTCCACATCCAGCAGGGCCATGAACCAGTCTTTGTTCTTCATGTCCCTCCACAGCTCGGCCAGGCACGCGGGGTCGCCCACCGTCAGCAGCTCGGGGGATACCAGGAAGTCCACCAGCCGCTCCACGCCGGGACGGTGGTAGTAATCCAGGGCGCGGTAGCTGCCCTGGGCGTACAGGTCCATGACCTGGTCGCTGGAGGCACCGAAGGTGTAGATGTTCTCCTCCCCCACCAGCTGGGCAATCTCCACATTGGCCCCGTCCATGGTGCCCAGGGTGACGGCTCCGTTGGCCATGAGCTTCATGTTTCCGGTGCCGCTGGCCTCCTTGGAGGCCAGGGAGATCTGCTCGGAGATGTCACAGGCGGGAATGAGGGTCTCGGCCCAGGTGCCGTTGTAGTTCTCCACCATGGCCACCCGCAGCCAGGGGCGCACCTGGGGATCCCGCTCGATCAGCTGCTGCAGGCACAAAATCAGGTGGATAATGTGCTTGGCCATGACATAGGCCGGGGCGGCCTTGGCGCCAAACAGCACCGTCACCGGGCGCTGGGGCAGGCGGCCCGCCTTAATCTCCAGATACTGGTGGATAATATACAGCGCGTTCATCTGCTGGCGCTTGTACTCGTGCAGGCGCTTAATCTGGATGTCAAATACCGACTCCGGGTCCAGCTGGATGCCCTGCTCCGACCACAGCAGGCGGCACAGCCGGTCCTTGTTCTCCTGCTTGATGGTCAGCAGCCGGTCCAGCACCTGGCCGTCCCCGGCAAAGGCCATCAGGCCCTCCAGCTTCCGGGTATCCTTCCGCCAGTCCGGGCCGATGCAGCCGTCAATCAGGGCGGTCAGCGCCGGGTTGCAGGTCTCCAGCCAGCGGCGGAAGGTGACGCCGTTGGTCTTGTTGTTGAACTTCTTGGGATAGAGGTCGTAAAAGGGCTTGAGCTCGGTGTTCTTCAAAATCTCCGTGTGCAGGGCGGCCACCCCGTTTACCGAAAAGCCGCAGTGGATATCCATGTGGGCCATGTGAACGCGGCTTTCCTGGTCGATGATAGCCACTCGTTCGTCCTGATATCTGCCCTTGATCCGAAGATCCAGTTCCCGGATGATAGGAACCAGCTGCGGCACTACTCTTTCCAGATAGTGAAGAGGCCATTTCTCCAGCGCTTCCGCCAATATCGTGTGATTGGTGTAGGCGCAGGTCTTCTGGACGATCTCTACCGCCTCGTTAAAATCAATGTTCTTCTGCACCAACAGACGGATCAGCTCCGGAATCACCATCGATGGGTGCGTATCATTGATCTGGATCACCACATGTTCATGGAGTTTTCTCAGATCATATCCCTTTTCCTCACACTCTTTCAAAATGAACTGCGCTCCATTGGACACCATGAAATACTGCTGATAGATCCTCAGCAGATTTCCCGCTTCATCACTGTCATCCGGATACAAAAAGAGGGTCAGGTTCTTGCCGATATTGTATTTATCAAAAGAGATCCCATCTCCTACAATGCTCTCGTCTACTCCCTCCACATCAAACAGATGGAGTTTGTTTTTCCCATTTTCGTATCCTGCCACATCAATGTCATAGAGTTTGGAAGTCAGGGTAAAATCCTTAAATGGCACTTGGAAGCCCACACCCGTATCCGTCAGCCAGCTTTCCGGCTCCAGCCATGGATTCGGCGTTTCCTTCTGTTTGTGATCCTCAAATACCTGTTTAAAAAGTCCCATATGGTAATTCAGCCCGATTCCATCCCCATTCAGCCCTAAAGTAGCAATGGAGTCTAAAAAGCAGGCCGCCAGCCGCCCCAGGCCGCCGTTTCCAAGAGACGGCTCCGGCTCAATCTCTTCAATGGCCGCCAATGTTTTCCCATTTTCCTCTAGAATCTGCGATACTTCCTCGTAGATCCCCAGATTGATCAGGTTATTGGACAGCAGTTTCCCGATCAGAAATTCCGCGGAAATATAGTAAAGTTTCCGGTTTCCCGTAATCTCCGGGAGCTTCCGCAGCTGCTCTTTTGTATAAGACAAAAGGGCCAGATACAGCTCCTGATCTTTTGCTTCACAGATACTCTTGTGAAATCGCTCCTGCACCAGTTTTTCTAACTCTTCTCTTACCATCGTCTTTCTCCTTTCAAACATAGCGGGATAACTCCTGCCTTTTTCAGTAAAAATACCGCTCCATAACTAAATCCAGTTATTTTGCGGTATCTTTCGTTCTGTCTGTTTATTCGGTTGAAGTAGCTTTCTCGATCTGCGCGATCGCTGCCTTCTGCATCGGAATCCGGCAATTTCGGTTGCTTCCAAATTCCACGATGACATCATCATCATTAATATCAATGATCACGCCGTAAAATCCACTGGTAGTAAGGACAGTATCCCCAACTTCCATCTCCGCGATCATTGCCTGAACTCTTTTCTGTTCCTTTTTCTGCGGACGGATAAAGATGAACCAGAAACCACCAAAGATCACTATATATATAATGATCAGCAGGCCCCAGCTTCCACCGCCGCTCTGTGATGCTAATGCAAACATACTAAATTCCTCCTAAATCTCTTTTCGCACTATTGCTATCATACACAAAAATCCATATTTCATCAAGTGCTTTCGTCTAATTCCAGAAAATTTTATTCTATTTTATTCATTTCCCGCCGTCATTCCACTGAGCTTTTTCTTCTTGTATTCCTGATAATTCCCAGCTTCAATGGCCCCTCGGATTTCCTTCATCATAGTATTGTAGAAATACAGATTGTGAAGCACACAAAGCCGCATCCCCAGCATTTCTTTTGCTTTCAGCAGATGCCGGATATAAGCTCTGGAATATCTGCGGCACACCGGACACTGGCACCCTTCCTCAATGGGGCGCGCATCCAGCTCGTATTTTGCGTTAAATAGATTTAATTTTCCTTGGTTGGTATAGACATGGCCATGCCGGCCGTTTCTGCTTGGGTAGACACAGTCAAAGAAGTCCACGCCCCGGTCCACCGCTTCCAAAATATTGGCAGGCGTACCCACTTCCATCAGATAAGTAGGCTTATTTACCGGCAGATGAGGGACTACCGCCTCCAGGATCCGGTACATATCCTCATGGGACTCGCCTACCGCCAGGCCGCCCACCGCATAACCGTCAAGATCCAGCTCCGCGATCTCCTGAGCATGACGGATACGGATATCTTCACAGATCCCGCCTTGGTTGATCCCAAACAGAAGCTGACGCGGATTGATGGTGTCCGGCAGACTGTTCAGCCGTTCCATCTCCTTTTTGCAGCGCCTCAGCCACCGGGCGGTCCTTGCCACAGACCGCTCAATATAATCCCGGTCCGCCACACTGGATGGACATTCATCAAAAGCCATGGCTATGGTGGAGGCAAGGTTGGACTGGATCTGCATACTCTCTTCCGGCCCCATGAATATCCTTCGTCCATCAATATGGGAATTGAAATAAACGCCTTCTTCCTGGATCTTGCGCAGGCCCGCCAAGGAGAACACCTGGAACCCGCCTGAATCCGTCAGGATTGGCTTATCCCATACCATAAACTTGTGAAGTCCCCCAAGCTTTTTCACCACCTGGTCCCCGGGGCGCACATGGAGATGGTATGTATTAGAAAGCTCTACCTGGGTTCCGATCTCTTCCAGATCTTCAGTAGAAACCGCTCCCTTGATCGCCGCCGCTGTTCCTACATTCATAAATACAGGGGTCTCAACGACCCCATGTACAGTGTGAAGCCTTCCTCGTTTAGCAAGGCCGTCACGCTTTATCAATTCATACATTGCATTCTCATCCTTTGATTTAGTAATGGCATACCACCGGCGTACCGTCAGAGATCAGATCATACATCTTTGCCGCCTGATCCGTTGGCATGTTGATACACCCATGGGATCCATTCGTCTTGTAGCGTTCGCCGCCAAAAGAAGACTGCCAGGAGGCATCGTGGAATCCGATTCCGCCGTTAAATGGCATCCAGTATTTTACCGGTGACTCATAGCTATAAGACCCGTCAGGAAGCCGGTCTCCCCGAAGCACCGCGTTTTTTGTCTTATATGACAAAGAATAAGTTCCTTGCGGAGTCCCATTTCCTTTATTAGGATTTCCCGTTACAACCGGAGAATCCAGGACCACCTGACCATCCTTAATGAAATACGCATGCTGGTTGGTCAAGTCCACTTCCGCATAGGTGGTTCCAATGTCAATAGAACCATGGCTTGCCGCCCGGCTGGAGTATTCCGGTTCCCTTGTTACTACTTCGCCATTCTGGATATTTGCGACCAACGCATTGTATTCCGCATCCTGGTCGATCTTCCACCCATAACTTCCGCCTTCTACTGTCACCGTATTCCCTGTCGCTGTGGTAAACTGTCTGGATTTTCCTTTTGTATCATATTTGTCCGCCAGCGACTGGATATATTGCTTTACCGCATCTGTATTAAAGGTAACTTCCATCTTATCATTGACCGTTACCCACTGAGAGATCACAGCCGCGTTTACCACCTCTGTATTGGGGTTGAAATCATAGGTGATCTCCGCTTTTAAGTAGCTGTTCATGGCATTATTAGCCGCGATCACTTCTTCAGAGTCTGACACATATGAAGGCTTGATATAGCACTCTTCTTCTGTCAGATTCAACGTGTGCTGGAATCCTTCAATATAACTGCGCACTTTCTCATTGAACACTTCTTCATTGATCTGCGTCCCCACAACTTCCGGCACGATCTCAAATTGGGTTTCCTTAAATTCCGGGTGCGCGTTTACGGACGCCACCTGATTCTCAGGATTCATGCATGCCAGAGCCGCGATCTGCTCCGCCAGCGCAGTCTCGTCATATTTGACTCCTACTTCCGCATCCAGCTCCGGGTGGTCCCACAATGTCGTCAGCCACAGGAAATTATCCTGATCCTTCACAAGCTGAGCCAACTGCTTGCCAGGCACATACTCCAGAGAAATATTTTTGCCTGCGATCTCTTCCGTTCCGCCGTCAGATTCTTCCAGCTTCAGTGTGTAATCTTCTACCTGCTGGCGCATATAATCTTCAACCTGGCTGACACTCTTTAAAGACACGTCTGTTCCATTGATCGTAGTAAAGAACATGAAATGACTATTAAAGTAAACCGCAAATCCAATATAGACTACAGCGATCACACCAATGATACTGCCGATGATGATCGCCAGTTTCTTTCTGAATTTATGCTTCCGATAGGCCTTTTCCGCATCCGTCTCTTCTTCCTCCTCGCTCTCCTCTTCCGGATTCAGAATATCCGTCTGGTCTTCCGCGCTATCTTTGTCCAATTCCTCTTCTAATGCCTCTTCCTGAAAATCCTCTTCCTTTTCTAAGTCCTCTTCATCCAGGAAATCTTCCTCTAAATCTTCTTCGCCATCTAGGTCTTCTTCGTCTAAATCTTCTTCGTCTAAAAATTCTTCGCTGTCGAAACCCTCATCTTCATCCTCTTCGTCTAAGAATTCTTCTTCATCTAAATCTTTTTCCTGGAGATCCTTGTCGTCTAAATCCTCTTCCTCAGACACAGGGATATCTTCCTCTTCTTTCTTTTCAAAGACTTTATCTCTATCCAGATCATCATAGATCTCTTTCATTGTTTCTTCAATGATCTCATCTGCATTTTTATCAGTATTTCCCATATAACCATACTCCTCTTAATATTTACAGACTCACACGCTAACATTATAATATGCTTCCATGCAAAAGTACAGCATAAAATCTTTAAAATTTTTTGAAAAAAAGAAGGTTTTTTTGTGAAGGATTGCAGGTTTTCTCCTCATCCTATATAATAGAACGGTACGACAGAAATCATACCAGCAAAAGGAGATTATTTATGGCAGGTTCAACTTATGGAACTTTATTTACGATCACTACCTGGGGCGAATCCCACGGTCCGGGAGTCGGCGTTGTCATTGATGGCTGCCCCGCGGGTCTGCCTCTTTCTTCCGAAGATATACAGAAGTACCTAGACCGGCGCAGGCCCGGCCAAAGCCGTTATACCACTGCCCGCAATGAAGCAGATGAGGCGGAGATTCTCTCCGGCGTTTTTGAAGGGCGGACCACCGGAACTCCGATCTCAATCCTGATCCGCAATCAGGACCAGCGTTCCAGGGATTATGGGAATATCAAGGACTGTTACCGACCCGGCCACGCGGACTATCCTTTTGACGCCAAATACGGTTTCCGGGATTACCGGGGCGGCGGACGTTCTTCCGGCCGGGAGACCATTGGCCGGGTAGCCGCTGGCGCTGTAGCCGCTAAGCTGTTGGAAAGACTTGGCGTCCGTCTGCTGACCTATACCAAATCCATAGGTCCCGTCTCCATTCCTTCCGAGGAATATGATTACAGCCAGATCAGCTGCAATCCTTTATACATGCCAAATGAAGAATATGCCCGGAAGGCACAGGATTATCTGCAGGAGTGTATCCACTCCCTGGATTCCTCCGGCGGTATCATCGAATGTCAGGCCAAAGGACTTCCCGCCGGTATTGGAGAACCTGTTTTCCAAAAATTGGACGCCTGTCTGGCCAAGGCCATTATGTCCATTGGAGCCGTAAAAGGCGTAGAAATCGGCGACGGTTTCGCCGCCGCCAAGTCCAGAGGGAGTCTGAACAACGATCCCTTTATTTGTCAGGATGGAAAAATTTCCAAGACGACCAATCATTCCGGCGGCACACTGGGCGGGTTCAGCGATGGTTCTGCATTGATCCTGCGGGCTGCGGTAAAGCCCACTTCCTCTATCGCGCGGGAGCAGAAAACCGTTACTTCCAGCCTGGAGAACACCACTTTGACCGTCAAAGGACGGCACGACCCGGTGATTGTTCCAAGAGCTGTAGTCGTAGTAGAAGCCATGACTGCCCTGACTCTCATCGATCTTATGATGCAGAACATGACAGCCCGGTTAGAGTGGATGGAAAAATTTTATTTAGGGCCGGGGGATTTTTAAAAATCCCCCGGCCCCAATTAAAAATGCCCTGTCCCTTTTTACACGCGAAAGCATCCGCCTCCAATGAACTCCCGCAGCAGGGAGTTCATTGGTACCATCTCGCTGCCGATCCCCACGAAGTAATCCATAAATTTCAGCAGTCGTTTGGCTTCCAGATATTCCGGACAGTCCCGGTCAATCCCGAAGAGCAGCCTCTCTACGTAGGGTTTTAAGACCGCCAGCTCGTAGATCAGGGCAGAATTGAACATCACATCCGCCTCTTCTTGATAAGGGAAGATGTTGCGCTCTTCTCCCCGGCGCACAGAAGACCACATACGGATGGTCTTTTGGGCAGAAGCGCCTCTGGTCCTGGCGTCCCGCACGATACGGCGGATCAGCCGTCCATCTGTGGTAGGAATCCGATTATGTTCGTCTATATTCAGCTGTGTCAATGCGCTGATATAAATCTTGAATTTATTCTCATTGGAGAGGCTTTCCGTCAGTTTGGGATTCAGGCAGTGGATCCCCTCGATGACCAGCACATCATTTGCGCCCAGTCTTTTTGGTTTATTTCCGTATTCTTTGTGCCCTGTCACAAAATTAAAGGTTGGGATCACCACTTCCTGGCCGGCCAGCAGTTCTTTGAGCTGCTGGTTAAAAAGCTCCACATCCACCGCTTCCAGACATTCAAAATCATAAGCTCCCGTCTCATCTCTTGGATTCTGCTCCCGCTCTACGAAATAATTATCCACCGCGATCGGGTGAGGAACTAATCCGTTTGCTCTAAGCTGGACCGAAAGTCTGTGGGAAAATGTAGTCTTTCCGGAAGAAGAGGGTCCTGCGATCAAAACAAACTTCACCTGAGGGCTGGCAGCAATCTCCCCGGCGATCTCCGCGATCTTCTTCTCCTGCAGAGCTTCCTGGACCAGCACTACATCTGTGGCTTCTCCCCCTGTGATCTTGTCATTTAAGGCTCCCACCGTCTCGATTCCCTGCATATCGCCCCATTTCGTAGATTCCTTCAGAACCTGGAACAGCTTATTCTGGGGCTGAAAATCCGGAACCTTAGCGGGATCTGACATATCCGGCATCTGGATCACAAATCCTTCATCATAAGGATAGAGTTTAAAGTACTTCAGATATCCGGCGCTTGGCACCATATATCCATAATTGTAATCTTCAAATTCATTCAGACTGTAGATATTAACTTTGGAAACTCTCCGATATTCAAACAGCCGCTCTTTATCGTACATCCCATGTTTGTGGAACAGCTCGATCGCTTCATCTGTATGTATACTCCGTTTCTGGATCGGCAGGTCTTCCTCCACCATCTGGCGCATCCGCTCTTCCACCAGGCCAAGAAACGCTTCATCGGGAGTCACCTTCCCCTCGATCGTACAGTAATATCCTTTGCTCACCGAATAATGGATCCGAACCTTCTCAATCGCTTCTCTGTCAGCCACGTCATAGATCGCCTTGACCAGCAGAAGGCTCATGCTCCGTTTATAGGTTTTGTGCCCCACCGATCCGTCGATGGTCTCGAAGCGGATCTCGCAGTCGGATCTCAGGGGCTTATGAAGTTCCTGCAGCCTGCCGTCTACAAACGCCAGGACAATATCATATTTATAATTCTTCTGGAAATCCTTGGCGATCGTTCGATAGGAGGTTCCCTCCTGGTATATTCTCGTTTCCTCCCCCACGGTCACCTGATAGCTTCTCTTCTCCGCCATTTTGTCTCCTTTCGTCACACCGTCCAAAATGGATGCCGGACTGGTTCTGTCTTCACCTGGACTCCTGGGAAATGTTCTTCCACATATCTCCTCATATCGTCTACAAAGATATGCTCAATCCCGTAATGGCCCCCATCGATCACCGCCAATCCCTGGGCGGCCCCATCAATGCCATCGTGATGGCCTATATCCCCCGTGATCAAGACCTGCGCCTCTTGCTCCAGCGCCGCACCAATCCCGCTCTTTCCAGACCCCGGCAGAATCGCGGCCCGGCGGATCTTCATCTTCGGATCTCCGAACACCCGCACGTCAGGAAGGCCAAAAACTTCTTTCACCTGCCAGCCAAGCTCCTCCAAGGTCGTCTCTTCCTCCAGATCGGCGATCTGTCCGATCCCCGGTCCGCCTTCTTCCTCGCTGACAGGCTCTAACGCCCGGCCCCTTTTCCATCCCAACCGTTTTGACGCCAGCTCTCCCATCCGGGCAGCGTCATAGTTGGTATGCATGGCATAATAGGATATGTCTCCCTGAAGCAGTTTTAGAACCCGGTTCCCGATAAAATCCTGATCCGTCACCCTTTTTAAGCCCTGAAAGATCAGCGGATGATGGGTAAGCAGAAGATCTGCCCTCTCCCGCAGTGCTTCCTCGATCACCTGATCTGTAGCATCCAGCCCTATGTAAATACATTTGATCTCTTTTTCCATTCTTCCAGCCAAAAGCCCTACGTTATCCCATTCCATAGCGTAAGACTTGGGGTAATCCTTTTCAATCCGCTCTATAATATCCCGGCAGATCATATGCCACCTCCTGTTTATCCTGATTTCCCTTTTTATCAGTTATCCCCTTTGGACTCGGCTCTCTCCATCCGGTCCAGAGCCTTTTGGGTCAATTCTCTCGCTTCGCATATCTCTTTCGCCCGCTCTTGGGCGCTCACACTTTCTTTCCTTCTGGCAAGCTGTTCCAGGATACTTTCCTGGATCCGCAGCTCCCTGAGAAGAAACTCCCCAAGGACCGGATGCCGCTCTTCCAGCAGCCGTTTCCCATAAAGATATTCCCAGGCTTCATACGGTTCCGGTTCCCCGTGGACCACCCGCATGACCGGATAATATTTTCCATCTTCAAACACCATATCTTCCCGCTGGATCCGGTATCCTTGTTCCACAAGGAACCTGCGCACTCTGGCGATCTCCGACTGGGGCTGGAGGATCAGGGCTTCCAGTTTGTCCGTCACCGCTTCTCCGTCTTTCAGGATCCGGATCGTCAAGGGACCGCCCATTCCGGAAACGATGATCGTATCCACCTCGCCCGGCCGGATCTCTCTCAGTCCATCGGAAAGCCGGGTCTCGATCTTATCTCCAAGGCCATGGCCCACAATATGCATCCTGGCCCGTTCCAGAGGGCCTCTATTTACATCCAGGGCAAGCGCCTTCCTGGCAATCCCTTCTTCCACAAGATAGATGGGAACATAGCCGTGATCTGTTCCGATATCCGCGACAGAGGCGCCCTCTGTCACAAGACCTGCTACTGCGTACAGTCTCTTTGATAGTTCCATAGGCGCCTCTTCCTTAATCCAGATAATCTCTCAGTTTTCTGCTGCGGCTGGGATGACGGAGGTTGCGCAGCGCTTTCGCCTCAATCTGACGGATCCTCTCTCTGGTAACGTCAAACTCTTTCCCAACTTCTTCCAGCGTCCTGGCTCGTCCATCATTCATGCCAAACCTGAGCCTTAACACCTTCTGCTCCCGCTCCGTCAGCGTATCCAGCACTTCATCCAACTGTTCTTTCAAAAGCGTCTGGGCCGCCGCCTCCGCTGGAACCGGCACATTGTCATCCTGGATAAAATCTCCCAGATGACTGTCTTCTTCTTCTCCAATCGGCGTCTCAAGCGACACCGGCTCCTGGGAGATCTTCAAGATCTCTCTTACCCGTTCCACAGGCATGTCCAGTTCTTCCGCGATCTCTTCCGGCGTGGGTTCTCTCCCCAGCTCCTGCAGAAGCTGTCTGGATACCCGGATCAGCTTATTGATGGTCTCCACCATGTGGACCGGAATCCGGATGGTTCTGGCCTGATCCGCGATCGCTCTCGTAATGGCCTGGCGGATCCACCAGGTAGCATAAGTACTGAATTTAAATCCTTTATGATAATCAAATTTCTCTACCGCTTTGATCAGGCCCAGATTTCCTTCCTGGATCAGATCCAGGAACAACATTCCACGGCCCACGTAACGTTTCGCGATGCTCACCACCAGACGCAGATTAGCCTCCGCCAGCCTTTTTTTCGCCCACTCGTCTCCGTCTGCCATTCGTTTGGCCAGCTCTACTTCTTCGTCCGCTGTCAAAAGCGGGACTTTTCCAATCTCTTTCAGATACATACGGACCGGATCTTCAATGCTGATCCCATCCGGCACAGAAAGATCGATCTTCTCCATATCTACTTCATCTTCATCGGTGATCACGATATCCGCATCGTCAATATCATCATCATCGTCATTTCCAATGCGAAGCACGTCGATATTATTCGCTTCCAGATAGTCGTATACCCGCTCCATCTGTTCCGCGTCAAGCTCCATGTCTGAGAAGAAATCATTGATTTCCTGCAGTTCCAGGATGCTTTTCTTTTTCTTTCCCAGGGCTACCAGTTCTTTTAATTTCTCCTCAAATTTTGCCATGCTTTCTTCCATGTAATTTCCATCCTCTCATTGCTTGATTATATTTTATCCCTAATTAATAGAAATATGCAGTTTCTCAAGGCCCTGCAGCTGCCTTTTCGCCTCCATCAGCTTCTGCAGTCCCTGAATGTCTGTAGGCTCCAGATGAGCGGCCTTCTCATCGATGCTGTGGTTTTTCACACGGATGATCGTCTCCTTTAGCGCTTTCTCCTGCTCATCCGCGGTAGTCAGCTCCCGGATCCTGGTATGGAACAGCGAAGCCGCCTCCCGGTGCTCTTCTTCCTCGGTAAAATAATTCATGATCTGGGCCGGGTTGACTTTCTGTTCTTCATATTGATCATACAGTAAATGGGCCACCTTCCGGTACAGACCCTCAGTAAAATCTTCCGGTGTAATATAAGCGCTGATCTGCCGGAAGATCTTCTCATCCTCGATCATCCAGGTAAGCAG
>OGYF01002921.1_pt1 | contig 12235 bp, 12 predicted proteins | sample 1576451 | NCBI WGS metagenome assembly OGYF01 (sample SAMEA3541505, study PRJEB24748) | human gut metagenome | biome: human gut; feature: human-associated habitat; material: faeces | place: China | collected 2012 | reverse complement strand
CAAGCAAGCAAGCAAGCAAGCAAGCAAGCAAGCAAGCAAGCAAGCAAGCAAGCAAGCAAGCAAGCGGAACTATGAGGGCGGCATTATGATGAAGAAATTCCGGCAGCTGGGGGCCACCGTGGGCCTCCTGCTCCTGATGGTCCTGCTGCTGATCTCGGTGTATACCTATGTGCTGTACCAGAATTTCAGCCGCAATATGCTGGAGGCGGCGCTGACCCGTGATACCACCTGCGCCGACGCTGTTCACCGTCTGGTGTCTGACGAGTTCACACGGGAGGATTTTGACGACCCCGCCATCTGGAGCGACATGACCTCGCCTCGCTATCTGGAACTGCAAAAGACCCTCAATCAGCTGCGGACCCTGAACTCCACCCGGTATCTCTACACCGCCAAGCTGGGGGAGGACGGGCAGCCTGTCTACCTCATCGACGGTCTGGATCTGGGGGCGGAGGACTTTGCCTACCCCGGCACCCGCATCGAGGAGGAGATGGCCCCCTATATCCAGACGGCGCTGTCTGGAGAGCCCGTATATTCTCGTGATGTAGTGGATACCACGTGGGGTCCCATTTTCACGGCCTGCTACCCGGTGAAGGATGAAAATGGCCAGGTCATGGGTGCTCTGTGCGTGGAGATCGCCATGAACACCACCTATCAATTTTTGAAGAGAAGTAGTCAGACCACCGTAAGTGTGGCTCTGACCAGCGGTATGGTGGCAGCGTTGCTGAGCATGAGCATCTACCTGTACCTGCGGTGGCAGCGGATGGCGGAGGCCCGGCAGCAGGTGCTTTTGCAGAACGCCGTGGTAGCCGCCGATGCCGCTAATCAGGCTAAGAGTACCTTCCTCTTCAATATGTCCCACGATATCCGTACCCCTATGAACGCCATCATCGGCTATGCCGATCTGGCGGAGAAGCACCGGCAGGAGCCGGAGCGGCTGCAGGGCTACCTGAAGAACATTCAGATCAGCGGCGAGAAAATGCTCTCCATCATTGACAACGTGCTGGAGCTCTCCCGCATCGAGAGCGGCAAGGTGACGCTGGAGGAGACGGCGGTGGAGGCCGGCAGCATCTTTGAGTCCTGTGTCGTCATGGTGCAGCCGGAGCTGGAGCGTAAGCACCAGACCATGACAGTGGAGAAGCATACGCCCAATCCCTATCTGTATATGGATACCTCCCGCATTTTGGAGGTGATCCTGAATCTGGTGAGCAACGCCATCAAATATACCGGCGATGGCGGACATATCCGCTGTACCATCCGCCAGCTGCCCAGCGACCGAGAGGGCTGGTGCGTGCAGGAACTATCCGTGGCGGACAACGGCATTGGCATGAGTGAAGAGTTTCAGCAGCATATTTTTGAAGCCTTTGCCAGAGAGCGCTCCAGCACCGTCAGCGGCGTGGCGGGCTCCGGCTTGGGCATGGGCATCGTGAAGAAGCTGGTGGATCTGATGAACGGCAGCATCGATATCCAGAGCAAGCTGGGGGAGGGCTCCACCTTCACCGTCTACATCCCCTGCCGTCTGGCCCGACAGGAGGATGCCGTGCCCAAGCGTGCCGCAGAGCGGGTGGATAAGACCGGCCTTGCCGGGCGGCGTATCCTGCTGGCAGAGGACAACGACCTTAACGCCGAGATCGCCACTGAGCTCATGGGCGAGGAGGGTCTGCTGGTGGATCGGGCGGAAAACGGTGCCCACTGTCTGGAAATGCTGGAGAAGGCTCCGGCGGGGATGTATGACGCCATCCTCATGGATGTGCAGATGCCGGTGTTGGACGGCTACGAGGCCACCCGGAAGATCCGGCGGCTGACGGACCCGTGGCGGGCCAATATCCCCATCATCGCCATCACGGCCAACGCCTTTGCCGAGGACCGCCAACGGGCGCTGGAGGTAGGTATGGACGATCATGTGGCAAAGCCCATTGATATGGCCAAGCTGATCCCGGTGCTGCAAAAGCAGCTACACAAGCACGATGGGGAAGCGGAAGAAAAGCGTTTCTCTCAAAGTGCCCCTTAAAGACGTGTAGTGAGAAGCCCTGAAGAAGTAAAATAATAAAAGAGCCGCACCCGCACGGAAGCGACCCCCGAAAGTCAGACAAAAACAAGAATAAGCGGCCTGAACGGTCTGAATTCTGTACTGCACAGGGTTCAGGCCGTTTAGTTTTAATTTGATTCTGTGGTATTCCCTTTGGCCTATGAACTGCACCCCATTTGTTGGACAGTATACCATACTGTCCAACAAATGGGGTGCAGTTCATAGGTGACGCACCGCTCTTTTTGATTCCTCGAATCAGCCGTCTCTCTCCCCAGGGAGCAGCGCTCTGCGCCGGAGGAAGTAGTAGCCGTATCCCACGGCCCCGCCAGCGCATAGGCCAGCGCCACACGGGTCCCTCGCTGCCATGGGCAGGGCAAACAGCAGCAGCCCCCGCGTGATGCTGCCACGGGTCATATCACGATACATAGCTTCCTCACAGAAACATATATGATACGACGCATTATACTCCCGCCGCCGGAAAAAGGCAAGGCATCCTTCTGCTTGCACCGGGAGAGGGAGTGTGGTATACTTTACTCTGTACCATTATACTGGCAGGAGGGAAGCTATGGCCGGAAAGAACGAATATACGGTTTTCGACTATCTCCAGTGGAGAGGAGATCTGACGTTGCAGCAGGACCCCTTCAATGAGGTGGACAATCTGGTGCTGTGCATCATCGCCTACATCAACCTTCGGAAGATCGACCGCCTGTGGAGCAAGAACCCCAAGGACGCCATGCCCATCGGGGACGTATGCGCCCGGCTGACGGCGGCGGATGAACAGATGGGCCTGTCGTCGCTGGACTATATCCCGGTGATGCGGGCGGCGGCGGAGACGGAGCGGTTCCGGGATACCCGGCTGTTCGCCTTTGAGAGCCGCAATGACGAGGCGAAGCAGATGCAGTTTGCCGCCGTGTCCTTCCTGCTGCCGGACGGCAGCGTGTTCATCGCCTATCGGGGGACGGATACCAGTCTGGTGGGCTGGAAGGAGAACTTCAACATGAGCTATCTGGAGACGGTGCCGGCACAGGCCCGTGCCACGGAGTACGCTCAGGAGGTGATCCGGGCCTGCAAGCACCGTCCCTACCGCATCGGTGGCCACTCCAAGGGCGGGAATCTGGCGGCGTGGGCGGCGGTCCATCTGCCGGAGAAGCTTCAGGGCAAGCGCCTGCTGGCGGCCTATAACAACGACGGGCCGGGCTTCCACGCCGACCTGCTGGATACCCCCGCCTACCGGCGGGTGGAGGATCGGCTCCACACTTATATCCCGGAATCCTCCATCGTGGGGGTGCTGCTGGTTCACGCCGAGGACTACGACGTCATTGACAGCACCAGCCACGCCGCCATGCAGCATGAGGCACTGTCGTGGCAGGTGATGGGGAACCGGTTTGTGCATCTGGGCCAGCGCTCCCAGCTGGGGCAGATGTCCGACGACGTGCTGCGGGAGTGGCTGGACTCCGTGTCTCAGGAGGACCGGGAAGCCTTCTGCGACGCCCTGTACAGCATCCTCTCCATGGGTGGCCGTGCCAAGACCTTCGAGGATCTGCGTAAGGGCGGGTTCTCCGGCTGGGCGGCCCTGTGGAAGGAGTATGCCGGAGCCGATGAAAGAAAGAAGCAGATCCTGACAGAGATATTCGGGCGGCTGGCCATCGACGTAAAGGATGAGCTGATGAAGGCGGCTGGGCAGAGCCTGCGGTCCGCCGGACACGGCATCCGGACGGTGGGACAGAACCTCATGGGCCGCCATGAACCGGATAAAACACAGACAAAATAGAGCAAGATAGAACGACCCGTCGGGGGAGACACAAAACCGGGCTTCGGCCCGCAAGAAAGGACAAGAAAGGAACAACGCCATGAAACTGAGCTTTTACGGAGCAGATCAATGTGTCACCGGCAGCTGCCATTGTCTGGAGGTGGGCGGCAAGCACATCCTCATTGACTGCGGCCTGCAGCAGGGCCGGGACGAGATCGATAACGCCAGCCTGCCTTTCCACCCGGGCCAGATCGACTATGTGCTGGTGACTCACGCCCATATCGACCACTCCGGCCGTATCCCCATGCTGATCAAGCAGGGCTTTCAGGGCCGTATCCTCACCACTCGCCTGACGGCGGATCTGCTGGATATCATGTTGCAGGACTCCGCCCACATTCAGGAGAGCGACGCCGAGTATAAAAACCGCAAGAACCAGCGGGCGGGCCGCCCCATGGAGGAACCGCTGTACACGGTGGAGGATGCCATGCGGGTGCGGGAATTCATGGATACCTGCGAGTACGGCCGACAGATCCACCTCTGCGACGGTGTAGACGCCGTGTTCATCGACGCCGGCCACCTGCTGGGCTCTGCCAGCATCCGCCTGACCCTCACCGAGGGCGGCGAGACGAGGACCATCGTCTTTTCCGGCGATATCGGCAACGTGGATCAGCCCATCATCCGGAACCCCCAGTTCTTCACCGGGGCAGACTATGTGGTGATGGAGAGTACCTACGGCAACCGCAACCACACGGAGGTGTGGAGCTATACCGACGAGCTGGCCCAGATCATCGACGAGACACTGGGCCGGGGCGGCAACGTGGTGATCCCCGCCTTCGCCGTGGGCCGCACTCAGGAGCTGCTGTACTTTATCCGGGAGATCAAGGATAAGAATCTGGTGAAGTCCGTGAAGGACTTCCCGGTGTATGTGGACAGTCCTCTGGCCAAGCGGGCCACCACCATCTTCTGCGGCGACCTGCGGGGCTATCTGGACGAGGAGGCGCTGGCGCTGGTGCAGGACGGCACCCATATGTTCAACTTCCCCGGCCTGCACTTGACGGAGACGGTGGAGGAGTCCAAGCTGCTGAATATGGACCGCACCCCCAAGGTGATCCTGTCTGCCTCCGGTATGTGCGACGCAGGCCGTATCCGCCACCACTTGAAGTATAACTTGTGGCGGCCGGAGAGCAGCATCGTGTTCGTGGGCTTCCAGTCCCCCGGTACGCTGGGCCGTACCCTGCTGGACGGCGCTCCCAGTGTGAAGCTGTTCGGTGAGGAGGTAGCCGTCCGGGCCAAGGTGGTGAATTTCCAGGGCCTCAGCTCCCACGCCGACCACGACCATCTGGTGAATTGGATCAGTCAGTTCAAGGAACCCAAGCCCCAGCACGTTTTCGTGGTCCACGGCGACCGGGAGGTGGCGCCGGTGTTTGCTCAGACGGTGACGCAGTTGGGCTTTGCCGCCCACGCCCCCCAGTATACGGAGTCCTATGACCTGCTGACCTGCCGCCAGCTGGAGGCGGGCTACCTGCCGGAGCGGAAGAAGCCCGCCTTCGAGGGCGCACCCCGCACCACGGCGGCCTATCAGCGGCTGGTGCAGCTGGGCGATGCCCTGCTGGGCCTCATTCGCCGCAGCAAGGGCCGGGACAACAAGACGCTGGCGTCCTTTGCCGAGTCGCTGCGTAAGCTGATCGAGAAGTTTGAGTTTTAACGGCCCGCCGATGGCCGGATAGGAGGCAGCGTCCATGCAGATGGAGAGCTTGCCATGGTGCTTGGGCCAGCTGGGGCCGGTGCGCCCGCTGGGCAGAACCCTGCGCCTTCCCGACGGGGAGGAGTGGTACGCCTTCGGCCTTACCACCAACCGCTGGTATCGCCAGATGTCCCTCCTGATCGCCATACCGCAGGATTCCCAACGCTGGAGGATGTGCGGCGATGCCGCGCTTCGGCTGGGGCCGCAGGCGTATCAGGTGGCATGGTGAGCGCCTTCTCCCCGCTGACGGGCCTCTGCTGAGCCGCATGGCCCCTGCACCACGGTATTCTTCTCTGAATGCATGATTCCCACGGCCGGTTCACAAGCTGGCCGTGGGAATCCGTAATGCCCATGGGCACTCAATCTCGCAAGGAGTCGCCAAGTCACCCGTCGGAAATAAGAAGAAAATCCCCATATCAAAGGAGGGCCGCTATGCCCGCATTGGAGAAAAATCATATATACCGCAGTACCATCGAGGGCTACTCCAGCGAGGGGCTGGGCGTGGCCCGCATCGACGGGCAGGTGGTGTTCGTCCACGACGCCGTCCGGGGCGAGGACTGCGACATTCTGGTGATGAAGGTGCTGAAAAACGTGGCCTTCGGCAAGCCGGTCCTGCGCCATAGCACCTCCCCCCACCGGCAGGAGCCGGACTGTCCCTACTATGGCCGCTGCGGCGGCTGCGACTTCCGCCATCTGGACTACGCCGAGGAGCTGTGGGCCAAGCGCCAGCGGGTTCAGGATGCCCTGACCCGATTGGGCGGCAGCGACGTGACCGTGGAGGAGATCCTGGGCGCCGCACAGCCCCTGCGCTACCGCAATAAGAGCCAGTACCCGGTGTCCGCCGACGGCAGGGTAGGCTTTTATCGGGCCCGCAGCCATCAGGTGGTGGAGGTGGAGCACTGCCTCCTCCAGAAGCCGCAGGCGGATGCACTGGCGGCGGCCCTGCGGCAGTATCTGGCGCAGTATCATGTGCCGGGATACGACGAGACCACCGGCCGGGGGCTGGTGCGGCACCTGTATGTGCGAACCAACTGTATGGGCGAGAGCCTTGTGTGCCTGCTGGTGAACGGCGAAAGCCTCCCCTACGAGACGGAACTGGTGGCCCTGCTGCGTCAGGCGGCACCTCAGACCGTAGGTGTGGTGCTGGGGGTCAATCCCCGCCCCGGCAACGCCATTCTGGGGGATCGCTACCGCACTCTTTGGGGGGAGGACGCCCTGACGGACGTGCTGTGCGGTCGGACGGTCCGGCTGTCGGTGCCGTCGTTTTATCAGGTGAACCACCCCCAGGCGGAGGTGCTGTACGGCAAGGCGCTGGAGTTCGCCGGTCTCACTGGTACGGAGCTGGCGGTGGATCTGTACTGCGGCGCAGGCACCATCACGCAGGTGCTGGCCCGGCAGCCCCGCCATGTCATCGGCGGCGAGATCGTGCCGGAGGCCATCCGGGATGCACGGGCCAGCGCCCGGCGCAACGGCGTGGAGAACGTGGAGTTTCTGGAAGGGGACGCCGCCGATGTGGCGGCAGAGTTGGCCCGGCGGCAGCTGCGGCCGGATGTCATCTGCGTGGACCCACCCCGGAAGGGATTGGCCCCGGAGGTCATCGCCTCCATCGCCGCCATGGCTCCCCGGCGGGTGGTGTATGTCTCCTGCGACCCCGGCACGCTGGGCCGGGACGTGAAGCGCTTTGCCGAGCTGGGCTACCTCGCCCGCCGTGCCGTGGCCGTGGACCTCTTCCCCCGCACTCGCCATGTGGAGACGGTAGTACTGCTTTCCCACAAAAAGCCAGACGGACATATCAACGTAAAAGTTGAGTTTGGTGAGGGTGAGGGAAAAGTTCCGCTTGATAATATTGCTAAAAGAGCCGAAGAATACAAGCCCAAGGAACGAGTGACCTACAAAATGATAAAGGAGTACATAGAAGCTAAATACGGCTTCAAAGTACATACCGCATATATCGCAGAGGTAAAGAGAGATTTAGGCTTGCCAATGTATGATGCTCCTAATGCGGTAGAAGAATTGAAACAGCCGAGGAAGCATCCGACAGCGGAGAAGGTAGAAGCAATCAAAGATGCACTTCGTTATTTTGCAGTGATATAAAACTTTACTTACAATCGAATATTTCTTACATAGCCGTTTATTCATTTATTTGAGTAAGCGGCTTTTTTCATCCCTATTTTTCGGAATAGGGATATTTTTTGTAGAAGGAGGAGGTTTATTTGAACACGCAAATCATCGCCATCGCCAACCAGAAAGGCGGCGTTGGCAAAACAACAACCTGTGCGAACTTGGGAATAGGTCTGGCACAGGCCGGAAAGAAAGTGCTTCTGATCGACGGGGACCCACAAGGAAGCCTGACAATCAGCTTGGGAAATCCGCAACCGGACAAGCTGCCATTTACACTGTCGGATGCAATGGGCAAAATTCTGATGGATCAGCCTATACGCCCCGGAGAAGGTATTCTGCATCATGCAGAAGGCGTTGACCTGATGCCTGCGGATATTCAGCTTTCCGGTATGGAGGTTTCTCTGGTAAACGCCATGAGCCGTGAAACGGTTTTACAGCAATATCTGGACACACTGAAGGGACAATATTCCCATATCCTGATTGACTGTCAGCCCTCGTTGGGGATGCTTACGGTCAATGCGCTGGCCGCTGCAAACAGGATTATCATTCCCGTTCAGGCGGAGTATCGCAGAATCGTCAAGGCCGTGATCTACCATAGAAAGAGAAAAGGCCGCAGCCTCCATAACAGAGGTTGCGACCAATCCCTCATAAGAAAATACTTCCTTATGAACGGAAACGGTATAGATGCGCCCGGCTTTTCGCCAGACGCATCTATACCGTTTCGTTAATATGGAGGTGACACCCAGATTTGAACTGGGGAATGAGGGTTTTGCAGACCCTTGCCTTACCACTTGGCTATGTCACCGGATAAGAGAAAACGGCGGGGTTCGCCGTTTTCTCTGTTTTTGGAGCGGGCGACGAGGCTCGAACTCGCTACCTCGACCTTGGCAAGGTCGCGCTCTACCAGATGAGCTACGCCCGCAGATGACGCCGATGTTTCAGCGTCATGGTGCCTCCGGTCGGAGTCGAACCAACGACACGCGGATTTTCAGTCCGCTGCTCTACCAACTGAGCTACAGAGGCATATGGCGACCAAGATGGGGCTCGAACCCACGACCTCCAGCGTGACAGGCTGGCGTTCTAACCAACTGAACTACTTGGCCAAATTATGGTGGGAACAACTGGACTCGAACCAGTGACCCCCTGCTTGTAAGGCAGGTGCTCTAACCAGCTGAGCTATGCTCCCGTCCTTGCCGCCGGAAGGGCTTACCATCGCAACGGCAAGGATAATTATACTAAAAACCGGTCGCCATGTCAACAGGAAAATCAGATTTTTTCAATCTTTTTTCTCAAGGCTCTGGATCAGCCCCTCCAGCTCCGGGCCGGAGAAGTGGTACACCCGGTCGCAGAATTGGCACGTCAGGTCGCAGAAGCCTTGCTCGGCCAGAATGGCGGAGAGTTCGTCCCGACCCAGTGACAGCAGCGCCCGCTCGATGCGGTCCCGGCTGCACCCGCAGCGGTACTCCACAGGCTCCTGCTCCAGCACCTTCACCTCGAAGTCCGACAGCACCGTCCGCAGCATGGCCTCCGGGTCGGGATCCTTTTCCAGAATGGCGGAGACGTTGCCGGCGGCCATGATACCGCCCTCCACCTTGGCGATGGTGTCCTCCCCGGCACCGGGCATCAGCTGAATCAGATAGCCACCGGCGGCCTTGACGCTCTGATTCCGGTCAATGAGCACCCCCAGAGCACAGGCGGTGGGGATCTGCTCGGACTCCACGAAGTAGGCGGCGATGTCCTCGGCGATCTCGCCTCCCAGCAGGTTCACGGTACCCACATAGGGCTCCTTCATATGCAGGTCCTTGATGACCGTCAGGGAGCCCTCCTGCCCCACGGCCCCACCCACGTCCAGCTTACCGTCGGGGCGCAGGGGCAGCTCCGTCTGAGGGTTGGTGACGTAGCCACGGACGTTGCCGTCGGAGTCGGATACCGCCAGAATGGTACCCAAGGGGCCGCTGCCCTTGATCTGGAGGGTCAGGCTGGCACCGTGGCCCTTCAGGGCGTTGCCCATCATGGAGGCCCCGGCCAGTGTCCGGCCCAAGGCGGCGGTGGCCACCGGCAGGGTCTTGTGGATCTGCCGGGCCCGCTCCGTCAGGTCCCGGCTGCTGATAGCGGCGGCCTGCACCAAGCCGTCGGATGTAATGGCCCGCAAAATATGATCGCTCATGAAAATGACCTCACTCTCTGATACAGGAAAAATAGATCCGCTGCTCGTTTTCCGTGGGACGGCGCAGCTTTCCGTCGCCCCAAGTGCGGATATCGTTGAAACCGGCAGCCCTCAGCCAGCCGGTGAGCTCCTCTGTGGTATAGGCCCGCTGCCGGTGGATCTCCAGCTCCCGCTGCCATGCACCGTCCCGGCGGCGGTCGAAGAGATCCATGTAATAGGTACACAGTCCCCGGTGATACTCCGTGCGCCAGACGCAGTAGGTGTCCTCCGTCTCGTCCAGAAAGACCTGTCCATCCAGCGCCGCCAGCTTGGCCACGGTATTGATGTCGAACACCAGCAGCCCGCCGGGGGCGATGAACAGGTGCAGCCGCCGGAAGGTGCGCTGCACATCGGCGGGGCGGGTGAGATAGTTCAGGCTGTCCAGACAGCAGATGGCGGCATCCACCGTGCCGTAAAGATCCAGCTGGGGCATGGACTGGTGCAGGAAGATGGGGGGGATGCCCTCCACCTGTCCGCTTTTCTCCATGGCGGCGGCCAGCATCTCCTCGGAGCCGTCCACGCCGATGAGCTCATAGCCCCGGTCTGTCAGCAGCCACGTCATAGTGCCGGTGCCGCAGGCCAGATCCAGCACCGTGTGGACGGGGATACGGCTGCGGCGGAAGAGCTTTTCCAGAAAGTCCGCCCGCTTCTCGTAGCCTACGTCGGTGGTCAGGGCATCGTAGGACGCCGCAAGCCCCTCATAGCTGCTCATGGCCGTCCTCCTTCATCTTGCCCAGCACACTGACGTAGCCGCCGGTCCCGTTGAGGAGAGCCCGGTTCACCCGACTGATGGTGGCGCTGGAGGCGCCGGTGCGCTCCAGTATGTCGCTGTACACCATGCCCTCGCTGAGCAGGGTGGCTACCTCGTAGCGCTGCTCCATGGAGCGCAGCTCGGCAATGGTACACAGGTCCTGAAAGAAGGCATAGCACTCCTCCTCCGTTTCCAGAGCCAGAATGGCCCGGTATAGCCGCTCGTTTTTCTCCTTGGTGGCGATGGTGGTCTTGTGCGCCATGGAACATTCCTCCGTTTCTGCTGGATGTACTTTCATATTGTATCATGGTAACGTATGAAAGTAAACGGGCGGCGGAAACTTTTTTGCACCTGCGGTGCCGGGGGTGCATAGAGTGGAGGGTAGGATACGAGAGGAGGGCTGGCTGTGGCTGTGACCGTTGAACCTGTTTTTCCGCCCCAAGTGCTGACTTGGGAGGAGCTGCCGCTGCTGACAGTGGAGGCAGAGCTGCCCCATTGGGAGGGAAAGCGGGCCTTCTGCCGGTATTATGCAGCGTGGGGCAGGGGGCTGCTGGACTATGGCCGCCGGGTGCTGCTGCCGCAGTTGGCGGAGCGATGTCGGAGGGCTTTGGAACAGGGCGGGATGCTGCCGCTGACTACGGCGGCCCTCCGCAGCCGTATCGTTCGGGAGACGGAGCATGGTGTGAGCATCTGCACGGAGCTCACGGGGCCGTGGCCGTACCGCTGCCGGGGCGATGTGTGGGCGGATGGTCTGCCGGTAGGACTGGGAGAGTGCTTCCCTCCCCATGCGCTGTGGCGCCGCTGCCTGCGGGAGACGGCGCAAGAGCGGGGGCTGGTCCTGCACCCCGGCGATTTCTGGTTGGGGGAGGAGGGACTGCTCCTGCCGGGGAGCCGTCCCAGCGGGGGATACGAGGTGGTGTGTTTGCCCTACGACCCGGAGCTGGGGCCGCTGGATCCACTTGGGCCGTGATGGGCCGGTAACGACTACATGAACGAGTCTATTGACGGCATCGCCATCACCGTCTACGCCACCTAGGACACCGTGGAGAGCGACAGCTTCAACAACACCTATGACGAGAACGCCACTTACCCTGTGGTGAACGTTACGGAACTGAAGGAGGCTCTGACCAACGGCGGCATTGATACCGGCGTCAACGGCGGCTATGGCATCAACGTCCGGAAGGGCGCTGCTGTGACCATCAACGACGGCTACTATTACGGCGGCGGTACTGCTGTGCAGGTTCAGGAGGGTACCCTCATCATCAACGGCGGTACCTTCGCCTGCGAGCCATTCGGCGATCTGTATGGCTGCAACTTTCTGATCAACTGTGTGGACAGCGCTTACAAGAATGGTACGGCGAAGGTCATCATTCAGGGTGGTACATTTATCAACTTCGACCCCTCCAACAACTCCGCTGAGGGTGCCGGCGCAACTTCGTGGCCGATGGCTACAAGGTCGTGCCTCAGACTCAGACCAACGGCGACATTTGGTATACTGTGGTTGCTGAGTAATTCCCTGCATCAAAAAGAGCGCTCTCCCCGGAATGGGGAGAGCGCTCTTTTGATGCGTGAGGTTATTCCCACTCGCCGAGTTAAATCCATTTCTAAACTTTTTTGTATAGAGGATTTGATTCGTC
>OGYF01002920.1_pt1 | contig 12237 bp, 10 predicted proteins | sample 1576451 | NCBI WGS metagenome assembly OGYF01 (sample SAMEA3541505, study PRJEB24748) | human gut metagenome | biome: human gut; feature: human-associated habitat; material: faeces | place: China | collected 2012 | reverse complement strand
GGCTTCTCCGGCGGCCTGTTCCACACGGGGCTGCTCAGCGGCCTTTACGGAAGCGCGGCCATTCTTATCATCGTCTTTGTGGTGCGTAGCCTGCCCACCGGCACCCGCAGCGGCATTTCCGCCCTGCGCCAGATCGACAAGTCCATTGAGGAATCCGCCTACGATATGGGCGCCAACAGCTTCCGGGTCTTCATGACCGTGACGCTGCCGCTGATCAAGGACTCCTTCCTCAGCGGTCTTGTCACCGCGTTTGTCCGCAGCATCACGGCAATTTCCGCCATTATTCTGCTGGTCACGCCCCAGTTCCTGCTCATCACCGTACAGATCAACGAATTTGCCGAAAAAGGCTCCTACAGCATTGCCTGTGCCTTTGCCACGATCCTGATCCTGATCACCTACGGCTCGGTGCTGCTGATGAATCTGGCCATGAAGTTCTTCGGCACCAGCAAAAAAATCAAGGAGGCTTGAGTTATGGAAAAAGAGAAAAAAGGCGTTCGCCTGGATCACATTTCCAAGATCTATAAAGACCCCAAGACCGGCAAGGACTTTTACGCGGTGAAGGATACCTGTCTGGAGATCCAGCCCGGTTCCTTCGTGACCCTGCTGGGTCCCTCCGGCTGCGGCAAAACGACCACTTTGCGGATGATCGCCGGCTTTGAAAGCCCCGACGAGGGCGAAATTTACCTTGGCAACGAGGCCATCAACGCCCTGCCCCCCAACAAGCGGGACACGGCCATGGTGTTCCAGAGCTACGCTCTGCTGCCCCACTACAACGTATTCGACAATGTGGCCTACGGCCTGAAGCTGCGCAAAGTCCCCAGGGACGAGATCAAGGAGCGGGTCACCCGCATTCTGGAGCTGGTGGAGCTGTCCGGCATGGAAGCGCGTATGACGAATCAGCTTTCCGGCGGTCAGCAGCAGCGTGTCGCCTTGGCACGGGCGCTGGTATTGGAGCCGGGCGTGCTGCTGTTTGACGAGCCGCTGGCCAATCTCGATCCGGCGACCGGAAAGAAAGCCATTGCATTGATCGACCGAATCCAGAAGGAACAGAAGAAGACCATCGTGATCATCGAGCATCGTCTTGAGGATGTGCTTTATAAAGACGTGGACCGTATCGTTGTGGTAGGCGAGGGAACGATTGTGGCAGATATGAAGCCGGATGATCTGCTGGCTGGAAATATCCTGAAAGAACAGGGAATCCGCGAGCCGCTTTATGTCACGGCACTGAAACATGCCGGATGTACGATTGCGGCAGAAGATCATCCACAGCATGTGGAGACCATGAATTTTGAGCCGTACAGAGCGCAGGTCCGGGAATGGTTTGAGACAACGAAGATTCCGCAGAAACAGGAAGCAGAGGAAAAGGTGCTCAACGTGGATCATCTGCATTTTTCTTATCAGCCGGGAAAGGCGATTCTTTCGGATATCAGCTTTGATGTGAAAAAAGGGGAAATGATCAGCATTGTCGGGAAAAACGGTGCCGGAAAGACAACCCTTTCCAATCTGATCTGTGGGTTCCTCGAGCCAAGCAACGGAAAAATCGAACTGAATGGAAAAGATATCTCACCGCTTTCGGTCAAAGAGCGTGGGGAGCATATCGGAATCGTCATGCAGAATCCGAATCAGATGATTTCAAAACCCATGATTTATGAGGAAGTGGCGCTTGGTCTGACGGTGCGTGGGGTTCCGGAAGAAGAAGTTCGTGAGCGTGTGTACGAGACACTGAAAATCTGTGGTTTGTATCAGTTCCGGAACTGGCCGGTTTCAGCATTGAGTTTCGGGCAGAAGAAGCGTGTGACGATTGCATCCATTCTTGTCATGAAGCCGGAGATCCTGATTCTGGATGAGCCGACAGCGGGGCAGGATTACCGCCATTATACGGAAATTATGGAGTTTTTAAAGACGATCAATGAGACACAGGGAACGACCATTATCATGATTACGCATGATATGCATCTGATGCTGGAATATACCAACCGCGCCATTGTTGTGGCGGATGGACAGCTGCTGACGATTGATACGCCGGCGAAAGTGCTGACGGATGAAACCATCACGGCTCCAGCATATCTCAAGCAGACATCTCTCTATGAGATGGCGGTCAAATGTGGAATTGAAGATTCTTCCCAGTTCGTGCAGCGGTTTATCAATTACGAAAGGGCGGTGCGGTAATGGCAAAGTTATTGACCTATGAGCAAAAAGATACCTGGATGGACCGGCTGTGTGGTGTCACAAAGCTGATCTATTTTCTGGCATGGTCCATCACAAGCATGCTTACTTATGATACCCGTGTACTCGCCGTGATGCTGGTTCTTAGTCTGATCCTGTTTAAGATTTCAAAAACAGAGTGGAAACAGGTCGGTTCTATTTTTAAGTTCATTATGTTCTTTCTGGTCATCAATGTGCTTGCCATTTTTATTTTTGCACCGGATCAGGGAACAAAAATTTATGGTACAAAGCATGTACTCTGGCAGCTTTCGGCGCATTATCCGATTACCGCTGAGCAGTTGTTTTATGAGTTGAACATTATTTTGAAATATTTTACAATTATCCCGGCGGTGTTTATTTTTGTCGTGACCACCAATCCGTCGGAGTTTGCAGCATCGTTAAATCGTATTGGAATCAGTTACAACATCGGATATGCGGTGGCAATTGCACTGCGTTATATTCCGGATGTGCAGGATGATTTCCACAAAATTAAAAATGCGCAGGAGGCCCGTGGAATAGAAATGTCCGGGAAGGCAAAGCTGATGAGCCGTATAAAGAGTACGGCATCTATCATCTTTCCGCTCATTTTTACAAGTATCGGCCGCATTGATACAATCAGTAATGCGATGGAGCTGCGTGGGTATGGGAAGTACAAAAAGCGTACCTGGTATATGGGAAGAAAGTTACAGCGCAATGATTATCTGTGTATTGCACTGGTGCTTGGATTTGCCGTGGCTGCACTTGTGATTACATATCATGATGGCAGCCGGTTTTATAACCCGTTTATATAAACAGTAGAGATTGCGCAACTCGTCTTAATAAAATTAGAAAAGGAGCTATCGCACCAGCGAATATCGGCGGCACGACAGCTCCTTTTGTTTTCTCTGTCGATTTTTAAGCTTCGGTTGAAGCATCAGATGCAGGTGCTTCGGTCTGGTTTTCGGAAGTATTTTCCGACACGGTCTCAGAAGCTGGTTCCTCAGACGGCTGTTCCGGAGGAATCACCTCGACATCCTCTTCCTTAACCGGTTCCGGCTTTGGCTTTTCCGGCATTTTCTGTCCACAGGCACTGCAGAATGCAGCATCGGCATCCACGCTTGCACCGCAGGATGGGCAGATCGCTACACCTTTCATCTGGTGAATGCTTTCACGGCATTCCTTAATTCTGGCTTCGGAAACGGCAATCGCATCCAGCCAGGTTTTTACATCTTCTTCGGCATCTTCGCGATGTTTTTCCACATACCATTTTCCAATCTGTTCGTATGCAGTATCAATCTTGCGTTCTTCCTCGGAGATATTTAAGTTTAATTTTGCAGTATCTGCCAGATCTTTTGTTTTTTTAATGGTAGTCTGGCTCACATCACTGATCTTTTGTCCTAAGTTGTTTAAAAAAGACATATATTTCACTCCTTTCCTATATCAAAAACCTTATGTTATGAATTATCATAACATGCTGTCTGAAAAACACAAGGAAGTTTACAGATTATTTATGTCTTTTTCTGTTTTTTTTCCGGGACATGCGTGGTGCTTTAACGGATGGTTTTGCAGCCGGAGTATTTTCGCCAGCTGGAGTTTCCACAGTAGCAGATTCAGCTGGTGCCGGAGCTTCCACAAGAGCAGATTCCGCTGGTGCCGAAGTTTCCACAGGAGCAGATTCCGCTGGTGACGGAGCTTCGGATGAACCGGTGACAATTTCATTTAACAGCAATGCTTTTGCAAGATTTCCTTCCGCAGAAATTTTCCCACTCTGGTAAGCTTCGAGAATGTCAAGGCTGCCCTGCGCGAGTGCAAGCAGATCAGCAGCTGAAGTTGTGACTAAAATGTCACGGTCGTAATATTCATATGGTTCAACATGAAGCTGTCCGTTTGCAATTTCCAGATACAGGGCACCTTCGGCTTCTCCCTGTATGTTAAACTGGATGGCAAGATGTTCACTGATTTTGGAAGCATCTTTCTCCTGATAAGTATCTTTTAATTTTGAAACTAATTCCTGATATGTCATAGTCAGTCATTTCTCCCTTCTCCATCTGCTAATTAGATTGGTGATTGCGCAACTCGTTTCTGCGAACGGTGTCCCCGACAAAACGACAGCCCGCAGAAACGAGTTGCGCACCCACCTGTTTGCTAATTAGAGTATAGCTTTTCTGTTATGCTTGTCAAGCAAACTTTATGAAATTATCATTGCGGGAAGCCGCTAAAAAGCGTACAATAGGGATAACAAAATTTTAAAATAAAGGAAGGGATCAAGATTATGAGAAAAACCAAAACGCACAATGTACTCAGGCGTCTGCTTGCGTTTGTCCTGATTGTTTCACTGCTTCCACTGGGGTATGCGGGCAATGTGATGGCTGCAACAACCGGTACACGGAACGTAAGTATTCAGGTTACATACGGACAGACGGATGCCAGAAATGTCTATGGCATGATCAACAGTATGCGCAGAAATTCATCCGATGCATGGTACTGGGATGCAAACAATTACACGAAGACATATTGTAATAATCTGCAGCCGCTTACTTACGACTATGCACTGGAGCAGGTAGCCATGAAACGTGCAGCAGAGATTGCACTTTCGTATTCACACACCAGACCAAATGGCACAAATTATTATACTGCTTACAGTGAAAACGGTGTCTATGCGGGAGTGTATGCAGAGAATATCGGTGTGAATTATTCTTCCGCATCTGCACTTCACAACGCAATGCGGGAAGACAATGCAAATTATTCCGGACAGGAACAGCGTAGAAATATGTTAAACAGCCAGTTTACAGCTGTCGGAATCGGACATGTATATTACAATGGCTACCATTACTGGGTAGAGGAATTTGCCAACACGGTAACCAGAACATCCTATACAACACCGAACAACCAGACGACAACGGTAAACAATATTCAGATTGCGGAAAGCAATATTACCTCAGATCAGATTGTTGTTCCGTCATCCATTGGAAATTACATTCAGATGTCTGCGGGTCAGACCATTGATTTATCTGGATGCTATGAAAACATTAAAGTATCTAATCACTGGCCAAGCAATGCAAACTGTCCGATTGTACAGGGACTGAATATGTATGTATCCAATACTGCGGTTGCCTATATCAGCGGAACAAAACTGATCGCAAATACTGCAGGTTCCACAACACTTACACTGAATCGTCCGGATGGAAGAATTCCTCTGCAGATTCCGGTTCAGGTAACAGGAACCAATAACAGCAATAATACCTATTCGTACTATATTCCAAATGCTTCGGTAGGTACAATCGTTGATCAGACATACACCGGATATGATATTCGTCCGTCTGTATCGGTATGGCTGAATGGCGGCTATCTGTACGAGGGAAGAGATTATACACTTACTTACAGCAACAACCGCAATATCGGTACTGCATCCGTAACAATTAACGGAATCGGAAATTATTATGGAAGCAGAACAGTTTATTTCCGTATTGTAAATCATGGAAACGGAAATACAACGGTTTCATCCAATAATCTTGCAAATGCAGTGATCAGCAAAATTGCAACACAAAGTTATACGGGATCTTCCGTAAAACCGGAAGTTACCGTTACATTAAATAACATTGTTTTAAAAGAAGGTTCGGATTACTATCTGAATTACAGTGACAATGGTGCACCGGGAAAAGCTGCTGTTATGGTAGTGGGAACCGGTAATTATACGGGATCTGCAAAGACAAGCTTTATTATTAAGCCGGAGAAGCCGGTTATCACAAGATTGCGTGCACACGGATCAAAAGTCCGTATCACATGGCTGCCAGGTACTTCCGTTACCGGCTATGAAATCTACCGCTCCAAGGGAGCATATGATTATGGATACAAGAAGATTGCGGCTACAAAAGATGGTGAGATGCAGTCTTATACAAGGGCAAAACTCACCAAAGGAACTTATTATTACAAGATCCGCAGCTATGTTACTGTAGATGGAACAAAGTATTACAGTCCATACAGCAGTGTGAAGTCTGTAAAGATCCGCCGCTAGGATCAAAGCATAATTGAAAATAAGAATTAAAAATGTCGGTAGATATCTGTCAGATATCTACCGACATTTTTGGTATACAAAGTTAAAAGATTTATTTCATCTGTGCGACCCGGTCAAATTCCTCTTCGATTTCTTTGGAAGGTTTTGGTGTCAGCAGACTGACGATTACGATCGCAGCGCAGGCAATCAGGAATGCAGGAAGCAGTTCATAGATGTTCCAGATACCACCGAGCGGGCGGATCAGGTATTTCCAGATAAATACCATGGAACCCCCGCAGACCATACCGGCAAGTGCGCCCCATTTGTTGGTACGTTTCCAGAACAGGGAAAACAGAACAACCGGTCCGAATGCGGCACCGAATCCAGCCCAGGCGAAAGAAACGATGGCAAATACGGAACTGTCCGGATTTCTGGCAATGAATGCGGCAACGACAGAAATTACAAGGAGTGTAATTCTTGCGGCTGCCATGCTTCCGTTTTTGTTGGAAGAATCTTTGCGGAAAGCACCGAGAATGTCGGAAGAAACCGCAGAAGATGCAGCCAGCAGCTGCGAGTCCGAAGTGGACATGGTGGAAGCTAAAATGCCGGCGAGAATCACACCCGCAAGCAGGGCAAATATCACACCGTGCTGGGAGAGCAGGGCGGAAATTTTTACGATAATGGTTTCGGAATTCGATCCGGTCAGCATCTCCAGTGCGCCGACTTTGCTCATGGTATAACCGATCACACCGATAAAGACGGCAACGAACAGGGAGATTACGACCCAGATGGTTGCAACGCGGCGGGACAGTTTCAGTTTTTTCTCATCCTCGATTGCCATAAAGCGGAGCAGGATATGCGGCATACCGAAATATCCAAGTCCCCATGCGGCAGTGGAAACAATGGTCAGGGCACTGTAAGGAGCGGCCTTTCCGGTGTTTACATCATAGGAAAGTGTCATGGAGAGATATCCCGGAAGCTCGGAGGCGTTGTGGATAACGGCACCGATACCGCCAGCAGTTTCTACACCAAAGATCAGAACTACAATCAGAGCAACTGACATGATGATACTCTGGATAAAGTCCGTTGTGGAAGCAGCAAGAAATCCGCCAAGTGTCGTGTATGCCACAATTACGATAGCACTGATGATCATGGCGGTCAGATACTTTACCCCGAATAAGCTGGAAAAAAGTTTTCCGCATGCGGCAAATCCAGAGGCCGTATAAGGAATAAAAAAGATAACAATAAAAATAGCAGCAATGACCTGCAGCATCTTTTTTTCATCGCGATAGCGGTTGCTGAAGAACGATGGGATGGTAATGGAATTGTTGCAGGTGTGCGTATAGCGGCGGATACGTTTGGCAACGATCAGCCAGTTAATGTATGTACCGGCAGCCAGTCCGATTGCTGTCCATCCGGCATCTGAAATTCCGGTGAGGTAAGCAACGCCCGGAAGTCCCATCAGAAGCCAGCTGCTCATGTCGGAAGCTTCGGCACTCATCGCGGTTACGAAAGGACCGAGTTTTCTGCCACCCAGATAGAAATCGTCAGTACTGTTGTTTTTCTTGGAACATCGGAAACCAATATAGATCATACCAATAAGGTATACGATAATGGCAATCATGATGCATATTTGTGCAGATGTCATAAATAAATCCTCCTCTTTTGTACGCTTTCACACGCTAATTGTTCATAGTATAGCACAGATGATAATTATACCGCAACCGGGAAATCCTGTTTGACACTATGGGCAATAAGATGATAAACTGTCTTTGTCTATACATGAGAAAAGCAATTCCGTTTGGCCTTCAACATGTGCTTGCCATGTTTGTAGCAAATCTGGCACCCGTACTGATCGTCTGCAGTGCAGCTCTGGTTCGGGGCATGGTATCATCTGCTGGTAGGTGCTCTGACACTTATCGTGTGTCTGGTGGCAAGATATGTGTTAAAGGGCGTTTATAAGAATCTGAATATTCTGGTAGGACTTATTTTCGGATATATTCTTTCTATTATATTTACGGTTGCAGGGATTGCACCTATGGTGGATTTCTCCGGAATTCAGGAGACCATTGATCAGGTAGGATTTTTCAGCATTCCAAAACTTGTGTTTTTTACCAGTCACAAGCCGGTATTTAATCTTGGAGCCTTTTTAACCATTGCGATTGTTTTTCTGGTTTCTGCAGCAGAGACAACTGGCGCGACAACTGCTGTGTGTACCGGAGCACTTGGACGTGACCTTAAAATGGAGGAACTTCAGGGCTCACTTGCCGTGGATGGATTTTCCAGTGCAATTTCCGGATGTTTTGGATGCCTGCCACTGACATTGTTCAGCCAGAATGTCGGACTGGTTACGCAGGAGTGTTTGTTGTTTCCCTTCTGTTGAGCCTTCTTTTGCCGAAGAAGAAACAGGCAAATTAAATACACGTTGTTAAGGTAACGTTAAGGTGCAGCGATTTTTAAGATAAGGATTTGGTGTTATGATGATATCATCAAAAGGAAATGGAGGAATTTGATATGTGGAGTCGCGCACAATTAAAGGGAAGGGCGAAAGCAACATTTAAACGAAATTATTGGAAATGTATTCTGATCAGCCTGTTGCTGACACTGATTGCAGGGGGAAGCGGAGCTGCTTCGGGCAACATCAGCAGTGCAACCGGTTCCTTACATGGATCGGATAATCAGGCAGGCAGTTCCTATGATTATGACAGCAGTTATGACAGTGATGATGGTTCACTACGCGATTTTGAGGCTGGGCTTGAAGAAGGCTTTAAGGACGGACTGAAAGCAGGAAACAGGGGAATGATGGGCGGTATGGTCGCAGCAGCGATCGCCATCGGCATACTCATAGTTGTTTTTCTGGTGATTTTTGTCCTTATACTTCTGGTTGATGTATTTATCATAAATCCGTTGGAGGTTGGATGCAGGAGATTCTTTATCCGCAACTTAAATGAGCCGGCACAGATTGGGAACATTGGATATGGATTTGACAATAATTACAGGAATGTTGCAAAGACAATGTTTTTCCGTGATCTGTTTACGGTTTTATGGTCATTGCTTTTTATCATTCCGGGTATTGTAAAAGCATATGAATATATGATGATTCCGTACCTTCTGGCAGATAACCCGCAGATGACCAAAGAGCAGGCATTTGCGGAAAGCAAGCGTATGATGCAGGGACAGAAATGGAAAGCATTTGTTTTGGATCTGTCCTTTATCGGATGGTACATTTTATCCGGACTGACACTTGGAATTCTTGCAATCTTTTATGTGTCACCATATGTGAATGCAACACATGCCGCACTGTATGAGGCACTGTGCTATGCAAACCCGGCTGGTTCAAACGGATTTACACAGCAGGAGGATCCGGTGAATTCACCTTTCCGGCAGGAGAATGTATGAATTATACGATTTTAATTGCAGATGATGAGCCGGAGATACGAACGCTTCTCCGGCTGTATCTGGAAAATGAAAATTATCAGATTATTGAGGCAGAAAACGGGAAGCAGGCACTGGAACTGCTGAAGAAAGAACATGTGGATCTGTGTCTGTTGGATATTATGATGCCGGAGATGGACGGATACCATGTGTTGCAGGAATTACGTAAAACAAGCAATATTCCCGTTATGATACTTTCGGCAAAGGATGCGGATTCCGAGAAGATTCTGGGGTTAAATCTCGGGGCAGATGATTATCTGGCAAAACCGTTCAATCCTTTGGAGGCAGTAGCACGTGTCAATTCAAATATCCGTCGGTTTTATGCGCTGGGGACAGCGGAACTGTCATCCAATATACTGACTGTCCGGGATCTGGAACTGGATCCGGAAGGCTGCGTACTCAAAAAAAATGGAGAACCGATTGAACTGACTTCGGTAGAGTACCGGATCATGGAGTTATTTATGAAGCATCCGGGAAAAGTGTTTACAAAACAACAGATCTATGAACAGGGATGGGGTGACACTTATGTGGTTGCAGACAATAATATTATGGTCTGCATCAGCAAGCTGAGGGCAAAACTTGATGAAGACCCGGCAGCTTATATTCGAACCATCCGCGGATTGGGCTATCGGCTGGAGAAATAGCAATGCGTGATTTACAGGCATTTTTGATCAAACGGTTTATTTATATCCTTGTACTGGTGACAGTTGCACAGTCGCTGATCAGTTTTTTGATCAGCCAGGCGGTTATGCCTGTGGTGATGAAAGTTTTTTTCCCGGATTACCAGAGGCAGTCATCCGTTGGAAAGACGGATCTGTTTATTTTTATCATATGTGTTCTGTTATTGCTGATAGTAAATGCCGTCCGGATGCTTTTGCCATCACCGCTGCAGGGAATGATGCAGTGGACAGGGGAACGATTACAGGACTGGCTGGGCAATGCACTTCCGGCGACAAGGAGTTCCGTCGTCGTACAGGAGATGGAAGGATGGAAAGCCATCCTGCTGTTTGTGGTTCTTCTGCTGTTAATGGTGTGTATGCTGCTTCCTTATATTTTGGGTGCGATAACGTTCGCGCGGATTGTGATGGCGGAGTTTCATCAGATCCAGGAGGAGCGCGAACAGCAGCAGAGAGAGTTTGACCGCAAGCGGAATCTGATGCTTTCCGATATCGCACATGATCTTCGGACACCGGTCACGACCGTATCCGGCTACGCAAAAGCGCTGGCGGATCATATGGTACAGGAACCGGAAAAGCAGCAGGAATATCTGGATGCCATCCAGAATAAATCCGTTCGGATCGGAAATCTGATCAATTTGTTGTTTGAATATGTTAAACTGGACAGCGAAGGGTTTGCATTAAATGGAAAAACACTTGATTTGTGTGAACTTCTCAGAGAAAATGCGGCAATGCTGTATGCAGAGATGGAAGAAAACGGAATGACACTGACAGCAGATATTCCGGAGGAAACGATACCGGTCTGGGCGGATGAACTTCAGTTATCCCGTGTAGTGACAAACCTTCTGACAAATGCCATGCAGCACAATCCAAAGGGAACAAGAATCGGACTGTTTGCTTATAGGGAGCTGGAGCGGATTTATGTATTGGTGGCAGACAGCGGAATTCTAATTCCAGAGGAACAGGCGCAGCATTTGTTTGATCCTTTTACGCGTGGGGACAAAGCGCGGGTAAGCGATGGGAGGAACGGACTTGGACTTTCCATCGTGTCAAAAATCGTGCAGATGCACGGATGGGACTTAAAACTGGTGCAACAGCCACAGATTCAGCATTATGCAAAAGCAGCCGGATTTGCAAAAGCATTTGTGATTCGGATGGAAAATGCCGGTATGTATTCTGTGCATTCGCCAAAATAAAAAAGTGGCAGAAAAGAGGGAGAGTCTATGATAATTATAAGAGCGATGGATCCGTATGAATTGCTTTGGATGGTACTTTTGATTGTGTTTGTTCTGGGAGAACTTGCAACAATCGGACTAACGTGCATATGGTTTGCCGCAGGTGCACTTGCGGCACTGGTTATGGCAATGGCAGGGGTAAATCCGGTGGTGCAGTTTCTGGTATTTTTAGTGGTATCCATTCTTTTGCTTGTTGCGACAAGACCGTGGGCGCGTAAATATGTAAATGCTAAAATGCAAAGAACAAACGCGGATAGCCTGATTGGGGAAAATATACGGATTTCCGAGCGCGTCAGTAATATGGATCAGACCGGGATGGCAGTTGTTCATGGACAGGAGTGGACGGTGCGTACCCGTAATGATAATGAGATCATTGAACCGGGAGAAGAAGCAAAAATTCTGGCAATCAGTGGTGTCAAACTTATAGTAGAAAAGGTATAGGTAAAGGAGGAAAAAGTTATGCCTGTTGTAATTCTCATTGTAGTGATCATTGCATTGGTCATTATTGTGAACTGTGTGAAAATTGTTCCACAGGCGCATGCGGTAGTTGTGGAGAGACTTGGAGGGTATCTTACCACATGGTCGGTAGGGCTGCATTTTAAGGTGCCGTTTATTGACCGTATTGCAAAAAGGGTTTTGTTGAAGGAACAGGTGGTTGATTTCCCACCACAGCCGGTAATCACAAAAGATAACGTAACAATGCAGATTGATA
>OGYF01002918.1_pt1 | contig 12254 bp, 9 predicted proteins | sample 1576451 | NCBI WGS metagenome assembly OGYF01 (sample SAMEA3541505, study PRJEB24748) | human gut metagenome | biome: human gut; feature: human-associated habitat; material: faeces | place: China | collected 2012 | reverse complement strand
ATCAGACAATTCATCTTTTCTTCCAAAGAGCCGTGTTTTTCGTAATAATCATTCGCCCGCTCCATTTGCGGAACAAACGGCATGTCTTCACCCAACTGCTCGGATAAACCGGCATGAATCAAGCAGAAACGGGCAAAGGTTTTATCATTTAGTATATCCGGATTGGTAATACCGTCCAACAAGGCAAAAGCACTATCCGGCTGTTCAGTCCGAATCAATTCTTCCGCCTCCTTTATCTTTAAATTAATTTCATTGTTACTTTTACAGGAAAAGAACAAACAGAAAAGGATAAATAGTAATATGACGTTTTTCATATCAATACTTGTGTGTTATTCGAACTGCAATATCCGAATTAAATATTTAATGCACAAATTAACAGCAAGTATATTCAAAATTAAAACACTAATCAGAATTTCCCAATTATCAAAAAGATATCCTTTTCACCTAAAAAATATCAGAATAATGCATTTTGCACAAATTTCATATCCGCCATTTTTCACAAAACAGACAAAATAGAATGGGAACAAATACATTATTTAACACTTAATCAGCCAATATCAATTCCAACTATTCACTTAAAACAGATTTCAACTCCGTTTAAAGCAAAATTTTTTTCATTTTAAATGAAGTTGAACTCCGTTTAAAACGAGTTTTTTATTGATTGCAGTCGAAAAAAGCGCTTTTAGAGCATTCTTTTTCATGCACAAAGACATGTTAAAAAACAGTTTTTCTTTCTAGAAAGAGCAATAATACATACAAAATCCAAACAGCAAATTCACACAGATAACACCATTCATTCTACCAATCCCTACATATGCGTTATAAATAAAATCATAAAGATACCCACATCAAGTAAATATAAAAATAATGATATTCACTTATAACGAATAAAACGAGTAAAAATTCATCTTCCCTATAAAGCCCTCATACAACTCACTGATAAGAGACCTTATTTTACATTTTGATAATTCTTCTATCCCCATTTACCCCCCTTGTTGACAAGTCTTGACGCCAGCTCCATTAAGGGTAAACATTTAGACATACTATCAAAAAGTCAATTCAAGCCAGCGGGACAGAAATACATCATATACCTGGTACCATAAATCACGAACATCTTCCTCCCGGTAAATCATTTCCTTTTCCAGCAAAGCATCGAGTGCTCGTTTGGAATTAGCAGGTGTTCCTATCTTATATTTCTGTATGAATGTCTTAGACTGAGGCTGATACACTTTTCCTTCTTTAGCGATCGCTATCAAAAGTTGCCATTGCACAGGACTTAACAACTGGCGGTATTGAACATAAGTGGCTTGCTGAGATAATAAAAGATTACTGCAAACCTGCTTGACATCTTCCAAACGGATATTTTTTAACGGTAAAGCATACGTGTTATTACAAATAACCTGTGTGTAATAAGTATGTAGCCTCGTCCATTCGAGAATGAAACCGATCGCTTCGTCATCTATTTTTTTCCCACCCTCTTCAAACTTATTTTTTATAAAAGTATAATATGCATCCTGCGAAATAGGATTCAAATACATCATTTGTGTACTTGAAAAAAACGGGCGCTTGGCACTATTAAATATTTCTGCCATCATATGTTTGTTACTTCCACTAAAAATAAATCGTGTCTTCTGCAGGTTCTGTATCCGTGAACGAAGTAATGCTTCTGTATTTACCTCCGGATAATTAGCAACTTGCTGAAACTCGTCAATTGCGACTACTGCCTGCTGAGCTTCGTTTTCCAAGAACTGAAATATACCGGTAAGTGTCTTTTCTGTAGTTTTCATCTCAGTAAACCCAAAACTAACTTCTGGTGCCCCAGTCAAAGGGTCATACGAAATGACCGGATGAAATCCCTTCAACAAATCAAGAAAACGCTTTCCGAAACTTTTGTGTTCCGGAATTTGTTGCAAAATGGCTTGTGACAGATTTTCCGTAAATTCTTTCAAATTCTGTGTAGGATATATGTCTACATATATACAATGACAAGTGTTATCAACTCTCAAATCCTCAAACAAACGATGTATTAACGACGATTTTCCCAATCTTCGCAGAGAGATAAGCGTCGTATTTATATTATTTTCGACCTGTTTTTTTAAAGTCATTAATTCATATTCCCGATCACAGAAAAATGATTTACCGATATAACCTGTTATTGGAAAAGGATTTACACTACTAAAAGCCATATTGCATAAGTTTTATGAATTACAAATATACACTTTTTTATCATACATTTTGTATGATACATTTTGTATGATACTTTTTATTAACAAGCACAAACCTTGCCGCCCTATCGACAGTCGGTATAGTTTTGGATTTTGATAATTTTCTTGTCAAATCTGACACAAGTGCAAGTTCACTATTTGAGCATCGACAAAAATCATATACATTTGTCCTAATCCATGTGAAACTAAACTTTGTCAATATGAAACTTAAGTCCGGTATTTCAATTCTTTTGTCATTTCTTTTTGTTTTGACAGCAAATGCAACTCTTACTCCTGTTAGGCTCACCTGTGAATATCTGGTCGATCCCTCCGTTATAGATGCCCGGCATCCCCGGTTGTCGTGGATCAATACAGCCGCTCCCGGCGAACGAGGACAACAGCAGACCGCCTATCAGATACGGGTTGCTTCATCGGCCGATAAACTGAAAAAAGAACAGGCCGACCTTTGGGACAGTGGTAAGAAAAAAAGCAGCCAGTCCTTTCTGGTTCGTTACGAAGGAAAGCCGCTACAATCGAGACAGGAATGCTGGTGGCAAGTCCGTGTTTGGGATGCCAACGGAAAAATATCGGACTGGAGTGAACCTGCCCGCTGGAATATGGGATTGCTGAATGCCGATGAATGGAAAGCACAATGGATCGGTGCCCCCTGGCAAGGCGAAGAAGCCACGGCAAAATCAGCAGACAAAACACTTCCCCCTGCCCCACTCTTCCGAAAAGATTTTACCGTTTCCAAAGAAATAGCTTCAGCAAAAATCTATATCAGCGGACTGGGTTATTTTGAATTATATCTGAACGGAGAAAAAGTCGGCAACGACGTTCTGGTCCCCAACCAGACCAATTATGGGAAACGGGACGACCTGGATGTAACCCGTGTGACCCTCGACGATAATTTCAGAGGCTATAATGTACTCTATCTCTGCTACGACCTGAAAGAAGCGTTGAAACAAGGTAAAAATGCACTCGGCTGCCTGTTAGGTAACGGCTTCTATAATGCGGCACTAAGCTGGACGATGCCCTACGGATCGCCACGCCTGATCGCGCAGTTACATATCGGCTACACCGACGGCAGCGAGGAGGTCATCACATCGGACACTTCCTGGAAAGTATCGCGTAGCGCCATTGTCTTAGATGGAATTTACCAGGGAGAACATTATGACGCCCGGTTGGAACAGCCGGATTGGTGTTCGCCGGACAAACCAGCTGACGGATGGGAGTCTGCCGTCGTACGGAAAGCGCCGGAAGGTGAACTACAGGCACAGATGTCTCATTCCGACAAGGTAATGGAAGTCTTGAAACCGAAAAAGATCACACAACTGGAAAACGGAAATTATAAAGTCGATTTCGGAGAAGAAATATCCGGCTGGGTACATCTGCACAATATGCAGGGAGAGGCAGGCAGAAAGGTAGAGATACGTTATATCTGTGAATCACCCAACGGATCAAACTCTTACACAATGAAAGGCGGCGGACCGGAATCGTATGCCGCCCGCTTCACCTGGTTTGTTTTCCGGGAAGCGGAGATCATCAACTGGCCGGGTGAACTCCGGGAGGATAACCTGACAGCAGAAGCCGTATATACGGAAATTGAAACGACCGGACATTTCGAATGCTCGAACCCTCTTTTCAACCAGATCAATAAGATATGGAGACGAAGCCTGACAGACAACTCACACGGCAGTATTATCAGCGACTGTCCCCATCGGGAACGTTCTGCCTATACCGGCGACGGACAGGTGGCTTGCGTCACTGTCATGCACAACTATGATGCCGCAGCTTTATATACCAAATGGATCAAAGACATATTGCTTGCCCAGAATAAAGCGACCGGTTATGTTCCGAACGGTGCACCCTGGCAGCCCGGCTGCGGAGGCGGCGTGGCATGGGGAGCAGCTATGAACATTATGCCGTGGGAGTTTTATCTGCATTATGCAGATAAAGATTTGCTGGCTGCCAATTACACCGGAATGAAAGAACAGCTCCGATACATGCAAACCTGGGTAGATTCCGACGGCATCATGCTTTCGCAGATAAAAAGCAACGGAAACGTCAGCGAATGGCACAACCTGGGAGAATGGTGCCCGGCAGACGGATTTCCTCCGAAAGACCTGGTTCATACATTCTATCTCTGGCGTTGTGCCGATCTTACGGCAAAAGCGGCATCAGCACTGGGAGAGAAAAAGGATGCAAGCCTTTTCTCCGCTCTGGCAGAGAAAACACGGCAGGCTTTCCACAAACGTTTCTATAATCCGGTGACTAAAACATATGGTCCTTCGGGCAGCAATATCTTCGCTCTGGTAATGGGAGTTCCGGATGAAGTAAAGAAAGATGTACAGGAAACGGTACGGGAAGAAGTGCGCGCCCATAACGGACACTTATACACAGGTATTTTCGGTACTCAGTTCTTTTTTGAGACATTGGCAGACAACGGAATGAACGAACTGGCCTATGAAGCAATGAATAAAAAGGATATGCCTGGTTACGGATGGTGGATTTCACAGGGAGCCACAACGACCTGGGAAGAATGGAACGGCAACAACTCGCGCAACCACCCGATGTTCGGTGGCGGCTTTACCTGGTTTTACAGGAAGATGGCAGGACTGAATAGCGACCAACAGGAACCCGGCTATAAACACATCATCATAAAACCTTATCCTCCTAAAGCGATCAACTATGCTTCCTACTCTACCCGTACCCCTTTCGGACAGGCGGCTGTGAGTTGGGAAAAACAAAATAATACGTTCAAAATGGATGTAGAAATACCCGTTGGAAGCTGTGCCACAGTCTATCTGCCGGTTATTTCCGGAAAGACGGTAAAAGAATGCCGCTCCGGCATCAAACAGGCAAAAGGCGTCAAATACAACGGGATACAGGATGGTTATGCGGTTATGGAGGTGTCTTCCGGAAAATATTGTTTTGAGACTGATTAAGAAGCAATCCCTGTGCTATCAGCAGATCGAATGGGGTCGTTATTTTGATATTCTCACGGTTGCCGGTTACCAACCGGACCGGTACTCCGGCAGCCTCAACAACCGAAGCGTCATCCGTGAAAAGAGATGTGAACGGTTGTTCGTATGCTTCCAGCAAAATATCACTGCGAAAAACCTGCGGTGTCTGTACAGCTACATAACGGCTACGGTCTACCGGATGCGAACCGTTTTCATCGGTTTCACGCAACGAGTCGATCATCGGCATAACCGGAATAGCAGCTCCGCTTTTTTCTGCCTCATCAAAACAGGCACAGATTACTTCGGGAGAGACAAACGGACGTACACCGTCATGTACCGCGATCAAGACTTTTTCATTTCGTCCGGATGCATTTCCAATTTCTTCCGAAAGGAATTGTAATCCGTTCCGAACGGAATGAAACCGGGTCTCACCGCCATTCGCTATCCGGTGAGGCGCCTTACACCCGATCTCCCGGCAAAGCATATTCCAGTAAGGCTGGTGATCTTCGGGAAGGACCAGCAGCAATTCTGCCGCATTATCCCAGCGATGGAAGGCTTCCAGTGTATGCATCAGGATCGGTTTACCTTCCAGCGGAATGAACTGCTTAGGCAAATCGACTCCCATCCGGAGACCTTTCCCACCAGCCACGATCAATACATATTTACGCATTACTCCAGTTCCTCCAATACCTTTTTGACTTCTTCGTCTACCTTATACAGTTTCTCCTTGCATAACTTAATCAGCCGGGTAGCCTCTTTCACCTTTTCTGAAAGGACATCCACATCCAGGTCACCGTTCTCTATATCGGCCACAATTTTACGGAGTTTCTCTACCGCTTCATTGTATGTTTCTTCTTTCTTTGTCATATTCTTATATATTTCATTTGCACTTAACTTGCAAACATAAATAATTGCAAGCTTAGAATAAACACATCTATTCGATTGTTTTTCAAAGCAATAACTTGCAAACAACTTACAAATAACTTGCAAGTTTATAATCTGTCTAAATAATCCAATCCTTTCCTTGTTATCATATAGGACTGCTTGGGAGATTTTTTCTTCTCCTGCGAAGATTTTATTAATTTGTTGGAGAGAAGTGGATTCAAATATATTCCTTTATAATACCAATTATCAGGAACTTCAATCATACCCAAAATCTCTGATCGGCTCATTTCCTTTTCAGATAGAGCTGTAAGCACCCTTTTTACGACTTCTTTTAACTTATCTTCTATATAAATTTCTTCCATTTGACCTGACTGGAATTCCGGATGACAAGGTATATCTATTAAAAAATAACTGCGCCCCTCATCTGTTTCCAAAATGGCGGGAGTAGAACCATTATCTCTCAGTTCTTTTTGAATAGTAGGAATACCAGTCCCTCTACCCTCCGTCAGTTCCAGTTCTTTAAGATAATCACCTAACCGCCGATTCTTATATCTTCTTGAACGCAAATTTTCAGCTTTAAAGATGGCATCCATGCTAATTGAGCGGTCAGGACCAGAATAGCTCAAAATAGAAATGCGATTAGGCTCTATTGTAATCTCAACAGGTTCTTGTATCTGGTAATCCCGGTGATAAAGTGCATTTACCACAGCTTCTTCCAGCGCCTGATAAGGATAATTAAAAAACCGGACAGCTTCTTCCTTTTGCCTCAGTTTTATAATTTTTTCTTTAATCACATGAGTCCGCAAATAATTAAGTGCAGTTGTAATCATATAAGGTACAGGTCCCTTTATAGCCGGTACTTCTATGAAGTTATCTGGGTTCACAACTTTTCCCTCTGGAAAAATAACAATATCAATTTGTGTATAAGGAAAGAATTTTTCCGGAGTATCACAGAACATCATTAACGCCAAATTTTTTATATACCAATGTTCTGCAGTCCCAGATAGAAGATCCATACGGTCCAATATCTCTTTTAAAGTATAATCAGACAGCCGCGAAGCCAATCTACTTTTTACTTTCACCAGATAATCTCTTATTAAAATAAAAGAAAGATCATCAAAAGTTGCTTTATGATTAGGACGATCGTCAAAAGGTGTTTGATTAGACAAACTTATAAGTTCCGTTTCCATTTCACCTTTCGCAATAATGGAATTTGAACCATATCGAATATAATATTGATATATCTTATTTTTTTGAGTTATATATTCCGGACATTTATAAGGACGTCCCTGGCCTGCCATTGCCCAAACAACAGCAATATATCCACCATCCACCTCTTCTATAAATAGTTTAGGAAAATAAACCGGCTGCATTAAATTATTAAATTGAAGAATCTCCCTCTGTATCTTATCTAACTGTTCAACCGGTAAACCTTTAACCGGACGTTTAGCAACTCCATTTTCTTCTTCTACACCTATCAGGATATAACCACCTCCTATATTGTCAAAATCATTGGCAAAGGCACAAATACTTCTGTAAATCCGATCAGGATTCCAACCCTCTTTAAACTCGATACGGTTAGATTCTACTTTATTTTTTTGTAGAAGATCCTCTAAATTCACAGGTATTGCCATAATATATCCTTCAATTATTAACTTATTGCAAAAGTAATCAAAATACAAACGGTATTTTGATTCACTTTGCGTTTTTAACGATACTCTTCACATCCCCATCCGCAAACCGGGTCACCAGTTCATCGCCGGGATTCAGATCGGTTGCATGTTTGATGATTTTGCCGTCTTTCAGGGACAAGCTATAACCACGCTTCAATACATAATCGGGAGATGCCATTTTAATGAACTGCTCCGTCAACTGGATAAACCGCGTGCCTTCCGCCAGGCGCAAAGCAGCACGGTTCTGCAACTGCATTTGCAGGCTTTCAAGCGTTGAACGCCGGCGGAGCAACATGGCCGAAGCAGAAGCCGGAAGTTTATTGCCTGCCATTTGCAGGAAAGAACGGTTACGCTCGATCCTGTTCGTGACAATCACCGGTAAACGTGCCCCCAACAATTGCAGGAAGTTTTTTTGTTTCAATAAGATCGTGCTTGCCAGTTCGCTCACCTCCTGCTGAAGGTCTTCCAGTTCTTCCGCCGCTGCATCCATACGGCCGATCAGAAATTCGGCTACGGCTGTCGGCGTTTTCATCCGCGTATGTGCCACCATATCCAGAATGGTATCATCGCGCTCATGGCCGATACCCGTTATCACCGGCAACGGGAACTGGGCACAATTTGCCGCCAGCAGATAGGAGTCGAAACTATTCAGATCGGAAGTTGAACCACCGCCGCGGATAATGACCACCACGTCGAAACAATCGATATGATGGTAAATACGGTCCAGCGCTGCAATGACAGACTCTTCCGTTCTCTCCCCTTGCATCAGGGCGGGAAATAACTTCGGATAGAACGGATAGCCCGCTTTATTATTTGCCAGCTGATTCAGGAAATCCTCATACCCGGCAGCCGTCGGGGAAGTAATAACAGCAATACGTTTAGGCAGGACAGGGAACGGTAATTCTTTATTCAATGTAAATACGCCCTCTTCTTTCAACTGGCGGATAATCTCCATCCGCTTTCTCAGCATATCCCCCAATGTATAGGCAGGATCGATATCCAGCACCGTCAGGCTGTATCCGTACAGTTCATGAAATTCGACCGATACTTTCACCAGCACCTTCAGTCCGGAAGCAAACATCTGCCCCGTCTCCATCTCAAAGTAAGGCTTCAGCATCCGGAACGTTTTAGCCCATATCGAGCCGCGTGCCCTGGCAACCAATTGCCCGGTTATAGGATTTTTTTCAATAAACTCCAGATAGCAATGCCCGGAAGAAGCATTCGTCCGCACATCACTCATCTCCGCACGAACCCAGCAAGTGCCGGGGAAAGCCTCACTGACCGCACCGCGCACCAGGTTATTCAATTCCAGCAAAGACAGTTCCCTGCGTTCTTCGCCCATATATTCCGGATTAATGTTCAGTCCTGGCATACTGCATTCCTTTCTTATAGGCTTTATATATATTCGGGATGCCATACCCCAGTTCGGCATCGGGCTGTTTGAACTGGCTGGAAACCTGCTGTAATAAAGCAATGACCTCCTTATTGCTCAACTCCGGCAACGCCTGCCACAGACAGACGCCCAATCCCGCCAATATGGGAGTTGCAAAAGATGTTCCGCTGGCATAGCGTACATTTCCTTGTGGATCGATCACACAACTGCCCGACCCTAATGCCACCACATCCGGTTTCACCCGGTAATCGGCTGTAAATCCTACCGAACTGAAAATACTTTTCTTTTTATCTTCCGTAATAGACCCAACCGTCAGAATATCCGATGCATCGGAAGGGAAAGTAATTTTCCCCCAACTGCCGTTTCCTTCATTTCCGGCACTGCAAAACATCAGGATCCCCTTTTGCGCTGCGATATGTGCCGCCTGGCTGATCAAAGAACTCTTTCCGTCCAAAGCGGACTGATCGTAAGATAATTCATCTGCATCAAAAGCGAAATAACCTAATGAAGAAAAGATCACATCGACTCCTACACTATCGGCATATTCAACAGCCGCCGCCCAATAGTCTTCTTCTATCGGATATTCGGAATCGCTGTCCTCGCTTTTTATAAGCAAATAAGACGCTTTGGGAGCGGTCCCGACCATGATCCCGGGCATATTGGCAGCCATACAAGACAGAACCTTCGTCCCATGGTCGTCTGCTTCATACACACTGCGGCCTGGGTAAATCACATTATGCGTCCCGATCAATTGCAGGGAATCGAAAACGCAGATACGGTCTACATTCTGGAAGCCGGCATCTATCACTGCCACACGCATCCCTTCCCCACGGAAGCCGGCATCATGCAGTTTGATTCCATTCAACATTTTGATCTGCCTTTCAGCATATCCGTATTTCTCTTTCAAAGGAGCATCAGAAGGAGAAAGACGGATCTCCTGATCATCTTCCTGGGCCGGAGTCACATCGTGTCCTTTCCATACCCATTTTACTGAATCGACCATCGTCAGATTTTTCAAACGGTCGGCAACTGTGCTGTCTTTACTGGTCACGACTACGGTAGAAAGCCATTTACTCTGCACCACCGGTTCAGCGCCGGTAGCGACCAATGTATCCAGATAAGCATGCGCAATGGGAAGATCGGAAGCGGTGACCGGCGTTCCCGCCTTTTTACGCCGCTGAATGGATTCTTTCGACAGGAAAGCCTCCGGTTCTTCTACGGTAAAGCCGGAATCGCCTTTATCTTTCAAATAGACACGAAAACAGTAACTTTCTCCGGCAGTAAGCCACGAAGAAAAACAGCATAACAAAACAAACAGTCCTATATATTTTTTCATGGGATCATATAACTCAACTCTACAAAAGTAGTAATTGCCTTGGATATAAAAAAGCCCGGCAACTCATCAAGAGGCCGGGCCATTATTTTTTAAACTAATTTATTCGTTTACGTTACAGATAGGAATTTCACGCTTAACACTTTGACGTAAAGAAATCAAAGTCTCTGTAGCAGTAACCCCCGGTATCTCCTGAATCTTTGTATTCAGCAATTCCATCAGATGTTCATTATCACGGGCATATAACTTGATCAGCATTGTATAAGGACCTGTTGTAAAATGACACTCAACCACTTCGGGTATCTTCTCAAACTCAGGCACTACGTCTTTATACATAGAACCCCGTTCCAGTTTCACACCGATATATGTACAAGTATTATATCCCAGAATCTTAGGATTAATATGATAACCCGACCCAACGATCACATTCATATCAATCATGCGCTGTACCCGTTGATGGATGGCTGCACGCGACACACCACACTCTTCAGCTACATCCTTGAAAGGAATCCTGGCATTCTTTGAAATAATGTTCAAGATCTGCCGGTCCAGTTTGTCTATCTTTTCCATCGCTTGTCTACTTTACTTTCCTTTTTTAGATTTAATGTATCAAAAGTATATAATAAAATTCAATACTATATCATTCTGAAAGAAAAAAGTATGAAATAAATAATAAAAGCGGGCGAAAAATGCTATTTAACATATTTCGCCCGCCCAATTATGTATAAAACGACAGTTTCTTATTTCTTTTCAGCCGTGCTATCTTTGACGATATCCAGCAATTCAATCTCGAATTTCAATGTGCTGTTCGGTTTAATATCACGTCCCATACCTTGTGGGCCATAAGCCAATTCAGAAGGGATCCAAACGATATACTTAGAACCAACCGGCATCAACTGCAGAACTTCCGTCCAACCTTTGATCACGCCGCCAACGGGGAACTGAGCCGGTTCGCCACCATGATCAAGAGAACTGTCGAATTTTGTTCCGTCCAACAAAGTACCTGTATAGTGAACTTTCACAACATCTTCAGCAGTCGGTTTTGCACCTGTGCCTTCCGTAACAACCTGATATTGCAAACCGCTTTCGGTTGTGATCACGTCTTTCTTCGCTTTGTTTTCTGCCAGGAACTTTTCGCCTTCTTCTTTCGTCTTATTTGCATCTCTTGCAGAAGCTTCGGTAAAGTAAGTCTGGATATAAGCCTGCGCAGCCTGCGGAGTCATCTTCATCGCAGAAGAATCGCCCTTGATAGCCTGGATGAAACCGGCGATCAGATCGTCAACGTTTGCAGGATCACCCGGCAGCGTTTTCAGATTTTCCTTATAACCAGCACCTGTGCTGATACCAATCGCATAGCTCACACTATCTGCGGCAGTCTTCAGAGATGCACTTTTGTGCGAATCGCAGGAGGTGAAACCCATGCCCATAGCTACAATCGCTGTAGCAACCAATACACTAATCTTTTTCATTTTTCTCTAATATGTTATTTTACTATATCCAATAATTCTACATCGAACACCAACGCGCTGTTCGGTTCGATTGCATCACCTGCACCGTGTTCGCCATAAGCAAGGTTTGCGGGGATGAAAAGACGCCATTTGGAACCTACCGGCATCAACTGAAGAGCTTCCACCCATCCCGGAATCACCTGCGACACACCGAATACGGCGGGTTCACCGCGCTGTACGGAACTGTCGAATACCGTACCGTTGATCAACGTTCCGTGATAATGGCATTTTACCTTGTCGGCAGCAGTCGGTGTTGCACCTTCACCCTTCTGCAGGATCTGATATTGCAAAC
>OGYF01002909.1_pt1 | contig 12272 bp, 10 predicted proteins | sample 1576451 | NCBI WGS metagenome assembly OGYF01 (sample SAMEA3541505, study PRJEB24748) | human gut metagenome | biome: human gut; feature: human-associated habitat; material: faeces | place: China | collected 2012 | reverse complement strand
CAGCGATGTTCAAACAGATCGGCGGTGTTGCATTTGGCTTTATGCTTCCGATACTGGCAGGATTTATCGCCATGGCCATCGGCGACAGACCGGCACTTGCCCTTGGTTTTGTCGGCGGTATGATGGCATCGAGCGGAACCTCCGGTTTCCTTGGAGCACTTGTTGCCGGTTTTGCAGCAGGCTACATTATCCTTGTCCTCCGCAAAGCATGTGAGAAACTTCCGGAAGCACTCGAAAAGATTGCGCCGGTTCTGATTTACCCGGTAGTCGGCATCCTTGCGATGGGACTTCTGATGCTCTTCATTGTAGAGCCGATCATGGGAACCGTCAACACGGTACTGAACAATGGTCTTGCTTCCATGGGCGGATCCAGCAAGCTGATCCTTGGCATGATCCTCGGCGGCATGATGGCCATCGACATGGGCGGCCCGTTCAACAAAGCAGCTTACGTATTCGGAACAGCAGCCATCGCAGCAGGAAACTACGACATTATGGCATCCGTTATGATCGGCGGTATGGTTCCTCCGTGTGCGATTGCACTTGCAACCCTGCTGTTCAAAGATAAATTTACAAAAGAAGAAAGAGAATCCGGTCCGACCAACTTCATCATGGGACTCGCCTTCATCACCGAGGGTGCGATTCCATTCGCAGCAGCAGACCCGATCCACGTTCTTCCGGCCTGCATCATCGGCTCTGGCCTCGCAGGTGCGCTCTCCATGGCATTTGGCTGTACCTTAATGGCACCGCACGGCGGCATCTTCGTATTCGCCGTTGTAGGCAACTGGCCTATGTATCTGGTATCCCTTGCAGTAGGCGCTGTAGTATCAATGTTACTGCTGGCACTGCTTAAAAAGAAGAAAACGGTAAAAGAACCCGAAACAAAAAACGTTAAGTAAATAAAAAGGAGCGTATCACAATGGTAACAAAGACAGTAACAGTAGTAAATGAGCAGGGACTTCACATGAGACCCGCAGGACAGCTTGCCGCAGAAATGAAGAAATTCCCCGGTTGCACGATAACTATCGCAAGCGGCGATAAGACAGCAAAGGCAACAGCCGTAATGCAGATAATGGCGGCAGGCCTCAAGAAAGGCTCAATCGTTGAGATTACCGCAGACGGCGATAACGAGCAGGCGGCACTTGACAAGGCTATAGAGCTTTTCGAAAGCGGCTTCGGCGAATAAGAAAGACTATCGGCTTTTACCGCACTGTCAGGCGGTGCGGTAAAACCGTTATCCGATAAAAAGGGGGAGCAATAATGAAGAAATATCTCGGCAAAGGCGTATACGGCGCAGTGGCAATAGGAAAAATATCCGTGTTCAAAAAGTGCGATGCGGCAGTAACACGCATACACGTTGAAGATACCGAAAAGGAAAAGCAGAGAGTAAAAGCGGCAAAGGAGCTTGCCGCAAAACAGCTTACCGAAATTCACGAAAAAGCGCTCAGAGAGGTCGGAGAAACTCACGCACAGATATTCGAGATTCATCTGATGATGCTTGACGATGACGATTACAACGAGTCTATCGAAAACATAATAGATACCCAGTCGGTAAATGCCGAATATGCGGTAGCGCTTACATCGGATAACTTTGCAGGAATGTTCTCGTCTATGGACGATGCCTATATGCAGGCAAGAGCCGCAGATGTAAGGGATATTTCCAACCGCATTATCGCAAACCTGACAGGTGCAGATACCGACAGCACCACAGCCGATGAGAAGTCGATTGTCTGTGCGGACGATCTTGCACCGAGCGAAACCGTTTCGCTTGATAAGGACAAGGTGCTTGCGTTCGTTACCGCTCACGGCTCGTCAAATTCCCATACAGCAATTCTCGCAAGAAATATGAATATCCCTGCCGTTATCGGAGTGGGCGACAGCTTTTTAAGCGAGATAAACGAGGGCGATACAGCCATAGTAGACGGCTTTACGGGCGAGATTATAGTTTCTCCCGATGAGCAGACCTTAAAAGCCTATACCGAAAAGCAAAAGCGTGACGAGGAGCAGAAAAAGCTCCTGCAGGAGCTTAAAGGCAAGGAGAATATAACCCTTGACGGCACTAAGATAAACGTGTTCGCAAATATCAGCGGCATTGACAATATAGGCGCTGTACTGCTGAATGATGCCGGCGGAATAGGACTTTTCAGAAGCGAATTTCTGTACCTTGAAAATTCCGATTTCCCGACAGAAGAACAGCAGTTCCACGCTTATAAGCGTGTGCTTGAAAGCATGGCAGGAAAGAAAGTAATAATAAGAACGCTTGACATAGGCGCTGATAAGCAGGTGGACTATTTCGGACTGAAAAAGGAAGAAAACCCCGCACTCGGACTTCGTGCCATCCGCATATGCCTTACCCGTCCGGAGATATTCAGAACACAGCTCAGAGCATTGTTCAGAGCGTCCGTTTACGGCAATCTCGGCATAATGTTCCCTATGATAACATCGGTGCGTGAGGTCGAGCGTATCAAAACAATCTGCGAGGAAGTAAAAGCGGAACTTAAGTCTGAGGGCATCGAGTATTCCGACAAGACCGAGATAGGTATAATGATAGAAACTCCTGCGGCGGCGATAATCAGTGACCGCTTAGCCCCTATGGTAGACTTCTTCAGCGTAGGCACAAACGATCTCACACAGTACACGCTTGCCTGCGACCGACAGAATCCCGATGCGGAGGAATTTGTCGATACTCACCACGAGGCTATTCTCCGCCTTATCGAAATGAGCGCACAAAACGCCCATAAGAACGGTGCGTGGATAGGAATCTGCGGCGAGCTTGCGGCAGACACCACCCTCACAGAAACATTCTTGCGCATGGGCATTGACGAGCTTTCGGTTTCTCCGACATTCGTCCTTAAGGTCCGTGACGCAGTAAGAAAAACCGACCTGTCAAAATAACAGCTTACATCGAAATTCCCATATAAAATTACAGCAGTACCTCCTCCCCCGTGTGTACTGCTGTAATTTTTTATTCTATATTTCCTTTGCGCAGATAATTTTCGCTGTAAATTGTTCCCGTGTTTTCATCATAATCTCCTACACGGACATTTCCGTTATTATATAGTGTTCCGGTTCTGCTGTCGTAACTGCCTATTTTCCGATAGTTGCCGTCTTGTATTTCACCTGTTGATTCATCGTATCTGTGTGTTACGACACCGCCGAGCGTGTACGCCTCATTTTTTTGAGTGTCATAATATCCGACTTTATTGTAAGATTCGTCGTATATATCTTTATATCGGAATTCAATAGGTTCGTATGAACTGCTCGAAGATGAACTGCTTGGGCTGTCCCAAGAACTGTCACTATGGTCATATTCCGACTTGATAGACATCATTCTGCACTGTGCGCTGTTGATTTCCGAATTAATTGCCTGTTGTACTCGAGGGTCATTTGTCTGTCTGTATTGTTGCTTTAATTGATATATCTGATTTCTTTCTACTTGTAACCTCCTGTTTTTTTCGGCTGTTTCCTGGTCTTTTTCATATCCTATACCAAATCCGATAAGACCGCCGATTATTGCACCGACAACGGTTCCGATGTTGACTACAAGATTACACATATCAACATTCCAATCGTTTACAAATTGCAGAATACCCATAATGATAACCATGACAAATCTCGCAAGAAAACCACCGATTACAGCTCCTATAATACCAAACAAAACGCACATACCTGTTTTTCCTCCCGAAAAATAATTTCTGCTTTCAGCATATCCCATCCGCCTCTTTGCGTCAATATATTACGCATAAACTGCGGTTTTCCCGCAAAAATTGCAGTTTGTGTTTTCAGATTTGACAAAATTATATTTGCTTACATCGAAATTCCCATATAAAAATTACAGCAGTACCGCTTTCTCATCCGTGTGTACTGCTGTAATTCTTTTTGCTGAAATCAGATGTTACCAATCTTAAGCCATTTTCTTCCGTTCTTCAATACTATAGTGTCGTTTGAAACTTCGGCTAACTCATAGGTGTCAGATGAACCGTAAAAATCAGTCAGCTTAAGTACATTTCCGTTTACGATTGTCCAACGACCCGTACCATATGCGTGTGCCTGCTCATAAGTACCGTCATCGTATATGGTAAGAAAAGTTTCGCTGGAGTTTTCTTTTTTCCACGCTCCGACTAATTTTTCTTCTGTTGTAGCGGAAGAACAACCGCACATTACGACCGAAATAATCGCAGCACCGAGCATAACGATAAGCGATTTCAGAAATTTTCCTGTTTTCTTTTTCATAATAACTCTCCTTAAGATATTTTAATGCAATAGAAAGCATCTGCTCTCAGCATACCCTATCCGCCTCTTTGCGTCAATATATTACGCATAAACTGCGGTTTTCCAGCAAAAATTGCAGTTTGTGTTTTCAGATTTGACAAAATTATATTTGCTTACATCGAAATTCCCATATAAAATTACAGCAGTACCTCCTCCCCCGTGTGTACTGCTGTAATTTTTTATTCTCCGCTTCGCAGGCACGGCGATAAGCCGCCGCTTTTTATCAATAAGCATAATATTACGGGAAATACCTTAAAATTTCGGTTGACATTGCATAAAAAATATGGTAAAATTAGTTTGAGATATAGTCTACAGCTTTATGGGGAGGTCAGACTAATGCGAAAATTGATGCAATTGAGAAATAAAAAAGGCTTCACGCTGGTCGAGCTTATCGTTGTTCTTGCAATGATAGGAGTGCTTACAGCTATTATATTACCGCTTTCGCTGAATGCAGGCAAACCGCAGGCGGCAGTTGCTAAGGCAAAGAGCTTTTATTTCGGCTCTCAGCGGATATTGATACAATACAGAGCTGACGCTCCCGAAAAGGAAAGCGGATTTTTATCTTACGAAAAAGGCGGAATGTCATATACCATAGGTTCGGGCGACTATCTGTACATCTGTGCAAAAGCCGAGAAGAACAACGGCTTCACCGAGCTTAGGCTGACAAAGCTTGATGCGCCGGCAGACGGCAGTGCGGCGGACACCGCACAGGGATATATTATGTTCCAGTCTGCGGCATCTATGATAGAAACAAGCACTGACCACGAGCTGCTTGACAGATTCAACACATTCTCAATGGACGAGGATGAAGGGTATTATTTTGCGCTGGTTGACGATCAGTGCCGTGTTGTTATGACGTACTGGAGTGAAACGGATATTGAGGACTTCAGCAAGTCTACCGATACTGCCGCCGCATATACAAAATCGGCCATAGAACCGACGGACAATTATTATGTGGACGGTTATCTTTTAGGCGCTTACCCTGAAAGATACTCCATGTTGGGTTATACGATGTTCAGTGAAGTTGATCTGCCGGCAGATCCGGCTACATCGACTACAGCTTCCGCTACACCTGCTCCCGCAGGTCCGTGATTTTAAGAATAGGCAATATTGCACCCGCCTTTTCGGCGGGTGCTTTTGTTATAATTATGCAATCGCCGACTTCCCCTATACATCCGTAATTATGCACAATTTCCTGCTGTAAATCGTCGAAAATTATCGTTAAAAAACAGTAACGGTTAGCAAGTTACAACTTATTGACAAATTAAAAGTGTGGTGCTATACTAAATAAAAGCAAAAGTAAAGTCTGTGTAAGAAGATTTGAAGGCAGATTAAAGTGCCTGCGGAATAGCAATGCGGAACATATCCGCTGTGATTCCGTTTTTATTATGTAAAGACAGTTAGCCAAGACTCACCGATTAGTGTTTTAGCTTAACTGCCCGAACAAATTACACAGACAGGCTCTGTAAAGAGCAATGATATAAGGAGGTCCAATTATGAACTGGGTAAAATTAGGTATTTTTGCAGGCGGCGTGGCATTCGGCTCGGTCGGCCTCAAGCTTCTCGGCAGTAAAGACGCAAAGAAGGTATATGCACAGGTTACAGCGGCAACTCTTCGTGCTAAGGAATCGGTTATGAAAACCGTTACGAACGTAAAAGAAAATGCAGGCGACATTCTCGCCGACGCTAAGGATATCAACGAAAAGCGTGACGCTAAGAATGCTGTTATCGAAGACGAATGTGATTGTGACTGCGGTTGCGAAGCCGTTTCGGAAGAAGCGTAAGAATTGATAGAAAGCCGACGGTACGCTTAGTTTGCCGTCGGTTTTTTATATGGAGATGACCGAAAATGAAATGTAAAATACTTCACGAGTCCAAAGGCAGATTGCGTGTGCATCTTTTCTGCGGAAAAATGTCGCTCGACAATGCCGATGTACTTGAATATTACCTCCGTGCCGTAAACGGCGTTACCGATGTTTCGGTATATGACCGTACCTGCGATGCGGTTATAGTATTCACTGACAGAAAAGCGGTGCTTAAAGCGCTTGCCGCCTTTGCTTTTGAAAAGGCTCAGAAAATGTGCTTGGTTCCCGACCATACATCGAGAAAGCTCAACCGTGAGTTTGAGGATAAGCTTGTAATGACGGTAGTTGCCCGTTTCATTTCAAAAACATTTATCCCTGCTCCGATAAGGGCGTTCATCGCTGTAATAAGGTCGTGGAAATATATAAAGCACGGACTTAAAGCGCTTCTCAGCGGCAAACTGTCCGTAGCCGTACTTGATGCCACTGCGGTGACCGTATCGCTCTTAAGAGGCGACTTCAAGACCGCAGCATCTGTAATGTTCATGCTGAATATCGGTGAGATACTTGAGGACTGGACGCATAAGAAGTCGGTGGCTGATCTTGCAGGCGCAATGTCGCTGAACGTTGAAAATGTATGGGTAAAAACAGGCGACACCGAAACGCTCATATCTATAAATGATGTGCGTGAGGGTGATTTGATAGTAGTCCGCACAGGTAATATGATACCGCTTGACGGTAAGGTCGCAGGCGGAGAAGCTACGGTAAATCAGGCGTCTATCACAGGCGAATCCCTCCCTGTCAGAAAGAGCGAGGGAAGCTACGTCTATGCAGGTACTGTAGTAGAAGAGGGCGAATGTGTCGTATGCGTTGATAAGGCTCTCGGCGGCGGAAGATATGATCGCATAGTAAAGATGATAGAGCAGTCCGAAAAACTCAAATCCTCTTCTGAGGATAAAGCGTCAAGGCTTGCAGACAGACTTGTTCCATATACGCTCGGCGGAACGATACTTACTTATCTTCTGACCCGTAACGTAACCAAGATGCTGGCTGTGCTTATGGTCGACTTCTCGTGTGCGCTGAAGCTCTCAATGCCTATAGCCGTACTTTCAGCAATGCGTGAGTGCAGTAATTATAAGATAAGCGTAAAGGGCGGTAAGTTCCTTGAAGCTGTATCCGAGGCGGATACTATCGTGTTCGATAAGACAGGAACGCTTACCTATGCCGCACCTACAGTTGAAAAGGTAATTCCTTTCGGCAACAGAGATGCTGACGAGATGCTGCGTCTTGCGGCTTGTCTTGAAGAGCATTATCCTCACTCAATGGCAAATGCCGTAGTAGCCGCCGCAAAGGAAAAGGGACTCAGCCACGAAGAATATCATTCAAGCGTTGAGTATGTCGTCGCACACGGTATATCCAGTATGGTGGAAAATGAGAAGGTTATCATAGGCAGCGCTCACTTTGTATTTGAAGATGAGGGCTGTGTAGTACCCGAGGGTGACGAAGAGCTTTTCAATTCGCTGTCGGGCGAATATTCTCACCTGTATCTTGCCGTATCGGGTGTGCTTGCCGCAGTGATCTGCATATCCGACCCGTTGAGAACCGAAGCGGCAGACGCTGTAAAGGCACTGCATGACTGCGGTATAAGCAAGATAGTTATGATGACGGGCGATAACGAGCAGACCGCAAAGGCTGTAGCCGCCAAGGTCGGCGTTGACGAATTCCACGCAGGTGTTCTCCCCGAGGATAAGGCTAATTTCATAAAGCATGAACACGAAAAGGGCAGAAAGGTAATAATGATAGGCGACGGAGTAAACGATTCTCCCGCACTGTCCGAAGCCGACGCAGGTATTGCCATAAATACCGGAGCCGCTATAGCAAAGGAGATTGCCGACATCACGGTATCGTCCGAAGACCTTTATATGCTGGTAACCCTCAGAAAAATAAGCTCCGCACTTATGAAAAGGATTCACCACAATTACCGCTTTATCGTATCGTTCAATCTTATGCTGATACTTCTCGGCGTAGGCGGAATAATCCAACCGACGACCTCGGCGCTGTTCCACAATGCCTCAACCCTTGCAATCAGCCTTAAGAGTATGACCAATCTGCTTGATGAAGAAGAAAAGTAATTATCAGGATTATAGGCTCTCGTTATAACCAGTCTGCCTTTGCTGTTCTATCTGAACGGCGGAGGCAGACTTTTAATAACCCCACACATCTTAAAAATCCGGCTCATACCACAATCAACGCAAAAAGAACCATTGCCTGAGCAACCGATCCGCAATGTAACGTATTACAGAATATAAAAAATTACCCATTTGTGTATTGCACGACCTTAGGTTATATGATATACTTAATACATCAGTATGATATTTACCAAAAACGAAAGGAAAATACATTATATGGGAGCTATACTTGAATACAAATGCCCGTGCTGCAGCGGACCGTTACAGTTCGATACCGATGCACAGAAGATGAAATGCCCCTACTGCGACAACGAGTTTGACGCAGAAACCCTCAAGAGTAACGATGACATCCTTAAGGAAGAAAAGCCCGATATGATGGACTGGTCAAGCCAGCCCGGCAACGAGTGGATGCAGGGAGAGCTTGAAGGGCAGAAGGTCTACCTTTGTAATTCCTGCGGCGGTCAGATTGTCTGTGACGATACCACAGGAGCCACCGACTGCCCCTATTGCGGAAGCCCCGTAGTAATGGTGGGACAGTTCGCAGGCGATAAGCGACCCGATATAATAATCCCGTTCAAGCTGGACAAGGAAGCGGCAAAGAACGGCTTTAAACAGCACCTTTGCAAGAAACGCCTCTTGCCAAAGGCATTCAGAACAGACAGCTACATAGACGATATAAAGGGCGTTTACGTTCCGTTCTGGCTCTATGATGCCCACGCCGATGCGCAGGCATATTTCCACGGAACCAAGGTTAAAAGCTGGAGCGATGACAAGTACAACTATACCAAGACATCGCACTACAGGCTTTACCGCAACGGCTCAATGGACTACGAGAGAGTGCCGGTCGACGGCTCAAGCAAGATGGCAGACGACCTTATGGAGTCGCTCGAACCGTTTACGGCAGACGGCGAGGTGGCTTTCCAGACCGCATATCTTTCGGGCTATATAGCTGACAAGTATGACGTTGATTCCGACGAAAGCAACGGCAGAGCCAACGAGCGTATCAAAAAGAGTACGCTTGACCGCCTTACAAGCACCACCACCGACTTCACATCGGTAACCACCGAAAGCTCCTCCGTACAGCTTGATAACGGTACTGTGAAGTATGCCTTATATCCCGTATGGCTGCTTACAGCCAAGTGGAACGGCGATATATACAACTTTGCAATGAACGGACAGACAGGAAAATTCGTAGGAAATCTGCCTATGGATAAAGGCGCATACTGGCGCTGGACGGGACTTATCGCCCTGATAGCAACTGTTGCCGCACTTGCCGTTTCCGCATTTGTATTACTGAATTAAGGGGGCTTATATATGATGAAGAAAAGAATTACAGCTATAATTGCGGCGGCGATAATAGCGGTCGGAGCATCGGTTCCTGCCTTTGCTGACAGCGATTTTAACACTGCCGGAAACGATGCACAGGTACTTCTGACGGTACAGGAAGCACAAGCCGATACCGCTCTTGATACTCTTGATACAATAAGCGACGGCTCTGCGGCAGTGGCACTCAGCGATAGCTATGACACCGCCGCAATAAACGAAACCGGCGAAACAGAGGACGATGACAGCGATGAAGCTCCCGTAGCGACCCGTGATATTGTTATTGCGGTCTGCATCAGCGTAGTTATCGGAATTATCATCGGCTTCATCGGCTCGGGCATTATGAAGTCAAAGCTGAAGAGCGTCAGCTACCAATCCGGAGCGGCTGATTATGTTGTACCCGACAGCTTCAAGCTGAATGATTCCCGTGACGTTTACCTTTACAGCACGGTAACAAAAACCGAGCGACAGACCGACAAGGACCGATAATGTAACAAGGCAACAGATACTAAAAAGCACAATATGCCGTACAGCCGCCTCCAGAAAACCGAGCGTCAGGCTGTACGGCATTTTTTTATCGGAAATGCCGAATAATTGCCTGTACGGTTGGCTTAATTTTGCGTTACAGGCTCTTGACAAGAGGCGAGGATAAAGGTATAATTAAATTAATAGTAAGCGTCTGCTGTAGACAATTTAAACCTGTCGATGATACACAGTAGACTTAATTTTTATCGCATATACGGAATACTCTGAGGCAAGCAGTCTTTTAAGCAACAAGCGGTTAAAGTTCGTTTGCCTCAAAGCTATTCCGGAGTGCGTAGCACTGAAGTGCAAGGAAAGGAAAGGTAAAATTATGGCTTTTATTTACTCTGAGCCCTCACACACATTCGGCGAGTATCTGCTCGTACCGGGCTATTCTTCTTCTAAGTGTATCCCCGCAAATGTTTCTCTGCGTACACCCGTTGTAAAGTTCAGAAAGGGCGAGGAAAGCTCTATCTATATGAACATTCCTCTGGTATCCGCTATCATGCAGTCTGTATCAGACGATAAAATGGCAGTCGCTCTTGCCAAAGAGGGCGGTATATCTTTTATCTACGGCTCGCAGTCGATAGAGGACGAGGCGGCAATGGTAGCAAGAGTAAAGAGCTACAAGGCAGGCTATGTAAAGAGCGACTCTAACCTTGCTCCCGATATGACACTTGCCGATGTGCTTGAGCTTAAGGCTAAGACAGGTCACTCAACAATGCCCGTTACAAGCGACGGCACAGAACACGGAAAGCTGTTAGGTATTGTAACAAGCCGTGACTACAGAGTTTCAAGAATGGCTACCGACACAAAGGTTTCTACCTTTATGACACCTTTTGAAAAGCTCATCACCGCTCCCGCAAGCACAACGCTTAAGGAAGCAAATGATATAATCTGGGAGCATAAGCTCAATTCACTCCCCATAGTTGACGACAACGGCGTTCTTATGTACTTCGTATTCAGAAAGGACTATGAACAGCATAAGGAAAACAAGAACGAGCTTCTTGACAGCAAGAAGCGTTATATAGTAGGCGCAGGTATCAACACAAGAGATTACGCAGAGCGTGTTCCTGCTCTTGTTAACGCAGGTGCGGATGTTCTGTGTATCGATAGTTCCGAGGGCTACTCAGAGTGGCAGAAGCTGACTATCGACTGGATCCGTGCAAACTACGGCGACAGCGTAAAGGTCGGCGCAGGTAACGTTGTTGATAAGGAAGGCTTCCGCTTCCTCGCAGATTGCGGCGCAGACTTTATCAAGGTCGGCATCGGTGGCGGCTCTATCTGCATTACCCGTGAGCAGAAGGGTATAGGCAGAGGTCAGGCTACAGCACTTATCGAGGTATGCGAGGAGCGTGACAGATATTTCGAAGAAACAGGTATTTATGTTCCTGTTTGCTCTGACGGCGGTATCGTTCACGATTATCATATGACGCTTGCTCTTGCTATGGGCGCTGACTTTATGATGCTCGGCAGATACTTCTCACGTTTCGATGAATCTCCCACAAACAAGCTGTTCGTAAACGGCAGCTATGTTAAGGAATACTGGGGCGAAGGCTCTAACCGTGCAAGAAACTGGCAGAGATACGATATGGGCGGCGACAAGAAGCTCTCGTTTGAAGAAGGCGTTGACAGCTATGTTCCTTACGCAGGCAGCTTAAAGGACAACGTTACACGTTCACTGTCAAAGGTACGTTCAACAATGTGCAACTGCGGTTGCCTTAATATCCCCGACTTCCAGAAGAACGCCAAGCTCACTCTCGTTTCTTCTACAAGTATCGTTGAAGGTGGCTCACACGACGTTATCCTCAAGGAAAACCGTGGTGCTCGCAGCGAATAAGCACCGAAGCGGTGCGTCAAATTCGCCGTTCTGATTGTTGCCGACAGGCGACAGTTACGTTACCGGCGGTGATAATATGCCACTGCGTACTCAGATATAATTAAAAGGATACTGCAAACCGTTCAGGTTGCGGTATCCTTTTTGCGTATAGGCAATAAATCTCATTACAATATATTTCAGATGTACCGCTAACACCGCCGAAAACATCTTCTGTACCGACAAGGCATTAATAATTTCGTGAGTGTATCAGTGCAACTGCTCTAACATTGACTTTTCAAAAAACGCCACTAACCTGAGATATATGTACTAACCTGCGGACGTGTAGCG
>OGYF01002901.1_pt1 | contig 12298 bp, 10 predicted proteins | sample 1576451 | NCBI WGS metagenome assembly OGYF01 (sample SAMEA3541505, study PRJEB24748) | human gut metagenome | biome: human gut; feature: human-associated habitat; material: faeces | place: China | collected 2012 | reverse complement strand
CCTCATCCGGGTCAAACCGGTGCAGGACCTCCACAGCGTAGCGCTTGACGTCGTCCGGCTTCATAAGAAAAAATTCGCTGAATGCAGACATGGATCAATGGACTCCCTTCTCATTTCAGGCCAAAAAGGACAGGAGCCGAGTCTCCTATCCTTTTTGACCCCATGCGGGGGATCTCCCCCTCTCAATTTCAAATTGTAGTCACGGCGAAGCCGGTGTCAATCATTTTGCAGCCGGAGCCTGCTCGGTGTTTTTCACAATGCCCTTGGGCCAGCCGATCAGAATGAAGATCACGCCGAAGATGAACATCATGATGCTGTACCAGCAGAACGGCACGATGGACAGGGTGGACACACCAGCCAGGCCGGAGGCCGCCAGGATCTGGCCGGCCCAAGGGCACACGCCGTTGCCCGCGGAGGAGAACAGGTCCAGGATGCTGGCCGCACGGACCGGGGACACGCCGTACTTCTGGGAGATGTCCTTGGCAATGGGGCCGGCGGTGATGATGGAGATGGTGTTGTTGGTGGTAGCCAGATCCAGCAGAGTGACCAGAGCTGCAATGGACAGCTCGGCGCCGCTGCGGCTCTTCACGCTTCTGGACAGAGAGTTCAGCAGCCACTGGATGCCGCCCAGGTAGTGCATCAGGGCCACCAGGCCGCCCACCATGACGGCGATGACTGCGGTATCCTCCATGCTGATGATGCCGTTGCCCACCACGGTCAGAGACTCTGCCAGGGAGAAGCTGCCCTGGGCGATGCCGATGATCAGGCCGGCCGCGATGCCGGCGCCCATGGCCAGGATCACGTTGATGCCGATCAGGGACAGCACGATGACCAGGATGTAGGGGATCAACTGGATGAAGTCCCAGGTCAGCGCGCTCTCATCCAGCGCCGTGGAGGAGGAGTTGAAGAACAGCAGGACGATATTGATGATCACTGCTGGAAGGACCATCAGGAAGTTGGCCTTGAACTTGTCCTTCATGGCCACGCCCTGGGTGCGGGTGGCGGCGATGGTGGTGTCGGAGATGAAGGACAGGTTGTCGCCGAACATGGCACCGCCCACAACGGCGCCGCAGACCATGGGCATGGACATGCCGGTGACGTTGGCGATCTGGATGCCGATGGGCATCAGGGCGGAGACCGTGCCCATGGAGGTACCCATGGCAAAGGACAGGACGCAGCCGATGATGAAGATGCCGGGCAGGACCATGCTGGCAGGCAGCAGCTTCAGGCCCAGATTGGAAGCGGAGGACACCGCGCCCATGGCATTGGCCACGCCGGAGAAGATGCCGGCTTCCAGGAAGATGAAGAACATCAGGATCAGCGTGTCATCTCCGCCGCCCTTGCAGAAGCTTGTGACCAGGTCATCAAAGCTCATGGTGTTCTCATCCTTCTTCCGCATGGCGCAGAAGACGAACGCGCAGATGATGGCGATCAGGATACCGGTATTCAGCGGCATCGTGCTGGCATTACCGGTCAGGATGGTGGAAATGATGTACAGGATGACGAAGATGATCAGTGGCAATAATCCGACAAAGCTGCCTTTTTTATTTCCCATAATAAACTCCCTTCTTATTCTCGATCCGCCGGACCGTTCCGCCGGCAGACCCCTCTGTCACGTGTGCGGCCTCCTTCTCCATCAGAACTTAACCAAATATTATCACAAATTAAAACAAATCTCAACATTATATTAGTCAAATTATATAATTTATAAAGGTTTACTTAGATTTATACTTGTTATTTTCACATAATTCACAGAAAACTGTTGTTATTTGTGGCAGCAACTCAAAAATCTGTTGCGCAGCCCAAAAAAGTAATCTATACTGAGGGCAGTACCAAAAACGGACGGAGGCGAGGCACATCCATGCTGAAGATCGACCGGCAGACCATCATCCAGCAGGAGCTGGCAAAAAACGGGAGCGTCCTGATCCCCGCCCTCAGCGAGATGCTGCACTGCAGCGAAGAGACCATCCGGCGGGACCTGCGGGAGCTGGAGGCCAGCGGCCGGCTGACCCGGACCCACGGCGGCGCCTATCTGATGGAAAAATACGACAAAAGCTACCCCACGAAACTCCGCAAGGTCTACTATCAGGACATCAAGGTCCGTATGGCAAAGCAGGCCATGCAGTATATCCGGGACAACGATGTGCTGATGCTGGACTCCAGCACCACCTGCCTGGAGCTGGCCCGGCTGCTGGTGGAATCCAAGTACAATGTGACGGTGATCTCAAACTCCCTGCTGATCTGTGATCTGTGCAGCGAACAGCTCTCCAGTGTGAACCTGGTTTGCCTGGGCGGCACCTTCCGCCGCCGGACCTCCTCCTTCACCGGTTATCACACCACGGATATCCTGTCCGGTTATCATGCGGACAAGGCCTTCATCAGCTGCCCCAAGATCACGCCGGAGCAGGGCCTGTCCGACAACCAGCTGGAGGAGTCCAAGATCCGGGAGGCGATGCTGACCCACGCCCAGGAGCGGATCCTGCTGATGGACCACACGAAATTCGGCCCCAGCGCCAACGTGCTGTTCGGCAGCCTGGACCTGGTGGATCTGATCATCACCGACGAGCCGGTCTCTGCCCAGTGGGAGGCGGTCAAGGCAAAATCCCACCTGCGGATCGAGATCTGCCGGGAGGATGGCGGCAGATCCGGCAGAAGGCCCCTGTAAGGCCGTCGGCGCCCGCTGGCAGCCGGTATACTCCGGCCGTTCGGCCGCAATGCACACAAAAACGCCCCTCGGAAACGTTCCGAGGGGCGTTTTTGTCCGGGCACCTCGCCGGCCGGGGCTCAGAGGATCCCCGCCATGGCCATCTTAAAGCCGGAGAGGGCCTGTGCATAGCTCTGCGGGTTTTTCCCGATCTTCTGCGGGTCGTAATCGCACATGCTGAAGATGCCTGCATAGGATTGGACGATCTTCCCCAGGTTTCTGTGCAGGAACTCCATCGGCGGGCGGTTCCAGCAGATCTCATGCCGCCCCCGGACGATCCGGTTTTCCATCAGGGCCTGGAGCCCATACACCAGCGGCATGATATACCCATCCGGGCTCACGGTCTCGATCACCTTGCCGCCGAAGGGGGTGCGGAGGTCCCTCCGCTTTTCGTTCAGCGTCTTCACCGCGGTGATCCGGCCATACAGGCCCCCGGCGGCGTTGTAGAGGGCCGGAAACATCTCATAGATGTAGTCGTATAGCTCCGGAAGCTCAGCGGCGATCTGGAAGGCGGATTTCACCTCGCTGTTTTTCAGCTGGTGCTTGTAGCCCTCACCGCTCTCGGATGTGACCTCCGGAGAGCTCATCAGCTTTTCAAACCGCTTCAGGCAGCCGCCCTTGTTGCGATAGATGTTCTGTGCCAGCACCGGCTCCAGAGTCCTGCCATTGCCGTCCCGCACGGGGGTGATCAGATTCAGCGGGATCCAGGCCAGAGCCACAATGTCCTGGGCCTTGATGTCGCCGCCGTCATTGGTCTTCCAGGCGACCCGGTCGCTCACAGCCGGGTTCCTGGCGTCCAAAAGCTCCTTCAGGTCCTCAAAGTAGCCCATCTGGTTGGCCTTGTCAGAAACCGGCAGCTGGACGTTGTTGTTTCTGGCGGCGCAGATCTCCAGCAGTTCTCTCCGAAACGCCTCCACGCAGGCAAGATCCTCCGGGTCCTTGGGCACGAGAAGCTCTGCCGGGATGTAAAAATCCAGCGTGCGGTCATTCGTCTCCTTTTTCAGCTCCTCAAGATAGGCGTGGACACTGTCTGTGTTCTGCCGCCACAGGGTCTTGAACTCATCCCAGGTCTTCTGCCCCCGGGGAAACGCCAGCCCCCGGGCCTCCATCGCTCGTTGCAGAATGTACAGGCCGATCGCCAGGGTGTTGTGGCCGCCGTCCAGGATCCCCTCGATGGAGCGGTTCTCCGGGGTGATCTTATAGCGGTTCCGCTCCAGGCGCTCATATTGAGAGGCGGCAAGCAGGATCCCTTTCGTCTTGAAGGGAAAGATCATGGGGTCCGTCTCAATGGATTCCTGGATATCCGAGGTCACCGATCCGGTCTTGGAAGACCGGGGATTCGCCTCCAGATCCAGGGCGTCGATGATGGGCACCATGTATTTGGCCGCCACCAGACCCACGACCTTGGTGATCTCCCCCACCGTCTGCTCTCCGGGGAAGTCGAACTTGATGATGACGCTTTCGTGTTTCTGTTCCATGTGCAGTCTCCTTTTCTGTGTGGAGCGTTCCGGAAACAAAACACGGACCGACCCAGGTCGATCCGTGAAAATACAAAGCGAGGGATAAAACCGTATTTCCAGAACCTGTCCAGGTGCTTCTTGTACTCCGCCCGCTGTCCAGCGGGTACTTTGATCCTAGCAGATCCTTCCGTTTCTGTCAAGATCCGACAGGTCCCGGATGCGTGCAGAAGCCTGGCTTCCCCGTTGTCCCCCTCCGCGTCATCCCCGCCGAAGGAACACGCAGGTCCCATCGTCAGACCGCTCCGGCGAAAAGCGGTAGCCCAGCCTGTCAAAATCCCGGATCTCCTTCGGATCCCGGATCCCGTTCTCCGCCAGAAAGCGGACCATCTCTCCCCGGGCCATTTTGCAGAGTGTCCCCTTTTCCACGACCCGGTTCTCCTGTTCCTCTCCAAACACGCAGGTGAGGAGCCGGATCCCCGGCCGCAGATGGCGGGAGATACACATGCTGTACTCTTTGGAGGCAAGATCCAGAACGCAGTCGGTTCCCTGGGACAGATCCTCCGCAAGGTCTCCGCCCCAGAATTCATAGAGGTCCCGGAAGGGACCGGCCGCCAGTCTGGCCTGCATCTCCAGCCGGTAGGGCGTCACCCCGTCAAAGGGCCGCAGGATCCCGTAAAAGCCGGAGAGGATCCGCAGATGTTCCTGGATATAGGCAAACTCCCGGTCCGTGAATACCTGCGGCGCCATATACCGATACTGCAGCCCTTCGTAGGCCAGGACAGCCGGCGTCAGCCGCTGCCGCAGGTCCATCTCCCGCAGGCGTTGCACATTTAAGGCGGCGATCCGGTCATTGCACTTCCAGAGCGCCTTCAGCTCCGCCGGAGACATCCCACGCAGGGCCGCCAGGAGCTGCTCCGTTCTGGGCAGGAACCGGGGCAGATCCCGCCAGGGCAGGCTGTCCTGATCCTCCCGCATTCTTTTCGCCGGAGATATGATGATGTACAAGTCTCCCGCTCCCCCTCTCTTCCGCCCCGCGGGCGGCTGGTGATCCTGATGCTCCGATTATACGGGATCCCCGGCCCCCATTGCAAGCCCCCGGATCGGCGGGCGGACGCTTGCCCCTGAAGCGGCGGGGCCTGCCGGGTCCCCGTCCCTCTTTTCAGGTTCTTTTAGGCTTTCCGCTGTAGAATCGCAGCATCGGGGCGCTCCGCCGCACGCTCCTGCGGCGGAGGCCGAAGCAATTGTATGGGAGGATCTGCCATGAGACGATTTTCAGCACTGCTGCTGGCCTGTACGATGGGGCTGCTGTCCCTCTGCGGCACCGCCGGAGCGACAGAGGGCGCACAGACCCTGGGGGCGGATCTTCCGGCGTCAGACAGCGGGCTCTCCGCATATCTCCAGGGGGAGGTTCTGGTCCAGTACGACGACGGGACCTTCGACGTTCTCTCCTATGGGAGCGGTGCCGACCTGTCTGACGGCCTGGAGGCTCTGTCCTCAGACAAGGGAGTGGTCCTGGTCCAGCCCAATTACACCTACCGCAGCACGGTGCTCTCCACTGACGACGCGCTGAGCGGCGAGCAGTGGGCGCTGTCCAACGACGGCACGTTCCAGATGGAGGAACAGCAGAATGAATACCCTGTCTATGAGGATCCCTTTGCAGATCCGGCAGATCCCGGCCAGTGGACGCCGCCGCAGTACTGGGGGATCCCCGGCGGGCTGCCAGGGCTCTTCTGGGGGTGGTCCGCCGCTTCAGCGGCCTCTGACGCCCAGGTGACTGCAAAGGCCGGGATCGACATCAATGCGGAAGACGCCTGGTCCGTCTATGACGGCGGCAGCCGGGACGTGGTGGTCGCCCTGTTCGACACCGGTGTGGACACCTCCCACGAGGATCTCGCCGGCGCTTTCTGGGTCAACGAGGACGAGATCCCCGGCAACGGCATCGACGATGACAACAACGGCTATGTGGACGACGTGAACGGCTGGAACTTCTATGACGGGAACAACCAAATCTATGTGGACAGCGACGATGACAGCCACGGCACCCACGGCGCCGGCACCATCGCCGCCCAGGCGGACAACGGGGTGGGCATCGCCGGCATCGTCCAGAGCGGGCACGTGAAGATCATGGTGCTGAAGGTGCTGGGCGGCGCTGACGGCAGCGGCTCCACCGCCTCCATCGTCCAGGCCATCCAGTACGCCGAGGCCAACGGCGCCTCCATCTGCAATCTGAGCCTGGGGAGCTCTGTCAGCGACCGGGCTCTGTACCAGACCATGGCGGATTCCTCCATGCTGTTTGTGGTGGCGGCCGGCAATGACGGAGCGGATTCCGATGCCTCCCCCTCCTATCCTGCCGCATACGGCCTGGACAACATCATCTCCGTGGCCAACCTGAACTATGACGGCACTCTGCACTACAGCTCCAATTACGGTGCAGCTTCCGTGGACCTGGCGGCTCCCGGCTCCTATATCCTCAGCACCACGCCGGAGGACGGGTACAGCTACATGACCGGCACCTCCATGGCCGCGCCTATGGTGACGGCGGCGGCCGCCATGGTCTACTCCTACTATCCGGACATCACCCTGGCCGATGTGAAGGAGATCCTGCTGTCCTCCGTCCAGCCGCTGGACACGCTCCGGGGTCTGACCGCCACCGGAGGGATGCTGGACCTGGGCGCCGCCATGACCTATGATCTCAGCACGCTCTCCGGCCAGGGCTGGGACAACAGCACCGCAGCGCCTCCCGCCAGCACACCTGTGATCCAGATCACATCCGCCAGCCAAAGCGGCGAGACGTATCTGGTCGTACAGGTCACAGACGACGACGGCAATCTGGATACCACGGCCTATGCCTCCGGCCTGGTGTCCGCAGAGCAGTTCCGAAGCGGAGCCGGCACCCGATTCTCCTTGGACAGTGAAGGGACCGCCGCGTTCCGGGTGGCCCGCAGCGGGCTCTACACCTTCTATGCGGCAGACCAGGCGGGGAATGAGACGGTGCAGACCGTCTATGTCTTTCGCAGCTTCTTCTGATGCGGAAAACGCGGGCACTCTCTGAAGAGGGTGCCCGCGTTCTTTACCGTTCCGCTGGCGTCAGGGCCGGCGGTGTTCCTCGCCCCATGTGCACATCTGGTCCAGGATGGGGATCAGGGACCGGCCCCGCTCCGTCAGGCTGTACTCCACCTTCGGCGGGATCTGAGGGTATTCCTCCCGATGGACCAGGCCGTCGGCCTCCAGCTCCTTCAGGGTGGCGCTGAGGGTCTTGAAGGAGATGCCCCGGATGTACCGCTTCATCTCATTGAACCGGACCACGCCGAAGTCCATCAGCGTGTAGAGAATGAACATCTTGTACTTCCCCTGGATCAGGGACATGGTGTAGTGGAAGCCGGTCTGCTCCAGATCGGCGTCCTGAATACAGGAAAGGCTCATCAGATACGCTCCTTTTGATCGGTACCGCGTCCTCTTGCGGGCACCGTACGTTTGGGGACAGCCTCCCGGGTGTCCGCTCCGCTCAGAGCAGATCCCGCCGGACGGCGCTGAGGTCGCCGCTTTCGATCTTCCGCACAGCGGGAAGGCCGATCAGCTCGTTGAATTCCCGGAAGCACAGCATCCGGTCGGCAGAGCCGACGCTGGTGCCGTTTTCTCTCAGATCCGCCAGCACATCATAGACCGCCTTCGCGGCGGCGTACAGCGTCGTGATGGGGAAGATCACCGCGCTGTAGCCGATCTCCTGCAGCTCCCGGGCGGGGAGGAACGGCGTGCGGCCCCCTTCCACCATGTTGGCGATGGTGGGTTTTCGGATCTCCCGGTTGACACGCTTCATCTCGTCCACCGTTTCCAGGGATTCAATGAAGATGATATCCGCCCCCGCTTCCTCGTAGAGCCTCCCCCGGCGGATGGCCTCGTCGATCCCGTGCTCCGTGCGGGCGTCCGTCCGGGCGATGATCAGGAAGTCCGGGTCCCCTCTGGCTGCCGCTGCCGCGCGGATCTTCTCCGCCATCTCCTCTGCAGGCACCACCTGCCGGCCCAGCATGTGGCCGCATTTTTTCGGCATGGTCTGATCCTCCAGCTGGATTGCTGCGGCGCCGGCCCGTTCATACTCCCGGACGGTCCGGATCACATTCACGGGACCGCCGAAGCCGGTGTCCGCATCGCAGGCCACCGGAATGTCCACCGCCATGGCGATGTCCCGGGTCCGCTCGGCCATCTCGCTCATACACATCAAGCCCACATCCGGCTCCCCCAGCTTGCTGGCAGACTGGCCATAGCCGGTGAGATAGACCGCCCGGAACCCTGCCGCCTGGACCAGCTTTGCGCTGAGCGCGTCATAGGCGCCGGGCAGGATCAGGATCTCCTCCGCCTCCACCAGCTTCCGAAGTCTCTTTCTCAGTACCATCCCAATGACCTCCTTCATGCGCAGCGCCATTGGCCGCTGCCCCTTTGGTTTTAATTTTAATATCCTACACAGGCGGCCGGTTTGTCAAGAGCCTCCCGGTCTCTACATGCAGCGGGCGGCGAAGCCCCATCCTCCACACGGGTATGCCGCGCTGGCAACATTTCTGTCCGCCGAAAACAAAAAAGATCCGCTCTGCATTTCTGCAAAGCGGATCTTTGGTGGAGATAAGCGGGATCGAACCGCTGACCTCATGACTGCCAGTCATGCGCTCTCCCAGTACAAGCGTGTAGCGAACCCCCTAAAGGGGGGTGGGGAGAGTGCTTTTCGTACGCAAGAACTATAATTGTAATCACACAATACGCATATTCTAAAGATAAAAAGATATTCTTCAAATTGTCGCTGTTTCTTTGGAACGCTCATCGACAATTTCTTTATATATCTTCTGCATTATATCATGGAAATCATGTAAAATTTCTGCCTGATCGTCTGGTAACATGGGGCGTTTATATGCGCGATTTTCTTCAATTTCATATGTGCCAATCATATTGATTTCCAAGAGCAAATCGTCTGTATTGAATGCAAAATCAACTAATATTTTTTCTGCATTCCGCTTATGCTCAAACATGACAGTCGCTTTTGGAAAAAAATACCCTCTGTCTACAGCCTGAATGACAATAGGATTACTACGAAGGCCTGTTCCCGAAAGTAAGGCAGATTGGATTCCGTTTAAAATACTTCCTTCTAAATCATCTTCATCATCTTCACTTGGTGCTTCCTCATCGCTAATTTTAATGCTTTGGATTGTCTCAAGTCTCCAATCTGCAAACATATAGCGAAAGAACCGATCAAATAGTTCTACTCGTTCAGGTACGCTAAGTGTTTTAAGTGAAATCTGAGCAGGATCATCAAATTTCTCCGATGTCGCTATTGCAGTAGATATGATCTTTTTTGCAACACTTATATCCCATCTGTCATTAAAGATAAAATCAATGTTGAGCGTTGAATCCGACCCTTTCTGTACAGTGAAACTAAAATGCTGCGTAACAGATCTTAACAGCTCCACTTTTCCCGGCTTATTCCGTTCATAGGATACTTCACCTGTAAGAACATTTTGTCCATTATCATTTGACAGGTGAAAACTATCAAAAGTTATCCTTTCTTGACTTGCAATGGTATTTCGATATGCTGCAAGTGCCGAATATAACGCATCAAAACAATCATCGTCTGCGTCAACTTGCGTATAGGACAGTTTCAAGCGAAATGATTTTTTATAATTTTTTTCTTCGTCCATAAAATTGGAGATTTTATTGATTTCTTCAAATCCCCAGTAGAACAAATGAGCATCACGAACAAGTGTATCTTTGTCAGGAGACAAAAGAAATACACCATTCTCTTTGCAAAGATTTTTAATCGCATACGCCGAAAAATTTAAAGTAAACACTTCTTTTAATGAGGCCTTCTCTGGGTAAGTTGTTATCACAATTAAGCCTCCTCAAAATGTATAATATTATCTGGTACAGACTGCAGCCCATCAAATATATCCAGATACTTCACTTGGACACGGGATGGACGCGTTATATCTCCTTTTAGTTCCTGGTTTCTCTTGTTTGTAAACTCGCTTATGATCTGGCGTATCGGCGTTTCTCGTTCGTTCAAGTAGATTTCTGATATAGGATATGATTGAAAATTTAAGCGTTTTATAAGTGTGTACAAAAAATTTAAAGAATTAACCGTAGCTGGTTCATAGCAGAACACTACTAATTTCTTTATTGGATATGTTCCGCCGTGTATTGCATCTGTTATTTGCTCCTCGACTTCGGCAAAAATGTATTTTGAGAACATCTGAGTTAATGTTAGTTGATTAGAAAAAATTAGATCTGAGCCAATAGTAGGGACATTTGGATAAATAAACTTTAACGCTGTTGATTGTGTCTTTATTTTGTCGAGAGTGCTAATCAAAGAACACCATCTTAAAATCTGCTGATTTGATGCAACGAAAATATTACAAGGATATTTCTTGCTTGCTATTCCAACTTTCTTCAACCGATCCATAAAAACTTTATGATCATATTCATCATTCGCCCAAACCATTAACAACGCATTTTGAATAGGTGCTGTAGTTAAACCTTGTATGGTTTCCGACACCTGCATACACTCCATGCAATCTGTGATTTGCTTCATCCACTTCTTTATGTTTGCAGTAGTTATGCTCTTAAATTCCCAACACTTTGATTCGACAAGAATACCTTGAGTTGATTTGTAATAGGGATCATAGTATTCAAAAAAAGAGTCAACACCATGTTTTTGCCCTTTTCGCTCTTTGACATGGTGGATGCATTCTATATCGAAATTACAGGAACCTCTTTGAGTCCAACCTAGCTGTTTTAAAATAGATACACTTTCTCGCGTCCAATGTTCTCCATTTGCATTTTGGTTTTCAGGCATTAGGTTCCCCTCCTTCCGTTCCACACTTTAATAGTCTAATTAAAGCTAAATCAATGTTCTCAATATCCTTATAAATAGAAATTGCCCCGCTTTTATAAAAAGTAATTGTACACGGATCATCAAGCAAAATATTAAGAGACACATTTACAATCTGTTTTTTGTAAGTGTTTATAACTTCCATTGCTTTTGGATAGCCCGTTAAATTTAAAACACAATTTCCTACAATGTTGTCAAAGAAAACATAATCAGATAGTTTTAACCGAGTTATATTAAACGACACTCCATTTTTACGCCAGGAGTCGATTAACTTTATTAGATCAATAGGTGCATCAGCAATCGGCAATCGATAAAACGATATTTTTCCAATGAACTCAATTACTTTTGCTGCTTGCTGCTTATTTCCTAAAATGTCTAAAGACTGTTGATCAAAATCAATAAAAAATGGGATTTTATCTACTCTCGTATAATTGACTTTTTCAAATTCGCCAGTTTCATAGTTGTAGGTGTCCTGTTGGTAACTGGATTCCACCAAATAATGACAAGCCAAATAATCTTGATTTTCTTCGATTACTCGAACACCCTCACCTTGTTCTGATGAAAAAGCATTTTGACCAATTTGCACTAAAAGGTCTTCTTTACTAAAATTTGAAAACTGCAACTTTTTTATAATTATACTTTTCATAATAAGCACTCACCTGTCATTTAAAACTGGTTCCAGTTTCCGTCACAACTACCAAAAAGATTATACTATATACCACAAGAATTTTCCAGCCATTTGTTAGATTCTTGTCGTCCACTGAGACAAAAGACGGCAATTTCATATTTTTATTAGAAAGGAGAATGGTATTCCCCCACTGTCAGCCATTGGGCTGGCTTTTTTCATGCCATCACGAAGGAGGTTAGTAAATGGCAGATGACAAACTGAATACAGGCCTGAAGGATAATCCACCCCCGGAGGCAACTGCACCCCCTGGGCCAAGTGATCCTCCCGCCCCGGAGCCGATCATACGCCCCGGTAATCCACCTGGGCATGAGCAGGCAGTAACCCCCGGTATGGTCGAGGATGCGCCCGCTTCTGCCGGCAAGGTGGTTGACTTGTCCGACATCAAAGTCGCTGCCGATCACAACGGTAAGGGGCCCATCGCTCCCAATGTGGCTGATAAACCACCGGAGGCAGCTCCCGACCCAAAGCGCCGGGGCCGTCCACCGAAAGAACAGGCCGGGCCGACTGTGGAGAAAAAGTCGAAAGCGGCGGAGCCCCGCACAGGCCGCCCGTCTAAGGTTGACAAGGCGGCCCGT
>OGYF01002897.1_pt1 | contig 12316 bp, 9 predicted proteins | sample 1576451 | NCBI WGS metagenome assembly OGYF01 (sample SAMEA3541505, study PRJEB24748) | human gut metagenome | biome: human gut; feature: human-associated habitat; material: faeces | place: China | collected 2012 | reverse complement strand
CCCTGCAGGCAGCTATGGAAGGCTTTGAAGTCACTACAATGGAAGAAGCCGTGAAAGAAGGAAACATCTTTGTGACAACCACTGGTAACTGCGACATCATCACCATCGAGCACATGCAGCAGATGAAAGACCAGGCGATTGTCTGCAACATCGGTCACTTCGATAACGAAATACAGGTAGATAAGCTGGTGAATTTCCCCGGTATCAAACGCCTCAACATCAAGCCGCAGGTTGACAAATATACATTCCCCGACGGACATTCCATCTTCCTGCTGGCAGAAGGCCGTCTGGTAAACCTCGGATGTGCTACCGGACATGCTTCTTTCGTGATGAGTAATTCATTCACCAACCAGGTACTGGCACAGATGGATCTCTGGCAGAAACCTTACGAAATCGGCGTATATCGCTTGCCGAAATACCTGGATGAAGAAGTAGCCCGCCTGCATCTGGAACGTATCGGCGTGAAACTGTCTAAACTGACCCAGAAACAAGCCGATTACATCGGTGTACCGGTTGAAGGACCGTACAAGGCAGATCATTATCGGTATTAAATCTGACGTTTCAGACTAATACTGCAATATTAACTATACAAAAACAGACGAGCTCACAAAGCCAGGAAAATTCCAACGCTTTGTGAGCTCGACTTTTTTACAAGTACCCCCAATTTATTCTTCCTTCGTCTTCTTATAAGAAGTATATACCGAATAACCCACAGCGACAATCAGCAATACTAAAATCAGGAAGCTGCTGTAGGCTTCTACATTGGCTGCGATTATATAGCCTTCGGGTTTGAATTCGAATACGATTTCATGCTCTCCGGCCGGTACACGCATAGCACGTAAGATCCAATCGGCACGTAAATGCTCAACCGGTTTCCCGTCAACCGTAGCCTTCCATCCCGGCTGGTAATAGATTTCTGAGAAGACAGCCAACTGATCAGTAGCGGATTTCGACTGGTAAACCAGCTTATTCGGCCGGTAGGATTGTAACTGAATGGTTGCTGTCGAATCGGCTTGCGGCGTAAATCCATCCACCTGAGCGGCGAAACGCTGATCTACCACAGCCGTCTGCTTCGGATCAATCTCATCCAAAGCAGCCATTTCCTCATCCGCATTGGCTACGATTTTGATATCCTTTACAAACCAGGCGTTTCCATCGGCAGAAGGATTCACCAAAGGTGGCTGTCCCGGATTGTAAACGACATAGCGCGTATTCAGCATATTCAAAGTCGGACAAGCCTGGAAGACAGTCCAGAAGTCAGCCGCACTTTTGGCTGTCTGGAACGAAGTGATGATGGAGTTGATTTCCTTCTGTAAACGATAATCGATCAATTCCTGGTATCTTCTCAACTTGGCAGCATGATATCCACCAATCGAATGATGGTAATACGAAGTATTGGTCTCGAGGAAAGTATTGTTCAGATTCAATACCCGGAAATTATCTTTATCTTTCAAGATTTCCTGATCGGATACCGATTCCTGATAAGTAGCCTGAATATCTTTCTTCGGGAAGAAATTCTTGTCATTCAAATACCGCTTGTCGACTGTCCATAAATCTACGAAGATCAGAACGGTCATACCGATACCCACCCACGTAGCGACTGTTTTCTTGTTCTTGGCCACCATAAACCAAGCTACCAGAGCGGCACTCAGCAGAACAAACAGCAAAGAACGCAACGCATCATCAGAAGCCAACGTCGCACGGTCCATCAAGAGGGCATTGTAGAATTGTTCTGGTAATTGATACTGGGCATCGTAAGCCGAACGGAAATCAAGCAACAACGACGGCATCAACCAGACAATCAAAGAAAGACCGCCGGTAATAACCAGGGCTCCGATCAGCCCTTTCTTCACTTGTTCATAAGCAACCTTTTCCTGCAGAATTTCTTTCAGTCCCCAGATTCCGATAATTGGAGCAACCAATCCCGGAATAACCAAGGCCATTTCCACCGTACGGAACTTATTATACATAGGCAGATAATGGAACATGAAGTCGTTAAACCAGTCCAGATTCCGTCCAAGTGCCAGTAAGGTCATAAAAGCTCCTCCGGCAAACAACCACCATTTCATCGGATTCCGAACCACAAACATTCCCAAAACAAAGAGAAAGCAGACCACGGCTCCGAAGTAAACCGGCCCTGAAGTAAAACTCTTATCACCCCAATACGTAGGTGCCTGTATCTCTTTTCCGACCTTCATGCCTCCGGCTTTCGCCATCTTGTAAAACTCAGAATCCTGTCCTAACATACCACCTGAACCACCACCATAGGCATTCGGAATCAAGGTTGTCAGCAATTCCATCTTACCATAGCTCCAGGCAAACGCATAATCCTTATCCAATCCAGTAGATTTCTTCTCGACTGTTCCATCTGCATTAGGCTTAGGAGTCAGTTCTGAAGCTCCACGAATAGACTGTTGTCCGAGTTCCCAGTTACTATACAAACCTTTTGCACCCGGAAGTACTGCCAGTACCGCACATACTACCATAATTCCGGTTACCTTTCCTAACTCTGTCCAGTCTTTTTCCTTGATTTTCCAAACCAGATATCCGATGTAGATAAACAGACAGAGGATAAATAAATAATACGTAATCTGAATATGGTTGTTACTGATTGATAAGGCAACACCCAAGAGGAAGAGAATCGCTCCCCACAAATGTTTCCGTTTGAAGAGAAGCGCCATACCAGCCAACGTTACCGGCATATAACCAATTACATACCCCTTTACGATATGTCCGGCTTCAATAATAATCAGATTATAGGAAGCCAAAGCAAAGGCAAACGCACCCGCCAAGGCCAACCACCAACTGGCGCCCATCACACACATCAGCAGATAGAAACAAACCAGTCCCACAAAAACCATGGAGGCATCTTCATAGCTCAAGGATTTAAAAAGTTTATCGACAAATCTGTATTGAGGCAGATCGGGAGCCGGATTTCCATACGTAGCCACATAAGGCATACCACCGAACATGGCATCCGACCAGGCACTGAATTCTCCCGGCTGTGCTGTTTCTTCATATTGTTTCATCTGGCTAGCTCCCATACCTGTAGCCTTGATATTATCTCCTTGCCGAAGTACCTTCCCATCGATTACCGACGGAGAAAAATAAACCACCGTAGCCACCAGCAAGATCAGAATAGCCACGATGTGTTTAACCCAATTTTTTAATAGTTTCTGCATATCGTCATTCGTTATTAATTCCTATTTCAAAACCCGAGAGTTTCGTTTTCGATTCCAACGAGGATTCTTTTCAATTCTCATTAATTCAGAACATCAAACTTCTATACCCTTCCTTTGAACAGCTTGGCCGTATAAAAACGGACAGCAAACCATCCATGTAAAACCGTGGTGGCAAATTTACCATAATATTTGCACATGATGGCATAACGTTCCTTCAAAGAAGCTTTTCTTTGTTGTGTACTCATCCCGGCTTCCAGGAAATTGGAGAGAATTTGATTCGTATTACATACATACTTTGCCTGTTTCAAACAACGGATACACCAGTCGTAATCTGCACTCAACCGATAATTCAAATCATACAAAGGAGCAATTTCCCGCCGGACAATAAAAGACTGGTGGCAAACCAGCATTCCCATACGAAAACTCTTCCAAGACAGTTTCTTGGGTGGACGCAGGCGACGCATGCCCAACATTTTCCCTTGCGCATCAACAATAGCCGTCTCTCCGTAGATAACATCCGGCAAATGTTTCCGCTTCTCTATTTTCTGAACAATCCGCTGTATGATATCAGCATGGGGCAGCGTATCGCCAGCATTGATAAACCAGACATAATCGCCGGTAGCATGTTGCAGCCCCTTATTCATGGCATCATACAAACCTTTGTCTGGTTCACTAAGCCAAAAAGAAACACCGGGTGCATATTGACGGATTATATCCACAGTTCCGTCGGTCGAAGCCCCGTCGATAATCACATATTCAATATTTCCATACGACTGGCTCAAGATACTCAAAATGGTTCGTTCCAGCCACTGCGCCGCATTATAAGTGATTGTTATAATCGTGAATTTGACAGACTGATTCATGTATTACGAAATGAACTTAAAATTTTATACAACATGGATGGATTCTGACAAATATGAATTTTATTTTTCTTCTTTATCCATCAGCTTCTGATACAAAGCTATATATTTTCCGGCAATAACCTCTTCCGAATAATGAGTTTTTACCTTCTCCACACAGGCCTCAGCCAACTGTTGCGGATGAGGATGATCCAAAACCCACGTAATTCCCTGAGCCAGATCCTCTGCATCTTGATAACGGGCCACATACCCGTTCTTCAGATGATCAATCATCTCCGGTATCCCTCCTGTCTGAAACCCGACGCAGGGAGTTCCACAAGCCATTGCCTCCATGATAGTGTTGGGGAGATTCTCGTCCAATGAAGAAGTCACGAACAAATCAACGGCATTATATAATGCTACAATCTGATTGTCATCAGACAAATATCCCAGCGAATGAATAGGAACAGGAACCAAATCCTTTATTTCCCGTTTGACCTGACCGAATACCACCAACTCCACATCATTCCGAGACAATAATCTCAATGCCTTAATCAGATAATCTACCCCCTTACGCGTATCTGTTACATTCAAGGCTCCGAATAAAATCAAATGTCTGTCCGCCGGTAAATGTAACAACTTTCTGCTATCTGAAACATTCTTAGGAGTAAAAAGAGAAAGATCCAGAGGATTAGGAATATTTATAACTTGCTTGTCTTTCAACAAAGCACTTTGGGCGGCTCGTTCTGTCAGCCATCGGCTACATCCTACAAATGTGATGGGAACAGAGTTATAAACTTTGTTTTTCTGTAAAAACACACGAGTAGACAAATCTGTATGCTGCGTACTATGCAAATAAAAACAAACCCCACACCGCTCATGATAAGCAGAACATTCCCTCGCATGATGGCAAATCCCCGTACAAGGCCACATATCATGCATTGTCCACACGATCGGTTTACCTAACTGGAATAATTTCTGAAGATCTGTTAGCGACAAAAATCCTTGATTAATCCAATGCAAATGAATAATATCAGCCTGTCTTACCAATGGATGATTACTAATATCCGTACCTGTATTGGCAATCGACACCCGAAACAGTTCTTTTTTATCCAGATGGTTACACAAAAAGATAATCAGCCGTTCCCAATAAAAACGGAATAAGTTCATTTTCCGCTTCCACCCAGTAGAACTTACCGAAGAAATGGAAGCATCCGCTATTTCTTTGTCGCGTACCAAAATCGAAACGTCTATCCCTTTCTTCTGTAAAGCCTTTCTCAGACGATTGGCAGCCACCGCAGCCCCACCAGTCCGGGCAGAAGTATTTAGTAGGAGGATTTTCATCGTTAAATTCATTACGATCAAAAATATTTGTCTTTTTTAAGCAGCTTTTCCACTCTATATATTAATGCCTCTTTTATAAGCGTCCAATTCCCATACCTCAAATTAAGAAACAGTTCTTCAAATGAACGTCCTATTTTAATCCAAGGATGTCTCCAAGCCATAATACGATACACCGCTTCTTTATAGGCAACATTCTCAATCACATAACGAGGATGCTTCAATGGGAAATTAACCTCATAACGGTCCATCGTAAATATACGCCGATATCCCTTTGGCATGGTTTGGATAGAGCCTTTGAAATGGGTTGAATCAGCTATTGCTCCCAAATTATTTATCATATTTTTTGTAGGAACAATACTCAACCCCGACTGAAAGAAATTGGCTGATTGAAAGATCGTTTCATAGTAAGCTTTCCCATGTTCACGATGCCGTTGACACATATAAATAAAATCGTCTCTATAATCTCTTGCGGCAATAAGATTTTTCAGCAATCCCATATTCTCCGGGTCATCCAGAAAAGAATATTGCTCATCCCACTGATCGATCACACGCCTCCAGCTTGCCCATCCCCAAATGGAAAATGTTGTTGAAAAGAAATAATCAGATGTAACATGCGGAGTAACTTCCTCTGGATTAAATCCGGCAATCATGCAGATACGAGTGTCATGCTCATACCTATCCAACAATTCCTTACAAAAAGGAAAGAAAGACAAGGAAGGAACATCATCATCCTCCAATACGATACATTTATCAACAAATGAAAAAGCCCATTTTTGAGAAAGATATTCTGAAGGATCACAACCCTGATTTTTTTCTTGAAACCATTGATGTACTTCGCATTCCCAATCAATAGCTGATACAATTTCCCGACAGGCTAAAATTCCGGGCATATCTTTCTCGTTCCGTGGTCCGTCCTGATATAAAAACAACTTAGAAGGACGTGCCTTCTTCACCTGCTCAAAAACCTGAGATAAAGGCTCCGGCCGATTGAAAAACAAAATCAGTACAGCGACATCTACTAATGCAGGTTTCATGATTTTATCAATTCTGTATGAAAATAAATTGCATGAACAATTCGTTTATTTTCAGGAGGTATTTCCATGTAGTTTTTATATAAATCTGTCAAGTAAGCATCTGGATTACAAGGAGCTTTAAAATGCTTGCCTTCAAATTCTATCTCACCTATAGGGAATATGGAATCTTGACGGTGCATAATGCCGTAACCATTATTATTCAATACATTTGAGATATAAGTACGCTTACTTACAAATAGATTGATAAACTTCCACAAGGTTCCGATAATAATGCATTTCAGACCAAACCAGAAAAATTCGAAAAAGGAACGAAACGAATAATAATGCTTGGTATGCAAAATAGAGTTACTGACAGAATATCCTCGTGCCAATTTTTTTACCCAACTTTTAGGAATACTTGGATAATCGACAAATGGGAATATATCCACAAATACTCCTTTCTGGTAATCTAAATGAAAATCATCGCCTTCCTCAACAAAGAACGAGTTCAGGTCACGGACTTTAACGATTGGTTTATTATTCGAGGGATCACTATCCTTCGTCTGTAAAAATAATCCTTCACGTAACTCCTGCGGAGCAATCCTGATAAAACGTCGCATATCTTCCAAGCGCATGGCTATGTCAATATCATCATCCCACGGAATAAATCCCTTGTGTCTGACAGCACCTAATAGACTACCGCCATCCAACCAATAATCGATTTTATGTTTTCTGCAGATCCGATCAATATCTTCAAGTATAGATAACTGTTTAAGCTGACAAGCTCTCAGATTCTGTTTTATGTAGTCAGTTAAAAACGGATTATTCATAACATTTCTCTTTTTACATCTATGACTTGTCCAGTATAATCTGATGTTAATGTACTTAGAGTTGCCTCTGCAACTTGCTTAGCTGAAAGTAACGTATTATCAGGCTCAATACCAAAATTATGTATTCTCATGGGTGTCTTTGTTCTTTCCGGATTGATACAATTAACAGAAATACCAAAGCTCTCCCACTCCTGAGATATTGCTTGGACAAAATTAACAATAGCTGCCTTAGTTGAAGAATATATACTATAAAATGCACGCCCTCGAGTATAGGAACTCGAAGTGAAAAATATCAGTTTCCCTCTTGTCTCCTTCAAATAAGGGAAAGACTCAATAGCTACATGTACGGTTCCCATATAATTCGTCTGAACAGCAGAAACAATAGTCTCATAATCAGTAGCTACTAAAGGCTCCTTATTTAAAATACCAGCCGTATTAATTACAAAATCTATTCGTCCTTCTTTTTGAAAAACCAGCTGTAAAGCAGACGAAACATTTTCTCGGTTTCCTACATCCGTACAAGTCTGTGATCGGGAAAAGCTGTAAACTTTTACTTGCTTCTCTTCCAATAAATGAAGTATTTCTGCCCCAATGCCGTAACTTCCACCAAAAATAACAGCTACTTTATGGACAAAGAAATGATCATCTATTTTATTAGGATTAACTTCGCTCTGTCTTAACTGAAAAAACTTATCTAATAAATAAGTATCTTCCTTATAAGTGAGCTTCATATTACTTTCTTCACCGGTAACCACATAAATAGGAATATGCGGCAAATATTTTTTGACGACACCACAATCATCTGTCACTTTAAAAGTTGGATCTTTCAATGCTATCTGATAAGCCTGTTTGATTATTTCAATATCAAAAGCTTGAGGAGTCTGACCTCTGCGTAATCGAGAACGATCCGGTATTTGATGAATAAAATCTCCTTCTACTTCAATAATTGTATCCGCAGAAGGCAACGCTACGTCAATAGCCTGATAGGTTGCTAAAGCCTCTACCACATCATTAATGATGCGCTGACTTACCAAAGGACGTACAGCATCATGAAATATTAAATTTACTTGCTGATCAGCATATGCCTGGATTGCAGAAAGACTTGAATGATAACGTTCGGCCCCTCCTTTCAGGATTTTTTTCACCTTACGCCATCCATTCTTTATAACGATATTTTCAAATTCTGAAATATAAAACGGATTCGATACTATCGCTATTTCGTCGATATGGGGATTGCATTCAAATACATCTATCGTATGTTCAACCACCATTTTCCCTGCGACTTTGAAAAATTGTTTAGGGGTAGATAGTCCTAATCGGCTTCCTACGCCTCCGGCTAATATAATTGCTATGTTTCTTTTCATAGATTATTTCTACATAATCATTTAATACTTTTTCTAAACGAAAGAAAACTATCATTATCTATTTATTCTCCAAGCATATAAAAAATAAGCTTAGACAAATTAACTTATTCCCTAGACAAAAATACGAAAAGGTTTAGGAAGTTCTTTAAATTTGCATTCTAAAACACAATTGTATGCATAAATTTATGTTTATACCCGTTGGCGGATTGGCCAATCGCATGAGAGCTGTTTCATCTGCAGTTACGTTAGCACAAAAGACAAATACGACTATTGATATTGTCTGGTTCCAAGATTGGGCATTGCATGCACCTTTCAAAACCTTATTCTACCCAATAAATATACAAAACACTCATTTACGCGAAGCTACTCTTACTGATCATATTTTATATGACCGTCCAAGAAAACGAAACATGAACATCCCCTTGTTTTTTCAAAAGATATTATTCAAAACTTGTCTTTATGAGAAATCTATTACTCCTTTATGCAAGCAGCAGTTTAATTTTGAGCATTGGATACAACAAGGGAATGCTTATATGGCCTCTTACACCAATTTTTTAGACTATTCCTATGATCTGCTTCGCCAATTGTTCATACCTCTACCGCCGATTCAAGCTCGTATAGATCATTTGTGCCAACAATTCTCGCCCTATACCCTCGGTGTACACATCCGAAGAACAGACAATGCAGCCTCAATAGAACAGAGTCCAATAGAATTATTCTTTGATGCCATTGATAAAGAAATCGATTTATATGCAGATACTTCCATCTATTTGGCAACAGACGATGAATCTGTAAAGCAAATGTTACAAAAGCGTTATGGAAAGCGCTTGATATTTGCGAAAGACAAAGCGGATCGTAGTTCAATTACCGGCATCCAAGGTGGTATTGTAGATATGTATGCATTGGCTCGAACTCAGAAAATATATGGTTCATTTCAAAGTTCCTTTTCTGAATTAGCTGCTCAATTAGGAGATATACCATTAGTAATAGTCCAAAAATAATTATACATTCTTCAAAAGATAACGATAATTATATATCAACATTATAGGATAAACAATTGCTCTTGCAATTGCAATAGGATCTTTTTCATAAGAGAAAAATAAAACATGCCTATACTTAAGGTAAAGCATCATAAGTTTTACTATAGGGAACAGACCTTTTGATGCATGGTAACTGGTTATTTTCAAAGCATCTAAATAGATTTGTTCAGTGGAGTGTATTTCCTGTAAAAAAGAATTTCTAATACGAAAATGCTCACGCATCAGAGGAGCTATTTTTGAATAATGAATTACGGACCAAAATATTATATAAAAGAGATTATTCACAGATCGTTCTCTATGCTTATCATGAGCTTGGAACGTCGCAGCAGTCATATGCCTACGCTGATTAACTAGCTTTTTATCAATAAATACTATACTATTATATGAAGCCGCAGTAATAGATAAAATAACATCATAAATTGTATGTTGATATAATTCATGATTATGAGGTATTAGATTCAATAATGATCTATGGAACAACATAGTGTGTCCAGGTATTGAAGAATATAATAAACGAATAAGATTATAATTAGGATATCGCCAATCATATGCAATATTCTTCTGATTCTCACAAAAAGGAACTGATCTACCCGTACACAATAGATTATTTCCTATTGCATCCATTTGTATCGCTATTTTATCTAGTTCCCAAATATCATCTTGATCACTTAATGCTATATATTCACTTTTGGCCTTACTTATTGCCGTAAAAAAATTAGTATTTATACCCAAAGCTTTCGAGTTTCGAAATATCTTAATCCGAGAATTCTTTTTGGCCATTGTTGTGACTATATCAAAAGTTCTATCAGTAGAAGCATCATCTTGAACAATTATCTCATCATAATCATAAGTTTGGTTAATAAGAGAATTCAGTTGTTCCTCTATATATTTTTCCCCATTATAAGTACACAAAACAATAGATACAGTCTTTGTTCTCATTACAATAATTCAATAATAGAATATTTATTAATAACTACTTATTCAATTTTTTTACTATAAAACACAAACACTCCTGAAATATCTTTGAGCCTGTTAACCACATAATTAATCCATAGGAAAATACTGCTAATATAATTCTTGAGACAAATAAAAAATAAATATTTAATATACCAGAAGTCAAATGATAAACTCCTAACATTATTATTGCTGAAATTATAGCATAAGTAAAAATATCCTTAAACGCATCAAATAAACGAATACAAATTTCTTTTCGAACAAAATAATGCCAAACGACTAACCAGCAAATATTTAGAATAACATAAACCAAAACCATATAAAACAAACCAAACGGACGCATTAATAAAATAATGCATAATTGTAAGATACCTAGCACTATCATATTCCACATATAGACACTAGATTTACCTCTACTAATTAATAGATTAGAGTAGATATTAATAATAGGAATAAATGCTCCACCAATAGCTAATATTTGTAATATATGTGCACTTTCTAACCATTTGTCAGTAATAGCAATCGTAATTAATTCGGGTGCTACTAACGATAATCCAAACATACAGGGAAAAGAAATAAAGGCGGTAAATCGGAGCATCTTGCGAAAGGCTCTCACTTGACGTGCCGGATCATCTGATATTTGGACAAAAACCGGTTGAGCAACACTACCAACCATTCCTGTAATCATCGAATAACCCATATAATTCCATTTATTGGCCTGATTGTATTGCCCAACTTCTTTTTCTGAATAATAACGTCCCAGAATTATAGAAAAAATATTCGTATTAATGTTACTTATTATATTCGTAAATAGTAGTTTGCTGCTAAAACCAATCATATCACGGATAGGTGCTATTTTCCATTCAATTGTCGGTTTCCAAGGACAGATTAACCACAAATATAAATTCAAAGTTCCAACATAAACAATACCTTGTGTAGCTATTCCCCAATATGAAAACCCATTATAAGCTAACAAGATTCCTACAATACCAGACAACGTTAACGCAACAATTGTTGCTAAAGCCTTTTGCTTTACCATTAAATTACGAAAAATATAAGCATTAGGAATAATGCCTGTACTCGTAATAAAGAACCCCAAAAAAGAATAACGTGCCAGTGGGATCAATTCGGGCTGGTTATAAAAATCGGCAATCAGAGGGGCACAGAAGAACAGGATCCAATACAGACAGAAACTGACCGTGATTGAAAACCAGAATACGGTATTGTAATCGTCGTGGGTGATTTCTTTTTTGTTGGCCAAAGCTGCAATAAAACCACTTTCTTGCAGAGAACCGGCTATCAGAGAAAAGATGGTCAGCATACCAACCATTCCATAGTCGGCCGGAGTCAACAATCGGGCCAAGAATATGCCGAAAAAGAGATTCAGCAATTGCTGGGTTCCGTTATTAATGAATCCCCAAAACAGACCTTTTGCCGTTTTCTGCTTTAATGTTTCTTCTGCCATGTATTTTCCTTAGTACCTCATTATCGTCCGATACAATGGTAATCGAACCCATATTCAGCCATTTCTGCCGGATCATAGATGTTTCGTCCGTCAATAACCAACGGATTTGCCATCAGTTTCTTGACTACCTGCCAGGACGGCATACGAAATTCCTTCCATTCGGTAATCAACAGAAGCACATCGGCATCCATCACTGCATCATAAATATCTTTAGCGTAACGGATTGTATTACCTATCCGACGACGAGACTCGTCCATGGCTACCGGATCGTATGCCGAAACTTCA
>OGYF01002889.1_pt1 | contig 12359 bp, 9 predicted proteins | sample 1576451 | NCBI WGS metagenome assembly OGYF01 (sample SAMEA3541505, study PRJEB24748) | human gut metagenome | biome: human gut; feature: human-associated habitat; material: faeces | place: China | collected 2012 | reverse complement strand
CCTCTTCGATTATAGCAAGTAACCTGATGTCCCATTCTTACCATTCTAGTTGCCAATTCTTCTACGACAACTTCTATTCCGCCTTCTCTTGATGGAACTCGCTTATGCCCAAGCATAGCTATCTTTAATTTTCTTTCTTTTTTTTGCTTGCTCATATTCTCCTACCTTTAGTTGATGTTTATCTAGCTCCATCACTGTGTAAAACAACTTGCACAGTTTTTAAAATAATCTCAATATCTCTCTTCAATGACCAATTCTTAATATATTCTACATCCATCGAAACAATCTCTTCAAAATCCGTAATATCCCCCCGTCCACTTACCTGCCATACACCAGTAAGTCCCGGTGTCATACTCAGTCGGCGTTTATGATATCCTTCATATTGTTCAAATTCATCTACTGTAGGTGGTCGTGTACCAACAAGACTCATATCCCCCTTCAGTACATTCCAAAACTGTGGCAATTCATCCAAGCTTGTCTTTCGAATAAATTTCCCAATCTTTGTAATTCTTGGATCATCTGTCATCTTAAACATTAATCCATCCATCTCATTTTGTGCCATCAATTCTTTTTTCCGTTCTTCTGCATCTGCATACATAGAACGGAACTTATAGATTCTAAATATCCTTCCATTTCTTCCTACGCGCTTCTGTGAGAAAAACAATGGTCCCGGAGACTCTAATTTAATCAATGGTCCTAAAATAATCATTGCCACTGCCGTGATCATTAATCCCACAATTCCTCCAAGAATATCTAGTAATCTTTTTATCGCAATCATATGTAATGGTATCTCCTGTTGTGCAAATGTAACTGTCGGATACTTTCCAATACGATTAAGATATTTTGTTCCACTCTCTACATCTAATTCATATAGATTAATATTTAAATCCACCGTGATTCCCATTTCTTCAAATCTTTGCACTAATTTCTGGATTTGATTATCTTCTTCTGGTAAAAGGATAAATACTTCATCTACAACTTCTCGTATTGCATATTGCAACATTGTGTTTCTATTGGCTACAATTGGAATATCCATAACTCTTTGTCCAACAAGATCCTTATCTATAATAATAATTCCAGTTACCCATAGATTCCATGTTTTTTCCTTTACGATACTTCTTACTACTTCATCCATACGATCAGATGTTGTAACAACCAACATTTTTCTAGTTACAGAATTATATGGTCGGTATTTCAAGATGTACCAACGATAAACAATATGCGATATCTGCATCCAACAGAAGCTAAATATCATCGTTGTAAGATAAATAAATCTTGAATAATCTCTTGCATCATCAATCAAATATGCAATCGTTGCCATTAGTGCTGCCGTAATCACATTTGTCTTAATATTTTCCCAAAATTCTCTCCAAAACTTTCTCTTAAAAAATCCTTGATTTGGATTGATTGCAATATAGACAATGGTTAATACAAAAATAGCAATCAACCATCGATAAATAACTCTATTATCTTTCATCCATGTGGCATTAACATCATAATAAAATCTGATATGGGACATCAAAAAATATCCAATCGTAATTCCAAAAACATCACCAATATAGATGATTAAATTCTGAATTTGTGAACGTTTTACACCCATACTTATCATTCCCCTATTAAACTATCCAATATTTTCTTTTGCTTTTTTAGTCAAATTGACCAAATACATAACAAAGAAAACTCCAGCTACTATTACAAAACCACCTATAGCTCCTACAACTGCATACTTCTTTACACTAACATTTTGTTCAGCTTCAATCTTAGATGGTTGATTTGCAACTACAAGCTTATTTCTTCCCAATGTAGTTTGCACTACGTTCTGAAGTACAGGTAAAACTTCTTTTGAAATTTTCTCTACTTTTTTCTTATTGTCTGAATTAACTTTAATCTCAATTAATCTTGTCCCATCTATAACTTCTGCTGATATTGCCTCTTTAATGTCATCCTTGGATACTTTTGATTCTTTGGCAATCTTGTTAACAACTAAATCTGTTTTTACTAATTTTACATAATCATATGCCATCTCACTCGCACTATCATTAGACCTTACCTTACTGGAAGTCTTAGGCAATGTAACATAAACTTCCATCTTAGAGCTATACTCTGTCACACTCTTCACCTTCGCATATCCAAATCCAGCTCCAGCGAATACTACCATTCCTATCAAAATAAACACCCACTTTGACAGAATATATTTACACATATCCAATAAATCTACCTCGATCAAATCGACTCTTTCCTTCTGGCTCATAACCCTTCTCTCCTTTTGATTCTTTTTCTCTGTATTTTCTGCCTGACTCCTTGGCATATATCCTTTATTTTAACATATATATAACATAATTACTACATTTCTGTAACTTTTCTTTTCATCTTACTTTCTTCTCTGGTATTCTTTTGCTGTCTTCACGATTTGAAAGACTCTTTCTGTGTCCATTTTGCTTTCGCAGAGCATCTGTTATACGCAAGATCGTTCCCATTTGCATTTCGAAATCTATGACAGGTTTGTTCTTATTCATCAATGTATAAATCACTGACACACCTTCCTTCTATAATTTACAGACATAGTTTTCTCTTTATTATACCATAAACTACAACTCTAAAAAAGAGACAACAAATATCACATTTGCTGTCTCTTTTCCATGTATTCTCTTAATATTACCAGAATTTTGTATTCGTTGTAATATAATCTACTTTCTGTGAAATATAACTTGCGACTCTTTCCGTATCATCAACTGTCCATAATCCAACGTTTACTCCACCATCTTTAAATACCTTGATGTCTGAGAGTGAAATCTTATCACAATTCGCATCCAATTCAATCTTACGTTTCTTGTAATAATTGATCATTCCCTGATCTGGATTGTTTGTTACATGCTGTAATTTTACATTTGTGGATGTTGTTGCGTTATCGTCTAAGACTTTTCTCATCTGTACCATTGTTTCAAAGTCATAGGCAATAAACATATATTCTCTATTCCCCATGATCTGATTTGTTAATGCATACAGATCTTCCATGTTGTTCTTTGTCACTGCCTGCATTCGAGAGTCATTGGTTGTTTCATTTCCATATTCTACGAATTCCATCTTGATCTCGATAACTGGTACCATGTTGTACTTCTTACATGTTGTTAAATAATCTTCTAATGTTGCAACTGTTGTTGCTGATTTTACATTTCTGTATTTTGAAATGTTATTTCCAGATTTGATCGTCAGTTTCTGAATCTCTGATAATGTCATATCTTCTGGTTTCTTATCGACTCCACATAATCTCTTAAATGTCAGATCGTGCTGCAGAATGAATTTCTTGTCTTTTGTCATACGGACATCTGTTTCTGCTCCCCAGAATCCTGCTCCACCTGCTAATTCATAGGCTTTGATCGTATTCTCCGGTGCTTCGGCACTTAATCCGCGGTGTGCAATAAACTTGGCACTATTTTTTGTGATTGGTGTTACAACAGTTACTTTGTAACTGTTTTTCTTCTTTGATCCATCGGCTGCTGTTGCTGTGATCGTAGCTGTTCCGACTTTCTTTCCTGTTACAACTCCTCTTGTGCTAACTGTTGCCACGCTTGTGTTAGAAGATTTGTATGTTACCTTTTTATTTGCTGCGTAAGTGGGTGTTACGATCGCTGGATTGCTGACCTTTTTCCCTTTCTGTACGGCTACACTTGCTTTTGCAAACGTGATCGCTTTCACTTTCTGTTTTTTCACTGTGACTTTACATGTTACTTTCTTTGATTTTTTTGATCTTACGTAACATGTGATCGTTGCTTTTCCTGCTTTGACAGGTGTGACAACTCCTTTTGTACTGACTTTGGCGATCTTCTTGTTGCTTGTTTTCCATCCAAGCTTCGCTTTGGATGCTTTGGCTGGTGTGATCTTCACTGCAAATCTCTGTGCATTTCCAACATACATTGTCTTTCTATATGCTGACCATTTGATCTTTGATACTTTCGTTGCTGCGGATACTGGAATCAGACTTGTCATAAGAAATACACCTAAGATAGTGATCACTGTGAATTTCTTTAATCCTGCCTGCATCATTTTCTTTATGTTTTTCATAGTTCCTCCCACTCTTTTAACATTTTTGTAACATTTGTCTAAGAGCTATTCTATCATGTTTTTTGTATTTTTACCAGTATCTCTTCCTATTTTAACATTGATTTAACAGCTTTTTTCTGTATTTTTCAAGGTACAATCCATATATTCCCAGTCCAATCCATGCCCCCAAACTAATGCATGCCCCTATTTTTAATCCTGGTGTTTCATAATCTAATTTGACACTTTGTGTTCCTTTTTTCATTACGATTCCCATAAACATTCCGTTTGCCTTGTAAATCTTTGCACGTTTTCCATTGACTGTTGCTTTCCATCCTTTGGAATATGGGATCGTTACACACAGGATCTGGTCTTTTTTCGCATGATAGACTCCTCTAAAATGATTTCCTTCGTATTGGATCTGTTTCATTGAGTTCTTCTTGCGTTCCTTTAATTTGGCAAGGACATCTTTTTTAGGAACTGTGATCAGACTGATATCATCAAATTCATATTCACCTGGAGACAAAAAATTTAATCTTACTTTTTCTTTTGCCTTGCTTGTCTGATGATTGATCTTTACGATGTAATCTTTTCTTCCAAAATAGTATGGATTGAAGGTGCTTTGAATATGGATTTTCTGTTGTATATCATTCTGTGCCACAAGAATTCCTTTTGTTCCCTTTCTTCCAGTCAATATAAAGTTATCATCTCCATTTTTCTTTCCATGGTAAACGAGATTTTTAAAATACAGATAAGTTTCCTTGTCTTTCTCTACTGACACCGTAATATCTGCATATTTCTTTCCTTTTGGAGATGAAATCCTTGTCTCTGGCAATGAGATCGTCTGTATATCAGGATCGTTTCTTTGTTCGTTATGTTGAATCTCTTTGTCTGCCGGATGCCGATCCAATATGATCTGTGTAAGCATTGCCTGTTCCTTGCCGATTCCATTTAACTGCTCGTATTGCTGCTCTGTCATATAAGAATCATATGCATATGCAAATGGCAGTGCATATTTATTTTTATATAATGTGATATTTCCTTTTTTACTTTGTTTCTCAACTCCGTATGGTACATCCCCCTTGGAACTTACGTCTTTTGCAACCTGACTGTTATGTGCTACTGTTATGTATTTTACGCCAGCTAATGACAGGAGTCCCAGTCTTTGATCGACTCCTTTATATTTATCTGCATACTGCATTCCCAACGTATCATATCCTTTGATCGTATCTGTCACACATTTTGCTGTGATACTGTAATATCCACTGATCGTATTCAAATGGTTGATCAGTCCATAGTTTTTATATCGATATCCCTCTGCATGTACTCGATAAACAGATGGATCATTTACCTTACTCAGCATACGGATATTATCTTCCTTCAATGTTCGATATGCTTGTCCCTGATCCATAAATTCCTGTGTATAAGCATATCCTTTTGGATCGAATCTGTAATATCCATGCACTCCCACTGATATCAGGAGCAAGATTGCCATGCTTACTCGCACAATTCTCTTCTGTGTATCATAGCCAAGTCTTTGAAAGATCAACAATAGAATATAAAATACTGCAATTAATCCACAGGCTGCCATGATTCCTTTATTCTTCAGGATTTCTTCTCCTGATGCATTTACGATGATACAAAATACAGTATATATGATGATTCCTGCTCCGATCCCGATCTGCTGTCGTTTTGACATCACAAACAGACGTGGATACATTTCTGCTGTCAACAATGCCACAATAAAGCTCAGTGCAAATGCCCACCGGTTGTTTGCATAGGAAAACCCATTAAATGCGTATCCAAAGATTGGGAGAATCAGAGCAATGATACTTGCTATAAATGCTGCTCTGTATTTTTTGTGTTTCATTCGCTGTGAAAACAGTGTAAATAATACAACAATCCCAACGATCGGCAGATATCCTGCGTTCGTATTGCTGCCCATATTTCCGTATCCAATAAAGTTTTCAATAAACAGCAGATAATATTTCCCTGGGTATACGATCAATGATTTCCAGTCAACCCCTTTTCCGTAACGGCCATTTCCTAGAAATCCTATGACGGATGGCAGTAAGATCACTGCTGCCATTGCAATTCCAAGTGTATAATATATTCCAAACTTTAAGATCGTCAGAAAAAAGTTTTTCATCTTGTTTTCTTCGGTGTATTTATAAAAACGGATCCACGCATAGATCACCGCAAATATCGTCAGCATATATAAGAAATAATAATTGCTCATTGCAGATACACAGACTGCGAAAATAAATACATACGGTCTTTCTCTCTGATAGATCTTCTCAATTCCAAGACACAACAACGGAAAATAGATCATCGGGTTGATGAAGAATGGATGGCGCAGTCCTAGTCGGAAGCAAAATCCACTGAATACATAGACCAGTGCCCCGATTACTGTTCCATAACTTCGTTTTTTCATTTTTCTTGCATACATGATAAACGTGATCCCTGCCAGATACATTCGTAACAGGATCATGAAATCATACATGGTTTCCGTATTCTTTGGCGAAACAAATCCATAGAGAAGGTTTAACGGATCACCTATCGCGTAGTAATTCAATGTTGAGAGGATGTCTGCACCATACCCAAGACTCATATCCCACATCACAAGTTTTGGGTGTCCCGCCAGAAGATTACGGAAAAATTCTCTTAGTGCTTCCCCATAATATGCTAATGCTGAAAAATGCTGGCTTAATCCGTCTTCTACTCCTGCTCCCCATACAAAGCTTTTTCCTTCGGTAAAAAATGGCAGAAATGCCACGATACACATCAGTAAAAACATCAATGTATAGATTCCATAGCAATACTTTCTTTGTTCTTTTATCATTATACTTTTCCTTTACCCTTTACCCTTTTTTGTTCATTATCACGCTTAGTATACCACATTTTGGATTGAAAATTCCTGAAAAATGTCTTAAGATATTGGATGTATGTACATTTTAGAATATTTTATATCTATCGGAGGTAATATGATATGTTAAATTTGATAAAGAAATTATATAATGATTCGCGAATTCGTTATTTGTTTTTCGGTGGTCTGACAACCCTTGTTAATCTTGGAATGTTTGCTTTATTAAAAGGGCCATGTGGAATTGATTATAAGATCAGCAACTTTTTCTCTGTTGCGATCGCGATCTGTTTTGCATTTGTTGTAAATAAGCTATATGTATTTCAGTCTAAATCTGAATCCTTCGCAGATACAATTCATGAATTCATCAAGTTTGTTCTCGGTCGTCTTGTAACCATGGCAGTAGAAGTTGGCGGTGTTCCTTTCTGTGTTGAGATCATCCATCAGCCACAGATGATCGCTAAGTTAGAAACACAAGTTATTGTTACGATCGTCAATTATTTTATCAGTAAATTTCTTGTTTTTAAATCTCAAAAAAAATGATTCCCTATATCACATAAAATCCCTGAGATCAGATGTTCATCTCATCCGATCTCAGGGATTTGTATTGTTATTCTTTGGATTTGATCACTTCTGAGATAATGTATCTCGGACGCATCTTCACTTCATCATAAATCTTCGCGATATAATATCCGATCACACCTAAGCTGAACATCAAAATGCTTCCAACCAACAGTAACAATAAGATCACTGTTGTAAATCCTGCAACTGCATGTCCGGAAAAATACATATAAAGCGATTGTATTCCAAGCAGTACTGCGAATACGAAGAATATAACGCCAAAAAATGTGACAATCTGCATTGGTGCGGCACTAAATGATGTGATATTATTCACTGCATATCGTACTAATGATTTGAATGACCATTTTGATTCTCCTGCTTCTCGTTCCTGCACATCAAATTCTACGTATGTTGTCTTGAATCCTACCCAGGATGACAATGCTCGGAAGAATACATTTCGTTCTGGAAGTTTCAGAAATTCTTCTGCTGCTTGTCGGTCCATCAACTTGAAATCAGATGCTCTGGACATATCAATTCCTGTCGCATCACTGATAATACTGTAAAATGTTTTTGCAAACATCTTGTGAATGAAACTTTCTCTTCCTCTGGATGCTTTCACTCCCTCGATCACCTGATATCCGTCTTCCCATAAACGATACATCTTTATAAGTGTTTCTGGCGGATGCTGAAGATCACAGTCCATTACTGCAATACAGTCTCCTTCTGCCTGTGCGATTCCTGCAAAAACGGCTCCTTCTTTTCCAAAATTTCTGGAAAAGCAGACTCCTTTGATATGTGCTCTTTCTTCCTTGAGTTCTAAGATCTTCTCCCATGTATGATCTTTAGATCCGTCATTTACGAATACTAATTCATATGGGATCTGTTCTTTCTCAAGCAGGTCTCCTACCACCTGTGCTGTTTTCTTGATCATCTGTTCTTCGTTATAAGCTGGAAGAACAACCGATAACATCTTATCCATTGTAAATATCTCTCCTTATATTTTATTCTACCGTGATCTTTGCACTGACGTTCTTCTCAATCGACATATTCTTGATCTTTGTCAGCTGAACCTGTACCGTATGCGTTCCGGGTTCATACAGCTGCATGTCAATCTTTGGATTTAAATCCTTCACTACAACTTTATCTACTACAGAGCGCAATCCGCTGATCTTCACCTTTAACTCTGAGTCATCAAATTTGACATCATAATTCTTCGTATTATTGATCAATGCGATCTGTTCTGTCGGAATCGTCAATGTACGTTTCGTCTTCTTCTCGATGTTTGCACGGATCACGATATTCTTGATCTTATCTACAGATTTTACAAATGTAATACCATCTGGCAGTTTAATATCGGACGCTTTGATCGTTTTTTCAATACTCTTTGTACTATCACTGATATCTAAATTCGCCAGTTTGATACTGCTGATCTTCTCCAGATCATCTTCAGCTCCAGTAATTTCTACATGTTTTGGTTCATAATCAATGCTTCCAAGTACATATCCCTTGCCCGGCGTTCCTTTTGTTTCCACTGTAAATGGTATTGTCTTCGTTCTTGATAATCCAATCTTTACTTTAATCTTGGTCGTATCAAGTTTGATGCGGTCCTGACTTACTTCATCTCCGTCTTCATCATAACACTTGACATTCTGAGCCATTGTCACATCTTTCTTCAATCCGGATACATCTACTTTCGCTACGATCTGTTTGATCCTGCTTACCACACTCTTTGGCCCAGATACAGAGATCAGATTCGGCGTTGCTGTCTGCGTGCTTACCGTATATCCACTCGCTGGTGTTCCTTTCACCACAACATTGACTGGTATCTGGTCACTCTTCACATCTTCCAATACGACTTTGACCGTTGCACCACCTGTATCGATATCTAACTGACTCTTATAACGTAAAGCTTCAACTTCAATCTGGATCGCATGAACATCTGACATAGAAGATACATCTGCCGTTGCGCGGAAATCTGACTTCGTCAAACGATCTACAACATCTTTCTTTCCCTTCACAGTAAAGCTTACGGTATCTCCAGATTCAATCTTATAAGTCTGATTAAGATCGTCTAAAACCTGTTCATTCAGCATATCAACCGGTACATCGCTGAAAGTCTTCTTGATGACCGGGTTATCGGTGTTGATAACAAACATCCAAAGTAGAAAGGCAAAAACAACAGAAATTATTTTTAAAAGCAGATCACTTTCCATTCTTTTTTTCATTTCGATTCCGCCCCTTCCATAGTTTGAATTTCTTATTCTGTCCTTTTTCTTCTCTCAGGACAGCCAGTTCATCTCTCAATCTCTGTGGATCCAGATGTCTGATGATCTTTCCATCCCTTGCGATAGAAATACCACCAGTTTCTTCGGATACGATCACAGTGATACTGTCTGAAACTTCACTGATCCCTACTGCTGCTCTGTGTCTGGTACCCATTTCCTTTCCAATCTCTACACTATCGCTTAATGGAAGATAGCAGGTTGCTGACACGATCCTGTTGTTGTGAATGATCACCGCGCCATCATGGAGTGGTGTATTGTGTTCAAAGATATTGATCAGAAGCTGACTGCTGACCTTCGCATCAATTGGAATTCCTGTACGCTCATACTCTCCAAGTGCTACTTCTCTTTGCAGTACGATCAGTGCTCCTGTCTTTACCTTTCCCATCTCAATCGCTGCTCTTGATATCTCTTGCAGAGTTCTTGCTGTATATTCCAGTTCTTCCTGACGGCTATCTGTAGAGAAAATATCAGTCACCCAGTTCTTTCTTCCAAGCTGTTCCAATGCGCTTCGGAGTTCTGGCTGGAAGACGATCAAAATCGCTGTGATTCCCACACTCATTGTATTGGAAAGAATCCATGAAACTGTATGTAATTGCAGTAAATATGCCGCAAATGCAATACAAAGCAAGATAATGATCCCTTTTAATAATACCCAGGCTCTTGTTGTTTTGATCCATTTGACGATCAGATAGATCATAACACTGACGATCAGAATATCTACAATGTCATTCAGACCGATCTTCGGAATCGATGTCCAATATATATATTTTTCAAGTCCATCAAAAAATTTACTCAAATTTCCTCTCCCTTTTCTTTGTCCTGTTCTTTATGTTCTTGTTTATGTTCTTTTCTTTTTAAACTAAATCTATGTGATGGTACCGTGATCTGTGTAACATTAAATTCTTCTTCTTCCACAGTCACTTTCGGTATCGCTCTTACATAATAATAGTATTCTTCATCTTCAAATTCAAATGTTTCTTCTCTGGTATAGTCGATCACATTGTATAAAAACTGTATGATCAGGGCGATCGCAATGCTTCCTATGATCGTTCCGATCTGTGATGTGATATTGATCTCATTGTTAACCAGATATCCTCCTATGAACATGCAGATCAGATATACAACTCCTCCTGCAAGGATTGAAATATTCCATCCATGCGCTGCTCCCCGCTTGCGAATTGCTGTTACGAGTGCTGTCACCAGACAGAATACCACAAAATACAAAAGCAGATCCTTATTGTCGATCGCTCTTGCCGCGATCAGACTGTAGACCTTCCCATGTGCTGATCCTGATGCCAGCTGGTTCATTGTCTGCTGAAGGATATTGGACAGATAATAGATCACTGTTCCCATTAAGATCGCTGGAAGTCCTGCAATTCCACAAAACATCCCAGCAAAGATCGGTAAACACGCAGGCAGTTGAAAATAAAAGAAGATTGGCACCATCATCAGATAAATCCTTGTCTCTGGAAAAACTCTCTGATATACAAGAAAATATAATACAACTACCAGTGCAAAAAATAATGTCACTTCTAACGATACATGAAGTAACTCTAAGAATATAACGACATAAAAGATCAGCGATAATGCTGATATTGGAATAAAGACACTGATCACTCCCATCATAAAGATAAAAAATGGCTGTGAAAAGGTCTCTGTATATCCAAACAATTCCCCTAATACATAAAATAAAACAGTTCCTCCAAGGAATCTCATCCCTGATTGAATATATCTTCCTCTCGCCGTGAGGAATTTCAAAAATCGTTCTCTATATATCAATAATTTTTCCATCTTCGTCTTCCTCCTCGACTATCGTTGGACTAATGTCTTCATTCTCTTTTTCTTTATATAATGTTTCTAGTTCTTCTAAATGCTTGTCATAGATCAGTACCCTTGCCCTTACCTCATCATACTGCCTGGATGCTCGCATCTTCGTAAAATGCAGGTAGACAAAAAATACCGCAACATAAATTCCTATGATCACAGCCGCAGATACTATAACTTTACCTTCTCTCAGCTTCATGATCACAATATCTAACTGCATGATACACAACAATCCTGTCATGATCAGAAATGAGATCAACAAGGCAATGCTTGTCTTGATCTTCTCCGATCTGACATAATCTTTCTTGGTATATTTGTAAATACGGAAATCACCTTTTCCATAATTCTTCTCATACTTGGCCATCTCAGCCATAATCTTTACTTTCTCTTCTGAAATCATATGCTTTCACCTGCTTTTTCAGTCTTATTTTCATTATAGCATGGAATATAGCAAAAAAAAAGGAGGTATGAAAACTCATACCTCCTAAATCAATTCTTCTTATCCGAAGTATCTCTTTAATAATCCTTCAAATGCTTTACCATGACGTGCTTCGTCTCTTGCCATCTCATGAACTGTATCATGGATTGCATCTAAGTTTGCTGCTTTCGCACGTTTTGCAAGGTCAAATTTACCTTCTGTTGCTCCATGTTCTGCATCTACACGCATCTCTAAGTTCTTCTTTGTGCTGTCTGTTACAACTTCACCTAATAACTCAGCAAATTTTGCTGCATGTTCTGCTTCTTCATATGCTGCTTTCTCCCAGTATAATCCGATCTCTGGATATCCT
>OGYF01002886.1_pt1 | contig 12361 bp, 8 predicted proteins | sample 1576451 | NCBI WGS metagenome assembly OGYF01 (sample SAMEA3541505, study PRJEB24748) | human gut metagenome | biome: human gut; feature: human-associated habitat; material: faeces | place: China | collected 2012 | reverse complement strand
TGTTGCCATAAAGTTTTACTTTTATAATTTTGCGGATGCTGTGCCCGATGCACAACCTCTCTCATAATATCTACCGGCACTCTTTTCCCATCGACAATGCATGGCAGAATTCTTTCTACCGCATTCGCAATCACTTTATCTGTTCCTTTTATAGAATTTCCCTGCTCTCTTCCATAAGTACATAATGCGATTTCATATGGAGAGGGTGCTCCTGTAAAATAAACTCGTTTCTGCAGCTTCTTATTATAAGAAGAAACATTCCATGCACAGTCTCTGTGCCACTGCTCGATTCGTTCAATCAGTTCATTTCCATCTGCTCCAAAGTACTCTCTGCTAAATATCACAGATAATCTTCCTGTCGTTGCTGCATCTACTCCTAACAATACAAAATGGCTGTCTGCCCGCACATTTCCATGATATCCTCTGATTGCTTTGTTAAATCGTTCGGCTACATCTTCCTGTATTGATACTGTCTTATCCTCTTCTTCTCCATAAAAAGTTGCAAAAACATCTTCCTCTTCTTCATAAGCAGATGCAACACCCTCTGTACTTTCCAGAATAGATGGTACATTCTCTGAGTTCACTCCCCACAGAACAAACTCTTTATCTCCTACTTTAACTCCTTGCCTTTCTATAAGCCATTTTAAAGCATTATGAATTTTCTGTGAAGCTTCATAACTGATAGTATATGCTTCTCCGACATCATGAAAACGTCCACGATAAGTAAAGTTTGTCTTATCATTAGAAGATATCATCTTTGCTTTATCGCCACTGTTTCTTATTTTAGAAGGGTGATTTACACATAACCTTTCTTCTTTTCCTGTTACCTGACAAAAGCCAATCTCTCCTCCATTACTCAGATAGTAATGGATATAATTTTCCTGCAGCTTAGTATCTTCCCATAAGTCAACTCCATCAACCTGAAAACGGATAAATGCATCTTTTTGATCACCTACTGTTAATTTCTCACCTGCATTCTCCCATTTTTTAGTCAAATGCTGTTTTTCATCCAGAGAAAAGATTCCTCTTTCTACAAGATCATGTATCAGTCGATTTTCCTGCAAATATTTATAAAGAACTTCTATCTTATAATCGCCATATTCCGAGTCACACCACTTTTTTAAATTCTCCATGTATTTTTGATGATGCTCCTCATTACTTTCTCCTGTATATAATTCGTAATCACCGGCAAGATACTTTATCTTATCGAAAAGAGGATGTGGAGCCGCTCCAGAACTACGGCTTGCTGATTCTTCCGTTACAGGAATTACTGTGTCTGAATCTTTTACTGGAAGAAAGTTTGTACCAATTATTTTTCCATCTTTTGATAACTGCACTTCAAGATGTGCCTTTTGCGTGGAATGTGCTATCTTTAACAGTCCCTCTTTTCCCTGTAATTCCAGATTATCATAAGTATCATACAACGCTCTCATCCAGCTCATTGTAGCTCACCACCTTCCTGATATCCAGAAAGAAGTTCCTCCTTGTCCACTCCTAAGATTGGAATACTACTAAGTTCTTTTTTCGTACCTTTCCTTAAGAAAATGGTGTTTTTACATTCTTCTGGGCGGCAAAAATGAATAATACCGTTCTCCATCTGCGGATGCCAGAACCTTGAATATAAATTCCCCTCGTCATTCTGATTAGGATAGCATAAAGAATGATACATTAATCCAAAAGAAAGAGTTCCTTTATCATCATAGTATCCCGGCTCAGACATATCTCCTGGTTCAATATAGGCAGGACATTCTCTTGCCCCTAAAAATATATCTCTTCTTCCTCCTTTTTCAAGAGCACGCTTTGCCACGTAATAATGCTTGTTTTCATTCCAATCTTCCTGTAAATCGGGTCTTCTCTTATTAAACTCAAAATGTGCAGAAATAATATAGGCAACATCAGACAAGTATGTATAATAAGCAAGGTCATTTCCTCCATTATACTTAATCGGTCGGATTCCTTTTCTTTCTGTACGAATTGGATTTAAAACCTTAACAGATTCTATGACCCAATTGAACGAAGGCTTCCAGTACATCGATGAAACGATTCCTTTCAATGTCTCATAACTTGGAATCATCATGCTGCTTTTTTCTCCACCTATCTTTGTCATGGGGTCTGTAAATAATGCGTATTTCCCATAGACTTTCATAACAATTCTATTTGGTTTCATACTTCCCCCTTTCATATTTATCTTCTATCTATTTATGTTAAAACTATAATACACCTGGCTATCTATTTTGTAAAGTCTTTTGAAAAATTTTTTTACTTATGTTATAGTAAACAGGTCATCTTTATAGATGTGGATTGAAATTATCTTTTTATCTTAGATGCGGCGATTTATGTTGTATAAAACGCCGTTTCTTTCTACACCACATATTTATCAGGATCTGCTTCCAATAAAATTCCCATTTCTTTTTCATCATAAAAAGCATAATTAAGGAGGTACACTCCCATATCTTCTTTAAATGTAATTCCACCAGCATCATAAATTTGTCTAAACTTATACCGATTAATATTTAAAGAATATTTTTTTGCTTTTTCTAACAGCTCCTTTCTTTCCGCCATACTCGTATATACCGTCACATCTTCTATCTGCCTCATTAACTCCTGTCCTTCTTCGAGATATGGAACAAGAACTGTTGTCATATCCTCGTCAATGACTTTAAAGTTTTCTGCCGCTCTTTTAAATTGAATCTTCCAGTTCAGTTTCGGATCTGTTTGATTCCTCTTAAGAGTCAATAACTCATAGATACTTCTTCTGCCTCCATCTATTGGATATTTAAAATTTCCGCTACATTCGTTATCATTATAGTAATCATCGAAATATTCTTTCATAAGTTCCGGGAATAAAATGTCCTTTTTCTCCTGTTCTGCCTTATAAAAAATAACATTACTCCACTTTTTACCAAGCCGGATTTCCGACATATGTTCGTAGCTTCCCTCTTCTAAATTAATGACATAACAATAGCCCAGATCTCTTTCACCATTTCGATTGACACGTCCTGCGGTCTGTACAATAGAATCTAATTTGGTCATATTTCTGATTGCCGCTTGAAAACTGATATCCACCCCTGCCTCAATTAAAGAAGTACTGATACAAAGTACCTGCTCTCCTTTCTTTAAAGCTTTCAATAATTCGTCTAAAACATCTTTTTTGTGTTCCGGACACTGGTCTCCTGTTAAAAGGAATAACCGAGTATCCTGAGCTAAAACACCTTTTGTACTTTCTATATTTTGAGTTTCAACATCCTCCTTATCCTTCTGTAAATACTGGAATAAATTTTTCGCTGTCTTTATTTTATTTACGACAACTAAAAGACTGTTTACTTGTGCTTTCTTTTCCCATATAAAGGGAGTTGCATTTTCAATTGTATATGGTTTCATGGCACAGCAATTCTTTATTTCAACTCTTTTTAACTGCGTGAAATTTCCCTCTACCGCATTTATCAGTTCTCCTTTTATATTTTCCAAACTTATATCTTTAGAAATATTACTGAAATCTGGCTGTGTTGCCGTACATAAAATCGTTGTGGTATTCCCCACCCGATTCAAAAAATTAATTGCCCCATTAAATAAAGCCATACATTTGACAGGAACCGTCTGAATCTCATCAAATATAATAACTGCATTCAACAGATGATGCATTCTTCGCATATCTCTCGTTCCTTTTCCATAAAAGGTATTTAAAAACTGCACCATTGTTGTAAATACAATGCGGTTTTCCCATCGTTGTGTAAGCAGTCTGTAGTCCCGCTCCTCTCCCAAGCTGTCCAACATTCTTTTATCATCTTCTGTTATATTCGAATGATGTTCTAGTAAATCACAGTTTTCTCCTAAAACCTCTCTTATAACCTTTGCATTTTGTTCAATAATCGTTGTATAAGGAAGAACAAAAATAATTCTTTCCTTATTTGTTCTCTCGCTATGTTCTAACGCATATCGCATACTCGATAAGGTCTTTCCTCCACCTGTCGGAACAGTTAATGTATAAATACCACTCTCCTTCCTGCCTGCTTCAAAACATTCATCCGATATTCTCTGACGGATTGCATTCACTCTTTTTTTACCTGTATCTTCTAAAGTCTCTGACTTCTTTTGCAATCTAGAAAGGTACTCTTCAAACTTTTGCTTATATACTTTCCAGGTCATTTGAATTTCGTCTTGTACCTTTTCATAAGAAGCAAAATCCTCACCAGTCTCATAGCACATACTGCTTAATCGGTCGGCATCTATCAACATACTGTAAATTAACTTTATAAAGAGATTCGGCATAAAGCTGGCACCATTTTTTCTCTTATTTTTTGCTTCATTTCCTGTAGAAGATTTTAGAATGAGCAACTTTATCTCTTCAACAGATTTCTTAAAAAGCTGTTCTATCTCCTGTTCCGTAATCTGTAAATCCTTAAAAAAAGCTGCTTTTACCTGCTCATAATCAGCAAGTCTGTTCTCATCCTGAAGTCTCATCAGCAATGGGCTGTCTCCATTAAAATCCTCTGTATCCGGGAGTCCACCATGATGATAGCAAATAACATCTGCAAGCAGTTCACCCACTATCCTTCCATTCGGTCCGTACTTTCCTGATAAATCATAAATATATTTTGCTCCGTAAACACCGTGATCAATACCAGATTGTCTTTTACTTTCTATCCCCTCTTTTGCCCGTCTCCATTCCTCATGAATAAACCTCTGAAACTTAATGCTGTATTTTCCAAAATCATGAAGCAAACCAACAAGAGAAAGCGTACTTTCCAAAGTAACTTTTTTATCAGAATATAGCTCTTTTGAGCTAACAGTTCTCCTCAAGTCAACTCTTTTCCCCATAGCTGCTGCTAATTTCTGCACTTCTCTGATATGTTCTTTTAACTCCTGTTTTTCGAAATCATTTACACGAAATCTAGCTATATAATCGTTCATCTTATGAATCCTCTTCTCCTCATTTTTTATATTATTTATTCTAAAATACCGTTTGAATTTAACTTCCTGTTTTTTAGGTAATTTTTCTGTGTTTTGGGATATACAGCATTTCCTTTTTTCATTTTACCACAGGGCATCTCAGCCTGTGTGATTTTTTAATCAATTTGTATAAAATCTTAGCATATAGCAGAGAGATACAACAAATATCAAAAAATCTTTCAGGAAATTTTTGAAAAGATTGATGGAAGAGAAGCTAATTAAAAAAGCTCCCCGAATATTAAAGATTTATACGAATAGTATTTATGATGTACGAACCATAAGAAACAGCAGTATCAGGCAGGGGCAAGTTATTATCTGGCGGTAAATGAATATTTGTTCATTTTATCATATTTGTAGAGAAGGACACTGTATTGCCAAAGCCAGGTTCGTGCAACTATCCTTCTTCTTAACAAAAAGATCTATGAGAATCTAAAAGATTCCGTAGGTCTTTTTTTGTTCTAAAATTGTATTCCTTGTAAAAAATGATATAGGCATTTTATAACATGAAATGGTGTCTTAAAACAAAGAGTGTTTTTACAAAACGGAATGGGTAAAAACCCTATGGTTGGTGCTACAGTAGCAGTAGCTGTAAGCGTAGAAGAGGCTGCAAAAGCAGGTAAATTCTAAATTTCAATCATTGAAAACTTTACAAAAGTGGCATAGATAAAGGCTCTATGCCACTTTTGTTGCTTATGTAAAAATATAGAAATTGAATATTCAAAATGCAGAAAAATGGCGAAAAAATCAGCTAACAATACACAAGTAATACACGCGGTAATACACAAATTCAAGCATAGAAAAACCGAGATAACCAAAGCCATCCCGGTGGATTTTAAACTATTTTTTCTATTTCTTCTTTGAGCCAATTGGCATCACGCTGCGTATAAACCTTTTTTGTAATATCTTCAATCTTGTAGCCGATCATATACTTGAGAGCATATTCGTCAACCTTATATTTCTTTGCCATTGTGGAAAAATATTTTCGAGGATCATGTGGTCGATGTTCTGGGTTGAGATTTAAAGTATCTCTGATTCTTTCAAAACGGTAGTCATATTTGTCATACGTCATTTTAATATCGTTCTTTCGTTGACTGTCTATGCAGTTAATCAGATAATCACTTCCGAAACGAATTGCCTCATCATATTTTTGCTTAACCAATTCTCTGATTCGAGGGTGAATCGGAACAAGTCTGTCAATACCGGCATCTGTCTTTATGCCGCCGGTAAATTTCCAGTTATCTAAATCCACTCTATCCATTTCTATTAGCCCTAATTCTTGAGGCCGCCATCCAGAATAGCAAGGTTAAATATACTTTTGATTCGTGACATTGTTCCAGCGTTCGTATAGCTGCATTACTGTCAGATTATTATCTAAATCATATGGTTGTTCATTATAAGCGGCCGGAGCCTGCAAAGCTTCCTTTTTGTAGGATAGTAGCCAAGAGTTGTATATTCCTGCTTATATTTCATTGTTTTTTTATCAAAAGACCAACCGGTAGTTTTTCTTGCTCTCCATGGATTCCTTCGATTTCCAGAGAGTTTATGTACTGATCCATAGCCATTAGGTAACTTCATTATTCTCATCCTTTCGAATTTTGGGTATAAAAAATACACCCTATACATTTTGTAGGATGCGTGTTACAATCTAAGTGTTGCAGAGATTATCAGCCATCCTGGTTGATAGGTAACTTGAAATCCGGTATTGTCAGTACCGGATTTTTTTCATTTATAGGGTCATTATACTCTGTGCAGAACATATGTGCAAGAGAATGTTAAAAATTGATGATTAAATAAAGACTTTTTTAGAAAATTATGTTATAATCCCATCGTTGCCGCTCCCTATACTGGTGACGGAAGGGAGGTGCACAAATGATATCATTATACTCTTTTCTTTTTTCGGTATTGGCTGGTATTATTTCAGGAATCATTGTTGAGATGATTATGAAGTTACTTAGCAAGTGGTTTGGCCGGAAGAAGAAGTAAAGAACAACGGCAACCAAGCCCAAAATAAAACCCCTCGGTATTAGCGGTACCGAGGGGTTTTTGGTGCAGAAATGATATCACCATTTACTCTTTTCTGGCTTCAATATATCATATTGGGTCAGATAATTCAAGTATATTCTGGTTTGTAGCATATTATTCATTTTGGGTTTCAGAAAAATACGGGAGTTTGACAGTTGAATAATTAAAAATCATCTTATAAGCCTTATAAAACCTACGATTAATGTAGCGGCAGGACGTTGCACATATTTATTTTGATATCTTACAGCATTTGGTATACGGGACTTTAACTCTTCTTCTGTATATGTATCAAATTCATCCTTTTCGTAAACAGCTAATAGCCGTCCCATTAAATAATTAATTTCAGTGTTATCTAAATCTAAGGTCATTGTGTAAACATCCTTTCCAGCCTTATCATTTTCATATTTTCGTAAAATTAAAGCGGCGATATATGTAATATATCTTCTGTTTTTCAGTGATTTGTATTTTAATAGAGAGGATGCTCTTGTGACTAAAGCGTTTTTTAAGGACTCAGATATTGGATATTCGTATAATTTACACCAAAGCAACTCCTCTATTTTTTTAGTGTAAATTCTGGACTCTATTTCAATCCGTTCGCTCTTCTCTAATCCATAAGCATATTTGGAGACCATATATATAGAAGGAATCCATTTTGCTCCAGTGAACGACTCTTTCCATTTTTCTAATTTATTGACAAAATCATTTGCTGGAGTCTCACTATAATAAGCTAGAGCAAGTCTTCCGGTTGTCATTGCTTTAAAAGCGGCGATTACTACGCAATCGGTGGAAGATAATGTCATAGATTAATTACCTCCGTTTGTTACCACAGCTCCAGCTCCCTGAGTTGTAATCCAACCATGTTCAAGTCTCGCTTCCGCCAGCTTCATTTCGATTAATTCTTTTGTGATGCTCTTTGCGATTGTCTGATTAGATGCGGCTTCAGCCTCAGCTTTTGTCTTTTTAATTTCAGCATCATTTTTTGCCTGCAATAACTTGGTTTCATTCTCTACTTTTACAGTTTCCTGTTCAACCTGCGCCTGCTGTTTCTTCTGTAATGCCTGTACTCGGTTCTCTACCGCCTGTTTTAACTTTTTATCTAAATGAACATCAATAATGGAAGCGTCTAATACTTCGACTCCGTACTTACTGCTAAAATCTTTGTTTAAATATTCTGTGATTTTGCGATTGATCTCGCCTCTGTTTCCAGAGTAAATATCCATCATGCTATAATTTGTAGTAACTTCGGAAATTTTGATTTGATAACCGTTTTTACTCGATTATTCACGATGTCTTCTCCGCTCATGCCTTTAAATTTCTTATATGTATCAACAACATTTTCTTCAATAAATCTATAGCTCATCTGAAAACTCAATCCAATACTTGCATCATCAGATGTTGCAACTTTAAATGAATCGTCTCCTTCAGAACCTTCTCTTTTATCTTTTGAAAGGACCAACTCTTCTGTATTTACGCCGGAAAATTTTACGTTTGTTCCGTAGTTTTCCACGATTCCTTTAAACCACTCAATACAGAAGCTTTCATCCATTTCCTTTTCATATGATTCAGAAATGACTTTTAATAATACCGGGATATTCTTCATGTCGAAAATTCTTGAGTTTTTGTCAATATCTGAACTCCAGTTGTTCAATACAGACGAACTTCAACTCCCAACTTCTTGCTTGTTTTAATATGTATGATATTTACTTTAATACAGATGAAAATAAAAGAATTTTTATAAGAAAAAAGAGCCGTTATTCCAGTTCTTTTTGTTTTCATTGATAAAGTTTAATAGTCGTAATCGTCCCAAAAGTCATCATATCCTCTATAGCGTGGTGGGTACATACGGGTATGGCAGCTCTGGCACATCCTATATGGGTAATTCCAGCTCAGTTTTTTTCCACAATATTTACATTTTTTCGGTTCCAGTGCCTGGGATGCCAGGATGGATGTGATCTTTTCTGAAATCTCTTTTTTCTTACACAGGATATCTGGCAGTTCTTTTCTATCGGAGAATTTGCGGAAAAGGTTATAAAACAGGTCGTAAACCTTGTAATCATGCTCTAATTTATCGAGATTCTTTTCTGTTCCGTACAGCCATGACCTGTTTTTTGTATACTGTGACAGGTTCAGTTCTTTTCCTTCCAGAATATCCCGCGCTATATGTTTAAATATATTTACCAATACATCGTTTTTATCGTCCACTGGGGTTGTGGCAAGCTGATATACAAGCTCTTTTTCATCTGTAAACAACTCACAGCATGCCGCCAATGTCCGCATTGTTTTGAGATTCTGTTTCCAAAATACAGGAGGGAGCGGGATGCTTTTCCACTCATCTAAAATCTCTGTTAATTTTCCCTCCACAGATAAAAGCCTTGTAGGGAAACCAATGGAGGCCTGCTTAAAAAAAGGAACAGCAGTCTCTATTTTCTTTTTGATTCTACGGCTTCCAAATTCTGCATTATAATACCCTTTTTCAAATATCCCGAACCGACCGGCACGACCGGCGATCTGTTGGATTTCTGACGGGAGCAATGGGCGGCGGGTTACCCCGTCGAACTTGTCATTTTCTAAAAATGCGACTCTTCGTATTGGAATATTCATCCCCATGCCGATTGCATCCGTACTGACAACAACATCTGTTTCCCCATTAACAAATTTCTTAACTTCGTTATGCCTTGTCTCATAGGGAAGATTTCCGTAGATCACACTACACCGGATGCCACATTTCTGCAGTTCTGCGGCACAGGCAATCACTTTTGCCTTAGAAAAGACGATAAGAGCATCATTTTTTTTAACACTTACAGAAAAATGAAACTTTTCTTCATCGCAGACAAGCGGTGTTTTTCGTTCATACCGATGAATCTCATAAGTATCGCCTTCACACATTTTTATCAAATGACAGATCAAGCCTTCCGCTTCCGGAGCCATACAAATATGAATTTTGTCTGCAGCGATACCAAGTACTGCATTTGTCCATGCTCCACCTCTATAAATATCAGAGATCATCTGTGCTTCATCAATGACCGCTGTTTCGTAATGCTTGCTAAGGTCAAGCAATTCGATTGTCATTGATGCTGTATGCGATCCCGGCATAAGGATTTCTTCCTCTCCTGTCATCATGCTGCAAGGAATCCCTTTTTCATTAAGTTTTTCATAAGTCTCATATGCCATCAGCCGAAGTGGAGCAAGATAAACACCAGAACCTGATTTTTCCAGTGCCTGTAGTGATGTATAAGTCTTCCCTGAATTTGTTGGCCCGATATGCAGGATAAAATGTCTCTTTATCATCCGGGCAACAGGATAAAGTTCAGTGATATTTTTTGGTATGGACTGCAAGATTTCCTTTTTTAAACGTTCTTTTTTCTTCCTCCTTTTTTCTTCTTCAATCCTTTTTCCCTCTTCTCTTTTTACTGCCTGTTCCGCCATTCCTTTATACTTTGGGTTTCCCTCCAACAGGGACAGTACTTTAGAAACAAGCAGTTTTTCCCGTATTCTTTTGTCCATCTCTGTATCTACCTCTTCAATAGATTGATAGTCAACGATATCATCGTAGATATCCAGGATATCATTAAACGCAGTAAGTTTTGGTGAACTGTTTATCATTCGACTGGCTATCTCAATATCATAATTATCATATCCGACATCCGGGATATCGAGGAAATTAGATAAAGTAATCCACTCTGAGTAAAAAGTTCTTATGAAGTCTTCAAAATTGTCTTCATCTAATGGTTCTTCTTCAAGATCTGCATAGTATTCAAAGCCAGCGGTCATATAATGCACTTCTTCCTTTAACTTCTTCTTAGCACAGGAAACGATCTCATTGGCAGCCTCTTGGATTGCATCAGCAAAAATCTGTTCAAACTCTGTACTCTGTAACCATTCTTTCCATTCCCCTGCCATCCGTTCTTTTTCTCTTTTCCACCGTTCTTTCTCCTGTATCTTCTGGATGTAAGCGGTATATTCCTTTTGGTATTTTTCATTTTTTATCCATGTGCCGTCAAGATAAGATTGGTATAGTTCATCTGCCTGCAGTTTTTCGTGCAGATGTTTCTGAAATGCTGGTTCTCTCCGTTTTGCTTTTCGCAGTCCTTTCCCATGGACTTTCATATTGTTAAGAAGTTCTGCTGCAACATCGCCTTCCCTTTGTTTTTTCTTTTGTTCGATAAAATCGTCTTCTTTTACCATATTTCCTACTCCTTTCATTGATGCGTTCATTTTTTCGCTCTTATATCTGTTCTTTTTTTCTCTTATATAAGACATTTTTTTATCACAAGTATATGTGTGCTATTATTTCACTCTTATAGGAGTGCTTTTTCTTCTCTGATTAGATCATACAAAATATATACTTTTAGATGGACTTTACTATGTGACAGGAAAGACAATTAATTATGGCAAAAATAAATACAAACTCCATTACATCTACCGTGAGTTCACGATAGATTTTTTCAGCATGGATTTAAATACCCTGCCTAAAAATGCTTCTTCACTGAAATTCAGCAAACACAACGCTCATGTCATGTCCTTATGTCTGACACTGCATGTCAATCTGGGACTTTCCCTACGAAAAGAATGAGGTCTTCACTGCTGATGAAACCTACATCAAAATCCGTGGTATCAAAACCTATGTCTGGCTGATCATGAATGCCGCTACCCGCTCTATCCTTGGCTATCAGGTATCTGATAATCGTGGTGTCGGACCCTGCATCCTTGCTATGCGTATGGCCTTCCAGAATCTCAAAAAGCTTCCGGAAAACTTTAAATTTATTGCTGACGGATACAGTGCTTATCTCCTTGCCGCTATGGAATTCGCAAAGAAATTTGGCAAAGATTTCACTTTTTCCGTCACTCAGGTCATTGGATTTACCAACGACGATGCTGTCTCTACAGAGCATCGTCCATTCAAACAGATGATTGAACGACTGAACCGTACTTATAAAGCTTCTTACCGCCATACAAATGGGTTCGACAACATCGACGGTGCCAACTATGATCTGGCGCTCTGGGTCGCTTACTATAACTTCCTGCGTCCACATAAACATGCAGGCTATAAAGTCCTCAATGAAGTAGAAATGCTTCAGGGTGCCGACAACATGCCCGGCAAATGGCAGCTTCTGATCTTTCTTGGACAACAAACTATTCTGAATATGCAGAAAAGCGTTACTGCTGCATCGGAGCGGAACTGTTGTCAATAGAACCGTGGAATACCGGAACAGACGGCTTTGTCGGCTGCGAGGATATGCCGCGAAAGTCCATTGACAATAAGTTCTCGGATTATCCTATCCAACAGAAAAGGGGCAACTACGCCCTTTTCCTGTCTTCCGGCGAGGATGGGCTCGGGCAACGCCCGATATTGGGTCGAGGGACTGGTCCCTTGTAGGTTCTTAGGGCA
>OGYF01002878.1_pt1 | contig 12378 bp, 9 predicted proteins | sample 1576451 | NCBI WGS metagenome assembly OGYF01 (sample SAMEA3541505, study PRJEB24748) | human gut metagenome | biome: human gut; feature: human-associated habitat; material: faeces | place: China | collected 2012 | reverse complement strand
TCGCCGCCGCGGCCGCCATTGCCGCCGTTTCCGCCGTCGCCGCTTATATGGGCCGAGAAGGAGTTGAAATCACCGCCGTTCCCGCCGCGACCACCGTTGCCGCCGTTTCCGCCGACACCGCCGTTTCCGCCGTCGCCGCCATCGCCACCATCGCCGCCTGTTACGGTAATTGCGCCGAAACTTTCGTCAGGAGACTCCAGCGAAAACGGCTGGCCGTCCGCACCGTCCTGTCCGTTTGCGGCTTTTGCCTGATTGGCGCCCCGGGCCCCGTCCGCGCCGTCCGCGCCGCGTTTGCCGCCTTGAAACAAAGTAGCTGTTTTTCCGTTCCCGCCATTTTCACCATTTCCGCCATTTTCCGCTTTCAGCGTCTGGTCATGCCCTTTTTCCCCGTTCGCTCCGTTTCCTGCCACGACGGAGAGATTATCCCCGGCCGCGAACGACAAAATGGGCATTGCCGTAAAAAGCAATGACAGGATCATGAAATAGATCAGGCATTTTTTCATTGCCATCCAAAACGTTCCTCCCGGCGCAAAAATGCACCAGATATATATACCATATCGCATTTCCGGCGTCAATGTTTTCGTTTTGCCTCAACGGTCGGTGATGCGAGGATCAGGAAACGGGCTTTCAGATCGTATAATGAATGTTTTCAGTACTATGGGCTTCATACTGCTACGGAGCTGAAACCAATTCAAACCGAGGGGGAGGATTGCGCCTATGCCGTCTTGCGACAGAGGCCCGGCCTCCCGGCATCCAGAGAGGCGCGCTGCGGGTTGCGGCATCCTTTCGATTTTCCGGCGGACAAGCAAAAATGGCTGTCCGTGAACATACGCTCAGCCATGGAGGTGATGCGCGTGAAAACGAAACCGGCGCCCGTCGTCCGCTGCGAATATGCACAAGCCGAAAAGAGCCTTGGCCAGCTGCTTGAGGAGTCTTTCCGGCTCTTTCTCAGGAGCGTCTTTGCCACCCAGGCGCCATCGGGCCAGTGAATGGCCGCTTGTCCCAGGAGGACGGATATGTATCTGGAGATAGCCAATCCCACGGATTACCATGCGGCACTGTACATCAGGCTGTCGAAGGAGGATGAGAACGAGGGGCCGTCCGGCAGCGTGACCAATCAGCAGTCCCTGCTCAACGCGTTCGTCCGCGAGCATCGCCTGGCCGTCTATGATACCTACATCGACGACGGCTGGAGCGGCACCAGCTTCGACCGCCCCGGCTTTCAGCGGATGCTGCGGGACATCGAGGCGGGCAAGGTCAACATGGTCATCACCAAGGACCTTTCCCGCCTGGGGCGCGATTATATCATGACCGGCCACTACATGGAGCGGTAGCAAGCATACAACAACGGTGCATAGAAATTTTCCATTATCTATACGCTTTTTGCAGGAAACAAAAACTGCTGTAAACCAGCGAAAAACGGCTTACAGCGGTTGTTGTGACGCCCCCTGACGAGACTCGAACTCACTGCATTCCGCTTAGGAAAAGCAAATAGCGTTCGCATTTGCTTGCCTTTGCTTACCCTGGAGTGCCTTATTTTACTGGATTTCTAACAGTTTTAAGTGTTCTCATTTCCTTGAAAAACACTCTGCCTTTCTCTGTGCCCTGTTAGATGAATGTTAGATTTTCTAATTTTGGTGGGGGACAAAAAAACAGCGGCCACCAATGTTAGAAGGAAAACAGTGCGTTTTCTTGGCGCTGAATCTTGCATTGCGAGAAAACAGCAATCTGTAGCCATTGCATTTTGCCCGGATTAGGCGTACGCTAGTAGCGCGTAGAAACTAAAACCGGGAAAAAGATTGCTCATATGGGATTAAGAACAGATAAAAGGTCACCGGCCCGCATGAAAATATACAGGCGGACCGGTGACCTTTTGAATCGCACATTTAGTTAGTATGACACTTATTTGGTTGCTTCCTCCACAACCCCCATTGCCTTGGCAATGTCCAGGTTTACGCCGAGAACGTTGACGGTTTCTTCGCCGAAAACACCCAGCAGCTTGCCTTCCGTGTTGTCCTCTACAATCCGCTCCAGTTCCTCCTCGCTCAGGCCGGAGGCCGCCGCCAAAGCAGGAATCTGAATGCGGGCAGACGCAGGCGTAATGTGCGGGTCCAGTCCGGAACCGGAAGCCGTCATCAGATCGGCAGGAATATCCTCCCGCTTCACATCCGGGTTCGCCTCCAGAAATGCCTCGATGTCAGCCTCGACCCGCTCGGTCAGCGCAGGATTGGAAGGCGCATAGTTGTTGGAGCCGGAACCGAGCCCGGCAAACGCGCTGCCGTCGTTGCAGTATTGGTTGCCCTCTTCATCTTCATAATAGGTATTATAGTTGTAAGCCGAAGGGCGTCCCTTCATGAAATAGGGCTTCGTAAAATCCTGCCCTATGTTGACCGCCCCCACAGCCTGGCCATCTGCATAGACCAGGCCGCCATTGGCCTGGCTGGGGAAGATCACAGCGGAAATACCGCTGAGCAACACGGGAAATCCAAAGCCGCAGAGCAGCAGCAACAGCAATGTTACCACCAAAGACTGACGCAGGCCGTGAAAAAGTGCGTTCTTGTTAGTTGTTTCGTTCATGGTAAGGGACCTCCTCAGATGCCCATGGCCATCAGGATGGGAGCAATCATCATGTCAATGATTTTGATGCCGATGAAGGGAGTGACAACGCCGCCCAGACCGTAGATCATCATATTCCGGGCCAGCATTTTTCCAGAAGACATGGGGCGGTACTTGACGCCCTTCATGGCCAGAGGAATCAGGCAGGGAATGATGATCGCATTAAAGATCAATGCGGACAGGATCGCGCTGTTCTGTGTGCTCAGGTGCATGATATTCAAAATACCCAGCTGAGGGATGGCCGCCATAAACATGGCGGGAATAATCGCAAAATACTTTGCGATATCGTTCGCGATGGAGAAGGTGGTAAGCGAGCCGCGGGTGATGAGCAGCTGCTTGCCGATTTCCACCACCTCCAGGATCTTGGTGGGATCGGAGTCCAGATCCACCATATTGGCGGCCTCCTTGGCCGCGGTGGTGCCGGAGTTCATGGCAAGGCCCACGTTTGCCTGGGCGAGGGCGGGCGCGTCATTGGTGCCGTCGCCGGTCATGGCGACGATCTTTCCCTCCGCCTGCTCTTTTTTGATGACGCTGATCTTGTCCTCCGGCTTGCACTCGGCTATGAAGCCGTCCACCCCGGCCTCTTTGGCGATGGTGGCTGCGGTCAGGGGGTTATCGCCGGTACACATGATGGTCTTGATACCGATCGCGCGCAGACGTTCAAAACGCTCTGTCATGCCGGGCTTTACGGTGTCTTTCAGGTAAATCACGCCGAGCACCTGATTGTTTTGGCATACGACCAGAGGAGTGCCGCCCAACGAAGAAACCTTTTCCACATGGACATGCAGATCGGCAGGAACCTTTCCGCCCTGAGACGCAACGTACTGCTCAATCGCGTCCGAAGCGCCTTTGCGAACCTTGGTGCCGTCAGGGAGATCCACGCCGCTCATGCGGGTTTGGGCTGTAAACTCCATGTAGGAGGAGCCAGGGGTTTCCTCAATGTCGGCTCCCAAACGGCGAGCCAGCTCCAGCGTGGATTTGCCCTCGGGGGTTTCGTCGCGAAGGCTGGTCAGCGCCGCGCAGCGAATCAGATCGCTGCGGTTTGCCCCTTCTACGGGGAAGAAATCAGCGGCCAGGCGGTTGCCAAAGGTAATGGTGCCGGTCTTGTCCAGAATCATGGTGTCTACATCGCCGCAGGCCTCGACCGCCTTGCCGGACATGGCGATCACATTGAAGCGGGTCACACGGTCCATACCGGCAATGCCGATGGCGGAGAGCAGGCCGCCGATGGTGGTGGGGATCAGACAAACCATCAGGGCAATCAGGGTGGACAGCGGCAGTTGAACCCCGCAATACATGCCGATGGGATACAGGGTGACAATCACGATCAGGAAAATGATGGTCAGGGAAACCAGAAGCGTGCTCAATGCGATTTCGTTGGGCGTTTTTTTCCGGGAGGCGCCTTCCACCAGCGCGATCATCCGATCCAGAAAGCTGTTGCCGGGATCAGAGGTGATGCGGATTTTCAACCAGTCAGACACCACGGTGGTGCCGCCGGTCACGGAGCAGAAGTCGCCGCCGCTCTCCCGAACCACGGGAGCGGATTCACCGGTGATGGCCGATTCATCCACTGACGCAATGCCCTCAATCACCTCGCCGTCGCCGGGAATCACCTCGCCGGCCGACACCATCACAACATCGCCCTTTTTCAGCTCGCTGGAAGACACGATGGTTTCGCTGCCGTCCTGATTCAGCAGATGGGCCTCGGTGTCCTTCTGGGTTTTCTTCAGGCTGGCGGCCTGGGCCTTGCCCCGGCCCTCCGCCACAGACTCTGCGAAGTTGGCAAACAGCACCGTCACCAGCAGAATGATGGAAACAATCAGGTTGTAAGTGCGCAGTCCGGTATCGCCCTCGCCAAACAGCCCCGGCACAATCGTCAACAGCAACGTAATCAGGAAGCCGGTTTCCACCACGAACATGACCGGATTCTTGAGCATATAGCGTGGGTCCAGCTTTTTTACGGAACCAATGAGCGCCTGTTTCAGGATCTCCGGGGTCAGCAGCTTTTTGTTTTGTTTCTTACTCATAGCACGAAAATCCTCCTTAGCCCCAAAGAGTAAGATGCTCGGCAATGGGGCCCAGCGCCAGCGCCGGGAAGAATGTCAGCGCGGCAAAAATATACACCACAAACACAAGGATTACCGCAAAACTCACGTTGCTGGTCCGCAGCGTGCCGGCAGACTCGTTTACGTAGTTCTTCTTCATTAGCGAGCCCGCAATGGCCAGTTGAATTACGATGGGCAAATACCGTCCCAGGAACATGACAATACCGGTGGTAATGTTCCAGAAGTAAGTATTGTCCGCCAGCCCTTCAAATCCGGAGCCGTTATTCGCGGCAGCGGAGGCGTATTCATACAGCACCTGGCTAAGGCCGTGAAAGCCGGGATTGGTAACGCCGGCCCGACCAGCGGCCGTCGCCACCGCCAGGGCGGAAAAGGCCAGAATCAGCAGCGGATGGATGATGATAGCCAATGCGGTCAGCTTCATCTCGCGTCCCTCAACCTTCTTGCCCAGATATTCGGGGGTACGCCCTACCATCAGCCCGCAGATGAACACCGCCAGAATAGCGTAAAGAATCATGTTCATCAGACCCACGCCCTTGCCGCCAAAGACGCAGTTGAGCATCATGTGCATAAGCGGCACCATGCCGCCCAAAGGCGTCAATGTGTCATGCATGTTATTGACCGTACCGGTGGTGAAGGATGTAGTTACCGTGGTAAACAGCGCGGACTGGGCGATGCCGAAGCGGACCTCCTTGCCTTCCATGCTGCCCGCGGCCTGGCTGAGACCGATCTCGGCCAGCGCCGGATTGCCCTGCTGTTCCGCCCAGTAGCAAAGGCTTAGGCCAACCAGAAACAAAATTCCCATGGCCAAAAAGATGCTTCGGCCTTCTTTGCCCAGCAGCCGGTCCATGATTCCTTCCCGATGAACGGTCAGGGCGTTTTCCGAGGCCTTGTTCGTCTGATGCTGACGGCGACCGTCACCTACCATTTTCCCAAAGGCAATGACGCAGGCGCCTGGCAGCAGCATCATGGAATACAGCTCGATCAGGTTGGACAGGATGGTGGGATTCTCCATAGGCGTGGCGGAATTGGCGCCGAAAAATCCGCCGCCATTGGTGCCCAGGTGCTTGATGATTTCAAGCGCCGCCACAGGGCCCATAGCCAGGACCTGGTAGGTACCCTCCAGGGTTTGCACCACCACATTCCCCGAAAAGTTCTGGGGCACCCCCTGCCATACCAGCAGCAGCCCGCCTGCCAGCGAAAAGGGCAGCAGCACACGGGTCGTGATACGGACCAGATCGGCAAAAAAGTTGCCCACATTGTCCTTCGTCTTTCCGGCCAGGCCGCGGATAAACGCCACACAGGCGGCATAACCGCTGGCCGCCGATACAAACATCATAAAGATGATGACCAGCATCTGAGAAAGATAGCTCAATCCGCTTTCTCCGGAGTAGTGTTGCAGATTGGTGTTGGTCATAAAACTGATGATGGTATTGAAGGCCAGGGTGGGTTCCATTCCCTCAATCCCGTTGGGATTCAAAAGCGGAATGCTCTGGATGCGGAGAATGAAGTAGCCGATGGCGATCATCACCGCGTTGGTGCCGATCAAAGCCGCGGCGTACTGTTTCCAGTTCATACCCTTGTGCGGATCGACCCCGCCCAATTTATAAATCGCCCCGTCTACCCGATCAAATACGGGGTCGGCAAAGGTGTGTTTTCCTGCGGCGATATGATAAAGATACCGTCCCACCGGAATGACAAGGATCAAATAAATGATCAATGTCAGCACCAGCTGTAACATACGAAATTCCTCCTATGCTGTGTCCTCGACGTTAAAACCTCTCCGGATGCACCAGGGCGTATAACAGATATCCGCCCAGCAGCAAAACAATCATTCCGAGCACAATCATCCTGCTCAACTCCTGCTTTCCATCATTCCTGAGAATCGACTTGCCGCTGGCACCAGTTCACCAGCAGCCGGATAAGAACAAAACCCACCGACAGAATTCCTGCCATAAAGCAATCCATCATACATGGATCTCCTTTCTTTGGTGTAGATGACGCCATGCCGCATTCACCATTTTCCCAGCCATCATCGCCAGCGCAAACATCCCAATGACGACGCCGACCATAACCAAGCGAAGCAGCATATACCCTGCCATAAAATCGTTCTCCTTTCGCAATTAACATGCACGCAAAACAGCTTCCATCTGTTTTGCGTGCATAGCATATCGCAATCCGCAATAAGCGGGGATTAAGGAAAACAGCGCGGTATTAACAGGAGATAAATATTTCTCCATTCTCTCTTTTTGCGCGTTATCTCCCCGCCTCCGGAGAAACCAGGGGGAGCGCAAACTGGAATGCCGTTCCGTTCGGCACATGATCCAACACGTCAATTTTGCCCCCGTGCATGGCGACAATGGATTGACACAGATTGAGTCCAAGGCCCAGGCCCCTTTGACAATCCGCTTTTTCCTGCCCGGCGGTGTAGAATAAATCAAACAGGTGTCGCTTTGCATCATCCGAAATGCCGGGGCCATCATCCGTGACCCTTATTTCCACGGTATTCCCTTTTTTCATGCCGTGCAGCTCAATATTTGATCCCTTTGGCGTGTACTGTATGGCGTTGTTCATGATATTGATGATAACCCGCTCAATCAGCCTTGCGTTCATAGCGGCCATGAGCGCGGCATCATCCAAATGGACGGATATATGATGCTCCGCGGCTCTGCGGTCCAGCTGTGCGACTGCGCGCCGGAAAAGATCTTCGATCCGTTCCGGACGCATTTTGAAGGATTCCCTGTCTGTTTCCAGATGGGTGGCTACCAGCAGGTTTTCCGTCATGTTCATCAGCCAGTTTGTATCGTCATAAATGGCCGTGTACAGCTTTTTTCTGGCTGCCGGATCCGGTAAAAGCGCTTCTTGCATTAGTTTATCGATACTGCTGCTGATGTTTGTGAGCGGCGTGTGCAAATCATGGGAAACCGCGCGCAGCAAGCTGGCTTGCAACCGCTCTTTCTGTGCTTGAAGCGCCGCCTGATTTCGTTCCTCCTGAAGCCGGATTCGTTCCTGGCTGAGCCCGCACTCACTTAACAGGGCAATCATAAGGTTTTTTTCAAAGGCGTCCGGGACGGAATAACCCACAATGGGAATGCCTACGATTCCCATAACGCCTTGAGTTCCTCTGACGGAGAGAAAAAGCCATTTTGCGTCTGGCAGTGTATTCGTGGTTGCGCCTGCGTGCTTGTTGTTTCTTTGCACCCATTTGGCCACTCCGATTTCTTCGGAACCCAATTCGGATAAAATATGCTGCTTGTCAGTTGGCTCTACTCGAAATGCCAATTCCTTTTCCGTTTCGCTCAGGGCATAGAGCACGGGGCGGTCAAAAAGCCGATTTAACTGTTCCGCAGTCAACCGAAGGCAATCCCATTCGGTACGCCCTTTTTGCAGCTTTTGACTGCTTCCCAAAAGCAGTTCCGTATAATAGCTCTTTTGTGCCGCTAAACGAGCCTGCGCCTTTACGCGGCTGGCCAGAGAGCTCGCAATAAAACTGGAGAAAAGCATGATCAGAAATGTTACAGGGTAGCTGGGACCATCGGTCTGAAAGGTAAAACGCGGCTCTGTAAAAAGAAAATTGAAAGCGGCGACGCTGAGGAAAGAATCGATTGCGCCATATAAGTGACCGTTTGTCCAAACCGCAGTGATCAAAACACCCAAAATGTAAACCGTAATAATGTTTGATTCACTGAATCCGGCATGATAAAAGCCAAATCCCGCGATGGAGGAAAGCAGCAAAGAGGTCAGCGTGATGCCTGTATCTCTCCATGTAAAGCGCGCCCTGGGAACACGAGGTTTTCCAAGCGGCTTTTTATACAGCGGCTGGTGATCCGGAATGATGTATACATCCAGATCCGTCAATTCAATCAGGCGGTCAGCCAGGCTCTTTTTTCCCGTAATGGGGTTTTGCTTATGATTGACGCGACCCATTACGATTTTTGTTACGCCGCTGACGCGAGCATATTCCGCAATCTGCATGGCGGGGTCCGTTCCATAGACCGTAGAAATCTGCGCACCCAGCTGCTCCGCGAGACGCAGATTGCTACGCAGGCGCTTGAGGTTTTCGCCGGATAATTCGTTTGTTTCCGGTGTTTGTACAAACAGCGCAGTGAAACCACTGTGAAAGGCTTCCGCCATTCGTGCAGCGGTTCGGATCACTTTCGCATTGGAAGGCGCAGACGAAAGGCAGATCAAAATATGCTCCCCGGCTTTAGCGGTCTTTCCCTTGCCCTCCTGCACCGCCGTGCGGTTCAGCTGATCCGCAGTACGCCGCATAGCGATCTCACGCAGGGCGGCCAGATTCTCTGCGGTGAAAAAATGCTGGAGCGCTTGCTCCGCCTGCCGTTCCCGGTACACTTTTCCCGTCTGAAGGCGTTTTACAAGCTCATCCGGTTCAATATCCACCAGTTCAACCTGATTGGCCCGGTCAAATACATGATCCGGGATTCGCTCATTGACCGCAATGCCTGTGATGGAGGACACCAAATCGTTGAGCGACTCCAGATGCTGCACATTCACCGTGGTATAGACGTTGATCCCAGCCTGGAGCAGTTCTTCTACATCCTGATACCGTTTGGTGTGCCGGCATCCTTTGGCATTATTGTGGGCCAATTCGTCTACCAGAATGAGCTGTGGTTTTCTTTGCAGCGCTCGGTCCAGATCAAACTCTTTCAGCTTGATTCCGTGATAGTCAATACTTTTGCAGGGCAAGATCTCCAGCCCATCCAGCAACGCCAATGTATCTGGTCTGGCATGAGGCTCTACATAGCCCACTACAACATCTATGCCTTCTTTTTGCGCCTGATGGGCCGCCTCCAGCATGGCATAGGTCTTGCCCACACCCGCCGCATAGCCAAAAAAGATTTTCAGCTTTCCGGCAAGGAGCATACTTTCCGCGTCGGTCTCGGCACCTGGCCTCGTCTGCTGCAACTTCTCCATGAGTATCTTCTCCTATAATCTCGGTCTGTGGTATATATGAGCGTTCATATTATACCATGTGGGGCGCTATCAAAATAATAAGAGATCGCCTAAATGCATTAAGATCAAATAAAGATATATGCAAGCAAACAGGTGTAGGCTATGGAACAAAGCTGATTAGAAACGTGCATCCATGAGGTGTGAAAGGCTCGTGGTTTGCCGGCGGATAGACCGCCAGAATGGTGTAATATCAATGCCACTTATCTCCGGCAAATTGAGGATGATGCAAAGACCCACAGCCTACCAGTGTTCATCGACATTCGCAAAGCGCTCCATGTTTCCCTCGACGATTTGTTGCGGGATGAATTGGGTGAAAATGAGATCAGTAAAATCCATGAAATTGAGATGCTATGGAGAGAGTCTCTACTGCCAAAACAAGAGCTTTTACTCAAAATGATAAAGGCGGCTCTGAAGTATCAAGAGAAATAAAACAACCAGGCAGTTCTGAAACCGGCTAGCTGCACTTTTTATAGTCATGTCGGACGATGAACTGGAGCTGGATACCTTAGACGACCAGAAAACGGCGCTGTTCCTCATTATGAGCGACACGGACACCACCTTCAACTTCGTCATCGCCATGCTGCAAAGCCAACTATTCAATCTCCTTAGCGACAAGGCAGACGACGTGTACGGCGGCAGGCTGCCCGTCCATGCACGGCACATGATCGACGAGTGCGCCAACATCGGCCAGATTCCCCGGCTGGAAAAGCTAGTAGCCACCATCCGAAGCCATGAGATTTCCGCTTACCTGGTGCTGCAAGCGCAGTCCCAGCTTAAAGCCATCTACAAGGACAATGTCGACACCATCGTGGGCAACTGCGACAGCATGCTGTTCCTGGGTGGCAAGGAGCGTATAATCGAATTCCTGCATTTTAGTATACTGCTCTGGTACCTCCACGTCCAGCACCACTTCCTGCTTCTCAATGCCGCCGGTAGCCATCAGCATGAAACGCGCCGCCATATCGATCCAGTATTCGGTGTTGTTTGAAGTGGAACCGACGCCAAAGCCGTGCCCAACATTAGCAAAAGTGTGCTCTTCTACTGTAGTCTTATCACGGAAGTACTCGGCCATGAACTGATTTCCTGAACCCACCAGAGTATCGTCTTCACCAATAGCAAAGAACATAGCCGGCAGATTTGGATTCTCACAGGCGAAATCCTCTGGACCTTCAGCCGTTACACCGATTGCTCCGCCGGGAGTAGCACCGTACATGATCAGCGCAACGTCCAGATCCGCACTGACCGCATCTACAGCGTCAGGCTGGTAGTCAGCGTCATAAATCGTCGGCTGCAAGTCGCCATACAAGTAGTAGATCTGCCCACAAATTGTCATACCGCCACCCGAGAATCCCACAGCCGCCAGGCAATCCATTCCACCCAGGCCGTAGTCTTCCGCATGATACCGGATGTAACGAATCGCACGCTGCAAGTCCATCCAGATGTCTTCAGGAGCGTAGGGCGCCACACGGCGCTGGAGCACATAGCAGTTGAATCCCAGCTCGCCAAAGCGCTGGGCGATCGGCCAACCTTCGCCTGAGTTGTTGCGCTCGGAGTAGCCGCCGCCTGCGATGATGATCAGATTGCCCTTGGCTTCCTCCTGATTTTCCAGCAGATAGGGCGTCAGGAAAGGTACAAAGTCCGCGTTGTCGTAAGAGTCCACGGTAAATTCCAGAGAAGAGGGGTTTTCCTCAATGGTTGCGATATCCTCGCCCCAAATATACCAGATGGACTCCTCCAGCGGCTGCGACTGTACCAGCGCTTCACGCGCTGCGACGGCGTCGTCCACCATTTTCTTCTGTACATCCGCCAAATTCTCCGCGTCCAGGTCCATCAGCCCATTGGCCAGCGAGCAATAGGTTTCCCATGTGTCCTGCGTAAAGGTTGTGGGCAGATTGCGAACAAGCTTATAATTGTAGATTTCTGTTTTAATCGCTTCCTGGTAATAGTTGTCTGCCCCTGCCTCAGCCGCAATTTGCTGCAGCGGGACGTCGTTGGGAATGTTTTCGGCCATAGCGGATGCACTGAGAAGCATCAGGCCTGCCAAAAAACCGGACGCCACTTTTCGAAGAGAACGCAACATGAAAGGACCTCCTTTTTTTCTAAAGTGCTTTGGCACTTGACATATTTATATTCTAATCGTCCTTTTTGAAGGGAAATAGTTAAATCATGACCATTTGATTGCACGATCCTGACCTTTCGGGAATCCAGCTATGGGCTGTGTTTTCAGTGCATGGTATGAAAAAAACCTTCGGGGTCACTGGGGCTGTGTCCACGGAACGGGGCCTGTCCCAGCAGCTTTTTTACAGCAGCCTCAATCACGATATCACTGTTGCTATAAGCGTTGATATAGGTTCCAATCATGGGCACGTCCAATAAATGATAGGGATTGCCCAAGCTGAGGAACACTGTGGGCACCTCGTGCACAAACCAGGGGATATTGTTTCCCAAGCCAAAGAAGGTGTACCAGTTGATGCGGTTTGTGGTGCGATTGCTGACGTTTTCGATGTTACCAACGTACAGTATGGTAGCCCCTCCATAACCTTGCCGCCCGCATGCGCCGGTGCTATGCTTGGTCTGTCAACGGCAGGAATCCAGGCTGCAAAAAGGAGGGACAACCATGATCGCAGGACACCTGCAAGAAAAAAAGGGATTGTACTACATGGTCCTGAGCTACAAGGACAAAAGCGGGAAACGGATATCAAAATGGCTGCCGACGGGATTGCCC
>OGYF01002876.1_pt1 | contig 12381 bp, 11 predicted proteins | sample 1576451 | NCBI WGS metagenome assembly OGYF01 (sample SAMEA3541505, study PRJEB24748) | human gut metagenome | biome: human gut; feature: human-associated habitat; material: faeces | place: China | collected 2012 | reverse complement strand
TAGGGCCGGGGAATTTTAAAAAACCCCCCGGCCCTATTTAAAAGATCCACTGCACAAACGCCGCAATCAGCACAAGTGCTCCCAATATAATTCGATAATAACCAAATACTTTAAAGTCATGCTGTTTGATATATCCCATCAGGAACCGGATCGCCACTATAGAAAGTCCGAAAGATACCACACAGCCAAGAAGCAGGTACCCCAATTCCGCCGCAGTAAAGCTGAAGCCAAATCCGATCAGCTTGATCAGGCTTGCTCCGAACATCGCGGGAATTGCTAAAAAGAAGGTAAATTCTGCCGCCACTTCTCTAGACACGCCTATGATCAGAGCTCCGACAATAGTCGCTCCTGACCTGGAGGTTCCTGGTATCAGGGCCAGCATCTGGAACACTCCGATCCACAGCAGCATCCGCACCGACAGTTCTGATATCTTTGTAACCGCAGGGCGCCGACCTTCATTTCGCTTTTCGATCACAATGAACAGTACGCCGTAGACAATCAGCATGAGCGCCACTGGCACAGACCAATAAAACAGGCGGTCCAGGGTATCGTTAAATAAAATTCCCACAATTCCCGCCGGAACCGAGGCGATCAGTACTTTAATCCACATCTGCCAAGTTAGAAGCTTCTGCTTCTTTGTCTTTTTAGGGGAAAATGGATTCAGCTTATGAAAATACAGTACTACTACCGCCATGATAGCTCCAAGCTGTATGACCACATTGAACATCTCCATAAATGAATCGCTTAAATTGGGCTGAAGCAAATCCCCCACTAGAATCAGATGCCCCGTGCTGCTCACTGGAAGCCATTCCGTAATACCTTCGACAATTCCAAGCAGAATCACTTTTAATACATCTAACATGTCATCTCTCCTCTCTGATTTCTTCCTTATTAATTATCTTTCATATTTCCTTCCAGATAACGCCGAATGGTACAGGCAACCCCATCTTCGTCATTATTTCCCGCTTTTATATCTGCCGCCGCTAAGACTTCCGGCACGCCATTAGACATTGCCGCTCCAATCCCAGCTGTACGCAGAAGCTCCACATCGTTGGCTCCGTCCCCAAACGCCAAGGTTTCTTCTCTGCGGATTCCCAGGCGCTCTGCCACCCACAGCAGGGCTTCGCCTTTATTGATCCCTTCTGCATTTACTTCAATATTATAAGGAAGAGCCCCCGTCACTTCAACTCCGCCGAGGCGCCGTACTTTTTCAAACGCTTCCTTTTTTTCCTCATCGGAGGCAAAAAAGGCCTGAACCTTATCTACCCCTCTATTTTCTTCTTCAAATTTCTCTACAAGATCCAATACTGTCACCCGTGTCGCCCGGATGTACTCTTCCATGACCGGATCTGGTATGTAATGGCTTCCTTTCTCTAATTCTGCCGTCTTCACATAGCCTTTGCCGTCATAATAGATCTCTCGTAGTGTATCATATTCTCCAAAAATATCCAAGACATTTCTCGCTGTTTCAACAGATACCAGTTTTTCCCAGACCGTCTTTCTCTCTTTTGTCTCCACGATCCTTGCCCCATTTGCCGTGATCGCGTACTCCGCTCCGGCCAATTCCAGCAGCTCCTCCGGGATAGCGGTCAAGGGACGTCCTGTAGCGGGGAGCAGGCAGATTCCCCTTTCCGCCGCCATTTTTAATACTCTTTGCGTCTCCTGTGTCACCTTTTTATCTGTTGTCAAAAGTGTTCCGTCTAAATCGAAGGCGATCAGTTTAATCCCGCGTCTCATAAACCGTCAAATCCTTTCTCTTCTGGGAAAACAGCATAAGCGATGTGCTGATCCTTTCGCCAGACATATCATAAGCGCCTTTTCCATGCTCGATCATCTTGTCTACCACTTCTTTTTGACCGGCAGGCGCAAAAAGAACTGTATCCTTTGACGGCGCCATGATCACCAGATCATCCTTCAGTTTATCTACACACACCTGCCAAATATGTTTGAAGCATAAAGAACTCGCTTCATGAAGTCCATCCGCGATAATCCCAAACGCTCCGTACCATGTATTCCCGATTACAAATTCCACATCTCTTGCCAAATTCTCGCACGCCTGATGATAAAGTTTTTCGATATCCGCTTCCGGAGGCAGCATGTTGTCTTTCAATATCTCATAAGTTTCCTCTCCCCGGCGGATCGCGAAGATCACCTTTAAGTCTCCTGTAAAGGCAACTACCGGCGTATCCTTCTCCGACAGATTTTTCCCATTCAGCGCGTGGCTGTCCTTGATCTCTTTCCTGATCCAGGGATAGATACGATCTTTGATCTTCTCATACTGATAATGTTCTTCTTCGTATTTCTTCATCTTTTCTTCCTTTCATCTTTATAACATATTGAACAATTCTTTTCGTTATGTTCTAAAATCTGTTTCTGTCCTTTCTACTTTTACATCCATTTGTTACAAAACCGTTACATTTATTTTAACAAAGTTTGCAATATAAAGCAATTTGTTGTATAATGTATTAGCACTTACAAAAGACAGAAAGGAAAGGTATTGAATGAGTATTAAAAAGAAACAACTATTACGGTCTGTCTTAGGGTTTCTATGCGCCGTAACACTTGCTTCTTCCGGAATCTCTGTATATGCTGCGCCCTCTAGCCAGGAACTCGAAGAGAAGACCTCTAATCTTCAGGGAGAACTTGATGATCTGAACAGCGAACTTGCTTCACTTAGCAAGGAACTTGACGAAACATCTGCGGAGATTGAAACACTTTCTGCCGATGTAGAAAAAGCGAAATTAGATTTGGCCGCCGCCAAATTAAATGAAGAATCCCAATATGAATCCATGAAAGACCGGATCAAATTTATGTACGAGGGCGGAAGCGCTTCTCTTCTTGAGATTCTGTTTTCTTCCGAGAACATGGGGGATTTTCTCAACAAAGCAGAATATATAAATACGATCAGCGATTACGACCGGAATATGCTGGAGGAATTCCAAAAAGTCCGGGCCGATGTAGAACAAAAGCAGCAGGATCTGGAGGATAAACAAAAAGAGTTAAAAACTCTCCAAAGCGATCTGACCAGTCAGCAGGAAACTATCAACGCAAAAATTTCTTCTACTTCAGGTGAACTGGCAGATTATGAGTCTCAGCTGGCACGCGCCCAGGCGGCGGAGGAGGCCGCGAAGACCGCGCAAAATAACAAGGTATCCGGCTCCACTTCCAGTGATGATTCTAACAATGGCTCAACAAACAATTCTGGTTCCTCTATATCTGCTGATGTCAGTGATGTGGCATTGCTGGCGGCTATCCTGCAATGTGAAGCAGGAGGAAGCTATGACGGAATGTTGGCCGTAGGGACTGTCATTATGAACCGTGTGGAGAGTTCTCGCTTTCCTAATACGATCCGGGGTGTCATCTATCAATCAGGACAGTTTTCCCCTACCTGGAATGGATCTTTAGACCGGGTTCTTGCAACGGGACCGTCTTCGTCCGCATATTCCGCGGCGCAGGCAGTTCTTGGCGGGACAAGATATTCGGCGGTTGCCCACTGCTATTACTTTAATGCCGCATGGACAGGCAAAGAAGGAATCAATGTAGGCGGCAATGTTTTTTGGTAAGATACTTAAAATACATATAGAAAGGCGGCACACACAATGTGTACCGCCTTTTCTTATTCCAGAAATCTTCTCTACAGCGCGCGCCTATGTTCCGTATGTAAAAGCTGATGCGCCCTATGAGACAATGGCTTCTCAAAAAACTCTGCGTACATCTGCATAACATCTCTATTTTCGTGCGAAAACCGGATGTTTGACTTTTCATCCAGCGAATACAGCTGGCCCCCTCTCTGGAAAGCAAGCTCTTCCCCGTCATGGATCGGCTGTCCGCCTCCACCTACACATCCGCCTGGACATGCCATCACTTCTACAAAATCATAATGCGCTTCTCCCCGCTGGATCTTATCCAGCAGCGCGCGAGTATTTCCCAGACCGCTGACAGCCGCGATCTTTACTGTGATATCATCAATCGCGAACTCCGCCTCCTGAACGCCCTGATTCTCCTGGAATCCCCGGCTTCTCACTTGACGGAACGCATCTGCCGGAGGATTCTCACTCTTTATCAGATAGTAAGCCGTCCGGAGCGCCGCTTCCATAACACCTCCGGTAGCTCCAAAGATAACGCCCGCGCCAGAACCCTGCTGCATCGGCCGATCACTTTCAATGTCTTTGAGCGTTGCCGGATTGATATGCGCCGCTCCGAACATTTTCACCAATTCCCGTGTTGTGATCACCGCATCTACATCGTGTCCCGCATACTCTTCGTAAAACAGTTCCATCTCTCGCTCACTCTTCTTTGCGACACATGGCATCACAGAAACCGTATAGATCTTCTCAGGCTCTACTCCAAGCTTCTGAGCAAAATATGTCTTCATTACCGCGCCAAACATCTGCTGGGGTGATTTCGCCGTAGAAATCTGCGGAAGAAGGTGAGGATACTGTGTCTTCACAAACCGGATCCATCCCGGGCAACAGGAAGTGAACATCGGCAGTCTCTTTAATTCTCCCGCAGTAAACCGCTTCACAAACTCGTGCGCTTCCTCCATGATCGTCAGATCTGCGGAAAATGTGGTATCAAACACGTAGTCCGCTCCCATCCGTTTCAACGCGTCCAGGATTTTCCCTACCGTTGCCTCTTCTGGCTTCAGTCCCAGGCTCTCGCCCCAGGCCGTCCGCACTGCGGGCGCCACCTGTACCACAACAACCTTTTCTTTATCTTCGATCGCTTTCCAGACTTTTTCTGTATCGTCTCTGGCGCTCAAAGCTCCGACCGGACAATGCGTGATACACTGCCCGCAGAGCGAACAGTCTGCCTCTTCGATCTTTCGGTGGCCAGACACATTGATCGTAGTCATAGACCCGGTGCCTTCCACATCCCAGATTCCAAGCCCCTGGACTTTATCGCAGATCTGGACGCAGCGCATGCACTTGATACACTTAGAGTAATCCTTGATCAGTGGGAATCCCTTATTCCAGGCCCGCCGTTCGATCTGTTTCTCGTAAGGAACATCCAAAATATTCAAGTCATTGGCAATCGTCTGCAGCGCGCAGTTCCCGCTCCTTGAGCAGGTTACACACTGGCCGTCATGCTGGGAGAGCAGAAGCTCTACCGTCGTTCTCCTGTGACGGCGTACTTTTGGGCTGTTTGTATAAATGACCATCCCTTCTTCCGCCACATTATTACAAGAAGAAATCAATTTCTCCTTGCCTTCCAATTCCACTACACAGACTCTGCAGGCCGCGATCTCATTAATATTCTTGAGATAACACAATTTGGGTATCATGATCCCAATCTGGGCGGCAGCCTCCATGATCGTGGTATTTTCCTCTACGGAAACTTTTCTTCCGTCTATCGTAAGATTTACCATAATGTTTCTCTGCCTCCCTTAAATATTCCGTATCCGAAGTGATCACAACGCAGACAGCGGGATGCCTCCTGCTTCGCCTCTTTCTCCGTCATACATTTTTCCACGCCTTCAAAATCATGGACTCTCTCACACGCTTCACGCTCTGTCATATTGACTCTTCCACAAGGGCTCCTGTCATCCAGGCGGGGCTCCGGAATCTCCACATCACAGGAGATCTCATGGTGATACCCCAGATACTCATCAATATTGGCTGCCACCACTTTCGCCGCCGCAATCGCCTTGATCACAGAAGCAGGGCCGCTGGCACAGTCGCCTCCCGCAAATACTCCCGGCATATTCTCAAAGGTTCCGGTACTTTCTGTCACAATCTTTCCTCTTGCCACAGGAATTCCCGCTTCCTCGAAATGGCGGGTCTCGATATTCTGTCCAATCGCCACGATCAAAACATCGCATGGAATATAAATATCTTCTTCTCCCGTTGGCTTGATGCTTGCTCTTCCATCTTTAATAGCGCTTACCATCTGAGGTGTCACATAAATACCTTTCACATGGCCGTTTTCATCCACATCGATGGCGGAAGGCGCTTTTAAGGTCTGCAGCTCGATCCCCTCTGCCACCGCTCCATCTATCTCACCTGGCAGGGCCGTCATATCCGCCACACGCCGGCGGTACACGATGCTGACCTTGGAAGCTCCAAGGCGCTTGGCTGTACGGACAGCGTCCATAGAAACATTTCCTCCGCCGATGACCGCTACCTGCTTCCCTGTCAGATCCAGGATCTGTTCTTTCCCGACATTTCTCAAGAATTGGACGGCAGAGATCACACCTTGCGCATCTTCTCCTTCCAGTCCCAGCTTTTTATCCGTGCTGGCGCCGATCGTGATCAAAACCGCGTCATATTCCTCACGCAGCTCCTGGATTGAAATGTCCTCTCCAATCTTCAGTCCGTGCTTCACATCCACACCTGTCTTCAAGATCGCGTTGATATCCTCATCCAGACGTTCCTTAGGAAGACGATAGTTGGGAATTCCATACCGGAGCATTCCGCCAAGCTTCGGCAGCATCTCATAAACGGTCGCCTGATGGCCCATCAGCTGCAGATAATAGGCCGCGCTAAGACCTCCTGGGCCTCCGCCAAGGACCGCCACTTTCTTACCTGTCTTCGGCGCGCATTCAGGCGGGTCCACCTCGCCGGCGAAATCCGCCGCGACCCGCTTCAAACCGCGGATATTTACGGAATCGTCCACCATATTTCTGCGGCATCTGGCTTCACACGGATGTTCACAGATAAATCCGCAAGTCGTTGGAAATGGATTATCCTTGCGGATTAAACGAATTGCGTCCGCGTAACGCCCTTCCCCAACCAAAGCCACATACCCAGGGATATCCACATGAGCGGGACATAATGACACACAGGATACGGGCTGGTTATAACTGCAAGTACAGCGTCCGTTCTGAATATGTTCGATGTAATCATCCCGGTACCCAATCAGCCCCTTATAGACCATATTGGCCGCTTCATACCCCACTGCGCAGTCCGCCGTTTCCATGACGGAAAGCGCTGTTTCTTCCATCACGTCTAAAGTCTCCATTGTTGCCCTTCCGTCCAGGACATCTTTGATCAGATGATTTAGCTGTCCAAGACCGATCCGGCACGGCACACATTTCCCACACGTCTGAGCATGGCACAGTTCCAAAAATGCCCGCGCCATATCCACTGGACATAAGCCCGGCGGACTAGATTCGATCCTCTTTTCCAGGTCCTTATACAGGCCCTCCATGACGATCCTCGCCCGTTTTGGGGAATCAATCTCCAACCTGCTCATTACATACCTTCCTCTCTTTCATATAAATTGTCGTCACCTATGACACACTTTTTTTATTATAACATTTTTACAAAAAAAAGGAAGAAAATTGCCGAAAGTAGATTATTTAACACAAAAAGTTCCGCCATAGGGAAGATTGGAAGGAATTCATGCTTGCATGAAATTCCGGCCAGTCTTCCCTATGAGCGGAGCGTCCGCATATGAGCAAAGCAGCGGCGGTAGCCGCGGGCAAGCCCGGACGGGCGGGCTTTGCGAATGGCGTACTTATCTTTCCATCCCGCTTAAATCATCCGACTGGTACAGTCCCCACCAATATAGAAGCGGGATAATAATATCCACTACTGCTGTAAACCCAAACAATCCCAGCATCGCCGTCTGGACCAGAGATACAATCACCAGCAGGCTGTAGATTCCTATGAAGATCACTGCCCATCTTCTGGATCTTCCGCTGATTCCTACGATCCCCGCCCCCACGCTGCTGATACAGCTTATGATGGATATGACCAGATTCAAAGGCGTCATGGTCTCCGTAAGCAGACTCATATCCATGCCTTCTATCGCTTCCAGCTTGGGAAGCATGGCGTAGCTGAAACCTGTGCCGATCAATCCCAGTACTCCCAGGATGATGAAGATGACAGACATTACTTTTAATAAACGTTTTGGTTGAAACATGACTTTTCCTCCTTCTCATTCTTAGATTTTTATAATTGCCTCAACGCCTCTATGGGACTCATCCGTGCTGCCTTCCGCGCCGGATAAATTCCAAATACGATCCCGATCCCGCAGGAAAAACAGGTAGCAAAGATCACTGCCGCAGGTGAAAGCCGGGCTGACAAGCCTCCGATCTCAAGGGCCGAGATCAATCCCGCGATCCCGGCGCCCAGCAGGATTCCAATGAGTCCTCCAATGCCGGATATAATTGCAGATTCACACAGAAATTGGGCGATCACAGAGGACGTCTTTGCTCCCAGGGCCTTGCGGATGCCAATCTCTCTGGTACGTTCTGTAACAGACACCAGCATGATATTCATCACCCCAATTCCTCCTACCAAGAGAGAAATTCCTGCTACAAACGCCACAAACGCGGTTACTCCGTCCATGATACTGCCCATGGCTTCTGTCATATCCATAGGCTGCTGCTTGATAAACAATTCCTCCCCTTCATTCATATGGCGGGAGTTCAGAATCTGCACGGCGGATTTAGCCACCTGGTTTTCCTTGGATCCTTCCGCCAGGTATAACGTCAGTGATGAGAAATTCTCCGGCTCTTCTCCCCAGTTCTCAGACACGGTATAAGGCACTTCCAGAAAGACCGGCATTTCCATTCCAAACATCGCCATCGCCTCTTCATTGGCCGCCATAACCTCTGGGTCCTGATCCCTTACCCCCTTTACCTGAAGCGTCTGTATACGATCCTCGATCTGAAGATCCAGTTCCATGCCTATGATATCCTCTGTTCCAAATAAATAGAGCGCGCTCCCTTTGTCCACCACGCAGGAGGATGATCCATTTTCCACATCATCCCCAGTGAAATAAGTTCCGCGGATGACCGGATATTGCAGAGGATTGTATTCTTCATCCGGTGTTGTCAGCGTAAGATATGCGTCAAAACTCCCTTTTCGGGTTTCTACTGTTCCTGCCGCCTGGGTACTGTTTACTACTCCGATCACTTGATCCCCCAGCTGTTCTTTTAGCGCCTGCACATCCTCCCAGGTAATAAGCTGGGTATTGGCGCTTTTCTCCGGATCTGTCATTACCACAACACTCTTTGTCTCCGTACTGGACATAACATCCGCCTTCAGCCCGCTTCCGATAGAGACGATCGTGATCACCGAAGATATACCGATAATGATCCCAAGCATAGTCAGGAAGGAACGGCCCTTATTTTCACGAATATTGTAGAGAGCCATTTTTACATATTCTCCAAACTGTCCCATGGGATCACTCCTTTTCTGTATCTTGGGGGACACCTGTTGCCTTCATTCCTTCCCTCACATTTCCGGAAACATCGGAAATCACTTCGTCCCCTTCCTTCAGTCCATCCAGGATCTCTACGCTACTGTCAGAGGCTATCCCAAGCTCTACCGCCTGCCTTTTTACTTCTCCGCCTCGGATCACATACACAAAATCTCCTTCTGTAGATGTATTGACCACCTCGTTGGGAAGATACGGAACATCCTTTTTTTCTGCTACCATCATGGTGACTTTTGCTCCTACCCCAACGCAGATTTCTTCATCTGGATTGCTTATACTTACATCCGCATGGATAACGGAACTTCCCTTTTCATTCGTCAGCGCGATCTTATCCACGGATTCCAAGCTGCCTTGATATGTATTTTTCCCAATCGTGATCTTAGCGCTGTTTCCTTCTACCAGATTGTCAAAATCATTGGCCGGCACTTCCAGCCTCACCTTTACGTCTTGATTGCTCACCAGCGTAAATAATTCTCCGCCCTGGACCGCCGTACTTCCCTCCAATACTTTTACATCAGAAATGATACCGTCATATTCTGCTTTTATACCTTCCCGTCCCTTCTTTAGAAGTTCCTCCGTGCCAAGCTGAGCCAATTCCGCCAGATTCTCGGATACCTCCATATTTTTCCTCTGACCGCTGGTAAGGCCTGTATCTGCCGCGGCGGCTCCCATGCTATTTTCAAGCTCACTCAGACTAGCCTGCAAAGCTTCCAGTTCCTGCTGTGCGGCCGTGAGTTTTTCCGCCGCGGCGCCTCCCCCCGCGCCGCTTAAGCTTTCCATCTGACTTTCCAGGGATCGATAGGCTTGTTCCAGGCTGCTGATCTGATCGGTAGCGTCCTGAGCGGCAGCAAGAAGCTCCTGGATCTTATCCGTATTAGACGGGTCTGTTTCATCTAATTTCTCCAGCTGGCGTTCCGCGTTTTCTTTTACTGCCTTCTGCTCTGACTGCTTATTCAGATTTTCCTGCATCTTTTTTCTAAGATCTGCTATCTTGGACGCGTTTTGAGACGCCTGACTGGATTCAGAAGCCGCTTGTTTCTCCAGGCTGCTGATCTGCGCTTGCTTATCTTGGATCTGTTTCTTTACCTGGTCTATAGAATCTGCCGTCTGCGCTTTCCCCGCGGCGGCAGCCTGTGCCGCCCTTCCGCTCTGCTCTGCGGCGTCTTGATTGGTATATTTCGCCGCTAATACATTTAATTCCGACTGCTGGTTGTCTCTCTCCAGGTTCGTCACATCGAAGGCAACCAGAAGATCTCCCTTCTTAACCGCGCTTCCAACTTTAGCGGTACATTGTTTTACAGGGGCATTTACCGGCGAATAGAACACCTTTGTCCGCTGACTCTCCACCGTCCCGGAAGCAAGGTAGGTCTGCCGGATATCTCCACGCTCTACAGTGACTACTGTAAGCTGTTCTGTCCCTCCTCCTGCGGATAATCGTGACACAATAAAAAATATCAGCACAACACATGCTAAAATAGGTAAAATGATCCATCCCGGCAGCTTTTTCCTATTTGTCTCATCATTTACGTCCTGTTTTCTTGTCCTGAACATGTTCTCTTTCCTCCCCGCTTTTATTCCTGTTTCTCTCTTTTTTCTGTTTTATGCTTTGTTTCTATATTCTTCCTGGATCTTCCCGTCCTGAATACAGATTACCCGGTGAGCTTGTTTGGCGATATCCGGGTCATGGGTAATGATAATAACAGTTCTTCCTGTTTTATGTAATTCTTTCAAAATATCCAGAATCTCTCCTGTCGTCCGCGAATCCAGATTTCCGGTAGGCTCATCCGCCAGGATCAAAGGCGGACGGGCGGCCAGAGCCCGCGCCACTGCGACTCTTTGCTGTTGTCCTCCAGACATTTGAGAAGGCTTATGATACATTCTTGCTCCCAAGCCGACCATTTCCAAAGCTTTCCTGGCTGTTTCCTTTCTCTTTCTCCTCTCCATGCCTCTGTAGATCAAAGGAAGCTCTACATTGCCCGCCGCGTCCAGATTATGGATCAGATTAAACCCTTGGAAAATAAACCCGATCTCCCGATTGCGGATCTCTGACAACCTGTCATCCGAAAGCCTCGATACATCCTTTCCTTTCAGATAATACCGTCCGGAAGTAGGTATATCCAGACATCCCAGAATATTCATCAAGGTTGACTTGCCTGAACCGGAATGTCCTATGATCGCTGCAAATTCTCCTGCCGAAACCGTAAGACTGACCCCGTCCAGAGCGCGGATCTCATTTTCGCCCGGATGATAGATTTTATAAACATCTTCGATTCGAATTAATTCCTCCATAAAATCCCCTTCTGTATTTTTGTTCTATTATACTAAGTGCTTAATACAAATATACTGCAAAAGATTTCAAAAAGCAAGTCAAATTTTAATCTCCATTTTTATTTATCGGTATTATCTATAAATCCCACTCAGACATGCTAAAAATAGATTGGTCTTTTCCCGCGCAAAAATCTATACTATATCTAGATCATTATTTCATCATAAGGAGGATATAGAAATGTCAATTACATCTGAAACCGCAAAAGAACATGCAAACGATCCAGCTGTATTATGCTGCCGGGCCGAAGAAGGGATCACGATCGAACCTGCCAATCTGGAAGATCCGTCTATTTTCGATGAACTGGTAGATTCTGGTCTCCTTTCTCTTGATGGATGTCTCACGATTTCTCAAGTTCTTGGAGCCACCCTCACTAAGACCAGCGATTCTCTCTGTCCATTGACACCGGATAATGTATCTGGGTTCAAGGAGGCGGCCGACAGTGCCGAGGAAACGGAAAAACCTGAAGACAGCGCGCCGGCGGCAGCTCCCGTTGCTGATATCAGAGCAGACGGCGCGGTAACAACAATCCGAGGCGGAAAAGTTGTTATTTCTATCAAGGAAGGAAAAGACATTTATCTTGAACTGCCAATTTAGTTAGACGATGTTATCTTCATTCACATATTGTTTCCATATTTAAATTTTCTCCGAAAATATGGCCGCTGCCTGTAAAACAAGCGGCGGCCATATTTCGTATAGAGCTTACGTGTATTCAAAAAAAGGACATACGATTGCGTATGTCCTTCTGTAAATCTGTTTATGACCCTCTATACTATACAAGTTCGATCAGAACTTCCATCGCGGCATCGCCCTTTCTCTGGCCGATCTTCACGATTCTGGTATATCCGCCCTGACGGTTCTCATATTTAGGCGCGATCTCGTCAAAC
>OGYF01002874.1_pt1 | contig 12385 bp, 8 predicted proteins | sample 1576451 | NCBI WGS metagenome assembly OGYF01 (sample SAMEA3541505, study PRJEB24748) | human gut metagenome | biome: human gut; feature: human-associated habitat; material: faeces | place: China | collected 2012 | reverse complement strand
CGCAGCTGCGCCGGCTGTCCGCCACCTTATTTTCCCCGCTGTAAAACATATCGAAGACCTTTTTCTTCGCCTCGTCAGAAATGCCGTTTCCATCGTCGGCAATGGAAATCACTGCCTGATCCTTCTGCTTTTTCACGCTTTCACATCTGGTCAGGATTTCTCTGAGTTTGCTTTCATCAATCGGCTTCGCAATGTGTCCATTCATTCCGGAAGCCAGGCATTTATGTACACTTTCGGAAGAAACCTGCGCCGTCATGGCATATATACGCACCGTTTCTGCATCCGGTCGCTCCAGTGTCCGTATACGACGGGCTGCTTCTCTGCCGCCCATAACCGGCATCATAATATCCATCAGAATCAGATCATAAGTTCCCGGTGCTGACTCTTCAAACTTGTCAATCGCTTCCTTGCCATTCCATGCCTTATCAACCACAATTCCCAGTTCCTTCAGATAGAACTCTGCAATCTCCATGTTGATCTCATTATCCTCAACCAGAAGAATCTGCTTTCCTTCCAGCTTCTGTTCGCCTGAGCTCTGCTCTTCTTTTTTGGTTTCGATGGCATTTTCATCAACTTTAAACGGAAGGCGGAAAGTAAAAGTACTTCCCTCTCCAAGTTGACTCTCTACTTCTATAGAACCTCCCATTTTATCCAGAAGCGCCTTGACGATCGACATTCCCAGACCGGTTCCTCTGTACAGTGTTCTGGCGTCATTCTTTTCCTGTGTAAAAGGTTTAAACAGCTGTTCTTTTATAAATTCTTCACTCATACCGATTCCGGTATCAACGATTTTAAATTCATACCACACGGTTGTACCGTCACAGGAAAGTTCTTCCGCATATGTATCAATTGTTCCATTTGATTTATTATATTTGATTGCATTGCTCAGAAGATTGACCATGATACGCCGCAGCTGCAGGGAGCTTCCCTTCAAGGCAGTATGCTGAATATTACTTCTGTGCTTGCAATGTGTAATACCGGATTCAACCAGCTGAGCATCCACAAGTGCAGCAACTTCATCCATAAGCTCATTCATATCAAATACATCTTCATGAATCTCAAACATACCAGCTTCCAGTTTGCTCATATCGAGGACATCACTGACTAGCTCCAGCAAATGTCGGGTAGACAGCTGAATCTTATCCAGACTGTCATCAACTTTTTCCCGGTCATCCCTGTTTTTACGGATGATATCTACCATTCCCATGATTCCATTGATCGGCGTACGAATATCATGACTCATGCGATTCATAAATTCCGTCTTGGCTCTGTTTTCAGAATCCGCTTCTTCATAAGCCATCTGCAAACGCGCTTTTTCCTGCTGTTCCTTTTCATGGAAATCTGAAGTATTCTTAAACAGAACAATTCCATGGACTACGGAACTCTCTTTATCTGTATTCGCATCATACACCATATCTCTGGACATCAGAACTGTTTTCTGCAGCCATACCGGCTTATTTTCTTTTCCCATCGTTTCGCAGTATTCTACTGTAACCTGCTTCGCACCTGTAGCAAATCGCTTCAGTAGTTTGAAAGAAGAATCAACGATTCTGTAGTTCTCCAAAGTATCTTCGGTCACATACCGACTCCGTTTATTGCAATAATCGCTATAAGAACATGGTGTCTGTATATCATTTTCAACCTTAAATGCTGCCTCATGATAATAAACATTCTCCAGCTTATCATTCGTCAGATCCACAGTATAGACTGCATTTGCAGTCTGAAGGAGTGCCTCCGCATAATTCTCATTTTCAACAATGGACTGTTTCAGCTGTTCATAATATCGATTCAGTCGAGTCCTTTCATCTGCTGTGTTTTCATTTTTATTCTGGAATGGTTCAAATCCCAGAATGAAATGATGAAGCCTGCCATCTTCGGTATTATTTACAAACAGTGCTGTCATTCGTCCTCGACAAATACTGTCCTCTTTCCTGTACTGATATGGAAGCTCCAGCTTCTCGCCTTTGTCCTTGATCTGTTCTGCAAGATAAGAAATCTGCAATTTCTTTCTCATACTCTTGCGATTCTCATCCGTTCCCAGTTCCTGCACGATCTGCTCAACAGCTCCGGAATAGCTTCCATCCTCGGCCAGGAAAAATCGTGAGCTTGCGCGCAGTACATAATACTGATCCAAAAGCGCATCGCAATAAATGCAGTCCGTAAACTGAAACCCCTTTTCTGTAATTTCTTCCAGAAGACGAATATTCATCCTCTGTTTCTCTGCTGCTTCCTCCATCTTTGCACGGTTTTTATCAATATACATGTTTTTGTCAGCCAAACGGAAGAGTTCTCTCATCGTACTGCCTTCAAAGTCACTTGACAGTGCATAACCGGCTGCATAGCTGATTGGCATTTCCGGATGCTGTCTGGAATATTCTGCAGCCTGGTTGCGGATGTTCTGCAGACATTTCCGAACGCCCTCATGGTCCAGTCCCTTCAGAACCGCAATAAATTCATCACCACCATCACGACCTGCAAAAAATTCTTCCGGTACCGCCTCACGGAGCTGGATTGCAAAAGAGCGAATATACTCGTCCCCTTTGTCATGTCCCAGATTGTTGTTGATCGTTCGCAGATTGTTCAGATCAAACACACACATTGCCACCAGCTCATTCACCGGTATCGGCTCCGTCTCATTCAGGATCTCCTCACACTTATTTTTGTTTGGAAGGCCTGTCGCCTCATCCAGATAGACTTTTTTCTGCAAAATCTTATTCTGTGCAGCAAAACGTACCACCTTTATCAGTTCCGTAGCAATGATCAATACCAGTCCCAGAATATCAACCAATACGATTTTTTCCAGATGATCCAGTCCGGTCGCTTTTTTCTGTGAATAGACTTCTGCAAAACCTACTGCCTCATCACAGATCTGGAAAATTTTTTCGCTCTTTTCTATAATTTCTGTATTCTCATAACCCTTCTCGCGAACAAGGAGGATTTCACTTCTCAATTCATCAAAATATTTTTCCAGTTCATCCATCTTAGTCTGGAAATCTTCATCATCCAGACGTACAAAATTCAGTTTCTCACTGCCATTTCGGAGCCCCTCTATGTAAGAAGAAATCGTCTCATACATCTTATCCTGCGGTGCACCGGAGATTTCCAGCTTAACCATCCTCTGTGTACCACCCCGGACAAGTCCCGCATAATTCACAACCCTGGCTGTTCCCTGTATTTTGCCCACCATCGACATGATCACAAGAAACAATACGATTAATATCGTTGTCAGAACCATCATCGCGGCTCTCAAAAAATAAGTCAGTTTCTTATCTTTATCCTTCTTCATTCTGTTTCCATCCCATCAATTGCCCCGAACTGCCGGCAGATCTTATTCTCTTCTTTATTTTGAATTCTGATTTCACACCTGATTCTATTGTAACTGATTCCCTATTTTTCTGCAACATATTCAAAATATGTGGTTCAAGCAACAGCAAGTGCTAAGTATGTGTATTTTATACAATTTTTATGATGTTTCATCTGTTTTTCATTGCTTTTTGCACAACTGCACTTTATAATAAAAATTATCAATTACCACATACATTTATTATGGAGGGAACATTATGAACGAAGAACTTTTTAACGAAGCGGCCAAATCAAATGTCCTGACAAAAAAGCTGATCGACCAGCTTCAGGAAAGCATGACCTACAGCAGTATCTCCTTTATCAACTGGACGATCGAAGTTCTGACTCTGATCAAGAACCGTCTGGAGCGTGGAGACAGAATCACTGATGAAGTATCCGGAGAAGTTTATACCACGAAAACCTTCCAGAAATTTGTAAAGGAGAATTTCTCTTCTTACATTACCAGTCAGGTTTTCAAGGAAATTGTAAAACCTGAAAAAATCTATTTCTCTCTCAAAGCCTGTGACGGCGGTTACAGTCTGCTTGCAGCTGACTCTGACAGCGAGAAGACCTATGCGTGGATTTCCAGCCTGAGCAAACGTTTCTCTCTTGTTGAGATGATCGCAACCGGTGTTGTCTATGTCAAAGACACCCGTACCGATACATATCAGCCGTTCATCTCCGCAAATGGCAAATACTGCCATTATGACAAAGAAAAAGGAATCCTCGTAGAAATCTGAGTTCTACAAGAATTCCTGTTATAAACCAACATTTTTAAAATACTGTCTCAGTCGGGGATCCAGCTCCGGCTGAGATATTTTTATCTTCCCGTAATCCTTCCAATGCCATAAGAAATCAGAAATACAGCAATATCCACTGCCACGATCGTGGAGCCAACCGGAGTACCTGCCAGAATGGAGATCAGAATGCCGGCAGTAGCACTTAAAACGGACAACACTGCCGCACTGATCGTTACCGAACGGAAAGATTTAAACAACCGCATTGCTGACAACGCCGGAAAAATTACAAGTGCTGAAATCAGAAGTGAACCTACCAGATTCATTGCAAGTACAATGATCACTGCAATCACAACTGCAATCAGCAGATTATAGGCATTCGCTCTCGTTCCGGTCGCTCTGGCAAAATTCTCATCAAATGTTACTGCAAAAATTTTATTATAAAAAAGAATAAAAATAGCAACAACCACAACAGAAAGGATTCCACACAGCCATACCTCGCCTTTTGTCAGTGTCAGGATCGATGTGGAGCCGAACAATGTACTGCATACATCTCCGGAGATATTTGGGCTGGTGGAAAAAAGATTCATCAAAAGATATCCGATTGCCAGGGCTCCGACAGAGATCATGGCAATCGCCGCATCGCCCTTGATTCTTGTGTTCTGACCAGCACGAAGAAGAAGGATCGCACAGATTACTGTTACCGGCAGGATAAACAGCATATTGTTGGTAATATTCAGGACAGATGCTATCGCCATTGCCCCAAATGCCACATGAGAAAGTCCGTCACCGATAAAGGAAAAACGTTTCAATACCAGAGTCACGCCCAGAAGTGAAGAACATAATGCGATCAGTACCCCAACGATCAATGCATAACGCACAAACGGGTATTGAAAATACATACGAAGTGTCTCAAACATCTTATTCGTCCTCTCCTTCCTGTCCAGTAAACGCCTTTCCCAGACTGCTTTCCAGATACTGTTTCTTTGTTCCGAAGAAGCAATGCTCCCCGATATGCAGGATATGTGTTGCATATTTTACTGCCGCCGCAATATCATGTGAGATCATAATGATCGTAATTCCATCTTTTTTATTCAGATTCCTGATCAGCTGGTACATCTCTGCTGTCACTCTCGGATCAAGTCCCGAAACCGGCTCATCCAGAAGCAGGATCTTCTGTGCTGCACAAAGAGCTCTTGCAAGAAGAACCCGCTGCTGCTGCCCTCCGGAAAGTTCGCGATAGCACTGATCTGCCAGATCCTGGATCATCATTTTTTCCATGGCTCTCTGGGCAACCATTTTTTCCTCTTTGTTATAAAAAGGTCTCCATCCACAACGACTCTGGCATCCAGATAACACAATTTCCCTCACGGATGCCGGAAAATCTCTCTGCACCAGCGTCTGCTGCGGCAGATAACCAATTTCGTTTTTTTTCAGGCCATCTCCCAGTTCAATACTGCCGCTGATCGGTGCCTGCAGATGAAGAAGTGTCTTCATCAATGTAGATTTACCGGAACCATTTTCACCTACGATGCAAAGGTAATCACCTGCATCAATAGAGAAATTCAGGTCTTCCTGAATTGCCCGGTTATCATATCCCAATGTAAGATTTTTACATGTAAGCTGTGCCATTGTTGTTCCTCTTTTCCTACTTAAGTGCTTCTTTCAGAACCTTCAGATTATCTTCCATCACAGAAAGATATGTCACTCCGTTTTTAATCTCATCCGAAGTGATCGACTGCATGGAATTAAGCTCGAGGATCTTCTGATCTTTCTTTTTTGTATTTTCAATCACGGTCTGTGCTATCCTGTCATCGGACTTCTCAATCGTCAATACCGTTTTTATTCCCAGTTCATCCAGTTTACCCGCAAGAAAAGTCACAGTCTTGAAGCTTGCTTCCGACTCTGCAGAGCATCCGGAAAAAGCTGCATAATAGTTCAGTCCATAATCATCGACCAGATAACGAAATGCAAAACGATCGGCAAAGATCAGCGTATTCTGTCTGTCTGTATCTACCGTTTCCTGATATTTCTGATCCAGTGTAGAAAGTTTTGCTTTGTAGTTCTCAGCATTTGTCTGATAGATTTCTTTATTCTCAGGATCCATCTCCTCAAGCGTTTCTGCAATCGCGTCACAGATCACAGAAGCATTTCGCATGGAAGTCCAGACATGCTCGTCATATTCCTTCTCATCCTCACCCTCATGGGCATGCTCGTCCTCATGACCATGTTCGTGTTCACTGTCCTGCATACCCTCAACTGTTTCTTCTTCCTTAATCGTATCGCCAAGGACTTCCATCAGATTAATCGTCTTCATATCTTTATTCTGAGCCGATTCCAGTGCATCCTCAATCCACTGGTCGGATTCTCCACCCACATAAATCAGGAGATCACAGCTGGATACTTTCATAATATCTTTCACTGCCGGCTGAAAACTATGAAGGTCTGTCCCATTATCCAGGAGCATCGTAAGATTCACATCCGCTTCCCTGTTCCCCAGAATATTTCTTGTCCAGTCATATTCCGGAAAAATGGTTGTCACAATATTCAGTTTCCTGTCTGTTTCCTCCGTTGTTTTAGCTTCTGCTATGTGCATTCCTGAAAAAGGAACCGCAATGCTCATCACACCCAGCAGAATTGCCAGCGCACCAGTGATCCATTTTTTCATCCTTATACCTGCTTTCTTCTGTCTCAGCATTCTACTCCGTTACCTTATATTCCGCTTATTTTGCCCTGATATGTACAGTCTCTGTTTCTTTTTTGTCATCTTCCAGTCCTCTGCATTCTTCACAGATTCCATAAAAAACCGTTCTGCACGGATCCATGCGAAATCCGTGACTGTCCATCAGGTGCTGCTCCAGTTTAACCACATCCTCACAGTGAAGATGAATCAGTTTTCCACATTTTTCACATTTGCAGTGGAAACAGGAGATCTTATGACAATGTTCTTCTGCTCCGAGATATTCAAAACAGGCACTGCTCGTCCCGTCTACATTGTATTTTGCAACCAATCCCTGCTCTACCATCTTTTCAAGATTACGGTAAACTGTTGTCGTTCCGACATTGATTCCCTGCTCTTTGAAATAGGAGCAGACATCTGCGGCCGTCACATGTGTACCTTCTATCGTCTGAAGATAAGCCAGTATCTGTTTCATTTGTTTTGTCTGATAAGGTGCTTTCGTACCCATAATTTCTTCCTTCTTTTTACCCAAAATGAAAACCGTTTTCATATTATAGCACATTCTGATAGAGTGTCAATATGAAAACGGTTTTCATTTTTGATATTTTTTCTTATTTACTTATTCTTCTACTTTCATCTCGCGAACGATTTTACGAAGCTTCAGAACCATGGATGGTGCTACAGAGATTTCATCCAGTCCCATACGTACAAACTGCTCGGTAAGAGTTGCATCTGCTCCAAGTTCTCCGCAGATACCTGCCCATTTACCACATTTATGCGCATTGTCCACAACCATCTGGATCATACGCAGGATTGCTTCATGATGTGGATTATAGAACTCATCCAGTTTTTCATTCTGGCGGTCAATTGCCAGTGTATACTGGGTCAGATCATTCGTTCCAATACTGAAGAAATCTACCATCTCTGCCAGTTTGTCACTGATGATCGCTGCTGCCGGAGTCTCAATCATGATTCCCTGTTCCGGAATCTTATACTGAATCTCCTGTGCTTTCAGCTCTTCTTCTACTTCTGCTACGATCTCATAAATTTTCTTTACTTCTTCTGTAGAAGTAATCATCGGATACATGATAGAAAGATTTCCATAAACGGCTGCACGGAGAAGTGCACGAAGCTGAGTTTTGAAGATTTCCGGCTGTCTCAGACAAATACGGATCGCACGGTATCCCATAGCCGGATTATCTTCATTACCAAGATTGAAATAATCTACCTGTTTATCAGCTCCGATATCCAACGTACGGATAATAACCTTCTTACCTGCCATCATCTGTACTGCCTGCTTGTAAGCCTGGAACTGTTCCTCCTCAGTAGGGAAATCGTTTCTTCCAAGATACAGGAATTCACTTCTGAAAAGTCCGATTCCACCGGCATCGTTTTCCATTACATAACCAATATCGCCAACGCTTCCAATGTTTGCATAAATATTGATCTTACGTCCGTCCAGAGTAACGTTTTCTTTGCCTTTGAGTTCCTGAAGAAGTTTCAGTTTCTCAGCTTCTTCCTGCATTTTGGTTTCTGTCTGAACTTTTGTCTCTTCATCCGGATCAAAAGTAACGATTCCCTGGAAACCGTCTACAACCGCTGTCATTCCACTCTGAAAAGCTTCCAGATCCATTTTTACTCCGATCAATGCCGGAATATTCATCATACGTGCAAGAATCGCTGTATGAGAATTGGTAGATCCGTGAACTGTTACAAATGCAAGGATCTTATCTTTGTCCATCTGGACTGTCTCGCTTGGACTAAGATCATCCGCTACAATTATAGATGGCTCGATAGAGCTTAAATCCACATCTCCCTGGCCGCTTAAATTACGTACAAGACGTTCGGAGATATCTTTGATATCGGCAGAACGTGCTTTCATATAATCATCGTCCATGGAAGCAAACATCTCTGCGAAATTATCGCCGGTAACCGCAACCGCATACTCGGCATTGACCTGTTCTGTACGGATCATATTCTGAATTGCCTCCAGATAGTCCTCATCCTCCAACATCATCTGATGTACTTCGAAGATTGCTGCACTGGCCTCGCCAACTTCTCTGACAGCCTTGTCATACAGTTTCTGAAGCTGTTCCTGGGATGCTTTTAATGCCTCATCCACACGTTTTACTTCTGCTTCTGTATCTTCGATACGGGTACGTTTTACCTGATAATCATTTTTCTTAAGAACCACGATTGGTCCCATCGCAATCCCTTTATATACAGATTTTCCCTGAAAACACTGCATTCCTTTTCCTCCCTGAATTCAAATGTAAACTGATTCTGGTCGTTCCAGCGAATTATAAATTGTTCTCAAAGAATTCTTTTAATGCAGCAGCTGCAGCTTCTTCATCAGCGCCTTCTGCTGTTACAGTAACAATGTCACCCTGTTTTACGCCAAGAGACATGAGCATCATAAGCTGTGTCAGTTTCTTTGTTTTGCCGTCTTTTGTGATAGTGCATTCAGATTCGAATTTTTTTGCTTCTTTTACAAGAAGTCCTGCCGGTCTTGCATGGATTCCAAGTTCGTCTTTAATTGTATACTCAAATGTTTTCATAGTTTTGTTCTCCTTTTATATTATGTTTTTGTATTTATATTTATCCTACAGTTACCTTCGACAGTGACATTTAACTTTATATCTTACTCATTGATATCCGTATCTAACATTCTTTCCAGATGCATGGCAAGATATCCAATTTCAATGTCCGGAATCGGAAGCTTCAGACTCTTTTCCATCTGTCGGCAGATCCTCTCTGCTGACATAAATGGTTCCGGAAACTTTACGGACATATATTCATTCAGATTCATTTTCAGTTTCTCACCATGAATTGCACGTGCCACCATATAACGGACATGATTCATCAGTCGATTATATCCCAGAGACATGACATCAATGGAATTTCCAGTTTCTTTCTCAACAAGTGAAATACATTCCCGGACTGTTCTTGCAATTTCCATTGCCTGAGAAACATTTTCATCTACGATGGCAGCATGCACATGCAAGGCGATATAGCCAATCTCGTGTTCGTCAATCTCAATCTGCATTTTCTCTTTCAAGAGTTCCTGAATACAACTGGCTACTTTATATTCTTTATAAAACATAACACGGATGTCATCGGTCAGCGGGTTGCTGATCTGTTCTCCATTCTGAATGCGGCGGATCGCAAAGTCCAGATGATCTGCCATGGTAAAAAGAATTGTCCGGTCTACTTTGCCAAATTCCTGCTCCGCCTGATTCAGCACTTCGTTTGCAAACTCCAGACAAAGTGGTGAAACCGATTTGAGGATATCTTTTGCATCTCCTCTCTCTGTCATTTCTTTCAATGAATAAACCTTTGCTTCCGCAGTGACCGGAACAGTTTGTCCCACTTTCTTGCCAAAAGCAACTCCTTTTCCCATAACCAGACATTCCTGGTTATTTTCATCCTGGATTCCCATAAAGGAATTATGATTTAAAATTTTTGCTATCCTGTACAACATCCGTATCTCTTCCCCATCCGGGTAGTTCTTACTGAAGAACCTCGATTTCGAAAAGCGGCTCTCCTGCTTTGACCTGACCCTCATTTAACAGATGGATTCTCTGGTTATCCTCCAGTTCTGTACAAAGAACCGGTGATACAATAGAAGGTGCGTTTTTGCTCAGATAATCCAGATCCAGTTTCAGCATCGGATCTCCTTTCTTCACTTCCTGCCCGCTTTCTACCAGTGCCTCAAATCCCTCACCATTCAGTTTTACAGTATCGATTCCTACATGAATCAGCAGACTGATTCCGGATTCTGTTACAAATCCAATTGCATGTTTTGTGTCAAAGACAAAGGCAACTTCTCCATCTTCCGGAGCTCGTACATATGGGTCTTCCGGTGTAACTACTGCGCCATCCCCCATCATCTTCTGGGCAAATGCCTCATCCGGTGCTGTAGAGAGCTCAGCCGCTACACCAGTGATCGGACTGGAGATCACGATACGGTCAACGACTTTCTGTCCGGCTTCTTCTTTCTGTTCATTTACTTCCTGTGTTTCAGCAGCTTCTGCCGGTGTTTCCAGAGTATCCGGTGCTGTTTCCAGATAGTCCTCAAGATTTGATTTGATAACAGTAACATTCGGTCCGTAAATAACCTGTACACCAAGACCTTTGTGTACCACACCGGATGCACCTGTTGCCTTTAACACACCATCATTTACCAGTGATGCATCCTTAACCGTACAACGAAGACGTGTTGCACAGCAATCCACATCACTGATATTTTTCTTACCACCAAGACCTCTTGTGATTGCCTCGCTGACCGGATCAGAAGAACCAGCTTCAACGGCACCGTTCTGTGCTTCCTTGCGAGCATTTACATCAGCCTTTGTATAAAGTTTTGTTTCTACAGCATCATCTTCACGACCAGGTGTTTTGAAATCAAACTTTTTGATCATGAATTTGAAAATAAAATAATATAAAAAGAAATAAATAATACCAACCGGGATAACTCTCATCCAACTTGTCTTTGCATTTCCCTGAAGGATACCAAACAGGAAGAAATCAAGGAATCCACCGGAGAAAGTAAGTCCTACGGCAATATTCAGCATATGTGCGATCATGTATGCGCTACCTGCCAGAACTACCTGAACAGCAAACAGTGCCGGAGCTACGAACAGGAATGAAAATTCCAGCGGCTCTGTAATTCCGGTTGCCATACATGCAAGCGCTGCAGACAGAAGAAGGCCTCCTGCCTGTTTTTTCTTCTCAGGTTTTGCGCACTGATACATAGCCAGTGCAGCTCCCGGAAGTCCAAAGATCATAAAGATAAATTCTCCGGAGAAATACCGGGTAGCGTCTGCGCTGAAATGAACCACATCCGGGGAGGCCAACTGGGCAAAGAAAATGTTCTGACCGCCCTGTATCAACTGGCCGTCCACCATCATGGTCCCGCCCACTGCCGTCTGCCAGAAGGGAAGGTAAAATACATGATGAAGGCCAAAGGGGATCAGCGCCCTCTTCACAATCCCGAAGATCAGCGTCCCCAGATATCCGGTTCCGGTTACCAGGCCTCCCAGGGCAAAGATGGCATTCTGTACCACCGGCCAGACAAAATACATAGCGATTCCCACAAACACATAGACCACTGTGGAGATGATGGGAACGAATCGGGAGCCCCCGAAAAATGAAAGGGCGTTGGGAAGAACGATCTTGTGAAAACGGTTGTGCAGAGCCGCCACCCCAAGACCTACGATGATGCCGCCAAATACACCCATCTGCAGGGTCTTCAATCCACAGACGGTAGCGATGGTTCCGTCCAGGACGTCAGGGGCAATGCTCCCGTCTGCCAGCACCTGGCCGTTGATCTCCAGGACTGCATTGATGGAAACGTGCATAACGAAGAAGGCGATCATGGCCGACAGAGCCGCTACCTCCTTCTCCGCCTTCGCCATACCGATGGCAACGCCCACGGCAAAGATCAGCGGAAGATTATCAAAAATTACATTTCCCGCCTTGCTCATAATACTCAGCAACGCGTGGAGCATCGTACCATCCCCCAGAATTCCTTCCAATCCGTAAGTAGCGATGGTGGTGGCATTGGTAAAAGAGCTTCCTACTCCCAGCAGAAGCCCGGCCCCCGGAAGGATGGCGATGGGAAGCA
>OGYF01002869.1_pt1 | contig 12394 bp, 12 predicted proteins | sample 1576451 | NCBI WGS metagenome assembly OGYF01 (sample SAMEA3541505, study PRJEB24748) | human gut metagenome | biome: human gut; feature: human-associated habitat; material: faeces | place: China | collected 2012 | reverse complement strand
TATGAGTCAGGCCCGCCTTGTCGTACTGCTGGCAGATGGCGAAGTCCTCGGCGCCAAAGCCGGGAGCGGTGTGGACGCAGCCGGAGCCGGCGTCCAGGGTGACGTGCTCTCCGTTGAGGATCACGCTCTCCCGGTCAAACAGGGGGTGCTTGGCGGTCATCAGCTCGAATTCGGACCCTTTTAGGGTGGCCAGCACGGTGCAGGCGGAAAAGTCCATATGGGCGGCTTCACACACGCTCTTAGCCAGGTCTTTGGCCAGGATATACACGTCTCCGCAAGGCGCCTGAAGCAGCACATAGTCATATTCGGCGTTGAGACAGATGGCATAGTTGCCGGGAATGGTCCAGGGAGTGGTGGTCCAGATCACAAAGTAGGTGCGGGACAGGTCGGCGTACTGCCCCAGCTTGCCTTTGTCGTCTTTTACGGGGAATTTTACGAAAATAGTGGTGCAGGGGTCGTCGGCATACTCAATCTCCGCCTCGGCCAAAGCGGTTTGGTCGTGGGGACACCAGTATACTGGTTTCATCCCCTTGTAGATGAGCCCCTTCTCGGCCATCTTGCCAAAGACCTCGATCTGCTTGGCCTCAAATTCGGGCAGCAGGGTGATGTAGGGATTTTCCCACTCACCCAGCACGCCCAGCCGCTGAAATTGGCCGGTCATCTTCTCAATATAGCTTTCAGCATACTCCCTGCATTTCGTGCGGAACTGGGCGGTGGTCATCTCCTCCCGCTTGACCTTTTTATCTTTGAGCACCGCAGACTCAATGGGCAGGCCGTGGGTATCCCAGCCGGGGACGTAGGGAGCCTGGAACCCCGTCATGTTTTTGTACTTGACGATGATGTCCTTGAGAATCTTATTCAGGGCGGTGCCGATGTGGATGTTGCCGTTGGCATAGGGGGGGCCGTCGTGGAGGACGAACTTGGGCTTGCCCTCGTTGCGGGCCACCATTTTGTGGTAGAGGTCGTGGTCATGCATCTCTTTGAGCATATCCGGTTCCCGTTTGGGCAGGCTCGCCCGCATGGGGAAGTCCGTTTGGGGAAGGTGGACGGTCTTGTTGTAATCCATATTCTTGGTTCCTCCTGTTTTCTTGTCGTGCGTTTTGCAATATGGTGGCGGCATTAGGACCAATGCTCAGATCGTCAGCCAGATCAAGGGGCATCCGCCCGCGGCAACGGCCCGTTCCAGGTCCTGGGGCGTAAGAAATACCGTGGCGGTGTTGTCGTTGGGGTGGACGCCCACCACCGGGAAGGCCCGGATGTCCTCGTCTAGAACCAGAGTTACGGAGCGGCTTTCGTCCGCGAGGACGCCCAACGGCGTCACCGCGCCGGGGGGCAGGCCCAATTTGGCGTCCAGGTCCGCCTCCGAGGCAAAGCTCAGCGGCCGTGATTCCAGCAGGGCACGCAGGGTTTTCAGATTTGCAGATTTGTCTTTTTGCAGGCTGACCAGAAAGTACTGCCGCTTTTTGTCATCCCGCAGGAACAGGTTTTTCACCACCCATCCGCTGCCCTCCAGACCCAGCTCCTCCATGGCCTGGATCGTGTGGACGGCGGGGTGAGTCGCCAGGCGATAGTTGATTCCCAGCCCGTCCAGCCAGGCCAAGGTCTCTGCTCTGTCCATCTTCTCTTCGCCTCCCGAAATAAAAAACGCCTTTGTCCCTCCATGAGAGACAAAGGCGCGGAAACCTCTGCGGTACCACTCTCGTTGCCGCGCACAGAGCGCGGCCACTCGGTTCGTCCTGTAACGGGAACGCCCGGCGGAGCCTACTGGGGCGTTACGCCCGTTGGGTCCGCGGCTCGCAGGTGATATTCTCCGGCTCCGTCCCGCCGCTCTTCCACCGTGCAAGCGGCTCTCTGGGGGAGGGGATTCCGGGTACTTGGCCTGTTCAAAGCCCTCGAATTTAACGAATCTATATTATAGGGCAAACCGGGATTTGTCAACCGTTTTTCTGCGGGATTTTGCCGGAAGCCTCCGCCGGAGGGCAGAGCGTCCCTGGTCAAAGGGCCTGAAGGTCTGAAATCAGGGCGGCCACCTGCTCCCGGCTGGTATGCCAGCTGGTGCAGAAGCGGACGGCGGAGTGCGCTTTGTCTGTTTTCTCCCAGAAGGAAAAGGCGTATTTTTCCGCCAGACGGGCCAGCGCGTCATCGGGCAGGATGGGGTACTGCTGATTGGTGGGGGAGTTGTAGCGCAGGGGGAAGCCCTTGGCCTCAAAGGCCCGGCGCAGTTCCATCGCCAAGTCCACCGCATGACGGCCTAGGTCGAGGTACAGGCCGTTGTCCATCAGACACTCAAACTGGATGCCCAGCAGCCGGCCCTTGGCCAGCATCCCGCCCCGCTGTTTGACCAGGTAACGGAAATCAGCTTTCAGTTCGGGCTTGGTGATAACCACCGCCTCCCCAAACAGTGCTCCGGCCTTGGTGCCTCCAAGGTAGAACACGTCGCACAGCCGGGCGATGTCCGGCAGGGTGAGATCGGGCTGGGCGGCCAGGCCGTAGGCCAGCCTGGCCCCATCCAGGAACAGGGTCAGCCCCCGCGCCCGGCACACCCTGGAGATGGCGGTCAGCTCGTCCAGGGTGTATACAGTGCCGTTTTCCGTGGGATGGGAGAGGTAGACTAGGCCGGGCTGGACAATATGCTCGTGGGTGGCATCGGTCCAGTGAGCCTGCCAGGCGGCTTCGATCTGATCTGCTGTGATTTTGCCGTCCTCCGAGGGCAGGGGGAGCGCCTTGTGGCCCGTGGCCTCGACAGCCCCTGTCTCATGGCAGTTGATATGTCCGGTGCAGGCGCACAGCGCGCCCTGGTGGGGCCGCAGAGCGGCGGCGATGACAATGGCGTTGGCCTGGGTGCCCCCCACCAGGAAGTGAACGTCAGCCTCCGGCGCCCGGCAGGCCGTCCGGATCAGGGCTCGGGCCCGGTCACAGTGGGGGTCCAGGCCGTATCCCGGGGTCTGCTCGTCATTGGTGGCGGCCAGGGCCGCCAGGATGGAGGGGTGGCAGCCCTCGGCGTAGTCGCATTCAAAGTGGATCATAGAATTCTTCCTTTCTCCGGCGGCCGGGCGCTCTGCGCCTGCATGCAAAAAGCCGCCTGCATCGCAGACGGCTCTTTTTTGGTTCTGATTAGGCCAGCTTGTTGAGCTTCAACGTCATGGCGCTCTTCTTGTTGGCGGCATTGTTCTTATGCAGCAGACCCTTGGAAGCAGCCTGATCGACGGCCTTGACGGCCACCTTATAAGCGGCATCGGCCTCGCTGCGGTTGCCACCGGCCACCGCGGCCTCGAACTTCTTCAGGTCAGTCTTCAGCGCGGACTTCTGAGCCTTGTTCTGCGCGGCCTTGGTGGCGTTCACCAGAACACGCTTTTTGGCAGACTTGATATTGGGCAAACCAAACACCTCCTCCGATGTAATATCATGATGTTCGGGCATAATAATCCCGTCGCAGATATGTATTCTAACATCAAATAGCAGAAAATGCAACACTTAATTTGATTTTTTGGCGCAAAATTTTTATTACGCTAAAACTGGGACGTTTATAGTCCCGGATGCACAAGATGTAGAGATCAAAAATGGGAAAGGAGCGTGCAATATGGCCATGGCACAGCGCAGGACGGACCTGGCAGTCGAGGCCCACGAGCTTTGGAGAGAGGGAGCGGGAGAGACCACAAAGCTATCCGGCGTCCGGGCGGAGGACGGGCAGCGGGAGGGATTTTCCACCACCGTGGTGACAGTGCTGGACCAGGAGGGGGCGGCCGCCTTGGGTAAGCCGGTAGGGCGGTACGTGACGCTGGAGCTGGATGGACTGGTCCGGAGGGAAGAGGATGCTTTTCAGCGGGCGGTGCGGGCAGTGGCAGGCGAGGTGGAGGCCATGGCCCCCCGGGCAGGAACGGTTCTGGTGATGGGACTGGGCAACCGGGCGGTAACCCCAGACCTGATCGGTCCGCTGGCGGCGGAGCATGTACTGGTAACCCGCTACCTTGTAGAGCATTTGGCGGAGCACTTTGGACACTTGAGGGCTGTGGCGGCAGTATCCCCCGGTGTGCTGGCCTCCACAGGCATTGAGAGCGCCGCAGTAGCCACCGCCCTGGTCCGGCAGCTGAAGCCGTCCTGTGTGGTGGCGATAGACGCCTTGGCATCCCGGGCGATTGACCGGCTGTGCCGGACGGTGCAGCTGTCTGATACAGGCATTGCGCCCGGTTCCGGCGTAGGAAACCACCGGTCCGCGCTGAATCGGGAGAGTCTGGGGGTGCCGGTGATCGCCGTAGGCGCGCCCACCGTGGTGGATGGGGCCACCCTGGCCCTGGACCTGTTGGCTCAGACGGGACAGGAAGCCCTGGGCCATGAACTGCTGGGAGGAAAGGGGGCGGATTTTTTTGTCACTCCCCGGGAGGTGGACAGCCGGGTGGCCGATCTAGCCAAGGTGATCGGCTACGGCATCAGCATTGGGCTGAATCCATCCCTGTCTGTGGATGATTTAGTGATGCTGCTGGAGTGAGGGACGCGGGATTCGCCAGAAAGTGATTGTCCTTTTCCCGGCGATCTGCTATACTGAGGGTATAAAACTGGCAGAGAGGGGGAGGCAGATGAAAAAACGCCTGGAAGCGGCGCTGAAGCTGCGGCCCATCCGGTTTGTGGCCGATGTGGTAGGCGTGTATTTCGGTAGCCATATCAGCCGCTCAGCTGCAGAGCTGGCTTATTTCATGGTGTTGACCCTGTTTCCCATTTTTATCTGCCTGTCCGCCTTTGTGGGCCAGCTCCACCTGGATTTGGCCGGCCTTCTGGAAGAGGCCGAGCGCTTTCTTCCCGAGGGGGTAACCGTCATTTTGGGAGACTATCTGAGATATCTCCAGAGCAATCAGTCCACCGGTATGTTTTTGGCGGGAGTATTCATGACAGTGCTGTTTGCCTCTGCCGCCGTGCGGGGGCTGATGAACATTATGCACGAGGTCTATGGCCGCTCCACCTTCCGGGGAGTGAGTCAGCTGGTGGCCAGTATTCTCTTTTCCTTGCTCCTCCTGTTCACGATTTACCTGTCCCTAGTGGTAGTGGTGACGGGCAACTGGTTTTTTAACCTGATTGAGCAGGTATTCCATCTGGAGCGGGTGGCGGAACGGTTCGGTACTTGGCAGTGGATGAAATACCTGCTCCTGCTGGGCATTGTATTTCTGTTTATTCTGCTGCTCTACCGGTTCACCGCCCCGCTGACCCGTCCCCGCCCCCCAGTGATGGTGGGCGCGCTGGGCGCATCGGTGGCGCTGGCGGCGGCATCGGTGATTTTCTCGTGGTTTATGGCGCGGTCCACCAACTATTCGCTGGTGTACGGCTCGCTGGCTTCGGTGATCATCCTGCTGGTGTGGCTCTACCTGTGCGGCAATATTCTTATTTTGGGCAGCGTGGTCAATGCGGTGCTCTACCACCATCGGCTGGAGAAGGAGCGGGCGGAAGGACCGGAAACGAGACGGGAATAATAGAATCGCCCCGGACCTGATGGCATTGGGTCCGGGGCATCGTATGATCCGGAGGAAGGGAAATCAATCCAACTCCAGCCGTTGCAGCACGGTCTGGAACCAGTTGGGCAGGGGCGCTTCCACCGTGATCCTCTCCCCGGTGGAGGGGTGGGTGAAGGTGAGCTGGGCGGCGTGGAGGCACTGGCCCGCCAGGCCGGGGAAAGACCTCCTGGGGCCGTACACCGGGTCCCCCAGCAGAGGGTGGCCGATATGGGCCATGTGGACCCGGATCTGGTGGGTGCGCCCCGTCTCCAGCCGGCAGGTGAGGTGGGTGTAGCCGTCATGGCTGTCCACTATCTGATAGTGGGTGACCGCCTCCCGGCCCTGTCCGGGGCGGCACACCGCCATCCGCTTCCGGTCTGTGGGATGGCGGGCGATGGGGGCGTCCACCGTGCCCGCCTCATCCCGAAAGCCCCCCAGCACCACCGCGTGGTAGAGGCGGAACAGGGAGTGGTCCTGAAGCTGCTCTGCCAGGGCCAGGTGGGCGCGGTCGTTTTTGGCCGCGATCACAAGGCCGGAGGTGTCCCGGTCGATGCGGTGGACGATGCCCGGGCGCAGCTGCCCGTTGATTCCAGATAGTGAATTTTCACAATGATATAACAATGCGTTGACCAATGTGCCGTCAGGATGGCCGGGGGCGGGGTGGACCACCATGCCCACCGGCTTATTGACCACGATGACGTCGCCGTCCTCATAGACCACGTCCAAGGGGATGTCCTGGGGGATGACATCCACCGCCTCCGGTTGGGGCGGGGTGACGGACAGCACCTGACCTGGCTCCAGCCGGGCGTTTTTTTTTACTGGACGGCCCTCCAGGACCACCCGGCCCTCCTCCAGCCACCGTTGGGCGGCCGAGCGGGTGAGCCCGTCGATCATTCCCGCCAGCAGGACATCTGCCCGCCCGGCCTCAGGTATCATCAGATGAAAGGTCGGTTCCGTCATGGGTGGGAGCCTCCTTTTTGGACTTTTTCTCCAGCTTCTCATAGCCAAACAACACATAGACCGCCAGCCAGACAGCCCCCACCGTGATACAGATGTCGGCCACATTGAACACGGCAAAGTTCATAAACAGAGTGCGGAACATATCGGTGACATAACCGAAGGCAATGCGGTCGATAAGGTTGCCTAGGCCGCCGGAGAGCACCAGCACGGCGGGCACTACCCCCAGAGGGTGGGTGAGTACCTTTTTCCACAGGGCGATGACCATGACGATTACCACCAGGACAGAGATCAGCGTCAAAATCCAGGTGTGTTCCGCCAGCAGGGAAAAGGCGGCGCCAGTGTTCTGCACATAGGTTAGCTCCAACACGTGGGGAAGGAAGGGGACGCTGTCCCCCAGGGGAATATTGGCCCGGACCAGGAATTTTACCACCTGGTCGATTACGATAAGGAGAATGATGAGCATTACATACAACATGGAATCAGCCTTTCTGAGATTTGGCAGCCGCCTCCGAGGTTTGAAACAGGTCCAGGACTGCGCGGTCTATCCCGCAGACCCTGGCATCCGTCCGGGAGGCGAAGAAACAGTGCCCCGACTTGTAGAAAGCCAAGTCTGCCAACCAGTACAGGCCAGAGGGCATCTCTTCTGTCTCATCCAAATCGTAGACGTGGGATAGGGTGCGGAGAAAGCGAATGGCAGTGGAAGTGAGCTGAAAATAGAGCAACCGGACAGGATTGCCCAGCGGGAGAGCGGTACGGTCCGCCACCTCCTGGGAATGGGCGCTGGGGTACAGGAAGCCCCACTGGGAGGCCCGGAATTCCTCCACGGAGGCGACCACAGGAGACGCAGCCCGGAAGGACAGGGAAAAACCGTCTGCGCAGCTGAGGGCAAAGTCCAGGAACCGCCGCCAGCTGTCCGGCGTGTCCAGGCTCTCTATCGGTCGGAGCGGGTCATCCCGATACAGCCGAGCTACGTCCCCGTCGATGGAGCAGAAGCCCTCGTGGGAGCAGGAGCAAAAGAAAATCTTGCCCGCTTTCAGAAACGCCAGGTCATCGAAACAGAGGAACCCCCGGTCCAGCCGGGCTGCGGGAAAGTCCAGCACAGTGCGCCTGCCCCGAAGAAAGGAAACGGTTACCGGGTCCAGCCGGAAATACAGCAGCAGCATGGGGGTGCGGGCGGTGACCGGGGACTGGTCGGTGACCTCCCAATCGGAGATGCTGGCGGACAGAAAGCCCCACGGGGAGGCGCAGAAATCCTCCGGTGACAGCGCCCGGAACGGGCCGCAGTCCGTGTAAAAGGACAGGCAGAAGCTGTCGGCATAGCTGAGAACAAAGTCCAGAAACCGCCGCCAGATGTCCGGCGAGTCCAGGCCGGGGACGTCCTCCAAGTATTTCCGGGTGAAGGCCGCTTTTTCCATGATAACGCCTCCCTGAAAATAACAGCGGGCAAGCCCTTGGGCCTGCCCGCTATCATATCACAATTATTTGTTGGCGTCCAGATACTTCATGATGGCCTTGGCGGCTTTCTTGCCCGCGCCCATGGCCAAGATGACGGTGGCCGCGCCGGTGACCGCGTCGCCGCCAGCATACACGGCCTGACGGCTGGTCTCCATAGTCTCCTCGTTGACAATAAAGCAACCCTTGCCGTTGACATCCAGCGCCTCATCCGCCATGCGGATCAGGGGGTTGGGGCTGGTGCCCAACGCCATGACCACCGTGTCCACTTCCATGAGGAAGGAGGAGTCGGGCACCTCCACTGGGCGGCGGCGGCCCCGCTCATCAGGCTCACCCAGCTCCATGCGCACACAGTTGAGGTTGCAGGCATGGCCCATGCCGTCGTCGATGACGGCGGTGGGATTGGTCAGGAAGTGGAACTGGATGCCCTCCTCCATGGCGTGCTCCACCTCTTCGGCCCGGGCAGGCATTTCCTCACGGCTGCGGCGGTAGACCACATGGACCTCCGCCCCCAGCCGGCGGGCGCACCGGGCCGCATCCATGGCCACGTTGCCGCCGCCCACCACGGCTACTTTTTTGCTGGCAGGGACGGGGGTGTCGTACGCATCCTCCCAGGCGTGCATCAGGTTGATGCGGGTGAGGTACTCGTTGGCGGAGTAAACGCCGGCCAGCCCCTCGCCGGGGATGCCCATGAACTTGGGCAGACCCGCGCCAGTGGCCAGGAAGATGGCCTTGTACCCCTGCTCAAACAGCTCGTCCAGGGTGAGCACCCGGCCCACCACCATGTTGGTGTGGATCTGGACGCCCAGGGAGCGCAGGTCGGCCTCCGTCCGGTGGACGATGGCCTTGGGCAGACGGAACTCGGGGATGCCGTAAACCAGTACGCCGCCAGCCAGGTGCAGCGCCTCAAATACGGTGACCTCGTATCCCTTCCGAGCCAGGTCGCCGGCGCAGGTCAGGCCTGCGGGGCCGGAGCCGATGACCGCCACCTTGTGGCCGTTGGAAGCGGGCTTTTCCGGCGCGGCGGTGCAGTGGGCGTTGTGCCAGTCAGCCACGAACCGCTCCAGACGACCGATGCCCACGGGCTCGCCCTTCTTGCCCCGGACGCAGTATTTCTCGCACTGGCTCTCCTGGCGGCAGACACGACCGCACACGGCGGGCAGGGCGCTGGTGGCGGAGATGATCTGATAGGCCTCTTCAAAATTGCCCTTGGCAACCTCGGCAATGAACTCGGGGATATGTACCATAACGGGGCAGCCGCCCATACAGGGCTTGTTCTTGCAGTTCAGGCAGCGCTGGGCCTCGTCCAGAGCCTGCTCTTCCGTATAGCCCAGTGCCACTTCCTCAAAGTTCTTATTGCGGACATTGGGGTCCTGAGAGGGCATGGGATTTTTCGTTAAAGACATATTGGCCATGGTTATTCGGCCTCCTTCTTGAACAGGTTGCAGGTCTCCTCGTACTTGTGGGCCTCATATTCCCGGTACATCTGGTTGCGCTTGACCGCCAGATCCCAGTCCACCTTGTGGCCGTCAAAGTCGGGGCCATCCACGCAGGCGAACTTCATCTCGCCGCCCACGCTCAGACGACAGCCGCCGCACATGCCGGTGCCGTCGATCATGATGGGGCTCATGGAGACGGTGGTGGGGATGCCGTAGGGCTCCGTGGTCTTGGAGACGAACTTCATCATGACCATGGGACCGATGGCAAAGACCTCGTCATACTGGTTGCCGGCCTCGATCAGCTCCTTGAGGGCGTCGGTGACCAGGCCCTTCTGGCCATAGGAACCGTCGTCGGTGCAGACCTTCAGAACGCTGCTGGCCTTACGGAACTCGTCCTCCAGGATCACCAAGTCCTTGTTCTTAAAGCCGATGACCGCGTGAACCTCGGCACCGCAGTCGTGGAACTTCTTCAAAACCGGGTACGCAATGGCGCAGCCGACGCCGCCGCCCACCACGCAGACTTTCTTCTTTCCCTCGGTCTCCGTGGCCTTGCCCAGAGGACCGACAAAGTCCTGCAGGCAGTCGCCCTCGTTGAGATGGCTGAGCTTCTCAGTGGTGGCGCCCACGGTCTGGACAATAATGGTAACAGTGCCCTTTTCGGGGTCATAGTTGTTGATCGTTATGGGGATGCGCTCGCCTTGCTCGTCCACCCGCAGGATGATAAACTGGCCGGGCTGGGCCTTCTTGGCGATCAGGGGTGCTTCGATCTCATACAGAGTGACTGTGGGCCGGAGCGCCTCTTTTCTCACGATACGATACATACTGTTCCTTCTTTCCCGAATGATCGAATGATTGTTTTCTATCGGACCTGCATCCTTCGGCGTGACACATTGTTGATATTTTAACACGCTCTGGATGCCTCGTCAATGCGTTTTCTCCGTCAGACTGCCAAATTTTTAACGTACTTTTTGGAAGTTTTGTGAAGCTGAAATTTCTCAGCTGCCGCAGAGGGTAAACTGCCGTCCCTCTGAACGGAGAACTCCTTCTTCCCGCAGCCGTTTGAGCTCCCGCATCATGGCGCTGCGGTCGGTAGCGATATAGTCGGCCAGCGTACTGAGGGAAAACGGCAGCGTAAAGGTCTCCGCTCCCGCTTTGTCCGCCAGCTGGCGGAAATAGCACAGCAGCTTTTCCCGGATGGATCGCCGGGAGAGCACGTCGACCCGCTCGGAGAGGGCCTGGGCCTTGTCGCTCATCAGCCGCAGCATATTCTGCACCAGCAGGCTGTGGTGGGTACAGGCCCGCTCGCAGCGCTTGAGAATGTGGGGGTAGTCGATAAAGAGCACGTCGCAGGATGTGCGGCAGATGACCTCCAGACTATCGCCGTTGGAGGTGGCAAAGGCCAAGGTCCGCCCAAAGACGCCGCCGGCACCCAGCTCCTCCATCACTGTGGAAACGCCTTCCTCGTCGATCCGGATCAGCGAGGCGCTTCCCCGTTCCACGATTCCCACCGCATTGTTGGTAGGCATCGTAAAATCGTAAATCAGCTCATCCGGTCGGAAAGACTTCTGGACCGCCTGAAAACAGTGCAGCATCGCACAATAGCTCTCATAGGAGATTCCCTGAAACAGAGGGCTTTTTTCCAGCTCCTCTCTGGTCAGCATCGTGACCGTCCTCCTTTCTGAAATGTTGCATATGTCACGTGCTATTAGCATAGCAGGCCTGCTCCCAAATGTAAAGAGGTTGGCGTGGCAAACTTCATAAATTATTCACCAATTTACCGGGTGCTTCCTGTATACTATATCCAGAAGGCCAGAGAGGCCAAATACGGGCGGTCATCCGCTTGAAGAAATGAGGCAACGATGTGAATATTGCGTATTTTCTGCTCCCCAAAAGCAACGTCGCCTATCTGTATGATGACTACACCTTTCGTCAGGGCCTGGAAAAAATGCGCTACCACGGCTACACCGCCATCCCCGTGATCACCCGCAATGGAACCTACGTAGGCACCGTCAGCGAGGGAGACTTCCTCTGGCAGCTTCTCTCTGACGAGACCAAGCAGCAAAAGGCTCTTTCCATGAAGGACATGGAGCATCTTCGTATCCGCGACATCCTCAGAGGCAACCACTATCCCCCCGTCCGCATCACCGTCAGCATGGAGGAGCTGATGCAAAGCGCCATGAATCAGAACTTCATTCCCGTGGTGGACGATCTGGGCAATTTCACCGGCATTGTCACCCGCAAAGACATCATCCGGTATTATGCCGGCAAGCAGCAGGCGCTGGTGCAGCCACCTCTGCGAAAAATCGTATGACCTTTCTTAAAAAACTCTACATCAGCATTTGATTTCTCTGGCGGCAGGGCATTTGCCCTGCCGCCTTTTTCTGCGCTGTTCTTTCTTTTTCGGGAGGCAGAACCAGATTCACAGCTCCACACTGGCACCGGCCCGCAGGAAGTACAGTTCCCTGCGCACCACCGACCGCTCCAGCACCCGCTCCAGCGCCCGGCTATATGCCTCCAGCTGGGGGCGGTACTGCTCCGCCCGGCGGCGGACCTCCGCGTCTGTCAGCACCCGGTCGGTCTTGAAGTCCACCACCGTGATCCCCTCTTCCGTCTCAAAGCAACAGTCCACCACGCCCTGGAGCAGGATGGACTCCCCCGCCGCAGCGTCCGGGTCGTAGTCCCGGGCATCCATTAAAAGGGTGAAGGGATACTCACGCCGGACATTTTGGCCGTGCCGGATCTCCTCCGCCAGCGGCGAACAAAGGAACCGCTCCAGCGCCTCCCGGTCCACCGCCGCGGCCTGCTCGTCCGTCAGCAGTCCCCGCAAATGCAGGGATTCCACCTGCCCCGCCACATCCACATTGGAGAAGTCCAGATACTGAAGCACCAGATGGGTGGCAGTCCCCTGCTCCGCCGCTGTCAGGCCCTGGCGTTCCTGCCGGAACCGGGGCTGAGAAAGAGGCCGGAGGTAGGGAGTGTGTCGAGCGTTTTGGGAAATTTCCTCATCCAGCGGGCGGCCCTTGAGCTGGGTGGCCGTCACTTTGGCGGGCAGCAACGTCTCCC
>OGYF01002867.1_pt1 | contig 12398 bp, 20 predicted proteins | sample 1576451 | NCBI WGS metagenome assembly OGYF01 (sample SAMEA3541505, study PRJEB24748) | human gut metagenome | biome: human gut; feature: human-associated habitat; material: faeces | place: China | collected 2012 | reverse complement strand
GACCCGGACGGCAAGCCGGTGGAGTTCACCTTCTTCCGGTCCCTGCAGTACGGCGATACCTATATTATAAAAGAGTGGCCGTCCTTCAACGCCCTGCTCGAGGGCTACTATGCCGAGAAGGACCGCGCCGAGCGCCTGCGCACCAAGAGCAAGGAGCTGCACAAGGCCGTGCACAATATGTACGAGCGTGCGGTCCGCAAGCAGGCCGCCCGGCAGGAGGAGCTGGCCGCCAGCGGCAAGAGCGAGAAGCTGCGGCTCTACGGGGAACTGCTCTCGGCCAACCTCTATTTGGCCCAGAAGGGAATGAAGAGCATCACCGTGCCCAACTGGTACGATGAGGGCAGGGAAGTGACTATCCCGCTGGACCTGCGGTTCAGCCCCAGCCAGAACGCCCAGAACTTCTTCAAGAACTACAAGAAGAAGCAGACCGCCGCCCGGATGCTGGTAGACCTGCTGGCAGAGGGGGAAAAGGAAATCGCCTATCTGGAAACGGTGCTCTACGAGGTGGAGACCGCCGCCGGTGAGGCGGCACTGAACGAGATCCGGGCCGAGCTCAAGAGTCAGGGCTACCTGAAATACTACAAGCAGCGCGACAAGCGCCAGAAGCCTGCCGACTTTCTGCGCTTTACCTCCAGCGACGGCTTTGAAATTCTTGTGGGCCGCAACAACGCCCAGAACGACAAGCTGACCCTCCACGCCGCCCGGGGCAAGGACCTCTGGTTCCACGTCCAAAAGGCTCCCGGCAGCCATGTAGTCGTGATGAGCCGGGGGGAGGATATCCCGGACACCACCCGGCAGGAGGCCGCCGAGCTGGCCGTGATCTATTCCAGCGCCTACAAGGCCGGGACCGGTGCCAAGGTGGCCGTGGACACCACCGAGGTGAAGAACATCTGGAAAGCCAACGGCGCAAAACCCGGCATGGTTCTATATGAGGTGTACACCACCGTCTACATCACTCCCCGGGATGGGCTGGAAGAACAGCTGAAACAGAAAAAGTAAAGAATGACCCTCTCCGTCAAAGCCTGCGGGCCCTGACGGAGAGGGTCTTTTTGTATAAAGCGCCCCATTCCGGTGCATCCTGAAAGGCGGGGGAGTTTTCCACGCGAAAACGTGGAACGCAGTATGCAAAATGCACAAAAAATGTGCCAAAAGACCGTGCGGAGAAAATAAAAAAGAAAAATACGATTTTTTTGAAAAAACACTTGCCAAATGCACGCAGATGTGATAAAATATCTCTCGGCTGCAAAGGGCTTGTGCGATACAAGTCGTGCAGGCCAGCGATATGCGTAGATGCGGGAGGTTGTCATCCGGCAATAGTCGTGATGGGTTATTTCCGCGGAGTATGTCCGATCTTAGAACCGGGCGAAAAAATTACTGACAGCGATGGAATACGTTCCCTCGGCGGGGCAACCTGCGAAACGGGCGGAACCAATGTTCGGATTTGATTTGCTAATATATCTCCGGGAGAACTGCCAGGCGGTTCACCGGTTTTTCTAGTGCCAAATCGAGGAACACCCGGAACTGTGTAGAGCAATTTATCGGCTCGCCTAGGGCAAAATCAATTTTTTCAGGAGGCGTAAGCAATGGCAGTCAAAGAGAAAATCAGAATCCGTCTGCAGAGCTATGATGCTCAGCTGATCGATGCCGCAGCAGAGAAGATCGTGGAGACCGCAAAGCACACTGGTGCCCGCGTGTCCGGCCCCATCCCCCTGCCCACCGATCGTGAGATCGTTACCGTTCTGCGCGCTACCCACAAGTACAAGGATAGCCGCGAGCAGTTCGAGAGCCGCACTCATAAGCGTCTGATCGACATTCTGAAGCCGTCCAACAAGACGGTCGAGGCTCTGATGAGCCTCCAGCTCCCCGCTGGCGTGGACATCGAGATCAAGCTGTAACAGCTGATCCAAGCGATGCTCCTCGTTTCCCGAGGGGTCATGTTGGCGGTGACGTGCGCCGCCAACCAATAACCTTTACAGGAGGAAAAGAAAATGGTTAAAGGCATTATCGGCAAGAAAGTCGGTATGACCCAGCTGTTCGATGAGAACGGCAAGGTTATTCCCGTAACTGTCATCGAGGCTGGTCCCTGCACCGTGGTGCAGAAGAAGACCGTCGAGAGCGATGGTTACCAGGCTGTCCAGCTGGGCTTCGGCGAGGTTTCCGCCAAGAAGGTCAACAAGGCAGCTGCAGGTCACTTCAAGAAGGCAAACGTTGCCCCCAAGAAGACCCTGCGCGAGTTCCGTCTGGAAGATGTTTCCGCAATGAACGTTGGCGACGTGCTGAAGGCTGATGTCTTCGCAGCAGGCGACAAGGTTGACGTTGCAGGCGTTTCCAAGGGCAAGGGCTACCAGGGCGTTATCAAGCGCTTTGGCCAGCACCGTCTGCGTGAGAGCCACGGCACCGGCCCTGTTGCTCGTCATGCAGGTTCTATGGGCGCTATTTCCAACCCCTCTCGTGTGTTCCCCGGCAAGCGCCTGCCCGGCCACATGGGCTTTGTGCGGGTCACCGTGCAGAACCTGACCGTTGTCAAGGTTGACACCGAGAACAATCTGATCGCTGTCAAGGGTGCGGTTCCCGGCTCCAAGGGCACCATCGTCACTCTGGCCAACAGCGTGAAGGCGTAAGGAGGAAAGCTACAATGGCAAAGTTTAATGTAGTCGATATGAACGGTCAGCACGTTAGCGAGATCGAGCTTTCCGACGCCGTGTTCGGTATCACCCCGAACGAGAAGGCTGTCCACATTGCTGTGGTGAACTTCCTGGCCAACCAGCGTCAGGGCACCCAGAACACCAAGATCCGCATGGAAGTTTCCGGCGGCGGCAAGAAGCCCTGGCGTCAGAAGGGCACCGGCCATGCTCGTCAGGGCTCCATCCGTGCTCCCCAGTGGACTCACGGCGGCGTTGCTCTGGGCCCCAAGCCCCGCAGCTACAACTACCACATCAACAACAAGGTCAAGCGCCTGGCTCTGCTGAGCGTTCTGTCTGACAAGGCTGCCAATGGCAACATGGTCGTTGTTGATAAGTTCACCTGCGACGAGTACAAGACCAAGGCTGTGGTTGCAATGCTGAACGCTGTTGGCGCTGGCAAGAAGAACCTGCTGGTCAACGAGACCGTCGATGCAAAGTTCGTCAAGAGCGCTGGCAACATTGCCGGTGTCAAGACCACCTTTGCAGGCAGCGTGAACACCTACGATGTGCTGAACGCCGACAAGCTGATCATCAGCGTCGACGCAGCGAAGAAGCTCGAGGAGGTGCTTGGCTAATGAAAACCGCACATGATATCATCCTGAAGCCGGTCATTACCGAGAACTCCATGGCTGGCATCGCTGATAAGAAGTACACCTTCAAGGTTGCTACTGATGCCACCAAGGTCGAGATCGCTCAGGCTGTCGAGACCCTGTTCCCCGGCGCTAAGGTCGCTAAGGTCAACACCATTTCCGTGCGTGGCCGCTTCCGCCGCCAGGGCATGCATGCTGGTTACACTGCCGCTTCCAAGAAGGCAATCGTGACCCTGACCAAGGACTCCAAGGAAATCGAGTTCTTCAACAGCATGGTCTAAACCGAACCCGCCGAGGGTTCCTCTATGGGGATATGACCCCGATAATAATTCATAAGATAAACAAAGGAGAATAGCACAATGGCTATCAAGAAGTATGGCCCCACTACTCCGGGCCGCCGCGGCATGACCGTCACGGATTACAGCGTCCTGAGCAAGGTCGCTCCCGAGCGCAGCCTGCTGGAGCCCATGAAGAAGCACAGCGGCCGCAACAACACCGGTCGTATCACCGTCCGCCACCAGGGCGGCGGCAACCGCACCAAGTATCGTGTCATCGACTTCAAGCGTCAGAAGACCGATATCCCCGCTACCGTCAAGACTCTCGAGTATGATCCGAACCGCAGCGCATTCATCGCTCTGGTTGAGTACACCGATGGCGTTAAGAGCTACATCATTGCTCCCGATGGCCTGAAGGTGGGCGATGTGGTCATCAGCAGCAAGTCTGCCGACATCAAGCCCGGCAACTGCCTGCCCTTCGAGAACATCCCCGTTGGTACCATCATCCACAACATCGAGCTGTATCCCGGCCGCGGCGCTCAGCTGGTTCGTTCCGCTGGCAACATGGCTCAGCTGATGGCTAAGGAGAATGGCTACGCTCTGGTTCGTCTGCCCTCCGGTGAGATGCGCAACGTGCCCGTGAACTGCACCGCAGTTGTGGGCCAGGTTTCCAACATCGACCACGAGAACGTCAACCTGGGCAAGGCCGGCCGTAAGCGCCACATGGGCGTTCGTCCCGGCAGCCGTGGTACCGTTATGAACCCCTGCGACCACCCCCACGGCGGTGGCGAGGGCCGCGCACCTGTTGGTCACTCCGGTCCTATGACTCCCTGGGGCAAGCCCGCTCTGGGTCTCAAGACTCGCAAGCATCATAAGCGCTCCGATAAGCTCATCGTGAAGCGTGCAGGTAAGTAAGAGAGGAGTTTAAGACAATGGGTAGAAGCATTAAAAAAGGACCTTTCGTCCAGGCTGCTCTTCTGAAGCACGTTGAAGCAATGAACGCTTCCGGCAAGAAGCAGGTCATCAAGACCTGGAGCCGCGCCTCCACGATCTTCCCCGAATTCGTTGGTCACACCTTTGCCGTTCACGACGGCCGCAAGCATGTGCCTGTGTATGTGACTGAGGACATGGTTGGCCACAAGCTGGGTGAGTTCGTTCCCACCCGTACCTTCAAGGGCCACACCGGTAATTCTAAATAATAGAGGGAGGAACACAACATGGAAGCTCGGGCAATTCTTCGTTATGCCCGCATTAGTCCCCGTAAGGTGTCTATCGTTATGGACCTGATCCGTAACAAGCCCCTGGACGAAGCGCTGGCAATCCTGCAGTACACCCCGAAGGCCGCTTGTGAGCCCCTTCTGAAGCTGGTGAAGTCTGCAGCCGCTAATGCGGAAAACAACTTCAATATGGACAAGAACAATCTGTACGTTGCTGAGTGCTACGTGTGCCCCGGCCCCACGCTGAAGCGCATGATGCCTCGTGCACAGGGCCGCGGCTACCGCATCCTGAAGCGCACCAGCCACATGACCGTTGTTCTGAAAGAGAAAGAGTAAGGAGGGAAAACAATGGGCCAGAAAGTAAATCCGCACGGCATTCGTGTCGGCGTTATTAAAGACTGGGACAGCCGCTGGTTTGCCTCCAAGAAGGATTTCAGCGATAACCTCGTCGAGGATCACAAGATCCGCACTGAGCTGAAGGCTCAGCTGAAGGACGCTGGTGTCCCCAAGATCGAGATCGAGCGTACTGTGGATCCTTCCACTTCCGCTCCTCGCGTGACTGTTAACATCTACTGCGCTAAGCCGGGCATGGTCATCGGCAAGGGCGGTGAGGAGCGCGTTGCTCTGCAGAACAAGCTGACCAAGGAGTATGGCAAGACTGTGATCGTCAATGTCATCGAGGTCAAGAGCGCTTCCACCAACGCACAGCTGGTTGCTGAGGACATCGCTCGTCAGCTGGAGAACCGTGTGACCTTCCGCCGTGCCATGAAGCAGTGCATGCGCAATGCTATGAGCCCCCGCGATCGTTCCACCGTTCCCGCTAAGGGCATCAAGGCTATGTGCTCCGGCCGTCTGGGCGGCGCTGATATCGCTCGTACTGAGAGCTATCACGAGGGCACCATCCCCCTGCAGACCCTGCGTGCCGACATCGACTACGGCTTTGCTGAGGCTGCTACCACCTACGGCCGCATCGGCGTTAAGGTGTGGGTCTACAAGGGCGAGGTCCTGAAGAGCGCTAAGACCGCTCAGAAGAAGGAAGGAGGCAACAAGTAATGTTACTGCCTAAGCGTGTTAAGTACCGCCGCGTTCAGCGCGGCCGCATGACCGGCAAGGCTACCCGCGGCAACGTGGTGTGCCAGGGCCAGTACGGCCTTGTTGCTCTGGAGCCGGCATGGATCTCTTCCACCCAGATCGAGGCTGCTCGTGTTGCCATGACTCGTTACATCAAGCGTGGCGGCAAGGTGTGGATCAAGATCTTCCCCGATAAGCCCGTTACCGAGAAGCCCGCTGAGACCCGCATGGGTTCCGGTAAAGGCTCTCCCGAGTACTGGGTCGCTGTCGTTAAGCCCGGCCGCGTTCTGTTCGAGCTGGCAGATGTCGATGAGGCAACTGCCCGCGAGGCTCTGCGCCTGGCTATGCACAAGCTGCCCATCAAGTGCAAATTTGCAGTCCGTGAGGACTCCGTGAAGGAGGATGGCACCAATGAAGGCTAATGAACTCCGCGAAATGCAGACCGCAGAGCTGACCAGCAAGCTGGTCGACCTGAAGGCTGAGCTGTTTAACCTGCGCTTCCAGCATGCCATCAACCAGCTGGAGAACCCCGGCCGCATCGACGCAGTCAAGAAGGACATCGCCCGCGTGATGACCGTTCTGGCTGAGAAGCAGTAAGGAGGTTAAACGATGGAAGAACGTAATCTGAGAAAGACCCGCGTCGGCGTTGTCGTGTCCGACAAGATGGATAAGACCATCGTGGTTGCCGTTAAGGATAGCGTGCAGCACCCCCTGTACAAGAAGATCCTGAAGCGTACCGTGAAGTTCAAGGCTCGTGACGAGCAGAACGAGTGCGGTATCGGTGACCGTGTTGAGATCATGGAGTGCCGCCCCCTGAGCAAGGATGTGCGCTGGCGCCTGGTCCGTATCGTTGAGAAGGCAAAGTAATCTTTGCCCGCTGCTTTGAACAGTTTGAAAGGAGATATCTGAAATGGTTCAGATGCAAACTTATCTCAAAGTTGCCGACAACACCGGTGCCAAGGAGCTGATGTGCTTCCGTGTGCTGGGCGGCACCCGCAAGAGATACGCAAACATTGGTGACGTCGTGGTCTGCTCTGTCAAGAAGGCAGCCCCCGGCGGCTCCGTTAAGAAGGGCGACGTCGTCAAGGCTGTCATCGTGCGCAGCAAGCATGGCGTGCGCCGCGACGACGGTTCCTACATCCGTTTTGATGAGAACGCCGCCGTTATCGTTATGGCCGACAAGAACCCCAAGGGTACCCGTATCTTTGGACCTGTTGCTCGCGAGCTGCGTGATGCCGGCTACACCAAGATCCTGAGCCTGGCTCCGGAATCGCTGTAAGGAGGTTTTAAAAATGAATAATCTTCATGTTAAAACCGGCGACAACGTTATGATCATCAGCGGCAAGGACAAGGGCCACACTGGTAAGGTCCTGCAGGTCAGCCCCTCTGAGAACAAGGTCATCGTTGAGGGCCAGAACATGGTTACCAAGCACGTCAAGCCTCGTCGTCAGGGCGAGCAGGGCGGCATCGTGAAGGCTGAGGGTGCTATGTATGCATCCAAGGTCATGCCCATCTGCCCCAAGTGCGGCAAGGCCGTGCGCGTGGGCCACGTCGAGAAGGACGGTAAGATGGTCCGCGTCTGCAAGAAGTGCGGCGCTGAGCTGTAAGGAAAGGAGTAAGGAACAATGGCTCGTTTGAAAGAACAGTATGTCAATGAAATTGCTCCTGCTCTGAACTCTAAGTTCGGTTACAAGAGCGTTATGCAGATCCCCAAGCTGGACAAGGTCGTCATCAACGTTGCCTGCGGCGAAGCCAAGGACAACGAGAAGATCCTGGAAGCTGTTATGAAGGATCTGGGCCAGATCACTGGCCAGAAGGCAGTCGTCTGCCGTGCCAAGAAGAGCGTTGCTAACTTCAAGCTGCGCCAGGGCACTCCCATCGGCTGCAAGGTCACCCTGCGTGGTGAGCGTATGTACGAGTTTGTCGATCGTTTCTTCAACGTCGCTCTGCCCCGTGTCCGCGACTTCCGCGGCATCAACGGCAACGGCTTTGACGGCCGCGGCAACTTTGCATGCGGCATCAAGGAGCAGATCATCTTCCCCGAGATCGACTTTGATAAGGTCGATGCAGTCCGCGGCATGGATGTCTGCTTTGTTACCACCGCTAAGACCGACGAAGAGGGCAAGGAGCTGCTGAAGGCTCTGGGCGCTCCGTTCGCTACCGAGAATAACTAAGGAGGAGATTGATACAATGGCTAAACTGTCTATGAAGCTGAAGCAGTCTCGTCCTGCTAAGTTCTCTACCCGTGCATACACCCGCTGCCGCATCTGCGGCCGCCCCCACTCCGTGCTGCGCAAGTACGGCGTGTGCCGTGTGTGCTTCCGTGAGCTGGCCTACAAGGGCGAGATCCCGGGCGTGAAGAAGGCTTCCTGGTAATTTACCAGAGGGCTGGATAGAATGTCGGATATCCGCCCCGGGGCAAGCATGTTTCGGGGCGGTATCATTATAAAACAAATGAGAGCTAATCTAAGGAGGTTAGTGGCACATGCAGATTACTGATCCTATCGCGGACCTGCTGACTCGCATCCGCAACGCTAGCACTGCCAAACACCCTTCTGTGGAGATCCCCGCTTCCAACATGAAGAAGGCTATCTGCCAGATTCTGGTTGACGAGGGCTACATCAAGGGCATGCAGGTGAAGAACGACACCGTTCAGGGCACCATCGTTGTCACCCTGAAGTACCAGGCTAACGGCGAGCCCGTTATCGCTGGCCTGCGCCGCGTGTCCAAGCCCGGCCTGCGCATCTACACCAACTGCGAGGATATGCCGAAGGTCATGAAGGGCCTGGGCACCGCAATCATTTCCACCTCTAAGGGCATCATGACCGATAAGGCTGCTCGTGCTGCGCACGTTGGCGGCGAGGTCCTGGCCTTTGTGTGGTAAGAAAGGGGTAAAAGACAATGTCGAGAATTGGAAGAAAACCCATCGTCATTCCTGCCGGCGTCACTGTTACTGTTGATGAAGCAGCACACACCGTCGCTGTCAAGGGCCCCAAGGGCAGCCTGAATTCCAACTTCCACCCCCTGATGACCGTTAAGGTCGAGGGCAATGAAGTTTTGGTTACCCGCCCCAATGACGATCCCCAGGCCCGCAGCCTGCACGGCCTGACCCGTACCAACATCGCTAACATGGTCAACGGTGTTGTGAACGGCTACGAGAAGAAGCTGGAGATCGTGGGCGTTGGCCTGCGCTGCCAGAAGCAGGGCTCCAACCTGGTTATGAACCTGGGCTTCTCCCACCAGGTGAATGTCCCCGATACCGAGGACTGCACCATCGTGTGGCAGGACCCCAACCACTTCTCTGTTACCGGTATTGACAAGCAGAAGGTGGGCCAGTACGCCGCCGAGATCCGCGCCAAGAAGCCGCCTGAACCCTACAAGGGCAAGGGCATCCGCTATGTGGGCGAGGTTGTCAAGCACAAAGAAGGCAAGGCCGGCAAGGGCAAGAAATAAGGTAAGGAGTGAAAGACAATGGTTAAGCAGATCGACAAGAACGAAGCTCGTCTTCGTCGTCATCGCCGCGTTCGCAACAAGATCAGCGGCACCGCAGCACGTCCCCGTCTGGATGTTTTCCGCTCCGCCAAGCACATTTACGCTCAGATCATCGATGATGAGCAGGGCGTGACCCTGGTGTCTGCATCCACTATGGACAAGGACTTCAATGGTTTCGGCGGTAACGTCGAGGCCGCAGCTGAGATCGGCAAGAAGGTCGCAGCAAAGGCTCTGGAAAAGGGCATCACCGAGGTCGTGTTCGACCGTGGTGGCTACGTTTATCATGGCCGTGTTAAGGCCCTGGCTGATGGCGCCCGTGAGGGCGGCCTGAAGCTGTAATGAGAGGAGGAAACACATTATGGCTATGAGAAACCGTGAAGACGACGGCATGATCACCAAGGTTGTCTCCATCAACCGCGTTTCCAAGACTGTCAAGGGCGGCCGCATTATGAAGTTTGCCGCTCTGGTTGTCGTGGGCGACGGCAAGGGCAACATCGGTTATGGCATCGGCAAGTCTGGCGAAGTGCCTGAGGCAATCCGCAAGGGCGAGGCTGCTGCAAAGAAGAACATGCACAAGGTTGCCCTGAAGGGCACCACCATCCCCCACGAGATCGTCGGCAAGTACGGCGCAGGTGCCGTTCTGCTCAAGCCGGCTGCACCCGGTACCGGCATGATCGCCGGCGGCCCTGTGCGTGCCGTCATTGAGGCTGCTGGCATCAAGGACATCCGTGCGAAGTCTATGCGTTCCAACAACCCCATCAACGTTGTTTCTGCTACCTTCGCAGGTCTGTGCGGCCTGGTCAGCGCGGAGTCCGTCGCTGAGAAGCGCGGCAAGACCGTGAGTGAGATTCTGGGTTAAGGAGGTAACAAACCATGGCAGATAAGATGCTCAAGATCGAGCTGAAGAAGAGCCTGATCGGCCGCGGCGCTAAGCAGATCGCTACCGCTGAGGCCCTGGGCCTGAAGAAGCCGGGCGACGTTACCGTTCAGCCTGACAATGCCGCTACGCAGGGCAAGATCGCAAAGATCGGCTTTATGCTCAGCGTCACCGAAGCCTAATAGCAGGGGGTATACGCATAATGAAACTTCATGAACTGCACGCTATTCCCGGTGCAAACAAGGCTGTGACCCGCAAGGGCCGCGGCATTGGCTCCGGCAATGGCAAGACTGCCGGTTTCGGCAGCAAGGGCCAGAAGGCCCGTTCCGGCGTGAAGCACGCTGGTTTCGAGGGCGGCCAGATGCCTCTGGCACGCCGCCTGCCGAAGGTTGGCTTTAACAACATCTTTGCTACCCAGTACGCCATTGTTAACGTGGCTGACCTGGAAGCAGCTTTCAACGCTGGCGATGTCGTTGACACCGAGGCTCTGAAGGCAAAGGGTCTGGTCAAGAAGACTCTGGACGGTGTTAAGGTCCTGGGCAACGGCGAGCTGACCAAGGCTCTGACCGTCAAGGCCGCAGCCTATTCCGCTTCTGCCAAAGAGAAAATCGAGAAGGCAGGCGGAAAGGCTGAGGTGATGTAAGGTGTTCCAGACATTCCGTAACGCATGGAAGATTCCCGAGCTTAAAAATCGTCTCCTGTTCACGCTGGCGATCCTCGTGGTGTATCGTCTGGGCAGCGCCATCCCCGTTCCGTTCATCACCGGTTCTGCACTGAACCAGATGTTCTCCAACGGCAATATGCTCTCGTATCTCGATATGATGAGCGGTGGTGCCCTGTCTCGGTGCACACTCTTCGCGTTAGGTGTGACGCCTTATATCAACGCTTCCATCATTGTGCAGCTGCTCACCGTTGCGATCCCCGCCCTGGAAAACATGGCGAAGGAAGCCGACGGCCAGCAGAAAATGCAGCAGATCACCCGGTATGTCGGCGGTGTCATCGCTCTGGTGATGAGCCTCGGCTACTACTTCGTGATCCGCAATATGGGCGCACTGAAGTACACCAGCGGCGCGGCCGGTATCTTTACCGCCGTTGTCATCATTGCCACCTTTACCGCAGGTGCGCAGCTGATCACCTGGTGTGGTGAGCAGATCGACGACAAGGGTATCGGCAACGGTATCTCTCTGTTGATCTTCTCCTCGATCGTTTCCAACTGGTCCGGTGTCTACACCACCGTCACGGGTCTGCTGACCCGCGCCGCTGCAGGCGAGACCCGGTTCTATATCCTGTTGCCCCTGCTGCTGGTTCTGGCACTGGTGGTGATCGTGTTCATCGTTGTTATGACCAACGCTGAGCGCCGCATCACCATCCAGTATGCCAAGCGTGTGGTGGGCCGCAAGCAGATGGGCGGGCAGAACAGCTACCTGCCCCTGAAGCTGAACATGAGCGGCGTGATGCCCATCATCTTCGCTTCCGCGATGGTTTCGATCCCCGGCACCATCGGCAGCTTCCTGCAGATCGATCAGGCAGCACATCCGTTCTGGTATGCTTTCTTCCATACCTTCAACTACACGTCGCTGCTCTACATCGTGATCTACCTGCTGCTGATCCTGGCCTTCAACTACTTCTATGTGGCCATTCAGTACAACCCGGTGGAGATCGCCAACAACCTGCGCAAGAACAACGGCGCGATCCCCGGCATCCGCCCGGGCAAGCCCACCAGCGACTTCATCACCAAGAGCCTGTCCAAGATCACCCTGATCGGCGCTGTGTTCCTTGGCATCGTCGCGGTGCTGCCCATCCTCCTGGGCAACGTCACCGGCGTGAGCATCCAGCTGGGCGGCACCAGCCTTCTGATCGTCGTGGGCGTGGCGCTGGACACCGGCCGCAGCATGGAAAGCTACATGCTGATGCGCCATCACAAGGGCTTCCTCGAGTGAGGCCCTGACGCGAAACACAAAACAGAAAGGGGACAAACGAGCATGAACCTGATTCTTTTGGGCGCTCCGGGTGCCGGCAAAGGCACCCAGGCTGAGATCGTCTGCGACAAGCTGGGCATCCCGGCCATCAGTACCGGCAACATCCTGCGCGAGGCCGTGAAAAACGGCACCGAAATGGGACTGAAAGCGAAATCCTTTATGGACAGCGGCGCGCTTGTCCCCGACGACGTCATCATCGGGATCATCAAAGAG
>OGYF01002866.1_pt1 | contig 12403 bp, 11 predicted proteins | sample 1576451 | NCBI WGS metagenome assembly OGYF01 (sample SAMEA3541505, study PRJEB24748) | human gut metagenome | biome: human gut; feature: human-associated habitat; material: faeces | place: China | collected 2012 | reverse complement strand
AATGAGCAGCGCCAGGGGTACCGGAGCGGCCACTACAACCGGAATCTCACCACTACATCCGGGGACGTTACCCTCAAGGTACCCAAGCTCAAGAGGATTTCCTTTGAGACCGCCATCATTGCGCGGTATCGCCGTCGGGAGAGCAGTGTGGAAGAAGCCCTTATTGAGATGTGCCTGGCAGGTGTATCCGTCCGGCGTGTGGAGGATATTACGGAGGCTCTGTGGGGCAGCAAGGTGTCTCCGGCCACCATCAGTGAGCTGAACAAGAAGGCGTATGTCCACATCGAGGATTGGCGGAACCGCCCTCTGCAAGGTGGGCGCTATCCGTGTGTCTATGTGGATGGGATCTACCTGCGCCGTAACTGGGGCGGAGAGTTTGAAAATGTGGCGATTCTGAGGTTCTTGGCGCCGCCGAGGGTATGAAAGAGGACAAGTCCAGCTGGGTAAGCTTCTTCCAGTGGCTGCGCGGCCGAGGTCTGGACGGTGTGAAACTCATCGTTGGAGATAAGTGTCTTGGTATGCTGGAGGCTGTGGGAGAAGTATTCCCAGAGGCCAAGTACCAGCGGTGTACGGTCCACTTTTACCGCAACGTATTCTCGGTCACGCCTCGTTCCAAGGTAAAGCTGGTGGCGATTGGATGGCTCTTGGCGGCTTTGCCGCTTAGAGCCATCGCATCCCCCTTGCGGGGAAGATGCTCAAGGCGATCCACGCCCAGGAAAACAAAAAAGCTGCCCGGGAGAAAGCCAAAGCCGTGGTGGAGCAACTGCGCTCCATGAGGCCGAAAGAGGCTGCCAAGAAGGTGGAGGACGGCATTGAAGAGACGTTGACCTACTGCGATTTTCCCAGCGAACACTGGACTCGCATCCGCACCAATAACGTCATTGAACGGCTCAACCGGGAGATCCGCCGCCGTACCCGTGTGGTGGGCAGCTTCCCGGACGGCAACTCCGCCCTCATGCTGGTCTGTGCCCGGCTGCGCCATGTGGCCGGCACCCAGTGGGGCAACAAGAAGTACATGAACATGAAGCACCTGGAGGCTGCCCTTGAGGACGCCTCCATTGCTGGCTGACTTCTATTATCTGCACATGAAGTGACTGCCTTGTTTTCAAAAGGCACTTTTCAGATAGGAAAACCCAAAAGTAAATTCAGAAAACAACACAGGGGCATGGGAAATTCTGGGGGTGCATCTGAAAAAATCCATTGACGATGCATCTAAAAATATTACGACGGTTTTAGAGAAACCTCCAAAATCCAATGGGAGGTATTGACTTTTACCTTTACAAAGTGTTATATAATAGCATAACGTAACCGGTAACGGTATCGGTTACATAATTGCGGAGGAGTACTATGCGAAGGGACATAAAGGACGGCGGAACCACTTGCTGCACCAAATATCTGGCCGCTGCGATTACTTGCGACCCGAAACTGAAAATGAAGGATCAGAACATTGCTGAACAGTATGCGCTGGTAGAAGAGGCGGCAAAGAAGGGCGCAAAGCTGATTGCCCTCCCTGAGATGTCGACCACCGGCTACTGCTGGTACGACCGCGAAGAAGTGAGTCCGTTTGTAGAGCCGATTCCCGGACCCACCACGGAGATTTTTGAGAAGATCGCCAAGAAGTACGAGTGCTGGATCGTAGTGGGGCTTCCGGAAGTCGATGAGAAGACGAACATCTACTACAACTCGGCAGCGCTGATCGGCCCCGATGGCGTAGTCGGTGTCCACCGTAAGACTCACAATTATGTCTGTGAGGGAAGATGGGCCAAGCAGGGAAACCTCGACCATCAGGTGTTCAAGACCCCGATCGGCAACATCGGCATCCTGATCTGCATGGATATCAATATTATGGAGACCGCACGTCTCGAAGGCGTGCAGGGGGCAGATGTAATTGTTGACATCAGCAACTGGGTGGAAGACAAGACCCCGGCTCTGACCTGGTTTACCCGCGCCTATGAGAATGGATGCTATGTGCTGGTCTCTGACCGTTGCGGACTGGAGCGAGGGACAGAGTTCAACGGCGGGAGCTGCCTGATCGATCCGGACGGGCACCTTCTGTGCTGCGCGGATACGGGTCCCGCGATCGCCTATGGAGAGATCGACATAGAGAAGGCGAGAGATAAGAGCTTCTCCGGTTATGGACATAAGATGCGGGATCGGAGACCAGATACCTATATGGATATCGTTCTAGACCCCTATCTGTGGGAGCCCTCTCTGGGCCACGGCCTGTATGGGCACGACCCTCTCCCGGCGGGAAAAGTGACCAAGATCGGTGTCAGCCAGCTGATGCCGATGTACGGTGACAAGGCGGCGAACCTGGATCGCATTGAGGCGGAGGCCAAAGCACTGTCTGCTGACGGGTGTGAGTTGATCGTATTCCCGGAATTGATGCTGACAGGATATCCTGATGCTGCAGGAGCCAAAGCCATGGCGGAAACGGTTCCCGGAGCATCTTCCGACCGCCTGATGGATATTTGCCTGCGCTATCGGGTCTATATGGTGATCGGCATGGTGGAAGAGGACGGCGGCTTGCTGTTTAATACGGCCGTCCTCTACAGTCCGGAAGGCATCCTCGGTAAATACAGGAAAATGCATCTCGATGCGCTGGACAGCGCCTGGGCTGCGCCGGGCGATCTGGGTTTGAACTACTTCAATACGGCAATGGGCCGGATTGGCATCCTGATCGGGCATGATGCGGATTTTCCAGAAACAGCCCGGATCCATGCACTTCACGGCGTTGATATCCTCTGCTGCCCGGCGGCGGTATCCAATCCCATCCCAGAGCCCCTTGCTGAGAGCAGAACCTGGCATAAGAAGACCGAACCGTACGGATATACCAATATCTGGTGGCACCTGTGGAGGGTGAGAGCCGGCGAAAATAATTGCTATCTGGCATTTGCCAATGCCGCTGGAAAGCTGCCGGACGGAAGGGAGTGCTTCGGCCGTAGCGGCGTATTCCAGCCGATGATTTGGGTCTATCCCAGGAATGAAGTGATTCTTGGTGCTTCCGGAGAGGATCGGGCGGCTCTGGTCATCGACACGAGAAACGGCCCGGATCCGGATACGGATACTAGCTATACACGCAAGAAGTATCTGATGCCCATGCGGCAGACGATCTGGTACGATCCGCTGGTAATGCAGGATCCTATAGAATGATGTCCGTTTGAGCCGCGCGGAGGACATTCGCCGGCCTGGAGAAGAAATGAAAAATGGAGGAGATTCTTATGGCAACCTGGGGTATTCATCATTCGTCTATTTCCGTCTCTGATGAAGAGGCGTCCCTGCGGTTTTACCGCGACGGCCTGGGATTGAAGGTTGTTTCCGAGCAGACGGAAAAGAGTGACCGGCTGGCTGAGCAAGTAGAGGTCGAGGGCGCTTCCGTTCGTTGCCTGTGGCTGGAGACACCCGGCAGCAACACGCTGCTGGAACTGATCATCTACCTGGAGCCCAAGGGCAGGAAGTTTGATTTAGCCTGCAATGACATCGGTGCCCCCCATGTATCGTTCCTGGTTGACGATATCGATGAGATCTGCGAGCGGCTGTGGTCCATGGGCTATCGCTCCACCTCTCCTGCGCCGCAGGATGTGGATCCGAATCTGCAGCCCGGCGCCAAGACCATTTATTTCCGGGATCCAGACGGCATTGCCGTGGAGATTTTCCAGCTGTCCCCAGAACTGAGAGCGCAAGGTCGCTTCTACAGATGATTTTGTGCCCCGCTTTCAACGTGAAAGCTAATTTAATCAGAAATTAGGAGGAATGACGATGAAAAAGCTGCTTGCCCTGATCCTGACCCTGGTTATTGCGCTTTCCCTGACCGCCTGCGGCGGCGAAACGGAGGAAGATCCTGCTCTTGAGGACGAGAACCCGACCGCCGAGGAGGATGCTGGCGGCGAGGACAAGGTCTTTAAGGTCGGTGTCTGCACCCGCGCGTTCTCTTCTCCTTGGCAGACCTATTGCTATGACGTAATGCGTTCGATTGCTGAGGAACATCCTGACATCGAGCTGGACTTCCAAGATGGTCAGGAGGATGCGAATGTCCAGGTGAACATCCTGCAGACCTTCATCGAGCAGGAGAAGGATCTGGTAGTCGTGTTTGCCAATCAGACTGACACCCTGACTGCGGCAGTCAACCAGGTGGTGGATGCCGGTATCCCCGTTATTAATACGCAGGGCTATGTGGGTGACGGCGCCAATATCCTGACCTTCGTGGGCTGCGACGACTACGACAACGGCTGGGGCCAGGGCCAGGTGCTCCATGAACTGCTGGAGAAGGACGGTAAGACGGATTCTGCCAGGATCATCCTGATCCAGGCGCTGCTGGGTACCACCTACACCACCGACAGAACTGCTGGCCTGGAGGCTTACATTGCCGAGAACATGCCCGGCGTCGAGATCATCGCTTATGAGCCCTGCGACAACGACAATGCCAAGACTGTGACGGCCATGCAGAACCTGTTGACCCGCTTCCCCGCCGGTGAGGTCGACGCAGTGGTCGTTCAGGGCCCCCACGACTGCGTGGCAGCGGCCAACGCCGCCATCGACGCCGGCCGTGACGAGCTCTTTGGAAAGTTCGTTGCCATGGACTATGCAACTACCGTTGAAGAGGCCATCAAGGACGGCCGCCTGTATGGCACTGTGGATCAGGATCCTGGCCTGTATGCCGAGAAGACTATGGAGCTGATCGTCGGCTATCTCCACGGCGATATCACCGAGCTTGAGGATCAGTACATGTTGGAATTCCCCATTGTCACTCAGGAGAACATTGAGGAATACGGCCCCGCTGGTTGGGATTGATCCTTTGACTGAACACATACCAATTGCACAAAGAAGAGCGGCTTTTAGCCGCCGCCCGATCCTTTTTTTCCTATGGGAGGAGTTTGACATATGTCTTCAGAGAAAGAAAGCAAACAGGCAAAGCACGGAAATACGCTGCTTCGCTCCGCAATTTCCAGCCGAGAAGTTACGATTTTTCTTATTTTGCTGGTAATGATGGCAATCAGCGCCATTGTTTCTCCTAGCTTTCGCTCCTTAGGCAACATCGGTAATATCTTCAACCAGAATGCAATGTATGGCCTGATGGCCATTGGCATGTCCTTCGTTCTGATCGGTGGAGGCATGGATCTGTCCATCGGCTCTACCTCAGCCCTAGCGGGCATGGTGGCAGCATTGATGATGCGGGACCATGGAAACGTTCTGCTGGGCGCTGTATTGGCATTGATAATCGGTATCGTTGTGGGCGCAGTCAACGGTTTGATCATCATTTATCTGAAACTGCCCCCCTTCATCGTGACGCTTGGCACGATGTATATTGCCAGAAGCGCCTGCCTGATCCTGACGGAGGCGCATCCTGTTTCCGGTTTTCCGAGCTGGGTGAGCACCATCGGTATTGGGAAGTGGCACGGCATCCCGATTGCCGCCATGATCTGGGTCATTCTGGCAGTGATTTTGAACTGGGTGCTGAAACGAACTAAATTCGGGCAATACGTCTATGCTCTGGGTGGAAATGAGCGGGCTGCCTGGCTTTCTGGCGTGAATGTGAACAAAATCAGAATCCTTACTTACATCATTAATGGCGTATTTGCGGCTCTGGCCGGCCTGATTGTGGTGTCCCGCCTGATGATTGCAACAGGCGATGCGAATGAAGGTTATGAGATGATCGCCATTGCGGCTTGTGTTATCGGCGGTGTTTCCATGAATGGTGGGCGCGGCTCTGTTGTCGGCTCCATTTTCGGCGCACTGATCTATGGCCTGATCGTCAATATGCTGCAGCTTCTGGGAGTCTCCGGATTCTGGCAACAGGCGGTCACTGGTACAGTCATCATCGTTGTCTCGTGCATTGACAGCATGTCCTCCGCCAAAAAGCGGCAGTAAGAGAGTGTATGGCTATGGAAAATACGAAAATCTTAGAGATGCGGGGGATCACCAAAAAGTTTGGCTCGGTCACCGTGCTGGACAATGTGGACTTTGATGTGGAGCGGGGTGAGGTTCTTGCCCTTGTAGGTGCTAATGGTGCCGGCAAGTCCACTTTGATGAAGATCCTCAATGGCATTTATACACCGACTTCCGGTGAGATCCGGATCAATGGAGAAGCTGTTAAACTTGATAGTCCACAGGATGCATTCAATCACGGAATTTCTATGATTCATCAGGAACTAGAGCTTGTGGAAAACCTGAGTGTCGCCGAAAATATTTTCCTCGGAAGAGAGAAAATGAGGAACGGCATGGTACAGCGTCCTTCCATGGTCAAGGAAGCGCAGGCGCTTTTGGATTCGCTGAACTTCCCCATCAATGCGGCGGATGAGGTCAGTAAGCTGACCACTGCGAAGAAGCAAATGATCCTGGTGGCCCGGACAGTGTTTCTGGATTCCAAGCTGATCGTGATGGATGAGCCTACCTCAGCCCTTTCACATGGAGAGACACAGGCGCTCTTTAAGGTGATCCATGATCTGAAGGAGAAAGGCATCAGCATTATCTACATCTCCCATTATCTGGACGAGATCTTTGCCGTGGCTAACCGGGCGGTCGTTCTGAGGAACGGTCAGCTTGTAAAAACCACGAAAATCAGAGATTGTACGGAAAAGCAATTGGTGGAGTGGATGATCGGCCGTGTTGTCGAACGGCAGCAGTTGCAGACCAGGGACTATACAGAGGAGTCAGAAGTCCTGCGGGTCGAAGGAATGACCCAAAAGACAGGATATGTGCATGATGCTGCCTTGACGCTGCACAAGGGTGAGGTCATAGGCCTGGCAGGTGCAGTGGGTGCCGGCCGGTCGGAACTTCTGAAAATGATATATGGAGCAGAAGAAATTTCCTCCGGAAAAGTTTTTGTCGGCGGAGAAGAATGTGTGATCACGTCTCCGCAGAAAGCAGTAGAGCACAAGATGGGTTTTGTGCCGGAGGACCGGAAACTGGACGGGCTGACTCTGGTAGGGAGCGTGGGAGACAATCTGGCGCTGCCTGAATTGCACCGCCGCTCTAAGGGTGGAATCATTGACCGGCCTTCCGTAAAAGAATTTGTGTCCAAAATCGTGGATAGCTTCCACATCAAATGTACTTCTCCCGCTCAGATCATCGGAGATCTGAGCGGTGGCAACCAACAGAAGGTAGCCATCGGCAAGTGGCTGTCCGGCTATTTTCAGATTATTCTGCTGGATCAGCCTACCCGGGGTGTTGACGTGGGCTCCAAGTCCGAGATTTATCAAGTCATCAGGGAGCTTGCAGAACAGAGGGTCTCCATGATCATTGCCTCTGATGAGATCGAGGAGCTGCAGGACTTATGCGACAAAATCCTGGTGATGAGAAAAGGAGAGATCATCCACGAATTCGTAAACACAGGCACATACCCAACGAAAGTGGATGTCCTGGAGAAAATGGTCGGCTGATTATTTAACATTTCCAGATTCTGAAATGCGTGCGTATTACTGTGATGTTATACGCACGCATTTTTCCCGAGGCATATGATCTTGACCAAATTCGGATCAGGCGAATCACGTTAGAAAGGAAAAGACAAATGAGCTTACAGGGGTCGTGCGAAGCTGCAAAGCGGCTTGGATATAAACCGTATGTATCATCTTACGCCCAGGCGGGAACGGCATCCTTCCTGATGGCTGAGGATCAGGAGCAAAAATGGCTGCTGATCACTGGCAAGACACCATCCGGATTCCAGGGAAGGAAAGAGCCATTTGATAACGGGGATCTCCTTTGCTGCCCGCTGACTCATGAAAACGCGGCGGCGATCCAACGGGTGTTTTCCTGGTTGCTGCCTATAAGCGCCAGGGGAAAAGCGGCCTCCTTTGGAACGGGAGATCGCCTTGGGCTTGTGACGGGGGCCCATATTACCGCATTCAGCGGCACCGGAATATTCCCAATCCTGGCCCAGCAGTCCAAGAGGGAACTGACCTTGACCGGCAGGACGAACCGCGCTATGATCGAAGATGTCATGTGGCAGGTTTTTGAGAATGGGTATTGCGGAGGCTATGGAGCGGATGGAGATCATTTAAAAACACTGGAGGATATTACTGCCGCGCTGGCTGATGGAAGCAGTTTTATTACATTGGACTGCTCAGACCACATTCCGAGTCGGACGAAACCCACTACCGAGGAGCTAGACGCGATGGAAAAGGGCTACTGCCACCAGAAATTCCGCACCGGCGGCTTGCAGCTGCACATCCCGCGAAACGTGTTAAACATGCTTATGGATGAGTATTGGGAAGCCATCGACCATATTTGTGCCATCTACGAACATGCGATTGCTGCCTGCGGCCGGGATGTTACATTTGAGATCTCTCTGGACGAGACCAGGATCCCAACTAGCCTGGAAGCCCACTTTTTTGTGGCAGAAGAGTTGCGGCGAAGAGGAGTCCACATCGACAGTTTGGCCCCGAAATTTTGCGGAGAGTTCCAAAAAGGCATTGACTATATTGGGGATGTAGAGATGTTTCGGGAAAATCTGAGGGGGCATTTGAAGATCGCGGAGAGCTTCGGATACAAGATCAGTGTCCATTCCGGCAGCGATAAATTTCGAATTCTTCCATTTGTAGGAAAAGAATGTCACGGACACTTTCACCTGAAAACCTCCGGTACCAGTTGGGTAGAGGCCGTAAGGGTGATCGCTATGGCAGAACCGGAGCTCTTCCGGAGAATGGCCAAGTATTCCTGCCAGAAATTTGAGAATGCCAGACAATACTACCATGTGACAGCAAATATAGAAAATGTGCCGGATATGTGGGAAATCCCTGATGAGGATCTTCCTGCGCTTATGGATCAGCCGGATACGCGGCAGGTAATGCATATCACCTACGGAAGCATTTTAGGGGACTGCGACGCTACGGGGCAACCGCGGTTCAGGGATGATATTTACCATGTGCTGAGGAAGAATAAATCTCTGCTGGATGAAGTTGTCTCCGCCCACATCAGAAGGCATCTTCAAAAAATCAGCGCAGACGTGTGGGAACTCTTTGGGGAATATTGACAAGATGGTTAAAAAATAGATATAATGTGTAAAAATGAGGTAATTTGGCGTTACATTCCCAAGGAATGCTGAATCTTTGACATTGACATTACAGAGACTGATGACAGCAGCACGGGGCAAATTGAAGGGCATCAATTTATCAGACAGGGAAATCTCCATTCTTTTATGCATTTCCTATTAGGAAGTGAAATCGCAAGAAAACTGTTGCTCTCAAAAGCGTAAAGAGGTTTTGGGATTTCAAAAGGGGAGGGAGTCTCATTATTACAATTGGCGAAATTGCCAAGTTGGCAGGAGTTTCAAAAACAACCGTTTCGCGGGTCCTAAATGACAAGCCAGATGTCAGTCATACCACATCTGACCGCATTAAAAGAATTATCCAGGATACAGGATATACGCCGAACGTTTTTGCAAAGGCCATCAATGATAAAAAGACGCATACCATCGGCCTGGTGATTCCCTATACTGCAAGCTACATTTTTACCAGCCAGTATTTCTCAGAACTGCTACGCGGAATTTCCTCGGATGTGGATGAGCGGACGTATCATCTGATGCTATGTTATCCTAAAAACGGGAACTGCGCGGAGATCTTTAAGGAGGGCAGGGTGGACGGCTTTATTGTCATTACACCCAGTCTTGACCAGACGCGGGTCTTGGATGAGCTGCAGGCTGTCGAAGCCCCGTACATCATGACCTCCAAACTGCCGGGGTATATGGAGAAGAGCGTCGCTTATGTGGATATCGATGAAAGAGGCGCAGCCCGCCAGGTGATCAAGCATCTTATCGGTTTAGGCCATAGGCAGATCTCCTGTGTGGGAGAGACTCAATCTGTCAGTTCTCAGGAGCGGGTGGCAGAGTATAGAAAGTGCCTGGCGGAACAGGAGATTCCGTACCGCGAGGAGTATGTCCGCCTCTCCGGGGACAGCACTTTGCCAGAAGGCGGATATGAGATGGCGCGGGATCTGATGAATCTCCCAGAGCCGCCGACGGCTATCTTCTGCTGCGCTGATATGCTGGCAATTGGCGTATACAAGGCGTTACATACCCTGGGGGTCAGGATCCCGCAGGATGTGTCGGTAGTAGGCTTTGATGACATTTTTATGTGCCAGTATCTGAATCCACCCCTGACCACGGTGCATCAATCCGCTTATGACCGCGGGAGAATGGTCGCAGAAAAGCTGATCAACTATTTGGAAACAGGGACATGTGGCGAGCAGACGATTCTCGACACCTATCTCCAGATTCGCAGCAGCACGGATGTGCTGGGTGGACACAGAGAGTAGGCAGAGGACGGAAGAAGGCCGGAGACTGACCGAAAAGCAAGCAGCGCGCCGCAGGCAATTACGCCTGCGGCGCGCTTTTGATATTCGTGCTGCGTAACAACCACGCCCGGTGGACTAAAATCAGCCCGCCAGGCATGGTTATTACGTAAAAAAGGCTTGATAAAGAGCTGCCGTGGCGGCGACCAAAGACATCAAGAGGGGTTGCGAAGCTTGCAGACTGCGAATCAAAGCTGCCATTGTGGTTTTTGACGTGAATGCCCCCGCCTAATCCGAACAGTTTATATGAGGCTGACGGATTAGGCGGGGGTGTTTTATGACTGAATGCCTTGTTGTATCAAGGTTTTTCCATAAAAAATCATCATGTCTTGTGATTTGACAGATGCGAGAAGATGAAAACGTATCGCATAGTTTACCAGTGTTTTTAGGGATCGAATCGGAGTATGTATCCAATGCACCACGCAGTTTAAATCAAATCTCCAGCACCAGATATATTCAACTTCCTTGAGATCCGGGAGCAGGCCGAGGGGGGGAGATTGGCATGAGGGAAAGAAAGGTGGACTAGGTCAAGCTCAGTTCCTTCCCCAGCGAAGCCATCTGCGGGGCGCGGAAGAAAGCGGAAACCTTTGCCGTCATGAGCAAGGATGACAGATTTAATCCCTGGTCCTCATGTTTGCAGAGGTCAAATCGGTTTGTGTGCGGCAGCTAACCTGCCCGGCGTCATAGAGTCTGGCCACGATATGGTGTATGTGTGCTACGGCAACAAGGCCTCCATAAACGCCGGCATTCAGCTGCCCTCTTCCAAGCGGCAGAAAGCGCCAGGTATTCACCTGGCGCTTTCTGGTGCTTGAACATCTAACGGACTTGAATAGGACTACGCGGATATGCTATAATTATGCCGCTTCATAAGGGACAGACGAATGTACTCTTCACAGGATGGCAGTGTCTCGATTTATGAGAATGATGGCAGCATAGGAAAGCTGCTGATTCTGCCTGGGCAAGCGAGTCCTATTCATCGGTTGAATCAAGCGGAAACTGGTGGAGGAACAGAAAATTGTGTCACTATATTTTAAATAGCGCATCCGTATAACCCTGTTAAGTAAATGTTGTGTCATTATATTTTACTATCATGTGTCATTTGGAATTATCAAGTCACATCGATCGGGAGGGATACAGACTATGGCGAGAAAACAGATCCGAACGACCATCCCTGAAATTGTGCACTTATTGGGCGCGGCACACAGATGAAAGCGGCCTGAGCGTCGATTTCGCGGAGGCCCACGAGCGGTGCTGGCGCTGCGGCTGCCGGCGCAGACTGGAGCGCTGCCACATCGTCCCCGATTCCCTGGGCGGCGAGGACATCCCATCCAATTTTGTCATCCTGTGCAAGCGCTGCCACCTGGACAATCCGAACGTGGCGGACCCGGAGATCATGTGGGACTGGCTGCGGGCCTACAGCGTGCCGCTGTACGACACGTTCTGGGACATCCAGGGGATGGAGGAATATAAAAAGATCTACGGTGTCTCTGTGATGGAGGAGTTCAGCAGCCGGGATCTCCGGCTGGATGACCCGGAGGTCCGGGAGATCCGGGATGAGGTGGCTCAGGGCGCATCCTATCATTTCGGGGATCCCCATTTGAACGTGGCCACGCTGGCGGGCCTGCAGCGGATGCTGTTCAAGGAGTACGACAGGCGGCATGGCCTGGAGACAGGGCATCCGGTCGCGTCCTGCATCAGCCGGAACGGATTCTGGCAGGGGAAATAGGATGTTCCGCCGAAATAAAACGGACGGATCATGGCACCATAGATACGCTGCCCCGCCGCCGGGGCAGCAGGGCGCGGACCTTTGCGGCCTGCGCAGAAAACAGTTGTCAAACCCCGGCGGAAGGTGTATGATGAAACAAATCCCAACGGTGACGGCCAGTGTACCGAAACAGGAGGAGTATTATGAACAAAACTGCAAGCATGGTCTTGAAGATCATCGGCGCCAGCCTGGCATTCGCGGCGGTCGTCTGCCTGCTGATCGGCGGCTGGCATGACCTCAGCGTGGGCTGCAGCGGCATGAAAAAGCGGCTGGCCCGGAAGTTCGGCTCTGAGTACGACGACTACGCCGACGAGGAGCTGTACGAGTGATCCAGCGCACCAGAAGGGGCCCCAT
>OGYF01002861.1_pt1 | contig 12416 bp, 9 predicted proteins | sample 1576451 | NCBI WGS metagenome assembly OGYF01 (sample SAMEA3541505, study PRJEB24748) | human gut metagenome | biome: human gut; feature: human-associated habitat; material: faeces | place: China | collected 2012 | reverse complement strand
AATACATTGAAGAGACCCGTGCGGTCCTGCGTTATAAGCTTCCGCTCAACGAGATCATTTATGATTTCTTTGACGCTCTCAAATCCCGGTCCAGAGGGTATGCTTCCTTTGATTATGAGCTGGCCGGCTACGAGCAGTCTGAATTAGTGAAGCTGGATATCCTGATCAACAAGGAAGAAGTGGACGCGCTGTCCTTCATTGTCCACGGGGATACGGCTTATGAGAGAGGCCGGAAGATGTGCGAGAAGCTCAAAGAAGAGATTCCGCGCCAGCTTTTCGAGATTCCGATCCAGGCGGCGATCGGCAGTAAGATCATTGCCAGGGAGACCGTGCGCGCTCTGCGCAAAGACGTGCTGGCCAAATGTTACGGCGGAGATATCACCCGGAAGAAGAAGCTTTTGGAGAAGCAAAAAGAAGGAAAGAAGCGGATGCGCCAGGTGGGCAATGTAGAGATTCCGCAGAAGGCCTTTATGAGCGTTTTGAAGCTGGATGATAAATAAGAGAGGTTCTTGTATGAAACCCTTAGAATTATATCTTCATATTCCTTTTTGCGTCAGCAAGTGTAAATACTGTGATTTCCTGTCCGCTCCGGCCGGTGAGGAGGAGCGGCAGGCCTATGTGGAAAACCTTTGCCGGAAGATCCGTTCCTACGGAGAACTGGCAGAGGTTTCTTCGGTTGTCAGCATTTTTCTGGGCGGCGGTACGCCGTCCATCCTGAAAGCAGAGCAGACAGAAGCGATTTTTCAGGCGATCCGGGAGACATTTGCCTTGGCGGAAGATGCGGAGATCACTACCGAGATGAATCCGGGGACGGTGACGCGGGAAAAACTGAAAACATACCGGAAGGTGGGCATCAACCGGCTGAGTATCGGCCTGCAGTCCATGGATGACCAAGAGTTAAAGATGTTGGGAAGGATCCATACCGTTCAGGATTTCCTGGATACTTACCGGCTTGCCAGAGAGGAAGGCTTTAGGAATATCAATGTGGACTTGATCTCGGCGATCCCTTATCAGACGGTGGAAAGCTGGGATCAGACTCTTAGGAGGACGGCGGAGCTTGGGCCGGAGCATATTTCCGCCTACAGCCTGATCATCGAGGAAGGAACGCCTTTCTATGAGCGATACGGAGAAGGGGGGCACGCAGATGAACTGCCCGGTGAAGAAGCAGAGCGGCAGATGTATTACGATACAGCCAGGATTCTGGCGTCCTACGGATATCACCGCTATGAGATCTCCAATTATGCGAAGAAGGGGTACGAGTGCAGGCATAACCTGGGATACTGGAACCGGACCGACTACCTGGGCATCGGGAGCGGAGCCGCTTCTTTGATCGATAACCGCCGCTGGGCAGAGGGTGAAGAGCCACAGGAGCTGACCCTGCAGGAACAGATGGAAGAATACATGTTTCTGGGCTTGAGGAAAACGGAAGGAGTGTCGCTGGAACAGTTTGCGGAGAATTTCGGAAGTTCTATGGACCGTGTATACAAAGAGGTGCTGGAGCGGATGTACCGCCTGGGATTGATGGAGAAAAAAGGAGAGTATGTGCGGTTGACCGAGCGAGGGATCGATGTCAGCAATTCAGTGATGAGCGAGTTCTTGTTGTAATTGGGGACGGGGGATTTTTAAAAATCCCCCGTCCCCAATTGACATCCGCACATCGTTTTCCCGGATATTGGGTCGTTCCAATAATACAATTCTTCAGGCTCTGCCACCCGGAACATGGGAAAGAGAGATTCCATATTTGGACAGATTTCCGGAAAGATGTTCCTGCATTGGATAAAAAGATCTGGATGATAGATTTTTGTTCGATGGTCGTTCCAAATAGCGCAGTAAAAGATACCTGCTTCGATCAGATCCTGGAACATATGGCTTCCATAACTTAGCTCCGGAAGGTATCCGGCCCCGCTGTCGGAGACTTCGCAGATGCCTCTAAACCCGGAGATATCCGCGAATCTGACGGGGACACCCAGCTCTGGGGAGGAGGTGCCCAGGCGGCCTGGAGATAAAAGGAGAAGATGTTTTCCTTTTCCCCGATAAAACCGATTGATTTGTCCTACTGCTTCTGCGGCCTGGGATTTCAGGCTGTAAGGATAGTTGTAGTAGGCTGTGGGGTCAATCTGGACGACAACATCAATCTTTTCTTTGACGGAATTTCCCATGGAAGAATTCTGAAGGGAAAAGAAGATGTCTTTGTCCGCCAATAAAGGGATCTCTACAGATGATCCTTGATGACCGGTGTACAGAGGCCGGCATTGGAGCAGATTTATTACAAAACGGCCTTGTTCGTCCAGGTTGACGGTATATTCGATGTCTACCGGATGTTCGTAAACCTTCTCCAGAGTATGGAGGATCTGCCGCATAATGTCTGTGAATTCTTTGTTTTCCAGAAGTTTCTGGCAGGTAATGAACCAGACCTGCCGGCGCCGGTTCATCCGTTCCAGGGAAGCTTCAGCCTCATAGTCTCTTTCCATAACCGCTTTTTTATACCACAGTGGGAGCTGCTCGATCAGAGAGTCGGCGGAAATGGTGACGAGAGCATTTTGGCTGGTGTCCAGAACATCCAGGTTCCTCTGGGAGAAACGATGCCTGTCTGCGGCAGTGCTGTGCATAGAGGCGGAAGGACGGTCCAGATTCGCCAGCCTGGGATAATCATTTTCTGTCCGGTCTACCGCTCGTGTCCCAAGTCCGGCCACGATCCTAAGAAGGCCTGCAGAGGGGTCCATATCGGAGTTCCAGCGATAAACGCTGTAGCTATAACCAACTCCGGCGGCGGATGGGAAGAAGTAAGGGCCGTGGTAGGAGCCGGAAACTCTTTGGACCAGAACGGCCATTTGCTCATCGTGTTGTTCCAATCCTCTTTGCCTTCGATATTCCAAGGCGGAGAGATCCATGGTACTGGCGTAAACGGCGCGCACCGCATCTTCGAAGGCCAAGAGACGCTCCTCCGGGGTACCCTGATTAACGCAGAAAACAGACTCGTATTTGCCGGCAAACGCATTCCCAAATCCGTCCTCCAGAAAGCTGGAAGAGCGGACGATGATCGGACTTTGCCCAAAATATTCGATGATAGACCGGAATTTCTCACGGATGTCAGGAGGAAAAGTTCCAGACAAGAGGGCGTTCCTCAGGTCTTGAGCCTTCTTAAAGTACCCGTCCTGCGTCCGCTGGGCAATGCGGGTTTCCCAGCAGTTGTTGGAGACGATATAAGTATAGAAGACATCGGAACCGATATAAAAAGAATCATGAGGTTCCTGATGTGCCAAGTATTGAGGAAGATGCTGATGGACGATCTTGCGGGCAAGCAGCATGCCGCAGGCTTTCCCGCCGATAGAACCGCTTCCAGCCATTCGGTCCCGGATGAGAAAATAGTCTTTAGGAGAAAAGTACTTCTTGATCATTTCCTGCAGGCGGGAATCTCTGGTCAAAGTGCTTTCCAGAATCTGCTGTTCTGTGTCCAGGTCAAAAGTTCCTCTCCGATAAGCCTCTCTGGCCATGGAGAAGAAGCGGTCATGACTGTCATAATTTTGGTCCGTCATTTCTGTTTCTTCCTCTTCCAGCAGCTGGTAATACCGGCTTAAGGCTACGCCGTCTTCTAAGGTGCGGAAGGCCCCGGACGCCTGGTCATAAGAGTGGGGAAGAAACATTTTGGCAGAATATCGGTTCCATACTTTGAGAGGGTGCAGATAGAGAGCGTCTCCGGTATGGACATCAAGAAGGAGCTGAGTGGTATCCCGTATCCTGGCTACAGCCTCATAGGAGTGGCGCCCCCGCAGGAGCGGGAAATAAGCTACGGTGTCCAGACGAAATAAGAAGGGACAGGTTACCTGGAAGAAATTCCCCATCATAAGATCTGTATACCAGGCAGATTGAAGGGAAGAGAGGCTGTCAAAAATGTAGAACGCGTCCCGTCCCTCTTTTGCGATGCATTGGTAAATGTCTACCGTAAACGCCTCAAACCCTTTATCCGGGTCGAATTCGCGGATTTTAAGGCCGGGACGCGGAGTCAGTAAAGGCTCATGGCCCGCGAAGCGCATATAGATCAGATTACGCCCGTCCTGAATCGCCTGCCGGGCAAATGGCTCGGCAAAGAAGCGGAATTCTTCCAGGGCAGTCACACGCCACACTACATTGTCGCCCATGCGGATATGATCCAGTAGAGCATCTACGCCGGAGAACCCGCTGCTGATCTTGTCAAATGCACTCATAAGATATTCCTCCTTCTGCAAATGAAATAGGGTTTTTAGTTCAGACATGAAAAAAGGACGCGCAGAACTTCTGCGGCGCCCTTGCCGGTCGTGTTTTCTCTTATTATATCAGAATTACTAGTAATTTCCAAGTTCTCCTAAGTAACGGTCGATCTTTTTCAGCCGCTTCTCAATGCCCTTTACTTGATGGCTGATCACGTCCAACAGGATTTCCGCCGCAAACTGGGGAGCGATCATTGAATTAAAAAAAGTACTGCTGTCTACCGGAACTGTGATCAGGGCGGAAGCGTACGGGGCCAGCAGGGCGCTTGGCTTATCGGTGATGACTACGATGGAAGCGCCGGCTTCCTTGGCCATTTCCACAACACAGCGGTCCACAGATGAATACCTGGGGAAACTAAATACGATCAGGCAGTCGTCCTTGGTGATGCTGCAGATATGATCGATTGGACTGATGGAGCTGGAAGCGGTGGTTTCCACGTTTGGAAGCATGTGCTTCAGATATAGAAGAAAATAATCGCCAAGACAGGCGTTCCCGCGGGTGGCAACAATATATCTGCGCCGGGCCTTGATGATCAGCCCGGCGGCTTCGCGAAAAGAAGCGCTGGTATTGTTGACGAAAACGGTTTCTAGATTTTTGGCGGCATTATTGAAATGGAGCTGGATATATTCAGAATCTTTCCCAAGCTTTGAGGCCTTGGCAGCCCGCTGGGAAGGGACGGTAATAGAACTGGAAATGTTTAAAACCTTCCCCTGATAGCTTTTCCTCAGCGCTTTTTGGAAATCCATAAATCCGGAGAACCCAAGAGAGCGGCTGAAGCGGATAACGGAAGATTCGCTGACGGAAAGCTTTTGGGCAATTTCTGTGGAGGTCATAAAGCAAGCCTCGGAGGAGTTGTCGAGGATAAATTCCGCGATGGTCTTCTGTGTTTTGGTCAGATTTGCGTTGTGGATTAGTTCGTGTAGTTCTTTCATAGGTTAAATGCCTCCGGTGATGCGTTCTATTCTATGATAATTTAATCACGAATCCTGCAAAGATGCAAGGAAATTGTAAAGACAATTTGAAAAAACTACCCGTATTCAAAAGGATTTGTGAAAAAAATAACTTTTATTGAATAATAGAGAACCTTATGTTACTATAATTTTAAAGACAAATGAATAATATTCTTCACAAAAGAAACTTTGTGAAAAATATTGTTCATTTACTTTCTGCACACTGCGGAAGCGGAACGGAAAATTTTTAAATTTAGGAGGTAGAGATAAGTGAAAGTAGGATGTGTAAAAGAAATCAAAAACAATGAATTTCGTGTGGGTATGACTCCTGACAATGTAAAGATTTATGTTGGAGCGGGACACGAGGTTTATATCGAAAAAGGCGCTGGAGTCGGTTCCGGATTTACCGATGATGAATATGCGGCAGCCGGAGCGAAGATGATCGATACGGCTAAGGAAGTATGGGATACAGTAGAAATGATGATCAAGGTTAAAGAGCCTCTGCCGGAAGAGTATCCGCTGTTCCACGAGGGACTGATCCTCTATACATATCTGCACCTGGCGGCGGACAAACCGCAGACAGATGCTCTGTTGAACGGCAAAGTAAAAGGTGTCGCTTATGAGACCTTATTTGATCCAAAACAGGGCGGACTTCCGCTGCTTGCTCCTATGAGCCAGATCGCCGGACGTTTGAGTATCCAGGAAGGCGCGAAATATCTTGAGAAGACATTCGGCGGAGAAGGTGTTCTCCTTGCTGGTGTTCCGGGAACTCCGAAAGCAAATATCGTAATCCTGGGCGGCGGTAATGTAGGAACAAACGCATGTAAGATCGCGGTAGGCATGGGCGCAAATGTAACGATCATGGACATCAGCCTTCCAAGACTGGCTTATCTGGATGACCTGTTTGGAGCGCGGGTACAGACTCTTGTTTCCAATGACGCCAACATCGAGAAAGCTGTTAAAGAGGCGGATCTGGTGATCGGTTCTGTTCTGATCCCAGGAAAAGCCGCTCCGAAGATCTTTAAGAAGAAATACCTCAAAGAAATGAAGCCAGGCGCTGTATTCGTTGACGTTGCGGTTGACCAGGGCGGATGCGGTGAGACCACAAAGGTAACTTATCACGACGATCCGATCTTCGTTGAAGATGGCGTAGTTCACTACTGTGTAGGAAATATGCCGGGAGCTGTTCCGAGAACATCTACGATCGCTTTGACCAACGCGACCGTATTCTACGGACTGCAGATCGCGAACAAAGGATTGGAGCAGGCATGTAAAGATAATGAAGTGATCTACTCTGCGATCAATACTTATGACGGCAAACTGACCTGCAAGAACGTTGCGGACAGCTTTGACTGCTATGAATATGTAGACATTAAGACTCTGTGTTAATGACCGACACTTATCTTAGAAATTTCCAAACTTAATTCCTTCAAAGTTGCGAGAAGGGGCCTGCGGCGAAAAGCCGCGGGTCCCTTTGCGCTTCTAAAAACAACTTGCTTTCCTATGCCACGTGTGCTAATGTATATATAACAAAAGAAAAAGGTGATTTTATGATAATAGAAATCGATTTTAACAGTGACGAGGCAATCTATGTGCAATTGCAGAATCAGATCATTATGGGGATTGCTACAGCGACGATCCATGAGGGAGATACATTGCCCTCTGTCCGGCAGCTGGCTGATATGGTAGGAATCAATATGCATACAGTCAATAAAGCTTATTCTGTTTTGAAGCAGGAAGGGTTTATTCAGCTTGACCGGCGAAGAGGCGCGGTGATCGCCATTGATGCCAATAAGGCTCAGACGCTTTTGGAGCTGAAGAGGCAGCTGCGGATTCTGCTGGCCAAAGGGAGTTGTAAAAACATTTCCCGTGAAGAGGCGCACGAGCTGGTAGATGAGATTTTTGACGAGTATAGAAAGGGAAGGACAGAATGAATTATACGGAACAGGCAAAGGAAGCGCTGAGGATCGCTGGAGTTGAGGCTAGAGAACTGAAGCATCCATATATAGGAACAGAACATCTGCTCTTGGGATTGCGGAAGGTGTATACCGGCGTGGCAGGGCAGGTCCTTGCGGCGAACGGGGTGGATGAAGAGAGTATTCTGAAAATCGTGGATGAACTGGTATCGCCGGTAGGGAATACAGTCGTAAAAGAAAGGGCCGGAAACAGTCCCAGGTTAGAATATATTCTGGAGGAAAGCCAGGCGGAAGCAGTTCGTTTCCATTCGGAACAGACGGGGACGGAACATATGCTTCTTGCCCTTCTGCGGGATGTGGACTGCGTCGCCACCAGGATCCTTTTGACTCTGGGGATCAGCTTGCAGAAATTGTTCCAGGATATTTTGGAAGTCCTGGGAGCAGACCCGCGGGAATATCAAGATGAGATGAACCAGGAAAATGTACGGAAAAAGGAAGGTGTACTGGAACAATTCGGTACGGATCTTACCGCACAGGCAGAGGAAGGGAAGCTGGATCCCGTGATTGGGAGAAAAGAGGAGATTGGCCGGCTTATGCAGATCTTAAGCAGAAGGACGAAGAATAATCCCTGCCTGGTTGGCGAGCCTGGAGTTGGAAAGACCGCGGTGATCGAAGGGCTGGCTCAGCAGATCGCGGCCGGCGTGGTCCCGGACAGCATGAAGAATAAGCGGATCCTGACCATGGATTTGGCGGGAATGGTGGCTGGCTCCAAGTACCGAGGAGAATTTGAAGAGCGGATGAAACGTCTGATACAGGAAGTAAAAGCGGCGGGAAATATCATCCTTTTCCTGGATGAGGTCCATACGATCATCGGAGCCGGCGGCGCGGAGGGAGCCATTGACGCCTCCAATATCCTGAAGCCCTCCCTGGCAAGAGGGGAACTTCAGCTGATCGGGGCGACTACTATTGTGGAGTATCGGAAATATATTGAAAAAGATGCGGCGCTGGAACGGCGGTTCCAGCCTATTATGGTGGAGGAACCGACACAGGAGCAGTGTCTGGAGATATTGAAAGGCCTGAAAGCAAAGTATGAGGCTCACCATCGCGTAACGATTGAAGAAGAAGCGCTGGAAGGAGCGGTATATTTAGCGGACCGGTATGTGAGCGATCGGTTTTTGCCGGATAAGGCGATCGATGTGTTGGATGAGGCCTGTTCAAAAGTAAGCCTGCGGGGATTCAAAGCGCCGGATTCTATTTATGAGCTGGAAGAGCTGACTGCCCGTCTGCTGGGAGAGATCGAGGAATCCATCCGGCAGGGGGATATGGCGGAAGCGGCGCTTCTGAACCGGGAGAAAGAAGAGGCATCTAAGAAATTAGAGAAGACGAGAGAACGCTTCCAGAAGAGAAATGCGGGAAAGGAAATCCATGTTGCGGAGTCAGACATCGCGGATGTGGTCTCTGAGTGGACCAAGATACCGGTACAGAGGCTCCAGGAATCTGAAGGGGAACGGCTTCGGAAACTGGAAGTCACTCTGCATAAGAGAGTGATCGGCCAGGATGAGGCGGTGTCGGCGGTTGCGAAAGCGGTAAGGCGCGGCCGGGTAGGACTGAAAGACCCCAGGCGTCCTATTGGTTCTTTTTTGTTCCTTGGGCCTACCGGAGTGGGAAAAACGGAGCTGTCCAAGGCTTTGGCAGAAGCTTTGTTCGGAAATGAGGATTCGATGATCCGTGTTGATATGTCTGAATACATGGAGAAACACAGCGTGGCCAAGATGATCGGTTCTCCTCCGGGGTATGTGGGACATGAGGACGGGGGGCAGCTCAGCGAGCAGGTGAGGAGGCATCCTTATTCTGTAGTCCTGTTTGATGAGATTGAGAAAGCCCATCCGGATGTGTTCAATATCTTATTGCAAGTCCTGGACGACGGACATATTACAGATTCTCAGGGGCGGAAAGTAAATTTCGCGAATACGGTGATCATAATGACTTCCAATGCGGGGGCCCAAGCGATCATAGATCCTAAAAGACTGGGATTCAATGCCAAAGAAGATGCGGCAGACGATTATAAGAGAATGAAAAGCAGTGTTATGAATGAGATCAAGCTGATCTTCCGGCCGGAATTCCTAAACCGGATCGATGAGATCCTTGTGTTCCATCCTCTCGGCAAAGACGAGATGAAACGGATCGTTGGTCTGATGTGCAGAGAATTTGCGGACAGGGCAAAAAATCAGCTTGGCATCCATCTTACTGTCCGGGACTCAGTGAAAAAACATATCGTGGAAAAAGGAACGGATCAGAAGTATGGAGCCCGTCCTTTACGCCGCGCTATGCAGAATATGCTGGAAGATAAACTGGCGGAAGCGCTGCTGTCCGGCGAGATAAAAAGAGACAGCGATGTGGTCGTTGGAATGTCTAAAAAAGAAATAAAATTTATTTCAAAGACTACAAAATAAAAGGGAATTGATATATAATAGGGGATACAAAAGAAGAACCTAGGAGGAAAATGAAATGGCAGCAGTGAGGGAGCTTTTAAGAGCTGAGGCAGACGGAACGCTCAGTTTTGGAGACTACACCTTAGAAAGTAAGACAAAACTGGACGGTTTTGAATTCCAGGGCGATCTCTACAAGGTCAAAACTTTTTCTGAGATCACAAAGCTTGAGAGAAATGGAATGTTTGTATATGAATCTGTTCCGGGAACAGCGGTAGAACAGTTTCAGGCGACAGAACAAGAGATTTCTTTCAATGTCTCCGGCGCTCAGGATGCCCAATTTACCTTAGAGCTTGAAGCGGACAGCGAATATACCGTTTATCTGGATGGAGCCGCGGCGGGCGACATGAAGACGAATTTAAGCGGAAAGCTCAGTGTCAGCACAGAATTGGCAGAAGGAGAGAGCGTTGCTGTAAGGATTGTCAAGAAATAAAAGAAAGAATACAATATAAAGGCGGAAGGGCTGCGGATCGCAGCCCTTTTTGCGGCATGGGAGAGAAGAATGGCAAAAGCGAAAAAGACGGTGTTTTTCTGCCAGAACTGCGGGCATGAAGAAACAAAGTGGCTGGGTCAGTGCCCGGCCTGCAAAGAATGGAATACCTTTGTGGAGGAGAAAGTGTCGGTATCTTCGCCTGGAAAATCCGGAATTGTGAAGGAAGAACGGGATAATCGTCCCGTTGCGCTGAAAAGTGTTGCTACAGATGAAGATGACCGGATACAGACAAAGATCGGAGAATTGGACCGAGTGCTGGGAGGCGGGATCGTGCCCGGCTCTTTGGTGCTGGTGGGCGGCGATCCGGGAATCGGGAAATCCACTTTGCTGCTGCAGGTCTGCCAGGCGCTTTCCGCGGGAAATAAGAATATCCTCTATATTTCGGGAGAAGAGTCATTGAAACAGATTCGCCTCAGGGCAAACCGGATGGGGGAATTTTCTGAGAAACTATATCTTTTATGTGAGACAAGCCTGGATAGGATACGAAATGTGATTGAAAAAAGCAGGCCGGATATGGTGGTGATCGATTCTATCCAGACTATGTATAATGAGGAGGTGGCATCGGCGCCGGGAAGCGTATCCCAGGTTCGGGAGTCTACGAATATCTTTATGCAGCTGGCAAAGGGGCTGAATATTTCTATTTTTATTGTGGGCCATGTGACAAAAGAAGGAACGGTGGCGGGACCTAGGGTGCTGGAGCACATGGTGGACACGGTGCTGTATTTCGAGGGAGACCGCCATGCCTCTTATCGAATCTTGAGGGCGGTCAAGAATAGGTTTGGTTCTACAAACGAAATCGGCGTTTTTGAGATGCGTACAGAAGGACTGGTGGAAGTGAAAAATCCTTCCGAGTTCATGTTAAGCGGAAAGCCGGAGAACGCTTCTGGCTCTGTTGTGGCCTGCGCGATGGAAGGAACCCGGCCTATGCTGATGGAAATCCAGGCTCTGGTCTGCCGCAGTAATTTTGGTATGCCAAGGAGGACGGCGGCAGGGTTGGATTATAACCGGGTGAACCTTCTGATGGCGGTGCTGGAGAAACGGGCGGGGCTTGCACTTTCCAACTATGATGCCTATGTGAATATTGCGGGAGGGATCAGAATGAACGAGCCTGCGGTGGACTTGGGCGTTGTGATGGCCATTGCATCCAGTTATCGGAATAAACCGATTCCCGATGATATGATCGTATTTGGAGAAGTGGGCCTAAGCGGCGAGGTGCGCGGGGTCACTATGCCGGAGCAAAGAGTGACAGAGGCGAAGAAGCTGGGGTTCAAAAGCTGTATCGTGCCAAAGGTATCTGAGGAAGCACTGAAGGGGATAGAAGGAATCCGGATTATTGGAGTGGGTTCTGTCAACCAGGCGATCAGTGTGCTGTAATTGCGGAAAGGGCTGCCCCAATTGGAGACATTCCTTCCGTGCGTTATTTTGATTTATAGGTTTCTTTATTTTCACCGACACGATTCAATGCAGAATAGGAGGTGTTTTATGAGCGGCATGAAAGAAAAGATGCATACAGGAGAGCTTTACCTGCCGGGGGATGAGGAGATCCTGGAAGAGCAGATAAAGCGGCTGGACCGCCTGTATGATTATAATATGACCCGTCCGACAGAAAGCGGGAAAAGAGAAACGATTCTGCGGGAAATGCTTGCTGAAGTCGGGGAAGGATGTTATATAGAACCGCCATTCCATGCCAACATGGGCGGCGCTAATGTCCATTTTGGCAAATACGTTTATGCGAATTTCAATCTTACAATGGTGGACGACACACATATTTATGTGGGTGACTATACGATGATCGGGCCCAATGTTACGGTGGCGACAGCTGGACATCCGATCCTGCCGGAATTGAGAGAAAAGCAGTACCAGTTTAACATGCCGGTCCATATAGGGAAGTGCTGCTGGATCGGCGCCGGGGCGGTGATCCTTCCCGGAGTGAGGATTGGGGATGGAAGTGTAATCGGGGCGGGGAGCATTGTGACAAAAGATGTTCCCGCAAATGTGGTAGCGCTTGGGAATCCCTGCCGGGTCCTGCGCAAAATCGAGGAGCATGACAAAGAATATTATTATAAGGACAGGAAGATTGATTACGATAATATTGTGTAAACAGATATGATTCCATAGGCTGAAAGAGAACGGGATAAAAGAGGAGTTTTTCCTGTGCTTTAAATAAAGAGTAAAAAAATGCAGAAAAAAGTAAAAAATCGGTTGACATAAAAAAATGAATGTGGTAATCTAATATAGCTGTCGCTTGAGAGAGCAAAAGACAGTGAAAACGGACCTTGATAACTGAACAATAGACACCAACCCTGAAAGATTCTTAAGA
>OGYF01002855.1_pt1 | contig 12443 bp, 10 predicted proteins | sample 1576451 | NCBI WGS metagenome assembly OGYF01 (sample SAMEA3541505, study PRJEB24748) | human gut metagenome | biome: human gut; feature: human-associated habitat; material: faeces | place: China | collected 2012 | reverse complement strand
CGGAACGGGACTTTTCAAGAGAGGTCAGACTCAGGTATTAACTGTAACTACTATTGGTTCAATCGCTGAAGCTCAGAAGATTGACGGTCTTGATGCAAATGAAACAACTAAGAGATATATGCACCACTATAACTTCCCAGGTTTCTCTGTAGGTGAGGCTAAGCCAAGTAGAAGCCCTGGTAGACGTGAAATCGGTCACGGCGCATTGGCAGAGCGCGCGCTGGTGCCGGTGATCCCGTCCTGGAGGGCAATCCCCATGGAGCCAAGGGCCTTGCGGATGTATTCTGCGGTCCTGTATTCCTCAAAGGAAAGCTCCGGGTTTTCATGGAGATGGTGGCGGATCTCTTTTAACGGTTCTTCATAGGAGTGGACCAGGTCTTTGACAAATTGTTTCATTTGTGTGTTCCTTTCTTATATTTTATGTTTTCTGATAAAATAAAGTATATAAAGAATTCACAGATTTTACAATAGCGGAGAAGGAAAAAGGATGATATAATGAATTTAGACAGGAGGCGGGGAATATGATCGATCTGGATGGGATGATCTCCATCCCATATTTGAAAAAAACCACGTTTACGGGAAGTGAGAAAGAAATGAATTTCATGATACGGAAGGAAGCGGGAGAGAATGGCGACGTTCTTCAGGCCGCTGCCTGGCCAGGACCCTATATTTTTTCTGTGACAGAGGATGAAAAAAAGACGTTTCAGGAATTTTCCTTCGATAACGAGGGGATCCGGAATGCAGTGGACTGGCTGAACCGATTTTATGGAGAGAACTACGGAACGGATGAGGAAAAGGCGGATACAGAAAAAAGGCAGCTCTGATGGATTTCAGACTGCCTTTGCTGTATCTGTTTTTTATATGGTCACAGACCGGGCGGAAAGATCCAGGAGTACCTGGGAGAAATCTGGTTTTAAAAGCTCCAGGACCTCCAGCCGTTTTCCGGCCAGAAGGTAAAACTGGGATTCCGTAAGCTGGAGCCTGGCATTCCAGGAATCCTGGCCTGCGGGATCCTTCCAGACGCGGACGCGGAAATCAGAAAAGCCAAGCCTGGTGAGGCCGGTCTCTGCCCGCTCGATCTTTTTTAGGATCTCCGGGTCGATGGAGCAGCCAGTGGGGACTCTGGTGGCAAGGCAGGCATAGGCCGGCTTGTTCCAGGTAAAGAGTCCCGCGTTCCGGGAATATTCCCGAAGGGCCTTTTTGGTGACGCCGCAGACCCGCAGGGGGGAAAGGACCCGGAGCTCCCGAAGGGCCCGCATCCCGGGCCGGTCTCCGGCGTCGTCGGAGGCGTTGGTACCGTCCATGACCTCCAGGAAGCCGTCTTTTTCTGCCGCCTCCAGGATCCTTGAAAAGATGGCGTTTTTACAGTGATAGCAGCGGTCGGAGGGGTTTTCCCGGACTGCGGACAGCTCCAGGACGTTTAAGGGGAGTATGGTCATCTCGGCTTTCAGGGAAACGGCCAGTTTTTTTGCGTCCTCCAGTTCAAAGGCCGGCTGGAAGGGGGAAGCTGCATAATAAGCCCGGACATGGCAGTCGCAGGCCCTGGCCGCGTATAGGAGATAGGCGGAGTCAGTCCCACCGGAAAACGCCAGAGCCATCTTCGGGTGGTCCTGGAAAAATTCCCGGAGAGCGTCGGGAATGGTCTGTCCGAAGGTCTCCATGTACAGGTCCACCGTTCCCAGAGCTTCGTGGACCAGGGCTCTGGCAGCAGGGTTCTTAAAATCCGTCCGCTCAAAGGGCTTTCTATAATACCCCTGCTCCTTTACGATCTGGATGCTTTCCCGGTAGTTTAAGTCGAATACAAAGCATAAAAAGCCGATCCACTGGTCCAGGTGGGTCTTCCTGGCACGCCGGTCCACGGAAACATGGTCCCGGAGAGCTTCCATGACCTCTGGGGTTATGGTTTCCCGGGAGATCTCTTCCTCGGAGGCCCCCACCACATCGGTCATGTCGTCGGTGGCAAAGACACGGAAAATGTCGCATTTATCGGCGTCCCGGATGAGGCGGCACAGCTCCAGGACCTCTCCGGCGGAGCAGCAGGGCCCCGGCGCTCTTAAACTCTGGGCGTCATCGGGACAGGAAGAGGCTGCGGCCGTCACGGTGGGATCGATCCTCAGCTTGTTATGGTTTTCGATGGCAGTGAGAACGGCTTCCCTGTCTGTCTCAGGCAGCCGGTCCAGCACATGGTTTTCCCGCAGGACCCGGCAGCTTAAGGATGCGTGGTCCACGCTTTTATGGTCCAGGAAGGTGTCGTACTGTTTTAACTGCTCAAACCGGCCGATATCATGAAAAAGGGCGCATAAAAGGGCCAGTCCGGCGGTGTGGGGCGGCAGAAGGCGCTTCTGGCACAGATTTTCCATGACAGAGACAACGGCATAGGTATGGACGATCTTAAGGGCAACACGGCCGTCTGTGTGATCATAGCGGGCTGCATAATCGTCAAAGTATTTTTTATATTCATTGAAATCGATCATTGGCAGGAAATTCCTTTCTTGGGGGATCCGTATCCCTCCGGGAGAATGAAGCGCCGGATTTTGGCGGCGATCGGATCTGTTTGTAACGCATTATATCATGACCGGTCTGGTTTCACAATATGGGGGCTGGCGGACTTCCTGGGGATTTTCACATTTGGATTTTCTGAGAGGAAACCCTTGGAAGAATCCGGCTCAGAGTGCTATAATGAAACTGTCAGGCTCCTGGCCAGGCTCTGGCATCAGCCAGAAAAAACAGATAGAAAGAGTGGAAAACCATGCCGGCAAATCAGACAGCAAAAAAGAAGAGATACGACATGCTGACAGATCATCCAGGGAAGGCGCTTTTATTTTTTGCCCTCCCCATGATCTTCGGCAACCTGTTCCAACAGCTTTACAATATCACAGACTCGGTTATCGTGGGCCGCTTCGTCGGGGAAAATGCCCTGGCGGCCGTGGGCGCGTCCTACGCCATCACCAACGTGTTCATCGCCATTGCCATCGGCGGCGGAATCGGGAGCTCGGTGATCATCTCCCAGTTTCTGGGAGCGGGAAAGATAGGGAAAATGAAGACAGCCGTATTTACGACCATGATCAATTTCCTGGTGATCTCTGTGATCCTGGGGACCGTTGGTGCTGTTTTTAACCATCAGATCCTTTCGTGGGTCAATACGCCGGAGGACATTTTTTCCGATGCAGCCCTGTATCTGGCCATTTATTTTCTGGGTCTTCCGTTTTTGTTCATGTACAATGTCCAGGCATCCATTTTTAATTCCCTGGGAGATTCCAAAAGACCGCTGTATCTTCTGATCTTCTCCTCCCTGTTAAACATTGCGCTGGATATGGTGTTCGTGATCTGCTTCCATCAGGGAGTCCGTGGAGTGGCGGTGGCAACGCTGATCGCCCAGGGCGTCTCGGCGGTACTCTCCTTTTTCCTTCTGATGCGGAAGCTGAAGGGGTATGAGGAAGAGGAAAAATATGGCTGTTATGATTTCGGGATGATGCGGTCCATGGTGAAGATCGCCGTTCCCTCCACGCTCCAGCAGTCCATCGTCCACATGGGCATCCTTCTGGTCCAGTCCGTGGTCAACAGCTTCGGCTCCGCGGCCCTGGCAGGCTATTCGGCAGGAAGCCGGATCGAGTCCTTAAGCATCGTTCCCATGCTGGCCATGGGAAATGCCATGTCCACCTTTACGGCCCAGAATATTGGCGCTGGAAAGCTGGACCGGGTGAAGGAGGGCTATAAGATGTGCTATGTGACCGTGCTCACTGTGGGCGCGGGCCTGTGCATCATGTACCAGCTGTTCGGCGGCGCGTTTGTGTCCATGTTTTTGGAGAGCGGCGGCAGCACTGCCTATTCTGTGGGCGTTTCTTACGTGAAATTTCTTTCCTTTTTCTATGCCTTCATCGGCCTTAAGGCCACTACCGATGGTCTTCTCCGGGGAGCTGGGGATGTGGCGGCATTTACGGCGGCCAATCTGGTGAATTTGTCCATCCGGGTCATCGTCACCAACGTGTTTGCCCCTGTTTACGGGATCCAGGTGGCATGGATGGCCGTTCCCATGGGCTGGGCGGCCAACTATATCATTTCCTTTGGCTGGTATCTGACGGGAAAATGGAAGCGGGTGAAGGTAATATCTGCAGACCAGGGAGAAAAGCGTAAAAATTAAATATATAGGGAGGGATCCATATGGAGGAGAGACTTTTAAAGTATTTCAGGGATCACGAGGCGGAGATCTTTGGGGATCTGGAGCGGCTGGTGAAGGCAGAGGCCAGCACATCGGATCTGGAGGCTCTGGCCGAAACCAGGAAGGTCCTGGAGGCTTTGATCCGGGAGCGGACGGGAGAGGAGCCGCTGGTCTATGAGCGGGAGGGAGGACATGATCTGGTGCGGTTTGAGCTCGGACAGGGAGAGGAAAAACTCCTGATCATTGGCCATTATGATACCGTACATCTGATCGGCGCCATTCAGTACCGCACAGAGGGAGACCGGCTGTATGGCCCTGGTGTTTCGGATATGAAAAGTGGTCTTATCTCGGCCATATGGACGGCCAGAGCCTATAAGGAGCTGGGGATCGATCCGGGGAGAAAGCTGGTCTTTATTTTCAATGGAGACGAGGAGACGGGAAGCCATGAATCCTCGGACATTATCTGCGGACTGGCAGAAAACGCCCGGGCGGCCCTGGTCTGCGAGCCCTGTGTGGGAAACGGGGATCTTAAGACAGGAAGAAAGGGAAATATAAAATTCAATGTGACGATCCATGGGAAGGCCTCCCATGCGGGAAATGCCCATAAGGAAGGAATCAACGCCATCCAGGAGATGGCTGCGGAGATCCTGAAGATCCAGGCACTGACGGATTATGAGGCCGGCACTACGGTCAATGTGGGCATATGCCAGGGAGGAACGAAGGTCAATGTGGTACCGGCTGCGGCCAGCTTTTCCGTGGACTGCCGCTATAAATCTATGGAGGAGGGCCAGAGGATCCGACGGGAGATCCTGGAATTGCCGATATCTGTTCCTGGTGCGTCCAGGGAGGTGGAGATCGTGGAAGGGAAGCTTCCCATGGAGGAGACCCAGGGGAACATGGAGCTGTTTGTGGCTGCGAAGGAATGCGGCAGGAAGCTGGGACTTTCGTTTTCCCACCAGTTCGTAGGCGGAGGCAGCGACGGAAACGCTGTGTCAGCCATGGGAATCCCCACCCTGGACGGCCTGGGAGGCTGGGGGGACGGGGCTCATTCCGAAAGCGAATACCTGCGGATCAGCCAGTATATTCCGCGGATCGCGCTGCTGGCTTCGCTGATTCTGGATATCCGGTAGAACAATATAGAAGAGAGCTGCTGCGGCAGGGGGATTTTGAAGATCCTCTGCTGGCAGCAGCTCTTTTTTTGAAATACAGATACAGATCCGGCTAGTTTTTAATGGCAAATGTCAGCTCTGCCTTAAACAGATCCCCGTCAATGGTGATCTCGAACCGGCCGCCCTGGAGCTGGGTCAGGTCCTTGGCAATGGAAAGGCCCAGTCCGCTTCCCTCGGTGGTACGGGACGTATCGCCGCGGACGAAGCGCTCGGTCAGCTCGTCGGGGCTGATGTTTAACGGCGTGGCAGAAACGTTTTTAATGGAGAATACGACCTCGGAATCCCGGTCCTCGATGCCCACGTAGACGCGGGGGCCTTCCATGGCGTATTTAAAGGCGTTGTTGTACAGGTTTTCCAGTACGCGCCACAGCCGTCTGCCGTCGGCCTCAATGAGGATCACCTCATTGGGGAGGGTCGTAACGATGTCCAGATGACGGATGGCGTATTTTTCCTCAAATTCACCATTGGTCTGCTGGACCAGCTCCACGATGTCGATATTGGCCATATCCAGCTTGATATTTCCGGAGCTGGCCCTGGAGGCCTCCACCAGATCCTCGGTCAGCGTCTTAAGGCGCTGGGATTTCTGGTCCAGGACCTCAAGATATTTCTGGATCGTGGGATCCTGGGGCTTTTCGCGCTTGATGAGATCTACATAGTTGATGATGGAGGTCAGCGGCGTCTTAATATCGTGGGATACGTTGGTGATCAGGTCTGCCTTTAAGCGCTCGCTTTTTACCTGCTCGGCCAGAGCCGTTTCCAGACCGTCGCTGATGCGGTTTAAGCCCTCAGCCAGCTGCGCCTCCAGGCTGGAAAACTGGGAAACGTCCACCTTGTAGCTGGTCTCTCCGGAAGCCAGCTTGTCGATGGCCTGGTGGAGCTTATCGGTCTGGACTGCGTTGCGGTACAGGAAATAGAATACGACCAGATTGCCCACCACCCAGAAGGAGAGACCGGCCAGGAAGGGAACAGAGGTAAACCCGCTCCCATCGCTCTGGATGAGGTAAAATGCCCCCAGGGTGATCGTAAACACATTGGCCGCCAGATAAAGCGCAAAGCTTAAGGTCAGACGGTATTTGAAGGTGCTTTCGGAAAGGGTCTCCGTCAGATCATGGAGGAGGCTGTTGGTCCAGAGGCTTTCTGCCTTATAACGGCGGACCAGGCTGAAAAAGGTCAGGATCCCAACCATATACAGGCTTCCGAACATCATGAGACGGCTGGCGCGGTCCCAGTAGCCTTCCGTCACCAGAAGGTGAAGGAGCTTTGATGCCAGAGGGGCCAGAAAGGCGGCGCTTATGTAAGCGGCAAAGGCCATTAACAGAAGCATCAGATCCGTTTTGATCTTATCAAAGGGATAAAGGACCACGGACCGGTCCCCAAGAGCCGGATGGCCCGAGGCAAACATAAGGAAAACAAAGGTCAGAAGGCAGCCGGCCAGGCCGATGGAGGCCAGGTAGAGCCCGTTTACGAAGGTCTTCCTGGAGCTGTTGTACTGGGTATATGCATGGGCATAGTCGTCCAGGGCCTTGTAGGTGGTGTCCAGGCCGATGACCACATAGTTGTTGGAGCTGTTGTAGGGATTGGCCTTGGCCATGAGGGCCGGAACACTGGGGAAGGTGGAATTAAAGTTCGTCCTTACGGCCAGGTCATTGGAATCCCCGGAATAATAGATATATTTTCCCATGGCCATCATGTCGTCGATGGTCATTTCCGGCGCATTGGTGTGGATTTCATAGATGGCGTCATTTTTGGAATAAAAAGCCACACGGAAATAAAAGTTGGTGAAATCCGACATGAGCCGGGAATATATGGAGTAATAGGAAGAGAACCGCTTCAGGATCTCATAGGTCAGCTCCGGCAGGGTGGCAAAGGACTGGTCGGGTCCCGTCAGCTCCTCCTCGGACTGATAGCAGCGCCAGCGCACATAATACTGCTCCTCATCCTCTGCGCTGAGGTTTTCGGGCCCGCCCTTTAAGGCATAGTTGTCGGCCTCATCCATATAATAGCCCAGGGACTTTCCGTATAGGATGATGTCGTTGAGGGTATAGCTCTTGTCTCCGCCGGGGCCGGAAGAGACGTCCAGGACCATTTTATTGTAGTCCACCTCTCCATTGGTCTCAAAAAGCTCCTGGTACTGGATATAGTCGAAAATACTGGCGATGTCGGCCTGCACCTTCTTATTAAAATCCGGAGACTGGTCGAAGGTCTCATCCTCGATCCAGTCCAGTCCGCGGCCGTAGTTGCTGTTCAGATACATGAACCCGACTCCGGTGAGCGCGATCAGGGCAAAGATAAAGTGCAGAAAACCGGAAAAACGCTTCAGAAAAAAACTCGGTGTATTCTGGTTCATCTGGATTCTCCTTACTGTTTCTCGATCTTATAGCCCACGCCCCAGACCACCTTTAAGTAGCGGGGTTCCTTGGGGTTGATCTCAATTTTTTCGCGGATATGGCGGATGTGGACGGCTACGGTATTGTCGGCGCCGATGGCATCCTCATTCCAGATCTTTTCGTAGATCTGGTCAATGGAGAATACCTTTCCGGCATTCTTTACAAGGAGCAGCAGGATGTTATACTCAATGGGCGTGAGCTTGATGGGCTCGCCGTCCACCGTCACCTCTTTATTTTCATCATTGATCATGAGACCGCCGCACTTATAGACCTGGGAGCTGTTCTGCTGGTTCAGGTTTCCAAGCTGGGTGTAGCGGCGGAGCTGGGATTTGACCCGGGCCACCAGCTCCAGGGGATTAAAGGGCTTTGTGATATAATCGTCCGCCCCGATGTTTAAGCCCAGAATCTTATCGGTATCCTCGGATTTGGCCGACAGGATGATAATGGGGATGCTGCTGGTCTCGCGCACCTTTAAGGTGGTGCGGATCCCGTCCAATCCCGGCATCATCACATCCACGATCATCAGGTTCACCTCGTGGTCCTCCAGGTATTCCAGGGCCTCGTAGCCGTCATAGGCCTTGATGACCTCAAAGCCCTCTCCCGTAAGATAAATATTAATAGCTTCAACAATCTGTTTATCGTCATCGCATACAAGAATCGTCTGCATAAGTTCCCTCCTTGAAAGTTTTATCCAGGTAAAAATACGTTCACCACATCCAGTATAACATAAAAATGCGGTGAACGTATTAAAAATTCCTGTCAATTAATTAAAACGGAAAACAGCGGTTCCATAAGCCGGCAGCGGGTAGGCAAAGGAATATGGCTGGCCGTCGCATTCAGATTTTACGGAGCGTTTTGAGAAGGCATGCTCCCCGCGCTTATAGAGGCCGTGCTCATTGTCCAGGATCAGCGTATAGGTTCCGGATTTGGGAACGCCCACCCGGTAATCGTCCCGGGCCATGGGAGTGAAGTTGATGACGAACAGGAGGTTCTTTTTCCCCGTTTCATCCCGGCGGATGAAGCTGAAGATGCTCCGGTCGCCGTCGTTGGCGTTGATCCACTGGAAACCGTTCCAGTCGCTGTCCAGCCGGTAAAGGGCCGGATATTTCTGGTAGATATGGAGCAGGTCGCTGTAATATTTTAGCAGGTCCCTGTGCTGGGGCTCCTCTGCCAGATACCAGTCCAGGGCTGTTTTTTCGTCCCACTCATGGTACTGGCCGAAATCCTGGCCCATGAATAAGAGCTTTTTGCCCGGATGGCCCATCATGAAGGTATAGCCGGCCTTCAGGTTCGCAAATTTATCGTCCGGGAAGCCGGGCATTTTATTGATCATGGAGCATTTTAAATGGACCACCTCGTCATGGGACAGGGTCAGGATGTAGTTTTCGCTGGTGGCGTAGGTGATCCCGAAGGTCATCTTGTTATGGTTGAATTTTCGGAAATATGGATCCAATTTCATATATTCCAGAAAGTCATGCATCCATCCCATATTCCACTTGAAGGTAAAGCCCAAGCCGCCCTCCTCCGGTGCCTTTGTGACGCCGGGCCATGCGGTGGATTCCTCGGCGATCATGATGGCTCCGGTCATATGGCCTGTAAGGACGCTGTTCAAATGGCGGAAGAATTCGATGGCCTCCAGATTTTTATTTTCTCCGTACTGGTTGGGGACCCAGTTCCCGTCGCTGCGCCCGTAGTCCAGATACAGCATGGAGGCCACGGCGTCCACCCGGAGCCCGTCCACATGGAAATTCTCTACCCAGTAAAGGGCGTTGGCGATTAGGAAGTTTTTCACCTCGTTTTTCCCGTAATCAAAGACCTTTGTTCCCCAGTCGGGATGCTCGCCTTTTCTGGGATCTGCGTACTCATAAAGCGGTTCCCCGTCAAAATCCGCCAGGCCATGGGCGTCTTTTGGAAAATGGGCCGGGACCCAGTCTAAGATCACGCCGATCCCCTTTTTGTGGAGATAATTGACGAAGTACATGAAATCCTTGGGACCTCCATAGCGGGAGGTGGGAGCGTAGTAGCCGGTCACCTGGTAGCCCCAGGAGCCGTCGTAGGGATGCTCCGCGATGCCCATGAGCTCCACATGGGTGTAGCCCATTTTTACCACATAGTCGGCCAGCTCGTGGGCCGCCTCCTTATATGTATAATAGCCATCCTTTTCCGGCCGGCTGGCCTTTCTCCAGGAGCCCAGATGGACCTCATAAATGGCCATGGGAGCTTTTTCCGGCTCTGTGTGCTTCCGCTTCTCCATCCATTTCTCATCGCTCCAGGAAAAGCCGGAGATATCGGTGGTGATGGAGGCGGTTCCTGGCCGGAACTCGGCGCTGAACGCATAGGGATCCGCTTTAAAAAGGATCTTGTCATCCTTTGTGGTGATGGCAAATTTATAAAGCTCGCCAGTTCCAAGGCCTGGTATGAAGGCTTCGTAGATGCCGGAATCCTCCAGGGGCTTCATGGGAGACGCCTCCGGATCCCATCCATTGAAGTCCCCAACGACGCCCACAGACTTCGCATGGGGCGCCCAGACGGCAAAGTACATACCCGGCTTTCCGCCATAGGTGCGGGGATGGGCCCCCAGCTTTTCAAAGATCTTATAGTGGGTACCCTGACCGAACAGGTAGCGGTCCAGTTCTGTAATGAAGCCGGTACCGGCCGGTCTTCCGGCCTTTTTTGCTGTGGTTTTACTGCTTTTTCCTGAATTTTTCATACTCTTATGCCTCCCGAAGTTTAAAGATCGCGCCGCCTGACGGCGGAAGGGTCACAGAAAGCCTTCCGTTTTCCACCGGTATAGAAGGAGCTTCCGCGTCCAGAAGGTTTATGGCCTGGGACGCCGGGAACGGGACCGGTATGGAAAGGACTGCGGGCTGGCTGTCATTGTTGACTGCCGAAAGGATCATTGTATTTTCTCCCAGCCGGCCAAACGCATACTGGCGGTTGGTCAGAAGAAGTTCTTTATACGTTCCGTCATGGAGCTCCGGATTATCCCGGTGGATCCGGGCCAGGGCGGCGATATGGTCCGTGATGGGGCCGGTCTTCTGTTCCATATCCTTTAAGGAGAGGGCTGGGCGGAGCGCCTCGTCAGATTCCCGGGTGCGCGCTCCCTGGATCCCCCATTCGCTTCCGTAGTACACGGACGGGATCCCGGGAAGGGTGAATAAAAGCTGGTATACGGGGAACAGGTGGTCTGGTTCCCGCAGCTTGCTGGCGATCCTGTCCTCGTCGTGGTTATCCGTAAAGGTATACAGAGCCCTTCCCACAGATTCCAGCCGCTTCACATTGTGGGCGATCTCAAAATAGTTATGGTCGTTGTGACCGGAGTAAAGAGCCTTATGGAGCTCATAATTGGTAACAGAGTGAAGCATTTCTCCATTGACCCATCTTCCGTATTCTCCGTGGATCACCTCGCCCATGAGCCAGAAATCTTCCTTCATGGAGGCGGTGCGGCTGCGCAGCTCCTTCATGAAGGCAAAATCTAAAATATTGGCGCAGTCCAGGCGGAGGCCGTCGATGTGGAAGGTATCGATCCAGAATTTTACGGTATCCATCAGATACTCTCTGACCGCCGGGTTCTGCAGGTTCAGGCACGGGAGCTCATAGTGGCCCTGCCATGCCTCGTATCCGAAGGAGTCGCCCATGGGGCTTCCCCAGCCGAAGTTTACTCCGCGGTACCAGTCCTTATAGGGAGAGGCTTCTCTCTTTTCCTGGATATCGTGGAAGGCGGGAAATTCCCGTCCGGTGTGGTTGAACACGGCGTCAACTGCCACACGGATCCCATGTTCGTGACACTGGTCCACGAAATTTGTAAAATCTTCATTTGTCCCCAGTCTCCGGTCCACCAGGCGCAGATCCCTGGTGTCATAGCCGTGGCCTGTGGATTCAAAGACCGGACCGATATAAAGGGCGGTGCAGCCCAGATCCCGTATGTGGGGGATCCATTGGAGCAGCTCATCAAAACGACAGGCTGCAGAGGTTTCATGATTTGTCTTAGGAGCTCCCAGGAGCCCCAAAGGGTAGATGTGATAAAAAACTGCTTTCTGATACCAGGGCTTCATAGCCGGTCAGACCTCCTGTAATTCCCGCTTTTTAAGGCTCTGGAGAAGGAACTGGTAGCGGAGCTGGGCTGCGTTCAGTTCATAAATGTAGCAGTCGATCAGCGCGGGGTCCACCACCTGCTCAAACTGGTTCTGGGCGGAAAGGATCGCAGTCTGGCTGGCCATGATCTGCTTTTTCAGCTCCAGAAGCTCCTTCGTCCGTTCCTTATTTGGCGCGGATTTTTTGTTTATGAATCGCATACTTCCATTTTCCTTTCTTCTGGTATTGGTCTTTTCCAGTATCCGGCCTCCCGGCAGCCCGCAGCTTCGTTTGCTGGAGGCTGTTTTTCCGGTTTCCGGAAGCTTCGGAACCTCCGGCTTCTGACTGGTTTGACTTCCGGTGCTGTGCGGCGCGTTCCGGAGCATTACAAAGGTTAATGGTAGTATTGTCTTTTTATGGGCGAGATATTCATTTACTGGAATTCTGCTGCAGCGCCTCGTTTAATCTGAGAAGCCGGTCGATGGCAGACTGGCTGGTCAGATGGTAATAATTGCAGACGCCGCGTTTTTCCACAGCGATCAGCCCCGAATCCTTCAGGATCTTCAGATGATGGGAGACAGCCGGACGGGAAAGACTGGTTTTTTCTGTGATTTCTTTCACGTTGACTTTTAATTTTTTAGTTGCTATAATACA
>OGYF01002852.1_pt1 | contig 12451 bp, 11 predicted proteins | sample 1576451 | NCBI WGS metagenome assembly OGYF01 (sample SAMEA3541505, study PRJEB24748) | human gut metagenome | biome: human gut; feature: human-associated habitat; material: faeces | place: China | collected 2012 | reverse complement strand
TACCAAATTTCAGAGGGCCGTAGAAGCGGGATTCAATTTCTTTGGGGTCGTTGCGGATGGATTCCAGTTCCGCGTGCTCTTCCGGGGACAGAGCGGGGCTTGCCAGCCACTTTTCGTATTCTTTCATGAAGTCCATATGCGATTCCTCCTATGTTAATATCATTGGATCGTAAAACGCTTGGAAATTGTGGGCGGTTATTCCTGATCCGGCGGTTCGGCGGGGGATTCCAGCAGGGCTTGCGCCGTCCTCCTCATCGTCCAGCAGCGCCTGGGCCTCCTCCAGCTGGGAGGCGGGGACCCAGATCTCTACTCCCTGGGAGGCAAAACCGCCCAGCACTTTCCCCAGACTGCCGCTTTTGAAAGCGGGGATGCCGCAGCCCTCCAGCAGGGAGAGTGTGATGTCCGCCATGCTATCAAGTTCCCACTGGATGGCCAGCTTGGCTGCCGGCTGGGGCTGCCCGTCTGGTGTTTTGGGCCAACGCTCCAGCAGATGGTGGTCCTCCATTGCCCAGAAGTCAGGGGTCTGCTTGTCCATTGTACACGCCTCCTTGCTCGAAAACGGTCACTTGTGATATTTGGTGCCGGCGTTGATCTGATAGGCCCGGTAAATCTGTTCCAGAAGCATCACCCGGGCCAGGTGATGAGGGAAGGTCATGGGGGACATGGACAGACGAAAATCCGCCTGTGCCTTGATAGCGGGAGACAGTCCTACGCTGCCGCCGATGAGAAAGGTCAGGCTGGAGACACCGGAGAGCGCGAACTGCCGCATTTTTTCTGCCAGCTGGGGTGAGGAGAGTTCCTCACCCTCAATGCACATGGCAATCAGAGCACCGCCCTTGGGGAGCTTGGCCTCAATCAGGGCAGCTTCCGCTGCCAGAGCCTGGGAGATCTCCGCAGGAGAAGGGGAGTCCGACAGCCGGGATTCCGGAAGTTCCAGAATCTCCAGTTTGCAGAACCGGCTCAGCCGCTTGGCGTATTCCGCCGTGGCCTGGGCGTAGAACTTCTCCTTGAGCTTTCCCACACAGATCACACTTACTTTCTGCATACAGCCCTCCTGCACACGGAGTGTGCAGCGCTCATGGTGTCCCGTGGCGCCACAGACAATGCCGGACAAAGCCCTGCGGCGGACAGAGCCGTCTCCACGGCATGGTGGGCCATAGCGGGGGTGTTGTTCTCCCGGCTTAAGTGGGCCAGCAGAATCTCGCTGGCACCATGCTCCGCCAGTAAGACTGCAAAGCGGGCGGCATCTTCATTGTTCAGATGTCCCTCAATGCCAAGAATGCGCTGTTTGAGATAATAAGGATAGGGGCCGCTGCACAGCGTTTCCACATCGTGGTTGGCCTCCAGAACTGCCAGGTCCACACCCGGCAGCACTGCTGCCGCTTCTTCCGTCACATAGCCGGTATCCGTCAAAATCCCCACGCTTCCGCCAGTTCCGTCCAGACGGAAACCGCAGGAGCCGGGGGCGTCATGAGAAGTGGGGAATGGGGTGACCAGTACATTCCCCAGAGACACCGGCGCGGTTAAGGTCATGCCGCGCTGCTCCAGACCGGGCAGCCGGAGACGAAGTGCTTCCAGCGTCCGGGCAGAGGCACAGACGGGGCAGTCCGTTCGTTTGAGCAGCGTCTGCAGTCCGGAGATGTGGTCGGCGTGGGTGTGGGTGATGAGGATGGCGGTCAAATCCGCCGGGGTCAGGCCCAGCCCTTCCAGAGATTTGGTGATGCGGCGGCAGGAGATGCCCGCATCCACCAGCAGGTGGGTGGTACCGCAGGAAAACAGCAGCGCATTTCCGGAGGAACCGCTGGCCAGAGTATGTAGGGTGGTCAAAGAAAAAACCTCACTCAAACAGGATCGAATCAAAAAAACGGACGTCCGCCCGGGAAATGCCGACCAACGTCGCCATCCCCCAAGCGGACGCCAAACGGTTAAACAGATGTACCCGGGAAATCGGAGATCCGCCGTCGGATTTGGGCTGGCCGGGCCGTTTTGCCAAGTGCTGCACCTGGCAAAACAACACGACTAAAATACTGCCACAAAAGGGAATTCCCGGCGGCGGAGAGACGATGCTCAGCCGATATGAGCTTCCAGCTCCTCGTTTTCTCCAGGCTCTTCCACCACACGGATATCAGCGCCCAGTGCCCGCAGCTTGCCGACGATGTCTTCGTAGCCCCGCTCGATATACTGCACGCAGCTGATCTCACTTTCGCCCTTAGCAGCCAATGCGGCAATGACCAGCGCTGCACCGGCCCGCAGATCGCAGGCCTGGATAGGAGCACCGGTCAGGTGATCCACACCCTCCACCACAGCGGTTTTGTCGTCCACCTGAATGCTGGCGCCCATGCGCTTGAGCTCATCAACATAGCGGTACCGGTTGTTCCAGACGCTTTCCGTCACCAGAGAGGTACCCTGTGCCAAACAGAGAACGGCGGTGATCTGAGGCTGCATATCCGTGGGGAAACCGGGATAAGGCAGCGTTTTCACATTGGCCTTCTGCAGGGGAGCGTTGCGGCGCACCAGCAGCGTATCTTCGTGCTCCTCCACTTCCACCCCCATTTCCACCAGCTTGGCGGTAATGCAGTCCATATGCTTGGGAATGATATTCTTTACCAGGATCTGACCGCCGGTGGCAGCCACGGCAGCCATATAGGTCCCCGCTTCGATCTGATCGGGAATAATAGCGTAGCTGCCGCCGCGCAGGCGGTCTACACCCTGGATCTTGATGGTATCGGTACCCGCACCCCGGATGTTGGCACCCATGGAGTTGAGGAAGTTGGCAAGATCCACGATATGGGGTTCCTTGGCAGCGTTTTCGATGACGGTGTTACCCTCCGCCATGACGGCGGCCATCATGATGTTCATGGTGGCACCTACAGATACCACATCCAAATAGATGTTGGCACCCTTGAGGCGGCCATTCTCCGTGGAGGCGTGGATGAAGCCGCCCTCTACTACTACCTTGGCACCCAGGGTAGTAAAGCCCTTGACGTGCTGATCAATGGGGCGGACGCCGAAATTGCAGCCGCCGGGCATGGCAACTTCTGCCTGACCGAAACGGCCCAGCAGCGCACCAATCAGGTAATAGGAGGCACGGATCTTCCGGGCCAGCTCGTAGGAGGTGCGGGTAGAGCGGATATGAGTGCAGTCAATCTCCACCGTGTGGCGATTGATAGTGCGGATGTTAGCACCTAGCTGCTCCAGAATCTTCAGGCACAACGTGACATCGGAGATCTGGGGAACATTTTCAATACGGCAAACGCCGTCCACCATTAGCGCGGCGGGAATAATGGCAACGGCAGCATTTTTCGCGCCGCTGATATTTACTTCACCAAACAGGGGAGAACCGCCCTGTATTACATACTTTGTCAAATCGTTTACCCTCTCTTAAAACGAAGCTTCTTTCACGGCGGCAATTCGCCCGGTTCTGTAAGGACAGTTTGCCCGTCCGATGCAGGTTCATACCCGGGGAAAGAGCACTGTGGACAAAAAAATTTAAAAATTCTCACACACCGCAACTATACCATACGCCGCCATGAAATGCAAACCTTTCCTGACTGCGTTTCCATAAAAACGGAAAAGTTGTGAAAAATGATGGAAAGAGTTCAGCTGTGGGAGACAGTCCCGGTAATGCAGTTTACATAATAGTTTAAGCCGGAGATGTCCGTTGCAATGCACCAGGCTGGGACCAGTGTCATTGCCGCGGACGCGGTGCTCTGAAGCTCAAAACACAAATAGACATCGGTAATTTTTGAGACTGCGGTCTGGCTTTTCTGGTGAACGCTCAAAAAAGCATCCAACGCAGCAGCGGCGGACAGAGGGGATTCCTCCGGCGTACTTTCTGAGTAGGCATCCGGCAGGTGAGTGCCGGTCACCGTCAGGAGGCCGTCGGCATCCATGGTGAAGGAAACGGTACAGTTGACCACCGGGTAGCCGTCACAGTATTGCACTGCTGTGGCGGAGGTCCCGTCCGAGGAAAAGGTCAGGTCCTCATAGCCGAATTCCTTGCAGAAGGCTCGGCAGGCCTCCTGAGCGCTGGAGCCTTCAGACAGAGAGCCAGCAGCGTCAAAGCTGCCGTTGTCCAAAAACTGGACGCCGCCCCGGTCGCTGCCATAGAGGTAGATACCGCCGCCTTGGTCGGACCGGCGGAGGTTGTCCCCCAGAAGAAAGGCGGCCAGATCTTCTTCCTGCTGAGTGTCCCGGATCAGGGTACGGCTCGGGGGCGGAGTCTGGGAGGAGATGAGGTCCTCGTCCAGTTCCACGTTTTCTGAGGAAAAAAGGGTGACCAGCTGCTGGCGCACCTGCTCCACCGATACCTGATTGTCGTTGTCGGCAGCCTGGTTGGCAATGAGCATGGCCACCTGCGCATCGGCATGGGGCTCGTCCTCATAGGCATCCTTCACAGCCTGTGCGGCGGCCTCCTGAATGGCCTGCAGCTTCTTTTTCTCGGGCTCGGCCTGGGTATACTGGAACACAACAGAGGAGAGGTAGAACTCCTTGTGGCCGTCGATGTCGTATTTCTTTTCCAGCAGGCGCATGGAGTAGTCTGTCAGGTTGACCAGCGCACCCTCCTCCACCTTGCCGCTCTGGGTGGGCAGGCAGGCCCGCTGCTGGATGATGGAGTTGACCGGGGCACCCTCCACGGTCTCGGTGTAGTGGGTGTAGCCGTTTTTATAGTTCAGCTTGAGGATGCCCAGCCAGGGCGCGCCGTCCCGGGTGAAATCCACCACGGCCAGGTCAGCTCCGGGAATGGTGGTGTGGGCGTGCATGTAATCGAACAGCACGCCCGCAATGCGGCAGGACAGATCAATGAAATCCTGATTGTGCTCCAGCTCGTTCCGGAAAGCCGAATCCGGCAGAGGGCGGCACTGGCGGATCTCATCGCTGGCCAGCAGCTTTTCGATATGATTCTGTAGGTAGGCGGTCTTTTCGGCAGTCAGCTCCATGCCGCCGCCGCTGAGCACCGGCGCGTCCAGCGTGGTGTCCAGCACATGCAAAATTGCCTGATGGATGATGATCTCCATGGGTCAAAACCTCATTTCCCGGGTGATTGTGATGTTCCTGCCCAGTATAGCACATCCGGAACAAAAAGGCGAGAGGGAGCGCAAAGGCTTGTCAATCGCCGCCTGAGATGCTACAATGGGGCTGACCAGACATCTGGACAAGTCGAAAGGGGAGTGTGTTATGGAATTTCGGGACAAGCCGATGCAGAACCTCATCCGCATCAAGGAAAAGGAGATCTGCAAAAATGTGCAGGAGCTGCTGCTGGACGGTGAGCAGATCGTGGGGGGAATACTTATGTATTCGGAGAATCTCAATCTTGGCCTAATGCCGGACAACCGCAGGCGTTCATGATTTTCGATATGAATTCCGAGCATATAGCTGGATTGGGTGTCGATGAACGATTCATGATGGATAGTTCTCATGGTTCCCAGTTGGCGGTATGCTGGTCTTCCGATCCTCAGACGACCGATCTCGGTCACAACGACGACTGGCTTATCTCTCCTCGTCTTGCCGATGGCGGACAGACCGTATCGTTCCAAGCGAAGGCTTATGATTCGAGCTTTACGGAATCGATAGAAGTATATTATTCGACAACGGGCAATGCTGTCGAAGATTTTACGAACAATTTGGCTAAGGTAAGTCCTGTGCCGGCAGATATGTGGGCTACTTATACTTACGACTTGCCTGCGAATGCCACTTATTTTGCCATACGTTGTGTATCGGCGAATGCATTCTTATTGGGTATCGACAATGTGGTTTATAAACCTCAACCGGTTCTTCCCGAAAGGTTGGCTGTGGAGAGTTACAATGTGTATCGTAACGGGGAGCTGTTGGATAATACGGCAGCGACCGAGTTTACCGATAACGCTCCGGCCGACGGCGATAATGTTTATGCCGTATCGGTGGTTTACAACATGGGTGAATCTATATTGTCGGTTCCGTGTACGGTGGGGACTTCGGGCATAGCAGATAATTCGATGGATAATATTCGCGTATACGAGGAGAATGGTGCTATTGTCATTCGTGGTGCGGAGGGCAAGCGAGCCACGGTATCCGATATGTCCGGTATCGTATTGCATAACGATGTTTGTTCCGATGTCACGGTCATTTCGGTAAACAGAGGCGTATATGTAGTTAAGGTAAACGGGAAAGCGATCAAGGTGATCGTTCGTTAAGGTATTTGTCGTGTATAAGAAAGGAGCCGTGACCGAATGCTCGGTCGCGGCTCCTTTCTTATTGTGTTATATCGGCGCGCGGAAGAGCGAGAAGTTTACGCTCCCGTAACTACGGTGCTGGTCGAATAGGTGAGTGGAAAAATCATTGTTTTTGGAATGTTCGAGAACGAAGATTCCACCCGGTTTCAAAAGTCCCCTCGATAGCACTTCCTGCGGCAGGGTTTCCAACCGGGGCAGATCGTAAGGCGGGTCGGCGAAAATGAGGTCGAATTGTTGCCGGCAGCTTTGTACGAACTTGAACACATCTCCCTTGATAGGAGTCAGATTCGGGTCGTTGAGTTGTTGTTGGACTTTGCGGATAAAATTGTATTGTGTCGGATAGATTTCCACGCATACCACCCGGCTGCATTCGCGCGATAATAATTCGAAACTGATGGCTCCTGTTCCGGCGAATAAATCAAGGGCTTCAATGCCCTCGAAATCGATCAGGTTTTCGAATACGTTGAAAATGTTCTCCCGCGCGAAATCGGTCGTCGGTCGAGCTTTTATATTCGTAGGGACGTCGAAGCGTCTGCGTCCGTATTTACCGCTAATAATTCGCATATTGATTCTGTTTTTCCATTTTTCTTGCAGTCTCGGCAAAGATAATATAAGGTGGGAGAAAGACAAAGCGAGCGGGTTTACTTTTCTTGTCGGTCCACTTTGTATGTTCGTATCCGGGGGTAAAGGCGATGGGATAAGAATATTGGTTAGCAATTATCGTGTCGAATGCGGTTAATTGTGTCGGATAAAGTATAGCTTCCCAAAGTTTCTTTCTGTAACATAATAATATAATAGAATTCGTATTGAAACTGAAAAATGAAACGGACGATTTTTTTCTCCATGAGCTTTTCTCTATATTTGCGGCATTCGCCGCCAATATAAGATGCAGCTCGGCATAGCCAAGTCGGAAATGAGATTTCGGTTTGCCTTTGCGCTCACCTTTCGCTATATTTGTAGAATATAGGATGTGGTTCGGCATAGTCAAATCGGAAATAAGATTTCGGTTTGCCTTTGCACTCACCTTTCGCTATATTTGCATTTGTTGTAGAATAAAAGGGAATTGTAGTTTTTACGAGTAAAAAGGGGAATGATTTTAGATACATTGTTTATAGAGAGTCTCTCGAATTTCGTACATGGTCTGTCAACGGCTTTTTTTCTATATTTCGGAATCAAATTGGTTTTCTTTCGGGTTACGAATCGGCCTCTTTTTATTTTGGGGTGTCTTTTTTGCCTGTGGGGAGTCCAAGACTTGAAAGACTTGTTATTGTATATAGATACTATCGGCGATTCTCCATATTATTCTACTATTCTTTTATCGATAGATATGTGGGCGGTTCCTCTTTGTGCGCTTTTCTTGTTGGAGATATTGTCCCCCGGGTTCGCCACTCTCCGTCGAGTCCTTTTGTTTGAATTACCATTGGTTTTATTTACCGTCGTTTATATCATGACCGGTTTATTCGAGGTTTATATGTCGAGTGTCGTTTATACGGCGGTAGTTTGTGCATTGGTAGTCTTGTTTATAGTCGTGAGGGTGAGGAGGTATAACCGGTATATGCGTGATAACTATTCTTATACCGAGCGTATTAATGTGCAGTGGCTGATGAACAGTATGGCTATTTTGGCCGTGTGTCTGTTGTCTTGGTTGTATGTTTGTACGAATGTCAGCCATTTGGGCGATATGTTTTATTATATTTCATCTACTGTATTGTGGGCGGTTGTTTTGTATTATAGTTTGCGTCAAGAATGGATTCCTCAGGCGCAAGATATGGAGTCGGAGGAAACGGGTGTATCCCGTAATTTCGTTTCGCAGATGGGAGGCAAGCTCGAAGAGTATATCCGAGAGAAGGAACTCTATCTGAACCCCAAATTGTCGTTGTCGGACTTGGCGGTCGAGATGGGAACAAACCGAAGTTATTTATCTAATTGTCTGAATAACGAATTGGGTATCACTTTCTACGATTATATCAACTCGTTCCGGTTGGAAAAGGCGAAAGAGATTCTCGATGACTCCGGTTTCGAGGGCTGTATCGAAGATGTGGCGATTCGCAGTGGGTTTAATTCTGTTTCTACATTTCGTCGTTCTTTTCAAAAAAAATACGGTTGTACTCCTTCGCAATATCGGAAAAATGTCTTAGGACATAGATAGTTGCCTTGAAGAATCTGTTAAGGGAGAGTAAATTGTTCAGGCTCAACCAAGACAATCAAAAAACTATGGGATCTTTTTTAACCCCTCTCCTCAGAAACAGGTTTCTTCGGTGCTTTCTCTATACTAGGCCAACTTTTGTTTATTGGTCGGTTTCGAAACTATTTAGAAGCTGTTTTAAATTTATAGAGAAATAATATTATCATTTCAAGCAGGTATGTTCCGGCCATATTGAACCCCTGTCTTGCATCTTGAATCCCTTGATTTTTGTCAATAGCCCGCTATTGACTGCATATCTCGGACTCCAATCTGCTTCAACATAGGTCTCAATCTGTCTCGGAATAATTTTAAAACAGCTTCTTATTTGAAATAAAAAAGGCTGTCTCCCGACAGCCAATTTGTAAACCTTAAATCTAATACTATGAAAAAACATAGTACAAATGTATAACTGTAATTCTTATTTTCCAAATCAAGGCCTTAAAAAGGTTGATGGTTTAACATAATTTGAGTGAAATCAATTGATTTTGTTAACTAGTTTGTTTTGCTCTTATTTTCTTGGGAACGAGAAAAGTATTTATGAAAGAAGAGCAGCTGATAATCTATGGAATTGTTCCAATAGGCATGGTTGTGTCCTCCGGGACGTTCGATATAATCGTGTTTTATATTACGGGTGAGTAATGCCTGATGTGTTCTTCGGTTGACTTCGAGAAAGAAATCGTCTACTCCGCAGTCGATGATAATGGCGAGATCTCCGTCGTTTAGAGAGGAGATCAGGTTAATAACGGTGTGTTCGTCCCAGCGTTTTTTATTGGCTACGAATTCTCCCAACTGGTCTTTCATTTTCCAGTTCGTAGGGAAAGGGCGGATATCGAGACCTCCGCTGGTGCTGCCTACGGCTCCGAAAACGTCGCGGTGACGGATTGCATTCCACATGGCTCCATGACCTCCCATACTGAGCCCGGAAATGGCTCTTGCCTTGCGATCGGGTATGGTACGGAAGTGGGAGTCGACGTATCGAATCACTTCGTCTGATATATAGTCTTCGAATTGCATGTCTTTATTGCGGGGGCTGTTCCAGTACCAACTGTTAATTTTCCCATCGGGGCAAACGATGATGAAGTTGTAGAGGGAGGCGATTTGCGGCAACTCGGGTTTTATTTTCAGCCAAGCCGAATAATTGTCTCCGCATCCGTGTAGGAGGTACACTACCGGGTAACGGGTGTCGCTATGGGTGTAGCTTTCGGGGAGGATAATTACGTTTTTGAGGTCGTGCCCCATTTTGCTATGTATAGTTATCGTGTCGACTTGTTGAGCCGAAAGAGTAGCGACACATAGGAATAAAGTGAGCAGTAAAGAAATGTTTTTTTTCATGGGTGTAATTTTTAAAATTTATCGTTTTACATATTCGGTAACAAAATCTATATTGTCGAGTAACAAGTGACCGGGGGCGTTATAGAATTGTAATCCGGTAATTTCTCCGGCTTTAACTTGGGAAATAAAAAAGTCTTTACCGATTTCGTCGCTTAACAGTGCCTGCCAAGCGGTATCGGAAGCATCGAGGGTTTGTCCGTCTTCTCCTTCGGTCGTTGCCAATATATCGGTGAGGATAATTCGTTGTTCCTCTTCGGGTAACTCTTCTTCGGGTTCGAAAAGATTGTATTCGTCATCGTCGCCGGTGATTTGTCCGATGAGGTCTTCGCTATCTTCGTAACTGCTGATCTGTCCGGAAAGCCACCATTCGCCGTTCCATTGAATGAATCCGGTACGTAAAATGAGAGACGGGTCTTTCATATTGCGGGGCAGCCCTACCAGCGAGCGGTTGGTCGCTTCGATAATCCGGTCGGTCGCTATGTGGCGGAATCGGGTGATTGTCTCATCGGCGTTTTCGTAACGGAAATAGCCGGTGTATTTGTGTCCCATACTCGACAGGGAGGCATACAAAGGGGAATCCTCTCCCAATACTTCGGCGAGCCAGCGGGGTGGTGTGAGCCGCATAAATTCGGTTACGTGGTTGAATCCGAAGTCGTTACAAAGCAGGTTTACCATATCGGGTATTTGCTCGTCCATACCGGCTTCTTTGGCTTCTTCGGCAAGGGACTCGGCTTGGTCTTCCAATAAGAAACCGTTGTTGAAGAATAGATAGGACTGGGTACAAAGCCAAAGGAAACGGGCGTGCAATGCGTAAAGGTTATGAGATTCTTTTTCGTCGATTCGGAAGTATTGGAGTAGCTTTTCGTTTTCGGGAGCCGATTCGTATTCGGTCTCGAATATTTCCATCACGTCGGAGGCTATCGCGGCGAATGTATCGAGTGTGGGTGAATAGGGTATGTCGAGGTTGTTGAGTTGCATGTGGTAATGCCACACGAGGAATTGTACTTCTTCGATGTTGATTTCGCCGGGCGTATAGTCTTCGTCGAGTGTGTAAAACGGGAGCGGTTTTCCGAAGCGTTTACCGTGAATGCGAGTGAAGGCTTGAAAAATACCGGTTTGTGAAATAATATCCTCGAAATAGGCCGTGAGGATGCAAGCGAGTTCTTTTTGCTCGGTCTCGTCTATTTTGCGATAATCGCTTTCGTCGAGAGAGGTTTCGACGGCTCGAATGGCAGCCAGAACTTTATTGGCCAATGTGATGTAGTAAAGGTCGGTGGGTGCTGATCCGGAGTAAGGATGCAATGTTTTCCAATCGCCGTTATATATGCGCTGTTTGTCGGTATTCATGCGAAACTTGTATTATGTGTCTACAAAAGTAGTTATAAATTGGGAAAAGAGTGGCGTATTGCAGCGTTTTATTATTTCTGTTACACGGTTTCCCATTATAAAACGAGTTATAAGGGATATTTGCAGATGAAAAAGCCGGGCCTCATCGTACAATCGAAAGGAAAGTATTGATTATCGAGGATAAAATAATTGACTTTGTGACCTAAAAGACATAGAGCCATAGAGATGGCCTACAATATTAATAGCGTTTGCTATTTGTTCCATACAGAATGAAACGTCGGAAACTTCATTTGATATGAACGGGAACAAGTTGTAAGCGTCCTGCTTTGCATGGGCGTGACTTGCCGTTCATAACACCAATTCCGACGGGTGCATTCTGGGCAGTTTCGTCCATGCTTTGTATCCGTTGAATTTGTTGTATTATGAACATTGGCATTCGCATAGAATTTGAATGCCAATGGATTTTATCATTAAGCATGCCTCCCCATTGTACACAATTTTCAAATGGGTATCGGGGCGTTTTTTCGTGCGGGGAAAACGAGGAGAGTATTACCGCACGAAAACCTATATTTCGATAACGTTAATTTGGAGCATTGGATTGTTGTCGCCGGTTGCGAATGTTTATGCCCGTGGGTTTACCGAGTCGAGGTCGAGGCTCACTTTTGTTTCGCCCTATTATTTTGGTCCCAATGCTTTCCCGATTCCTGATGTACTGACAAAAACCAGTGATAAACTTAAAATTGAATTGGCAGGAGATTACTATTGTGGCAAGAATTATACAACGGATATTTTTCTGAAAACCCATATCCCCTTATGGACGCATCGAGCCAATCTTTCGCTTTGGTGGCCTGTGATTGAATGGTACGATGATACAAAAAACAAAGGTAAAATGTCGGGAGATGTATACCTCAGTATAGACATGCAGCTCTTCGAAGAACGAAGAATAGTGCCATCGTGGACTTTAAGAGCTGCTCTCAAAACCGCTTCGGGAGGAGGTTGCGAAATCGACCGTTATTATGATTGTCCCGGTTATTTTTTTGATACCTATTTTGGTAAAACGTTCCAGATTGCGAGCGCCGTGATACAGATTTTTTCCGGTGGCGGATTCTTATGTTGGCAAACGGACAACGGCAGGCAAAATGATGCGGTTCAGTATGGAGTTTTAGTTGGGTTACGATTGGGAAATTTCAGTATAAGCGAGACTTTGGGCGGATATAGTGGTTGGGAATCAAATTCTAAAAAATATGGACATTTGGCTCATGATTGCCCTATGTCTTTAAAAACAAAACTTTCGTATGTCATATCCAATTGGGAGATCGGTGCGATGTTGCAAGGCTTGATATGTATGCTTGATTTTGTTGCCATAGCTTCTTTC
>OGYF01002851.1_pt1 | contig 12452 bp, 10 predicted proteins | sample 1576451 | NCBI WGS metagenome assembly OGYF01 (sample SAMEA3541505, study PRJEB24748) | human gut metagenome | biome: human gut; feature: human-associated habitat; material: faeces | place: China | collected 2012 | reverse complement strand
GCAGACGATGCACAGGCAGATGACGCAGCTGAGACAACAGCTGATACTGCAGAGGCTGACGCTGAATAAAAAATATTGTTCAAACAAGATAAACTGCCCGGAGAACTTGCAAAAGTTTCCGGGCAGATATATTATATGATAAGAAAAAAAGAAGTCATAGCAATTCCATAAAATACTGCAAACAGTTCGCACGTTTCTGTTCATTCCGTTCACAGTAACGTGCGCACATCTGAGAAAGATCCAGAGGAACTGTCTTAATTGCATTATTTTCTGGAATTACTATAATATATTTGCCATCACCTGTTCAAAAGCCTGTTGCTCTGCAGCAGATGGGTTGAACAGCACGATAGAAAAAACTATAAAAAATATGAAGATAAGGGAGAAGAAATAATCATGAAGAAACGTTCATTTACATTATTAATGTCAGCACTTACTATTTCAGCTACTCTGATCGGTACAAGCCCGGTTGCTGCAAAGACAGATACTGATACGGCAACAGAAGAAACCACTGATAAAGAAGAAACAACTGCAAAAGATGCTGATTCAGAAAACACAGATAATAAAGAAACAGATGCATCCAAGAGTGATACATTAGAGGATGGCACCTACACAGCAGAATTTGATACAGACAGCGGAATGTTCCATGTAAATGAAGCAAACGATGGAAAAGGAACCCTTACAGTAAAGGATGGCAAGATGACTATCCATGTAAGCCTTGCTTCTAAGAAAATTGTAAACCTTTTCGTCGGAAAGGCAGAAGATGCACAGAAAGACGGGGCAGAGGTTCTTGAGCCAACCACAGATACTGTTACATACAGCGATGGAATGAGTGAGGAAGTATATGGATTTGATATCCCGGTACCCGCAATTGATGAAGAATTCGATGTAGCTTTGATCGGAACAAAAGGAAAATGGTATGACCATAAGGTAAGTGTCAAAAATCCTGTAAAATCCGATGATACAGATGCAAAAAAAGATGATAAAGAAAATAAAGATGCAGATTCCAAAGCAGATGACACAGACAAAGATGCGAAAGACAGTAAGACAAGTGAAGGTAAGACTCTGGCAGATCTGAATCTTGAAGACGGCGATTATACCATGGATGTAACTCTCACAGGCGGTTCAGGAAGAGCAACCATTGATTCTCCTGCAGCCATTAATGTAGAAGGCGATAAAGCTACAGCAACTATCGTATGGAGCAGTCCGAACTATGATTATATGCTTGTGGATGGTGAGAAATATGAGCCGGTTAATAAAGACGGAAACTCCACTTTTGAAATCCCTGTCAGCGTATTTGATGCAGAGATGGAGGTAACAGCAGATACAGTAGCAATGAGTGAGCCTCACGAGATTGACTACACCTTAAATTTTGATTCCACAACTGCCAAAGAAGCAGAAAAAACAGCAAAATAATCACATACAAACAAAGAAACAATTATGAAGATGAAAAACATAATAAAGAAACAGCAAAAAACAATATTTATCGGTTTTATGTCAGTTGCATTATTTATTATCTGTATATGCACTGTCTGTACAGCATACGCAGCAGATAAAGACAATGCAAAAACTCCTGTGGATATCCCGGGACTTACCTATGATCACAGTATGGAACTTTCCTACGCAGAAGAATTCAGCGTAGACTATTACAATGATGGCTATGCTCTGATTACTATCAATCAGGAAGGACAGTTTCTTGTAGTTCCAGAGGGAAAAAAGGCTCCAAAGGGGCTTGAAAAAGATATCACAGTTATTCAACAACCGCTGAACAACATCTATCTGGTAGCAACCTCTGCCATGGATCTTTTCCGCGCAATTGACGGTATTGACAGCATTCGTCTTTCAGGAACTCAGGAGAATGGATGGTATATCCAGGAAGCAAAAGATGCCATGGAATCCGGAAAAATGATTTATGCAGGCAAGTACAATGCACCGGATTATGAACTGATCCTGGATGAAGGCTGTGGTCTTGCCATTGAATCAACTATGATCCATCATAATCCGGAGGTGGAAGAGAAACTGGAACAGTTTGGTATCCCGGTAATGGTAGAACGTTCCAGTTATGAGAGCCATCCTCTGGGAAGAACTGAATGGATGAAACTCTATGCTGTGCTTCTCGGAAAGGAAGATGTAGCTGAGAAGGCATTTAAGGAGCAGACAGACAAGCTTGACAAAGTTCTGACCTCTGATGATAAAGATACAGGTAAAACAGTAGCATTCTTTTATATTAATTCCACAGGTGCTGTCAATGTGCGAAAGAATGGTGATTATGTTTCAAACATGATCGAGCTTGCAGGCGGCAAATATGTTCCCGAAGATACAGGAGAAAGTGATAACGCTTTGTCTACCATGAATATGCAGATGGAAGAATTTTATGCCAAAGCAAAAGATGCGGACTATATCATCTATAACAGTACTATCGACGGTGAACTTTCTAGTATTGATGAACTGCTGGCAAAAAGTAATCTTCTGGCAGATTTTAAGGCAGTGAAGGATGGAAATGTGTGGTGTACGGGTAAAAATCTTTTCCAGGAAACCACCGAGCTTGGAACCATGATCGAAGATATTCATACAATCCTTACCACAGATGATGATTCACTGGATGAACTTGTATATATGCATAAGTTAAAATGATATTTGTAAATCCTCGGCACACTTGAATTCGCATTCTATGCGATTGGTATAGTTATTTACGAATGGCATTGAAATATGTTTGCGGGATTCTGCAGAACTGCCAAAAGCAGGAAATATAAAAACAAAAGGAACAAAAAATATGGATGACAAAAAACGTACAGCCAGATACTGGATAGCATTTTTTATACTGGCGGTGTTTCTGGTGATTTTATTTGTCTGGAATGTAAATGCCGGAAGCATTCATCTTTCAGTGGGTGAGATTCTGAATATTATTTTCAGACATCAAGGAGATGCGACTGCTTACAATATAATATGGGAAATCCGTCTTCCCAGGATTCTGTCAGTGATCATTCTTGGAGGAGCACTTTCTGTATCCGGATTTCTTCTTCAGACATTTTTTAATAACCCTATTGCAGGTCCCTTTGTACTTGGAATTTCTTCAGGAGCCAAGCTGGTAGTTGCACTTCTGATGATTTATTTTCTGAGCAGATCTATTTCCATGGGTTCTGCAGCCATGATCATTGCAGCGTTTATCGGTTCTATGATTTCCATGGGATTTGTCCTGCTGGTTGCCAAAAAAGTCCACAACATGTCCATGCTGGTTATCAGCGGTGTCATGATCGGTTACATCTGTTCTGCAGTTACAGATTTCGTAGTTACATTTGCGGATGACTCCAATATCGTCAATCTTCACAACTGGTCACTGGGAAGTTTTTCAGGAATGTCCTGGGGTAATGTGAAAGTAATGGCAATAGTAGTTCTGCTCACAATGGTGATCGTGTTCTTTATGTCTAAGCCTATCGGTGCCTATCAGCTGGGTGAAGTTTATGCCCAGAATATGGGAGTGAATATCAAGCTGTTCCGCATAGGACTGATTCTCTTATCCAGTATTCTGTCTGCCTGTGTGACAGCTTTTGCAGGACCAATTTCTTTTGTTGGCATTGCAGTGCCTCACATTGTAAAAAGCCTGCTGAAAACAGCCAGACCGCTCCTTGTGATCCCGGCTTGCTTTCTGGGAGGGGCAGTATTCTGTCTTTTCTGTGATCTGATCGCCAGAACCGTATTTGCACCTACAGAACTCAGTATCAGTTCCGTAACAGCAGTGTTTGGCGCACCAGTTGTAATCTATATCATGATTCGCAGACAGAAGAGAAATTGATATAAAAAGCAGGAGCAGAATACGCTATCCGGGCAGATTACTATAAGATGCAGCATAAAAAAGGAAAACAGGAAAAAATATGTCAGAGAAAATAGCAGATGTAATAAAGGAAACAGAAAATAACAAAGCAGACCGGCAGGAACAGTATTTTTTCCGTACGGATCAGCTGACTGTGGGATATGACGGAAAACCTCTTATCAGAGAAATTAATATTCAGCTGAAAAAGGGAGAAATCCTCACTCTCATCGGTCCTAACGGTGCCGGAAAATCCACTATTCTTAAAAGCATCACCAGACAGCTTGCCACGATCAGCGGTACTGTTTATCTGGATAAAGAGAAAATGGCAAAGATGACCAATAAAGAGGTCTCTCAGAAACTGGCAGTCGTGCTCACAGAGCGTATGCGTCCGGAACTGATGACTTGCGAAGACATTGTAGCCACAGGGCGTTATCCTTATACAGGAACTTTGGGAATACTCTCCGCAGAGGATAAGACAAAGGTAAAGAAATCAATGGAAACCGTCCATGCATGGGATTTAAAAGACAGGGATTTTACAGCCATCAGTGATGGTCAGAGACAACGAATCCTTCTTGCCCGGGCTATCTGTCAGGAGCCGGAGATCATTGTACTGGATGAGCCGACTTCTTTTCTGGATATCCGTCATAAGCTGGAACTTCTTACCATTTTGAAACAGATGGTGCTGGATCATCAGCTTACAGTGATCATGTCGCTGCATGAGTTGGATCTTGCACAGAAAATATCTGATAAAGTTATCTGTGTACATGGAGAATATATAGAAAAATATGGTGCTCCGGAAGAAATCTTTACTTCTGAGTATATTCGGAAGTTGTATGGAATTACCAGAGGAAGCTATAATGCTGCTTTTGGATGTGTGGAGATGGATCCGCCCAGAGGTGAACCTCAGGTGTTTGTAATTGGCGGTAATGGAAGCGGAATTCCGTATTATCGAAAACTGCAGAGACAGGGAATTCCGTTTGCGGCAGGAGTGCTTCACACGAATGATGTAGACTGTCAGGTAGCCGGTGCACTTGCAGACCAGGTGATTACAGAGAAACCTTTCGAAAGTATTTCACAGGAATCTTATGATAAGGCTGTGGAATTGATGAAAAAATGTCAGAAAGTTATCTGTCCTCTGAAAGACTTCGGAACAGTGAATGCCGCAAACAGGGAACTACTTCGCCTTGCGCGGGAGCTGGGAATACTGGCAGAGCTATAGGTTACTGTTCACTCCGTTCCCAGCAACACGCTTCGCGATGCACAGAATTTATGCTAATCGCATAAATTCGCGCAGTATGTCTCGGGTTTTCTGTGACCTTCGCTCACAAAAAACACCTCGCGGGATATTAGCAGTGAACAGTGACAGCTATAGTACATCGTTTTCGAAATAATATTATTATTTCATGTATATGTATGCTATAATGGATACCATCAATCATCCAAAGGAGAGAAATATGGATAAGTTATACATTGTTATCCCGGCATACAATGAGCAGGATAACATTGAACAGGTCATTAATGACTGGTATCCTGTTATAGAGAAGCATAACGGAAACGGTCAGTCACGTCTGATTGTCATTGATGACGGGAGCAAAGATTCTACATATGAAAAACTGAAACAGTGTACAAAGACACGCCCTCTGCTGATTCCGATAACAAAACCAAACGGCGGTCATGGTGCAACTGTGCTTTATGGCTATAAGTATGCACTCAAAAATGGTGCAGATTACATTTTCCAGACAGATTCAGACGGCCAGACACTGCCGGAAGAATTTGAACCGTTCTGGAAACGAAGACAGAAATATGATATGGTCATCGGCTGGAGAAAAGACAGGCAGGATGGAATATCACGTGTTTTTGTTACAAAAACTCTGAAACTGGTTATCCGTATCTGTTTTGGGGTAAATCTGACAGATGCCAACACTCCGTACCGTTTGATGAAAGCAGAGACGATGGCCAGGTACATACATCTGATCCCGAAGGATTTTAATCTTTCCAATGTACTTCTGGCTGTTATTTATAAGAAGAAGGGATGCAGCATCAAATTTCTTCCTGTCACATTCAGACCTCGTCAGGGCGGGGTGAATTCCATTAACATGAAGAAAATCTGTAAGATTGGAAAACAGGCGGTAATAGATTTTGTGAAATTGAACAGGATTATCCGCCGAACATAAAAAATGATGAAAAAAAACTGTTGTTCCTACAGTGATCGTGAGGAACAGCAGTTTTTTTGTTGTTATATTTTCAGATAAATGTCGAACTATATCATAAGATGTCGGACGAAATAAATTGACATTTTCTTTAAACAAAATTACAATTATAGTTGTAATAAGACAGAAAACGGTATGTACCGATCTGCACACATCGGGTACATAACACACATAACACAACGCATCAACATATAACAAAACAACACACACAGGTAACAAGGTTACCACAAATGTAAAAATAATAATAGGGAGAAAAGAATAAGATGAACAAAATGAATGAATTGTGCGAAATGGAATTAACAGGTCGTTACGAGGAGAAACTTTCTGCTCTGAAAGCGGAAATCAGTGCAGCAGATGAGTATATCAAGCAGGATAACAGTGACCTGACGGAATTTGAGAACCGATATGAGCGCTTAGATATCCCGTATCGTGTAAAAAGATTTCTGGATGACTATATTGCGTGTATGCAGACAAAATATGAACGTCTTGCAGACCTGTGCTATCTGGCGGGAGAACAAGGATTATAAAAAAATCTTGTTTTATCTGTCGAAATAAAGTATTGTAGTAATATACTATATTTACGACAGATAAGGAGAAAATGCGTTATGTACAGAAAGAAAAATTTTATAAGTCTGGGAATGAGCCTGGTTCTGGCAGCAGGAATTACAGTAACACCTGTAACAGCAGCAGATTTCACAGATGGTACAGTTCCTGAATTTAATTCAGATGATGCAACAGAATTTGATGTACAACAGGAAACTGCGGATAATGCGGAGTTTGCATCAGATACAGAGGATAGCATTTCGGACAAAGCAGGTTCAAATGAAGTAGATTCAGACGAAGAAGTCTTTGCAGAGGCTGTAATTCCGGACGAAAACGGTGCTGTGGATAACAGACAGCTTCTGGAGAAATATCTGAATGACATTCTGTACGGACAGGATCCGGACACACAGCCAGCAGCTTCTCTGGGTGAGGATGTACTGAATGGACAGCAGCAGACTTTATATGAGGAACTTAAGAGTAAAATCAGCGCAGTGGCATCGAAAGGTGGTTCTACCAGGTTTAAAGTCAGTTCAGATCTGGGACTGACCTGGCAGACAACAGCAAGCGGTAATGCGCTCAAAAGAGAAGTAGCCGCACACCTTAATGAACTGGATATTTCAAAGATTATCGATTGCCTGGCTGTAGATTGTCCATATGAATTGTACTGGTACGAAAAGACTGCAGCTACTACCTGGCAGTATGGTTACAGCACAAAGGCAACAGGAAACAAAACAACTGTAAAAATTGAAAATCTTTCCATATCTATGCCGGTGATCAGCAGTTATGCTTCCGGTAAATATAAAGTAAATGCAGGGATTGTACAGCTTGCAAAAAGTGCAGCAGAAAATGCCAGAATGATCGTAAAAGAATTTCAGGGTTATACAGAGACAGAAAAGCTGTACGGATATAAAGAAATGATCTGCTACCTGACTTCCTACAATGATGATGTGACGGAGGATGATGAATACGGAGATCCATGGCAGTTAATCTATGTTTTTGACGGAGATGACAGTACTAATGTGGTCTGTGAAGGTTATTCCAAGGCATTTCAGTATCTGTGCGATCTCAGTGACATTACCTGCTATACAGTGACCGGTATGATGAATGGCGGTACAGGTGAAGGTCCTCATATGTGGAATATTGTGGCAAATAACGGTAAATATTATATGGCAGATATCACAAACAGCGATGAAGGAACAGTTGGAGAAGACGGAGGTCTGTTTCTGGATACTCCGATCTCAGGAAGTATTTCCCGGGGCTATACATATGCGACAGACAGTGCGAATATATATTTTGCATATGACAAAGAAGCAAAGAGCTTATATGGAACCGGAAAAAATTCCATTCTTTATATGACGAAGGAAACGTATTCTGCTGATGATCTGACTGCAAAACCGGCAAAAACTTCAATTATAGGTATATCAAACAGGACTTCCGGAAAACTTGTGATTACATGGAAAAAGGCAAAGAGTGCAGACGGATATGAGATTTACCGCCGGGCAGGAACCACTAATCCATACGTAAGAGCAGCGGTAATTAAATCCGGTTCAACTACAAAATACACAAATGCAAAACTGAAAAAAGGACATACATATTATTACAGAATCCGTTCATACAGATATGATGAGAATGGAAGAAAGATATACAGCGGCTGGTCAACAGTAAAGAAGCAGAAAGTAAAATGAAATCGGTAATCAGAAAAAGACACAAAGGATAACGTGGATAAAACAATGATGAAAGTACTTTCGTAAAAACAGAGTACACAGTTTCAGGGGATTTTCTTGCCATATGTGGAACATCATGATACAATGAGACACGATATGACAGAGAGAACCCCTGAAATTTTATTATATTATAAGAAATTACTCCATAATGCTCTTATAATATAATAAAGCAGTATTTTTATAATGCTGTAAATATCTGGAAAATATGGGAGGAATAAATATAAATGTGTGGAATTGTTGGATTTACAGGTAATCATCAGGCAGCACCTATATTATTATATGGTCTGTCCAGACTTGAATACAGAGGTTATGATTCAGCGGGACTTGCAGTTCGCGACGGCGAAGGTGATACAGAGGTTATTAAAGCGAAAGGCAGACTGAAAGTTCTTGCAGATAAAACTAATAATGGAGAATCTGTACCTGGAACATGTGGTATCGGACATACCCGTTGGGCGACACATGGAGAACCATCTGAGACAAATGCGCATCCCCATATGAGTGATGACGGTAACGTAGTAGCAGTTCATAATGGAATCATTGAGAATTATCAGGAACTGAAAGACAAACTGATCCGCAATGGCTATGAGTTTTATTCGTCTACAGACACTGAAGTAGCAGTTAAACTTGTAGATTATTATTATAAGAAATATCTCGGAACACCGGTAGATGCCATTAACCATGCAATGGTCCGTATCCGCGGTTCCTATGCTCTTGCGATCATGTTTAAAGACTACCCGGGAGAGATTTATGTGGCAAGAAAAGACAGCCCGATGATCCTTGGGGTGGAGAACGGTGAATCTTACATTGCATCCGATGTTCCTGCAATTTTAAAATACACCAGAAATGTATATTATATTGGAAATCTGGAGATGGCTCGTATCAGAAAAGGGGAGATCACGTTCTACAATCTGGATGGTGATGAGATCCAGAAAGAGCCGAAAACAATTGAATGGGATGCAGAAGCGGCGGAGAAAGCGGGATTTGAACATTTCATGATAAAAGAAATTCATGAACAGCCGAAAGCAGTTCGGGATACTTTGAATTCTGTACTCAAAGATGATCGTATTGATCTCTCAGAAGTAGGTCTTACAGATGAGGAGATCAAAAAGATCAGCCAGATTTATATTGTAGCATGTGGCTCTGCTTACCATGTGGGAATGGCAGCCCAGTATGTGATTGAAGATCTGACAAGGATTCCGGTACGTGTGGAACTGGCATCGGAATTCCGATACAGAAATCCGATTTTAGATCCGGAAGGTCTTGTGGTCATTGTCAGCCAGTCAGGGGAAACAGCAGACAGCCTTGCGGCACTTCGTGAGGCGAAACAGAGAGGTATCCGTACACTGGGAATTGTCAATGTGGTAGGTTCTTCCATTGCCAGAGAAGCGGATAATGTTTTTTACACTCTGGCGGGACCGGAAATTTCTGTAGCAACTACCAAGGCATACAGTACTCAGCTGATTGCCTCCTATGCACTGGCAGTGCAGTTTGGAAAAGTCAGAGAACAGATTACAGAAGAAAAATATCAGGAGCTGATCGCAGAGCTGAAAACACTTCCGGATAAGATTGCCAAGATCATTGAAGATGACAAAGAGCGTATCCAGTGGTTTGCGGCTAAGCAGGCAAATGCCAGGGATGCTTTCTTTATCGGGCGTGGTATTGACTATGCCATCAGTATGGAAGGCAGCCTTAAGATGAAAGAAGTCAGTTATGTACACACAGAAGCTTATGCGGCCGGAGAACTGAAACATGGCACAATCTCTCTGATTGAGGACGGAACTCTTGTGATCGGTATTCTCACGCAGAATCATCTCTATGAGAAAACAGTCTCCAATATGGTAGAATGTAAGAGCCGCGGTGCATACCTGATGGGACTTACCACATATGGACATTATAATATAGAAGATACTGCAGATTTCACAGTTTATATTCCGAAAACAGATCCACACTTTGCAACTTCACTGGCAATTATTCCTTTGCAGCTGCTTGGCTACTATGTCAGCGTAGCCAAAGGCCTGGATGTAGATAAGCCGAGAAATCTGGCTAAGAGTGTAACTGTAGAATAGTGCCGGGAAAACAATATAATATGTAGCGTAATGCCACAGACTGTAAAGGATTAATACGGTCTGTGGCATTTTTTTTCAAAATCCCAGAATCTCATGAAAATAGATCTGATTTTGAATAACAGAAGGATGTTCCGGTTTCAGTGTTCTGGCTTTCCGGTGAAATTCAAAAGCTTCTTTGTGCATTCCGGATTTGTCCAGACATACACATAATTGCAGAAATGGTATGAAATTATGGCAGTCCGGAATATAGAATCCTCCGTTTTGGCTGTTGTCCGGTGCAAGAAGTGCCTGATGATACCAGTGAGCTGCCATGGAAAAGTTCTGTTTCATAAAAAATATTTTCCCAATCTCACAGCATATTTCGGCTCTTGGAATATCTGACATGAAACTGTGAAACAGTATCTCAAGAGCATACTGGTCATTGCCTGATGCCTGATAACAATAGGAGAGAACCAGACAACTGTCCAGTCTGTTTTCAATCCAGCCGTCCGGCTCTTTCAGAAATTTTTTCAGAACACAGATGGCATACTCGTATTGCTTATGATAAAAAAGTTCCCGGCCATAATAAAATAAGTCTCTGGGTTCCAGCGGCTCTCCTTCTTCGATCATCTGTTGATAGATGTGCAGATTTCGAAAGGAAGAGCAGGGTTTTATTTTGCGATGTTCAATCTGTATGGGAGAATAAAGGATGTTCCCGGTGGGAATGATGGATTCATGAACTCTTCCCCGCCATCTGAAATTTCGGGAAGTTTTTAAGATGCGTTCTCTGTAACAGGAGAATGCAGCATGATTCCATTCATCGAAATCTGTGACATAATCCATCATAACCATATCTGTGTTCGGACTCAGTGTTTCTTTTAATTGTTTTAGTCTGTACAGATTTTCCTGAGTGATCATGTCGTCTGCATCCAGCCACATCCAGTAATCAGTACTGACTTTTTCCGAAATAAAATTCCGGGCAGCAGAAAAATCATTTTTCCATGGAAAATCATAAACTTCTGCTGTAAATCCTCTGATAATTTCTTTGGTCCTGTCTGTAGAACCGGTATCACAGATAAGAATTTTGTCTACAATTTCTTTCATGGGTTTCAGGATACGCGGCAATACTTTTTCTTCATTTTTTACAATCATACAAAGGCTGAGAGAAATCATGGAAGATAATTTAAAGCACCTTTTGAGAAAATCAGGAGGAGCATTTGCCCCTCCTGAGGTTTAAGTTGCAAGAAGTCCGGCTGCGCGGAGATTTGCGAGAAGCTGATTAAACTGGGTTACAATATCTGTCTGACCTGTGGCATCTGCTACGGCCGCTGCCGGAGCTACAGTACCGGCAGGTCCGGTAGCACCAGTGGCTCCAGTAGGTCCGGCAGGCCCGGTAGCACCAGTAGGTCCGATAGCTCCGGAAGGTCCGGCAGCGCCAGTGGCTCCGGTAGCTCCGACAGGTCCGGTAGCGCCAGTGGCTCCAACAGGTCCGACAGGACCTGGGTAGCCTTGAAGTCCGGGTTCACCCTGGGGGCCCTGAGGTCCCATTGGACCAACGGGACCGGGACAGCCTCTGGGTCCGGTAGGACCAGGACAACCGCGCGGCCCCTGAGGTCCCTGACAGTCACAGCTGCAGCGATTGTTATTGTTACAACAGGATGTACCGGATAATTCCGGATCATCTGAGGTATGATGACTAAACAGCATAGAAAAGTATCACCTCTGGAAAAATCTTATATCGTCAGACTAGACAGTCTGCCCGGCAGACTGTAATTTTACAGGACATTCCGGCAGTTGTCGTGGAATCTGACAATAATAGATTGCAGTTCTCGATATTAGTATATGTTTCATATGTGAGTTTGTGACTTACTATTGTATAACTGTCAACTACCCATTACCTAAAGGCAATGGGCTTGTAACTGCCCAGTCGTAGTAACGGTTTACGCCTTCGACCTTTTATCCCCAATAGGTATTGCTGCCTAAAGTGGCGCTACATCATAGGGTGGTTGACAGCATCCTTTACAGACAAGATATACTCATCTGTAACTGTATCAGGTACTAAACTTCCCATGCTATACAGCAAACATTCTTTTACGGGTAAGATTTTACGCAATACGCGAGT
>OGYF01002845.1_pt1 | contig 12483 bp, 7 predicted proteins | sample 1576451 | NCBI WGS metagenome assembly OGYF01 (sample SAMEA3541505, study PRJEB24748) | human gut metagenome | biome: human gut; feature: human-associated habitat; material: faeces | place: China | collected 2012 | reverse complement strand
CAAGCGCCTGCCCGCCGTCGTCGATTTCTGCGCGCCCGGCCCTGTCCACCGCTGCATTCACGCCGTCTGCCACCAGATCGAGGACCATGCGCAGCGCGCGGGGCTTTCCGTCCGCTTCGCGGCGACGTGGGTCATTGACGGCGACGAGGCCGTGCTGGAGCAGCTGCACCTTGACCAGAATGAAAAGGAGCTGATCGAGCATTCCATCGTCCAGATGGAGTTGGAACGCGGACTTGACCGCAACGCGGCCATCGCGGATATGCGCTATACGTTCATTGAAGCGCTGGTCAAAGCCTGCGTCGTCAAGCCGCATGAAAGCAAGGAGCGCCTGCGCTCTGTCAGCGCGGATAAAATTCTGACCGGAAAATATACCGCCATCCCGATTTTTATCGGCGTGATGCTGCTGATCTTCTATCTGACGTTCCATGTGATCGGGCAGGGACTGAGTGATCTGCTGGCTTCCGGCATTGATGCGCTAACCGTCGTGGTCGATCGGGCGCTGACGGCCTATCACCTGAACCCCGTCGTGCAGAGCCTTGTGATCGACGGCATTTTTCAGGGCGTCGGCGCGGTTCTGAGCTTTCTGCCGATCATCGTGACGCTCTTTTTCTTCCTGTCTATTCTGGAAGACACCGGCTATATGGCGCGTGTGGCGTTCGTGATGGACAAGCTGCTGCGGCGCATCGGCCTGTCCGGCAAGTCCGTCGTGCCGATGCTCATCGGCTTCGGCTGCACCGTTCCGGCGGTCATGGCGGCGCGGACGCTCCCGTCGGAGCGCGACCGCACCATGACCATCCTGCTCACGCCCTTTATGAGCTGCTCGGCAAAAATTCCGATCTACGCGTTTTTCTCGGCGGCGTTCTTTCCGAAGTATGCCGCGCTTGTGATGATCGGGCTGTATGTGCTCGGCATCCTGTTCGGCATTCTCTCCGCGCTCGTGCTCAAATCCGCCTTCCGGGGCCGTCCGGTCCCGTTTGTGATGGAGCTGCCGAATTACCGCCTGCCGAGCATAAAAAGCGTCGCGCTTCTGCTCTGGGACAAGGCGAAGGATTTTATCGAGCGCGCCTTTACTGTTATTTTCCTTGCGACCATCGTCATCTGGTTCCTGCAAAGCTTCGATACCCGGCTGGACGTTGTGACGAGCAGCGAGCAGAGCCTGCTTGCCATGGTCGGGCGCTGGCTCGCACCCATATTTGCGCCGCTGGGCTTCGCGGACTGGCGCTGCGCGACGGCGCTGATCACCGGCTTTATCGCAAAGGAATCCGTCGTCAGCACACTTCAGATCCTGCTGGGTACCGCCGCCGTCTCGACGCTCTTTACCGCGAAGGCCGCGCTGAGCTTTCTGGTCTTTACGCTTCTGTATACCCCGTGCGTAGCGGCCATCGCCGCCATCCGGCGTGAGACGGGTTCGGCGCTGCGAGCCGCACTCATTGCGCTTTCCCAGTGCTGCATTGCGTGGCTGGCCGCGTTCGCAGTGTACCATCTGACGCTGCTGCTTTAAAACCGAAGACCTGCCGTCCGTCCGGACAGCAGGTCTTTTGACTGAAATATGCAGAAACGCTCAGGCCTCCGGGTCGAAGCGCTCGAAGATGGGGACGCCCCCGGCGGCCTCGCAGGCCAGCAGATCCTCCTTCGCGCGGATCGTCCAGTTGACCTCCTGCGCGCCCCAGACGCGGACGCACGAGCGCAGGCAGTAGCTGCTGCGGTCTTCGAATTGATAGGCGATGAAATCCGGGACGGTCAGGAAGTTCAGCAGCAGATTGCCCGCAATGAACCGCTTGTACCACGGCAGGCCCGCCTTGTCCTTCTCAAAATTCATAGAAAGCTGCCCGCGGCAGATTTCGGGGCGGAGCTTTTTCACGTCGATGAGCGCGAACGGGTCAAACGACTCGATGCAGAACTCGCCCTGATAGCTGTCCAGCCGCTCGCAGACTGCCTTGGCCAGCGCCATATGGTTGCCGCGCGCGGTCTTAAGCTCGATGATGAGCGGCGTTTCGTGCTCGAACAGGGCAAGAACCTCGTCAAAGGTCGGGATCTGCTCGTCCGTGCCCTCAAGCCGGAGCTGCTTCAGCTCGTCCAGCGTCAGATCCTCGATCTCGCCCTCGACATTCGCGCAGCGCTTCAGATCAGAGTCATGGAAGACGGCAAGCGTGCCGTCCTTCAAAAGATGCACGTCCAGCTCCGCGCCGAAGCCGCGCTCGATGGCCCGGCGGAAGGCGGGCAGAGAGTTTTCCGGGACGACGGGCTTGTCGTGATAGCCCCGGTGGGCGTAACGGTACTTCTTGAGAACCTCCCACTTCCGGTGTCCCTTCCGGCACCGCAGCGCCAGCGTAAACAGCAGATCGAGCACCAGAAGCACGATCAGGATGATGCAGATTGTCAGCATGGTTATAGACTTCTTTCTTGTTATATTTAGGATAGGCTTGCGCAGCACTGAAACCCAAAACACAAACCAGCGAAGCATTTGTGTTTTGGAAAGGAGGAAACGGGCTCAGAGGATAAGAAACGTCGCACATAGCGGCGGCTCGTTCCGTCGAGGCCGTTTCCGACGCGCCGCCGGCGGCCCATTCTTTTCCGCCTTGCCGGAAAAAATAGGGAGAAAAGGGGTTTCAAGGCCCTCTCAGTCACTTCGGTGACAGCTCTCCCAGAGGGAGAGCCAAGGCGCGGCCCCGTAACCCCAAAATGCAAGCTTGGCTTGCATTTTGGACAGGAGAAAACGGCCCAAGAGGATAAGAAGCCTTGCTTCGCAAGGATTCGTTCCGGCGGGGCCGTTTCCGACTAGTCGTCCATTTCCTCGAACGCTTCCAGCCCCTTCTTGGCCTCGGCCTTGGCGTCGCCGTGGTGGACGAAGAGCATGGTCACGAAGCTCAGTGCGACGAACAGCGCGGCATACGGGAACAGGACGCGGTAGTCGATCTTGCGCATGAGTGTACCGGCGGCGATGGGCGTGACGACCTGCGCGGCCATGGAGGCCGTGTAGTAATAGCCGGTAAATTTGCCGATATCCGAGCCCTTGCACATCTCGACGACCATGGGAAGCGAGTTGACGTTGATCGCGGCCCAGGCAAGGCCGACGAGGGCGAAGACGACAAACATAATGGCGTTGATCGAGGAGAATGTCGTTGTGAGCACATAGCCGCTGGCAAAGCAGGCGGTAAGCAGGATGATGCCGCCCTGGATCGTGCGCTTGCGGCCGATCTTTGAGGCGATCTGGCCGATGGGGATGTACGAGACGATGGCGCCCGCCGTGGCGATGAGCAGGCAGGTCGATGCGCCGCCGAGGCCCTGCCCCATGACGGTATCGACATACGTCGAGAACCACGTCGTCACGCCGTTATAGCCGATGAACCAGAGCGCGATGGAGGCCAGCAGGAAGCCGAGGCTCTTTTTGACGGGCTTCGGGAGCGTCTCGTGGCCGCTGCCGTCGTCCTGCGCAAGGTTCCATTCCGGGTGCTGCTTTTCAAGCGCCTGATTTTCCGCCGTGAGCTTCGGCTCCCTGATCGTGAGGAAGAGCACGGCGACGGCGACGAACATAATGGCCGACACAACGATAAACAGCGGCTGATAGTTCACATGAGCCAAACCGGCGGTCTTGGAGTTGGGATAGAGCACCGCCGCAACGCCGAGATACAGAATGCCGCCGACCGCGCCCATCAGATTGATGATGGCGTTCGCACGCGAGCGCAGCGGCTTTGGCGTCACGTCGGGCATGAGGGCGACGGCGGGAGCGCGGTACGTTCCCATGGCGACGAGCAGCAGGCCGAGGACGATGACAAATGAGGCCGTCTTGAAGCCGGAGGGCTGGGCTGCGTAGCTGTTGTCGAGCAGAGGGAGAATGTTCATGAGGATGATGGCGCAGCCAGTGCCGAAGAGGATAAAGGGCATCCGCTTGCCGAGCTTCGAATGGCTCTTATCCGAGACAGAGCCGAAGAACGGCAGCAGAAAGAGCGCCAGAATGTTGTCCGCTGCCATGATCGCGCCGGAGAACGTTTCGTTCATGTGGAAGGTCTTCGTGAGGATCAGCGGCACAATGCTGTCGTACATCTGCCAGAACGCGCAGATGGACAAGAACGCGAGGCCAACCAGGATGGTGCGCTTGTTGTTGAGCTTCATTTCGGTTCTCCCTTTTCTAGTGTATTGAGGACTTCGCGGATATTCTGCATACAATACGTCGGCTGAACGCCGTATTTTGGGATATCCTCCATCACGCCCTCGCCGGACAGGACGAAGATCGTGTCGATCCCGGCGTTCACGCCGCAGGCGATGTCGGTATACACCCGGTCGCCGATGAGGCACGTTTCGCGTGGCGAGAAGCCCGTCTGCTCCATAGCCAGCAGCGCCATTTCGGGCTGGGGCTTGCCGATGACCTTCGGGCGGCGGCCCGTCGCGGTATGGAGCATTTCGATCACGCTGCCGCAGTCCGGCGCGCTGCCGTACCATGTCGGGCAGACAAGATCGGGGTGCGTGGCGACGTAATCCGCGCCTCGGTTCAGAAGAATGCAGCAGCTTTCCAGCTTTTCATACGTCAGCTCCGTGTCGTAGCCCAGAAGCACAACGGAGCAATCGTCCCGCAGCGTCTCGGCTACTCGCAGCCCTGCCAGACGAAGCTGATTTTTCAGAGATTCCGTTCCGCAGACATAATAGACCGTATCCGGCAGATACCGGCCGCGCAGATAGCGGATCGTCGCGTCCGCGCTGGTCAGAAAATCGTCGGGGAAGGCCTCGATGCCGAGGCGGGCCATCTTTGCAATATACGCGTCGGTCCCGCGCGAGGAATTGTTCGTCAGGAACAAATACCGGCCGCCGATGGCGCGCACATAGCGCAGGAACTCCAGCGTCCCGTCGAAGAGCGTTTCGCTTAAATAGATCGTGCCGTCCATATCCAGCAGGAACAGCCGTTTTTCCGCAAGAGACATTCAGCCACCTCCGAGGATCAATAAAAATCTGATAATGATTATACAGTGTTCCGCGCCGTTTGACAAGCGCCGGAGAAGGCCGTACAATACACATCAGAAAAATTGACTGAGAGGAAGCCGCAATATGCTGAAAGATCTGCACACGCTCTCGCCATATCTGGACTTTATTCATGCCTGCAGCGCAGACCCCGACTATCGTGACCCCATGCTGCTCACAGAGCAGCAGCTGCACCGGAACCTGCTGGATGCGCCTGAAAACCCGAATACGCGCGTGCTCGGCACGTTCGAAAACGACACCGTCACAGGCGTGTTTGCGCTGCTGGTGCTGGAGGACGAGAAGTATCTGGAGCTTCTGGCTGGACTTTCCCGAAGCGCGGCGGCCTATGACGAGCTGCTTGCGCATCTGAAATCGGCTTACCCCGGCTATCAGGCGGACTTTGTCTATAACCCGCGCAACCGGCTTTTGCAGGCAGCGCTCGAAGCGCTGGACGCGAAATTTGATCCGGAGCAGCAGAAGCTCGTCCTGCGGCGGACTGTCCCGTATGTGCCGGATGCGCGCATCGTGCCCTACCGTCCGGAGTACCGGGCGCAGTATCTGGCGCTGCACACCGGCGACCGCTATTGGACGGGCGAACGCGTGCTGGCTGCGCCGGAAATTTTCCGCGTTCTGCTGGCGATCGAGGACGGCGAAGCTGCGGGCTATATCGACCTGACCCACAACAGCGCGGAAAATGAGCCGTATGACCTGTTTGTCCGTAAGGAGAGCCGCAGGCGCGGCCTTGGCCGCGCGCTTCTATCAGCAGCGGTTCAGGAAAACCGGCCGAACGGCATGGCGCTTCTGGTCGACATCGACAATGAGGCCGCGATTGCCCTGTACGAATCACAGGGCTTCGACCGTGCGGAGGGCGAAAACAACATCACCGCGCATATTTGCCTGTAACGCAGAAGCCCCCCGGCGGCCCATTCGGGCTGCCGGGGGGGGCTGGTGTTTTTGGGGGTCAATCCCACGGGTTCATCGGGTCGTCCGGGTCACTCGGATCATCCGGTTCATCCGGATAGTCGGGGTAATCCGGGTCGGTGGGATCCGGCTCCTCCGGAACTTCCGGCTCAACGTACGGCGTACACTTGTAGCTTGTGTTGCGGGCCTGATACGCATCCTTGTGCAGTGTCTCGGTCTTGATGACAGTACCGTTTGCATCCACATAATCGCGGTAGGCCATGACGGTCTTGCCGACGTAGGAATACTGCACCATGTCGCCCTTGATATACTTGTTGCCGTCCTTGTCAACGACGATGTTGACGGTGTTGCCGTTTTCGTCGAGGGCGGTACCGGCGTCGGTGATGATGGTCTTGTCGCCGTCAATCTCCATCTTGGGCTGGATGGTCGCGACAACCTCGTGCCGCAGGACGATATGGTCGTAGCCCTTGTCCTTCGGCGCGGTGCCCACAAGCTTGACGTGGACATAGCCGCCGGAGACAGACGCGTCGATGCGCAGCGGATGGTCGGTGCTGTTGACGAACTTATAATCGAGACTGCCCCAGTAGATCGTCGCATCCATACCGAGCTGGACATAGGTAACGGTAAACATATGCGGAGAGCGCTCTGTGACCTTGAGATCGGCGTAGAGGCAGGCGGTATAGATCGTGGACGCGACCTGACATACGCCGCCGCCGGCCTCTGCCTCGCTCTTGCCGCCGGTCTGGTAGACGATAGCGGACTGATAGCCCTTCTCCGGCGTGCGCTCACCGACGATCTTGTTGAACGAGAACTCGTCTCCGGGGTTCAGGATTGTGCCGTCGATGGCTTTGCAGGCCAGCTCCAGATTCTTCGTGCGGCCTGCCTGCGCGGTATGCGGGCTGTCGCAGGAACCGAGTACATCGGAGAAGTATTCCTTCTCCAGCTCGGCCAGCGTGACTTCCGGCTGGATTGCCTCGGCCTGAATGACGATCTTCGTGCCGGGATCGGCCATGGCAAGCTGCTGCGTGTAATACGACACGTCAAAGCCGAAGCCGACCTTTTCCGCAACCAGCTCCTTCTTTTCCTCGTCGTAGTACGCGTCCTTCATCTCGGTTGCGAACTGGTCGTAATACTGTTGAAGATCAACCGGCGCGCAGGGCTCGGTGTCGTAATCGAACTTGAGTTCGGACAGATCGCCGGCATTGAACCGGGCAACGACCGCGTCATAGAGTGCATCGGCATCGAGTGAAATTTTCGGCGAACCCGTCACGACCGTGACCGTTTTTGCGTCCGCGTCGACCGTGACGGTCGGGTCGACCTTTTCCGACGCGCAGGCGCGCGCGGTCTGGTCGATCAGATCGCGGATATACGCGGTATCAAGATTCGTCCCGGATTCGAGCGAAATGTCCTGCCGGGTCTTCTTCGCGCGTTCGTATGTGAGAAGCGCCGTAATCGGGCCGCCGTCGCGGCCATAATTCATGGCGGCATCCGCCGCCTCGTCCGGGTTGAGGGCGACGTTGGTGATCTCAGGGGTGAAGTCGATCGTCCGGTCTGGCAGGACGACGGTGAGCGTATCGGTGGCCGTCTCCTGTTCGACGGCAAGCGTCACAGCGTTGATCGCGGCGTCGCGCTTCAATCCGCCGACGTTCACGCCGGCGACATAGACGTTCGGGAAAATGGTGTCGCTTCCCTTTAATATAAATCCATAGGTGCACACGCCGAGCACCGCCAGCAGCACGATGCAGCCCGCGATCACCGCGGCCTTCTTCCCGGCATTGCCGGACGGCTGCTTCTTCGGCGCGGCGGCTCTGTCCGCCGCAGTTTTGTGCGCGGGACGGCTGGCCTCAAATCTGCCTTTCTTTCTGATATGAATCCCTCCTATTCAAAAGCCGCAGAGGCGACATACTCTATTTTGTGTCTGTATTATACATAAACCGACCGCTTTTTGCAACGGCATTCCCGACAGGAACAGCCCCCGGATTTCTGAAATTTCTATTAACATTTTCGGGTTTACGCTCTGCGCATAGCTGAGACCCGTTCCGTCGAAGCCGTTTCCGACGCGCCTCCGGCGGCCCATTCTTTTCCGCCCTGCCGGAAAAGAATGGGGAGAAAAGGGGCGCTTGGATGCGTTTGGTGCGTGCTGCCGGTACGATTTAGGCAAGTACCAATTTTATAGTCGTTACGAACACACACTCACCCTACGAGCGCAAAACTACGCACCGCCTGTTACGGTACACCAAGATTGATGGCAACTGCCTTTGAATGGCCGCAGTAAAAACGCCTTGCATTCAAAATTTGCGGGACAGTACGGATTCGCATTGGTCTTGCTGACTGCCGTATCCCAACGCTGTTCCTGTTATCGCGGGAAAAGTCCAGAAAAACCGAAGCGGTTTTTCTGGCCGCTTCAAGGAGGTCCGGAGGGAAATCGAAATCCCTCCGGGCTCGTTTTCTTTTGCCAGCGTTTTCTTTTGGAGAAGCAAAAGAAAATGCTGGATGGCAGCCGCAAATTTCTAATATGGGTTCTTACTTTGAAAAGTGCATTGTTGACTGCAAATCAGTACAGAGAAGTCTTTTACGTCCCCGCTGTCTGTGCGCGCAGTGCAGCGTAGACGCCGACGAGCTGCGTCGCGAGCTTTAACGGGTCTTCGGCCTTTTTGAGCTTGACGGACAGCATCGGCACCTTGCCTGCCGAGAAGAAAATGCGGCCCTTGAACTGCGCCTCGGCGCAGCAGGCGGAGATGGCGGCAAAGTCCATCGTGGAAAGCGACAGGAGAACCGCACCGTCTTTCTGCGTGATCTCCGTGATGCCCGCCGCTGCGGCTCTTGCGCGCAGAAGCGCGATGGCGATGAGGTTCATGACGCCCTTCGGAGGGTCGCCAAAGCGGTCGACGATCTCGTCGAGCAGCTCATCTGCGTCCTCCTGCGTGCGGATGGCCGCCATGCGGCGGTAGAGATCCATGCGCTGCTCGCCGGAGGCGACGTAGTCCTTGTTGATATTTGCCGTGACGGTGAGGTCTGCGGTGCATTCTGGCTCCTTCTGCGCCGCCTCGCCGCGCTCTTCGAGCACGGCGTCCTCAAGCAGCTTCAGGTACATATCGTAGCCGACGGTCATCATATGGCCGGACTGTTCCGCGCCCAGCAGATCGCCCGCACCGCGAATTTCAAGGTCGCGCATGGCGATCTTGAAGCCGGAGCCGAACTCCGCGTATTCGCGGATGGTGTCGAGCCGCTTTTCCGCGATCTCGGACAGGACTTTTCCCTTGCGGAACGTGAGGTACGCATACGCATGGCGGCTCGAACGGCCCACGCGGCCGCGGATCTGGTGCAGCTGCGCAAGGCCCAGCCGGTCGGCGTCCTCGATGATGAGCGTGTTGACGTTTGGGATATCAATGCCGGTTTCAATGATGGTCGTGCAGACGAGAATTTGAATTTCACCGTTTGACATCGACTGCATGACGTCGCCGAGCTGCTCCTCGTTCATCTTGCCGTGGGCGACGGCGACCTCGGCCTCCGGAATGCGCTGCTTGATCTTCGCGGCGCACTGGTCGATGGATTCCACGCGGTTGTGGAGATAATAGACCTGCCCGCCGCGGGCAAGCTCGCGGCGCATGGCCTCGTCGAGAATGCCGTCCTGATGCTCAAGCACGAACGTCTGCACGGGATAGCGGTCCTGCGGCGGCTGCTCGATGGTAGACATATCGCGCAGACCCGACAGCGCCATATTGAGCGTGCGCGGGATGGGCGTTGCGGATAGAGTTAAGACGTCGACGCCGCGCGAAAGTTCCTTCAATCGCTCCTTATGCGTCACGCCGAAGCGCTGCTCCTCGTCGACGATGAGCAGGCCGAGATCGTGAAAATGAATGTCCTTCTGCAGCAGCTTGTGCGTGCCGACGATCAGATCGATCTTGCCGGACTGCAGATCGAAGAGCGTTTTTTTGATCTGCGCAGGCGTACGGAAGCGGGAAAGCACATCGATGGTGACCGGGAAGGTCGCAAAGCGGCGCATGGCCGTGAGATAGTGCTGCTGGGCCAGAACGGTCGTCGGGACTAAGATCGCGACCTGCTTGCCGTCCAGCATACACTTCATGGCCGCACGCAGCGCGACCTCCGTTTTGCCGAAGCCGACGTCGCCGCAGAGCAGACGGTCCATCGGCGCAGGGGATTCCATGTCGCGCTTGATCTCGTCGATGCAGCGCAGCTGATCGTCCGTTTCGGCGTATTCAAAGCTCTCCTCAAACTCCTGCTGCCACGGCGAATCCGCCGCGAAGGCGAAGCCCGGCAGGCGCTTGCGCTCGGCATAGAGCTTGATGAGGCCCGCAGCCAGATCCTTCGCCGCAGCCTTGGCCTTCGCCTTTGTCTTTTGCCACTGGTCGCCGCCGAGCTTGTTGAGCCGGACGGGCGTATCCTCACCGGCGCCGATATACTTGCTGACCAGATCGAGCTGCGTTGCGGGCACGTACAGGCAGTCCGTGCCCTGATAGGCGATCTTCACATAATCCTTCGTCACGCCGCCGACCTTCAGCTGCTCCATGCCGACGTAGCGGCCGATGCCGTGGTGCTCGTGTACGACGAGATCGCCGGGAGTCAGATCGGTGAACGAATCAAGCTTTTTGCGGTTCGTGGCCTTTTTCGGCGCGCGGACGCGCTTGCGCTCCTGCCGGACGGCGATCTGTCCCTCTGTTAAGATGGCAAATTTGAGCGTCGGGTATTCAAGCCCCGCCGGGAGCGAGCCGCCCGCAATAAGGATCTGCCCCGGCTGCGGGAGCTTCGTCAGCGGGAAGGACAAAAGCGCGTTCAGGCCGCTTTTGGCAAGCAGCTCCTTTAAAATTTCCCCGCGCCGCTGTCCGCCGCACAGGACGATGGAGCCATACTGGTTCGACGCGTAATTTTTCAGGTCAGCCGCCGCTGTTTCCAGACTTCCGCCATAGCCCGGCAGCTGCCGGGCCGTGAAGGAAAGCAGCTGCTTGGGCGGCAGGGACTCCGGGTACCGCGCGGCAAGGAAGCTGTCGCAGTAGATAACAGCCCGACCGCGCAGTGACGCGGCCAGATCGTCCATCGTGGCGTAATAATCGCACAGCTCTCCAAAGAGCGTGCCGGAGGTCAAAAACGAATCGAGCAGAAGGCCGAACTCCTCCGCACGATCCTTTTCCCCGCGCTGGAGATTGCCGTGGTCGCAGAAGGCGACAACGGCCTCCTGCGGCAGATACGAGGCGGCGGTCGTGAATTCCGGGTAGATCAGCGCCATATACCGGTCGGCGCTGGCGAAAAGCGTCTCGTTTTCGAGCGCCTCGCAGTCCTTCTGCAGCGTTTCGATCAGCGCCTGATTGGGCGTTTTGCGCCGCTGCTGGCGCGCGATGATGGCGCGCAGGTCCTCGCACAGGCCGGATATCCCCTGCGGGTGCAGGTGCGGCTCCGTCTCGGCCACGGGCAGGAGGACAGCCTCGTCAACGTTTTCCGTGCGCCGCTGCGTGATGGGGTCAAAATAGCCCATGGTGTCCAGCTCGTCGCCGAAAAACTCCGCGCGCAGCGGCTTTTCCTGCGCAGGCGAATACACGTCCAGAATGCCGCCGCGCAGCGCAAACTGTCCCACGCCCTCGACCAGACTTGCGCGGGAATAGCCCGCGCGGGTCAGGCGTTCGATCAGCTCCGGCATACTGTATTCCGCGCCGACCCGGAGCGTCACAGACGCGGAAAAGAGCGTCTGCTGCGGGAGCGTGCGCAGCAGCAGCGCGTCCAGACTTGCCACCAACACCGGGACGCGTCCCTGCGCCAGCGCGTACAAAAGCCGCAGCCGCTGCTGCTCCCACTGCCGGGAGACGACCGTCGCATCATAGAGGGTTAGGTCCCGGGTCGGCAGCGTTTCCACCGGGCCTCCTAAAAACGCCTGCAGCTCTGCCGCCGTCCGGGCCGCCGCCAGATGCCCCAGATGGGGTGGGTTAAAGGTCCCGCCGTAGATCCCGATCTTCATACAGCCGTCACCTCTCCTGTCATGTTTATTTTCTCTCCTTCTCCGGACGGAGAAGCGTCATGCTCCAAGCTCCGGCAGCAGGGGCTGGAGTTCCTGCCACAGCTGACCGCCTTCCAGGATACGCCAGGCAATTTTTTGGGAATTGTCCACAGCAAAACCGCCTCTGCTCCCCAGTATCACGATCCAATGTTCTCCCCCGCCGGAAAATTTGATGTCCAGCGGATATTCCTCATTGCTGTGAGGACCGGGCCGCCACTGGGGGCAGCATTCCGCTTCACCCAACAACTCCATCACCGCCGGAAGATCCACTTGTTCTGTCAGGTCCATCTCAATACCAGTCTTGGCATCAAATATCTGAACCTTCACCAGCGGCAGGTCTCTCACCAGCGGCCGGGGAACGTACCAGTAGGCGAAGAAGGCTCCCACAGCGATCAGCAGCAGGATCGCAACGGCGATGGTCAGCTTCTTTCCCTTTGACATGGGGCCCTCCTTTTATGGCGGGGCAGCACAGAGGCCGCCCCTACAAAACAGTGCGCCGAGTCGTCGCGCCCTTTGACACTGGATTTTCTCCTTTATGGGCGGCCGGGGCAAGCCCCGGCCCTATGTGCAATGCGTATTTCGTAGGGGCCGATGTCCTCATC
>OGYF01002842.1_pt1 | contig 12488 bp, 14 predicted proteins | sample 1576451 | NCBI WGS metagenome assembly OGYF01 (sample SAMEA3541505, study PRJEB24748) | human gut metagenome | biome: human gut; feature: human-associated habitat; material: faeces | place: China | collected 2012 | reverse complement strand
TAACATATGAAGGATACGGCCCCAACGGTGTAGCTGTTATTGTAGAAGTACTTACAGACAACAGAAACAGAGCTGCTGCAAACGTAAGAAATGCGTTCACAAAGGGCGGCGGAAACATGGGTACATCAGGCTGTGTATCATTTATGTTTGACGAAAAAGGTCTTATCGTTATCGATAAGGAAGAAGTTGAAATGGATGAGGACGAGCTTATGATGCTTGTTGTTGAAGCTGGCGCTGAAGACTTTGGCGTAGAAGAAGACAGCTATGAAATTACGACAGCACCCGATGATTTTGAAACAGTCAGAGAGGCTGTTGAAAATGCGGGAATACCTATGGTAAGTGCTGAAGTAACAATGATTCCTCAGACATATACAGTTCTTAACAATGAAGATGATATCAAAAAGATGAATAAGCTTCTTGATATGCTTGATGATGACGATGACGTGAAGAACGTTTATAATAACTGGGATGAGTGATCAAAATAGATGACATAGCCGCAAAGCTAGTAAAATCAAGGCTTCCAGCGGTTTTCGAGGGCGATTTTTGAAGCCCCCAAAAAATTCAATTTTATAGATGACATAGCGTTTTTAGAGTTAAAAAACGATTTTCGGGCAGTGAGATGATAGAAAAAATCTCACTGCTTTTTTTCGTTTCTGAACTCAAGTATAACCGCAAAGGGGGTGATGCCTATTGGTATATGGAACAAAGTGAGGAGGTTGAAAAGAAAAATAAATCAAATGTAAAAGAGAATTTGCAATAAGGAATCTCAGAAGAACAAAGGCAATTAAACCAGAAGCAGTGTAGGGGCAAGATATACAGTGACGGTTATATATGGAAAAATATTTCTACTGCCCCTGATAGTGACGGTTATTCGTAAAAATATAAGTCTACTGCCCCTGTTATGATAAAAAACCAATATGCAGAAAAGCCTTTGAAATCAAGAAAAACTCGTAGTTTTATTTCCAGTTATGACGCAAACAGTGACGGTAGTGACGGTTTTTCTGGTACTGCTAAAATAACTGACCCTACTGCCCCTGTTGCAAGTTTTATCTCATTTTTATGATAAAATTATGAAATAAAGTGATGCTTATGAGTATGTGAAGTAAGAGAAATCAGAAGAAGCAGCCGTTTATTGGCTGCTATCTTCTGAAAAAAAGCGTTTGAGATACAATCGAAAGATTTCCTGATCCGTTTCCAAATCTCGTGATAGGAAACGTTTTGTGATCTCTATGATGATACCCTGACGAAATAACTGCATCAAGGAACAAGGCAGAAAACAGTGAATTAGTTTCTGCTGGAACTGTTCCCAGCTATCTTTGCCGAGAAGATCAATGAGTTTTTGTTCTGTCTGCTTCAAATCCACAAGGTCGATAGCTGTGTGATAAATCAAAGTATTTTGCTTGAGAAAGTCAATGAGTGCCTGTTCCAGCAGCGTATCTGCCAATGCAGTCCAGCAAAGTTCCTGCTGGGTGGCAGGCTCCTGACAATTAAACATAGGAATGGAGTCGGCATTGTTTTCTAAATCATCCAGCATTTTCTTCTGCAATTCCGAAATGGTTTGATAAATTTTATCTTCCAAAATGCAGAAATCCATTTCCGTAATCAGGCGAAAAAGCATAGATAAATAGTGATCCAGCAGGTAACTTTTTCGTCCAAGAAGCTGATGAAATTCTTTTGCAGTACGAAAAACATCTGAGAACGCTGACACGTTTTCATCATGATGCGAAAGAAAATATTGAAAAATATCCATAAGTAAAACCACCTTTTCAAAAAGTCGACAAAGCTGCTTGTGGTATATAAACTCTGTTGAAGGAAGGTGTCAAGTAAAAAAAATGAAAACAATTATGTTTCTGGATTGGCTTTTTGATTTGAAATCGTGCTGGAAAATATGAAAATCGTGAAAGCTTTTGATAATCAGATGCTAGATTTTGTTTTGGAAAGTGAGGTGAAAGAAAAATGAAAAAGAGAATGAACCGAAGTATTTTTACCAAAGACGGAAGGTTTTTGCACTGTAGAAATCCATGTATGGAGTAATTTTGTTTCGGATTAAGGAAAGATTTTCTATCCCACAACCACAACATGCAGAGTAGAAAGAAGCAAAACGATTTCCAAAACTATAAATTTTATCTGAATTGTGCAGAGCAGATTGGAATTAAAGTCACAAGGAAACAGACAAAAAATGGTTGTTTTAGATTTTCTGAATGGAAAATGAAGACAAGATTTCAGTGACTTTGATTTGATATGCAACGTTATCATGCAAACACAAAGGACAAAATTTCTTGAAAAAATCCTATCAGATTGGGAGTAGTTTTCATCAAAAGAGAATAGGAGTACACAGAACAGAAAACAACATGACAAGACGAGCCGTTAAATGGTTCGCCTTTTTTTGCGCCCTGTTTGCCCCTGTGTGCCACTTTGCAGAGCAGGTGGAGTAGTTGCAGGGCAAGGTAGTTTGGAGCGAATTTGCCCCGATTTTAGGCGAAGAAAAAAAGAAGGTGTTTGGAGCAAGTATCTGCAAGGAAGGGCTTTGACAAAAGCGAAAAATGTTTGCAGTCCTGCTATATTTGTCAATATTTTACTCATAAAAAATAAATTCATGAAAAATGAACATCAAAAGAAAAGCCACATAGGCTCTCTTTTGATTCGATACCTAATGAAATGGTTTTATGCTGCCGTAAGGACAGGCTGATACTCTTTATTATCACGAAGAACAGCATATATGACGCAGATCATTTTTTTGGCAACATGCCCCATTGTCTTCATATGACTTTTTCCCTCAGAACGTTTTTTGAGATAGTATGCATGGAACATTGGATCAACCTGAGTTGCTGGAATACAAGCCATCCAAAGGGCTCTTCTTAGATATGGACTTCCTCGTTTGGACATATGATTTCTGATACTTGAGTAGTCACCAGATTGTTTTAAGGATGGATCTATGCCGGCAAATGCGGCAAGTTTGTCGGCGGATTTGAATCTTGAAATATCACCGATTTCGGATAAAATGACGGCTCCTAAGGTTGCACCTATACCAGGAATAGAAGTGATTGGAGAGGCAATCTCATCCATGATTGCGGCAATCTTTTGATCGATTTCGGCGACATTTTTTTGAATAAACTTTATCTGCTTAATGAAGGTCTGGATCAAATCTGCATAGACATCATAAGGATCATCAATTCCAAATGTGTTTTTAGCAGCATGAATGATTTCATCTGCTTTTGCGGAACCAAAATGCCCTCCGCTGGTTTTGATTAAAAGATTTGTTAATGTGTTTCTACGAATATGCAGCAGCTTTTTAGGAGTTGGATATCTGTATAAGACTTCAATAGAGGATACAAGAAAGGTATCGGAAAACAATTGATCATATTCAGGGAAAACCTGGTCAATCAGAGCAATTGTTTTTCTTTTTAGGTCAGATATGGCATCAACCATGTATAAGCGGTTTCTACACATTTCTCTTAAAGCTAGTATCTTATGCTGCGGAAAATGTGTTGAGGAATACTTCCCAAATCGGATCACTTCTGCAATGATAACTGCATCAATAGGATCTGTTTTTGTCTGTCTGATAAAAAGTCCTCGGAAGGCATCAGACTGGATTGGGTTAATAACATGTGCGGTGTATCCATCTTTTATCAAATGGGAATATAACGCAAGCCAGTAGTGACTTGTGGATTCCATGCCAAAAACAATATCTTTACGAGTTGAAGTAATCCTTTTTACGCAACTAATTAGGCTGTTATAACCACTTAGAGAATTGGGAAAAGAAAAAGATTTTTGAACAATACGTCCTTTGTCATCAATGACAACAGCTTCGTGTTTACGCTTTGCGACATCAATACCAACAAAAAACATAGCTACACCTACTTTCTGAATTAGTCAGACAGTCCCTCAAAAACTTACAGTTCATAGCCGGCTTCGAGATCAGCAGAGAAATATGAAAAATCCTGCATCCTGCTCATGAATGAATTACTGTAAGAAAGAGGTCTCAGACTGCGTCCGGCGGATAGAACCGCAAGGTTAAAAAGAGAACCTCTGTCTGTATGAATCATTATATCATCATAGTGTTTCATGATGTTCATACCAGAGACTATTATCACAAAATATGCATTTATGATATGGAGTTATTATATAGCAGGTTAAAGACCGGCATCAAGCCGGTCAAAAAATCCCTCAAATCCCCGCAGTGCGGGGATTTTTTGCAGACGCTGGTCAAAGGCAGACGGCACTGGTTTGTGGCTATGAAAACAACAAATGCCAAGATTCCCTTAGAAAAAAGGAGATTTTGCACAGGTGCTGGTACCAGCTCAGTGCCAAAGTTTACGAAAGGAGAATAAAATGAGCGAGGAATATAAAAAACAAAGATACAGCGTATGGCTTTCCAAAGACGCAGTTCAAAAAAGCGATGCTGCGGTTGTAATGGAAGGCTTGACAAATCGCAGTGACTTTATTGAAAAGGCAATTCATTTTTATTCTGGATATCTTTATCAGGAAAAGCACATGGATTTTTTATCTGATGTGATGATGGAAACTGTATCTGGCATTATGAGAACTTCTGAAAACAGACTGTCAAAGATGCTTTTCAAAATCGCAGTTGAGATGGCAAAGCTGGAAAGTATGCTTGCCGCTATTAACGATATGGATGAGGCAACTATGCGAAGACTTCATATCCGATGCGTCAATGAAGTAAAAAAGATCAACGGCATTCTTACCATGGAAGAAGCCGTAAGATATCAAAGGAGTGATGAGGAATGAAATACAGATTTTATAGTCCTGTGCAGGGCATCATAGATTATGACTTCAACAAAGATATGGATTACGATTCGTATTTTGATGAAGAAGCTATGGAGGAACTGGGAGAAGTAGATTTCGATTTTCTGACAGCAGAAGACCTGACAGCCTATCAGGAAGAAATCAATCAAGCCATCCGTAAGGAATGGGATTATGAAACAGATGAAGATATGGGGCTGATGCATTACTTTGCTTATGGAAGCAGAGAAATCCATAAAGATCTGCTGAAAAAAGTAACGGCGGCATATCCCAGGATCGAAACCGTAGGGGACAAAGCATATGGTGTTATGGTATGTGATATCGAAAAACCTTTGACAGATCAGGAGATCGAAATCCTGAAAGATTATTTTAACGGACAGTACAGTGATGGCTGGGGTGAAGGCTTTGCACAAACAGGGATAGAAACAAAACATGGCGTGGTCTATCTGGATTTCTGGCCGGATGATTTCCATATGGAAACAGAGGATGAGTTAAAAGACCGCTTGGAATCGAAACAAGATAATGAAATGCAATTTGAAATGTAGGTGATGATATGCCAAGACTTGTTTTTACACCAAGATATTTAAAAATGCAAAAGCCATCACAGGTAAAAAACTATGTGAAGTATGTTGCCACAAGACCAAACTCAGAAAAGTTTGAGGCAAATCAGTCTCAAACAGAAGCCACCGAACATCAGAAGAAATGGATTGAAAAGGAACTGAAAGCACATGGAGAACTGAAAGAAAGCTGTGAACAAGAATATGAAGACTACTTGCAAAACCCAACAAGAGGAAACGCTGCGGACCTGATCAATAAAATTGCCGAAGAAGGTTTGGCAAGGGAAGGCAGCATGGAAAACTATGTGGGCTACCTTGCCAAAAGACCAAGAGCAGAACGAGGAAAACAGGGACACGCACTTTGGAATGGCTCGGATAAAGAAATCGATTTGAATCAAGTGGCAAGAGAAGCCGCAGAACATAACGGCAACATCTGGACGTTTGTTTTATCATTGAAACGAGAGGATGCAGCTCGTCTGGGATATGATCATGCCAACACATGGCGAGAACTGGTGCGAGGGAAAGCACCAGAGATTGCAAAGGCAATGGGAATTCCTTTAGAGCATTTTGTGTGGTATGGTGCTTTTCATAATGAAGGGCATCATCCTCATATCCATTTGATGTGCTATTCCAAAAATCCAAGAGAAGGATATTTGGGCAGACAGAACTTGATGAAGCTAAGAAGTTCCTTAGCTAATGAGATATTCCGTGATGAGCTGTATTACATCTATGAGCAAAAAGATGAAGTTAGAGATGAGCTGAAAAAATACTTTGACAGGAAACTGAAACAGGCAGTGGCAATGGAATATACAGATCATCCAAAAGCGGAAGCTTTGCTTTGGGAGTTATCTCAAAAACTGAAAACAGCAAAACATAAAAAGGTTTATGGCAGACTGGAGAAAGAAAATAAAGTGCTTGTGGATGAAATCGTCAAAGAAATCAGCAAGGACAAAAAGATTTCACAAGCCTATGAAAGCTGGCTGGGATTGAAAGACGATATCCTTTCTACATATCAGAATCAGGAACGTGCCAGAAGAACCCTTGCGGACGAACCAGAGTTCCGTAATATCAAAAACATGGTTTTGAAATCTGCATTGGAGCTTTCGGAAATAGATGAAGCAATCAAAAAAGCTTCAAAGGAAGAAAATCATGAAAAAGTAAATGCAAAAGAAAGTTGGGAGGAACGAACAAAAAAGTATCATCAAATGCAGACGCAAAAACAGTTCCTGCTTCTCATGAAACACATTAGCCACATGATTCAGGAAGATTATGATAGAAAGAAACAACAGATCCATGTGGATAAGAAGCTGATGCGTAAAATCATGGAAAAGAAAGAAGCCCATGGACAGAAAATGTAAGGAGGGAGAGTATGAGATGGAAAAAATATTGCATCGAGATGGATATGACAGGGATTACAAGGAAAGCAGCGGCAGAAATACTGGCAGATATATTTCAAACCGACTATAACTTTCAATCAGATGAAAACTACTATGAAGTAAAAGACAGTACAGAGAAAACATGGCGTATTTATTCTTCTGACAGCATCAAGGCAGAAAAATATAACGGAGAAAAAGTGGTGGGAGCAAACTATATGTATCAAGTGAAACTGCTCTCACCATTTTTATATGAAAATGAGTTTCCAATGCTGGAAAAAGCCTTGGAACAGTTGGAACTAAGAGGTGCTATCGTCAATGACTCCACGAAAATGAATCTGCTTCTGGATGTAAGTTGTATTGAGAACTGGGAGAAGTACCAGACCAATCTGGAAAATCTTTATGAGAGCAAAGGGGAATTATTTCAAAAAGCGTTAGACATTCCCTTTTCACAAGTGGCAGACACCAGTCAAGAGAAAGGTATCATTTCATTCCCTTATTTCAAAAGTACACTCAATAAAAAAGAACTGCTCAGTGATATTCAGTTCGTGCAGATCGTCAGCAGCTTTGCGGAAAACAACCGCACTGTCAGCCAGAAGAAAAGTGAGAATCAAAATGATAAATTCATGATGCGTACTTGGTTAGTGCGAGCCGGCATGGTAGGCGAAGAATATAAGTTTGCAAGAAAAATGCTGACAAAAAATCTGGAAGGCAACTCCGCATGGCAGAAGATGATGGAACCAACGGAAATCGAATCAAAAGAAGTCTGCAATCAGGCTCAATCAGAAGAAGAAATGATGGATAACCATGTAGAGGAACAAGTAGTTAGTGATTTGGAATTGGAAGTATGAGGGGGCTGAAACATGATTTATTTATTGACCTATGACGGATATATGAAGGAAGAAAAGATACAGGAGATTTGTCCATCAGCAATACTTTTTATGCAATGTGGTCTGAAAGACTGTGTATTAGAATTCCGCAGGTTTTATGAAACCGCCATGCCCACACTGGAGGTTGGAGATGAAATCGTGCCGGCAGTTATTTGGAAGTTGGAAGAATCTGATTTAAAGAACATGGAAGCAATTTATCCCAATGAAATCTATCAAAGGACAAACTGGAACCTGAAAACAGAAAAAGGTGTTTTGGATGTAATGGTTTTTCTGATGATAGAAACACCATTTGCATTCCCAAAAGAAAAAGAAGTGGAAGCAATGGAAGAAGCCTATGAGGAACACAGCTTTGATTACAGCTGTGTAGAAAACGCTCTTGACAGGGCAAAAGATAGGGAGGAAACATATGGCACTTTATACCCAGGAACAGATCGATAAGGCAAATCAGACCAATCTGGAGGAATTTTTACAGCAAAAAGGGGAGCGCCTGAGAAAAACAGGAAGTGAGTCAGTACTGATTTACAAAGACTCCACAGGAGAACATGACAGCATTTCTGTCAGAAGGAACCGTTGGTACGATCATAAAAATATGCGAGGCGGCTATCCGTTGAAATTTATGCAGGAGTTTTACGGCATGAATTTTCGCACTGCTATGAAAGAACTTTTGAACGGAGAAGAACCAGGGCTTGGCAGGAAGAGAAACAAAGAGAATGAAAAAAACGTAAGGCAGCCTGAAAAGACAGTTGTACAGGAAAATCAAGAACGAATTGCTTGCCCTTCTGAAAAATCTGAATTCATACTTCCTGAAAAAGACAGCAATATGAAACGAGTATTCGCCTATCTTTTAAAAACAAGATTTCTGAATAAAGATGTGGTAAAAAGTTTTGTAGAGCAGAAAACACTTTATCAGGAAAAAGAACATGGCAACGTAGTTTTTGTGGGAACAGACAAAGACGGAGTACTAAAGTCAGCCTGCAAAAAATCCACAGCAGAGCAGACAAAAAGCTTCCGAATGACCATTGCCGGTTCTGACTGCAGGTATGGTTTCTGCTGGCGAGGGGAAAGCAGCAAGCTCTATGTGTTTGAAGCTGCTATCGATTTGATGTCGTTTATTACATTGAGAAATGATGAATGGAAAACGGACAGTTTCCTAGCACTGGATGGACTTTCACCGAAACCATTACTACAATTTTTGGAAGACCAAAAAAATATCCATGAGATTTCTCTCTGTCTGGATTACGATGCGGCAGGTATTGAAGCTTGTGACAAATTAAAGGATATCCTCATTGAAAAGGGATATGAGGCAGAAAAAATCAAAAGGGAATACCCTCGCTATAAAGACTGGAACGAGCAGCTGAAGGCAGAACATGGTGTGGAAGCTATCCTTCCACAGTCACATCCGAAGAAAACAGCATACCATGCTGCAGTTAGAAAGCTGGGTATCCTAAATGCCAACACAGAAAGCCCATATATGAAATGGCGTAAACAGGAATACGAAAAATCAGGTATCCATTTTTATCTGGAACAGATCAAAAGATATTTCAAGCAAGCAGAAAAACTGGTGAAGAAGAAAGAAGCTGATACGAAACCATTGCTTGCCAGCCTCCTCCGTATGGCAGATTTGTCTGTTTGCTTGATGTGTGAGGTCAAAGGAGATGACAACTTGCCAGAACTGACCATGTACCAAACCACTATACAAGAATTGGAAAAGGCATATAAACCATATCTGGATAAAGCGAAAATGGATCGACGCATACAGGAAATGAAAGAAGAGATGGAACGCTTGAAAACCCTTGCGGTTCAAGAACAGCCATCTCTTTTTGTATGGGCAAAAAACATAGCAGATATGGCAATGAGAGCCATCATCTATGTGGAAACGGAGTATCCACAGGAACTGGAAAGAAAAAATAGTTATGCGGAACAGAAAACAAAAGAACAAGTGTCCGAGGAACCTGATTCCGCAGAGCAGATGGAATTAGAGATGGGAGGCTGAAGAAATGGAGAATATGAAAATTGTAGATAGAGTTCCTATAAACAGAATAGCATATTTTTATTTTTTATGATTCTCTCCCCAAATACAAAGTTGATCTAATATCTGCATTAAGGATTGCCCTTTATCTGATAAACTGTATTCTACCTTGGGTGGAATTTGTGGATATTCTTTGCGGATAATAAGCTGATCTTTTTCCAGTTCTTTTAAAGCATTGCTAAGTGTTTTATGAGAAATTGATTTGATGTAACGTTTTAATTCATTGTAACGAACAACTTGAAATTCCATTAAGCAATAAAGAATGACCATTTTATACTTCCCGCTGATTAAAGACAGCGTGTAGCTAAATCCTGTATCTTCAAAGTTTGCGTTTTCAATATAATTTTTTATCAATGGTTACACTCTCCTAAAGTATAGTATCTAACAAAAATGTGCTTACTTCATATAGTACATATGTATTGTTATAATTATAGCATAAATTTTAGGAGGTGTGTTGTTGATGCACAAAAAAATATGTATCTTAAACGGAAGTCCTCGTGCCAATGGTAATACAAAGGAGTTGATAAAAAGTTTTACACTTGGAGCTACTGAGTCAGGACATGAAGTTGTATGTTTTGATTTGCAGAAAATGAATATTCATAGTTGCTTAGGATGTTGCAAAGGAGGTAAGGAAAAATCAAGTCCATGTGTACAAAAAGATGATATGGAACAAATTTACTCAGTATATGAAGAAGCGGATGTTGTGGTGTTAGCTTCTCCTATGTATTATTGGGGAATATCAGGACAGTTAAAATGTGCTTTTGATCGACTTTTTGCAGTAGCGGAATTAAATACGAATTATGAAAATCCAAAAAAAGATTGTGTTTTACTTATGTCTGCTGAAGGTAACACAGAAGAAAACTTTGCACCTGTTCGTTCATTTTACGAAGGTTTAACCTCTCATTTAGGATGGAAAAATCTTGGGATAGTTTATGCTGGAGGCAATATGAATGTTGGAGATATTTTAAGTAAACAAAATCAGCTTAAAGAGGCAAAAGAATTGGGTAGATCAATTATTTAAAAACATTATTTATTTTTAAACAGGTAATAGCAGAAGAATATGCTATTGCCTGTTTTTTATATTGAAAATTGTATATTTGGATATAAAAGTTATTTTGAGAATAAAAGAAAAGACGTGAAGAAATGGGAGGCTAAATGAATGGAGAATTTATGGAAGTTGATGCCATTGCTATTGATTTTCGGTGCCTTTATGGTCTGTATGCTTTTGATCGATAGGAAATCTTTGAACATCAAAAGTAAAACCGTAGGCGATGGACAACATGGTTCTGCTAGTTTTGCCACACCAAAAGAAATCGATGCGGCATTTCAAAGAGTGAGATATGAACTACAGGTATGGAGGCGAAAGCCTCCTTTTGACCTGCCCCAAGGCATTATCATTGGATGCAATATGATGAAGTTCGGAAAAAAGAAAACAGTCACAGCAATCGTGGAGGAAGGAGATGTTCATGCGCTGATGATCGGTGCCGCTGGTGTGGGCAAGACAGCTAAGTTTTTATATCCAAATCTGGAATACTGCTGTGCGTCAGGCATGAGTTTTATCACGACCGACACGAAAGGTGACCTCCTGAGAAGCTATGCACCCATTGCAAAAAAGTATTATGGGAACAGATAAATTGCAAAGAGATTTTGGAGTTGCATTTCTTTTCATTGTTGTGCTTGTTTGTTTCCTTTACTTTTTATATAAACTATTAATACCCAAAAGTTTTAGGTGTATGACAGTAGTAAAAAAATATTTATCTTTTAGAGAATTGAAAGATCGAATTAATAATGAATCGTTTTCAAAAGTCGTTATTGACGAGAAGAAATCTGGAAAGATTGAAATATATTATTCCTCTAAATGGATTTATGCTGATGAGGTTTATATACCAAGAAAATTAATTTTGGATTTGATAGCAGAACGCAAATCTTTATATTCATCATTTGAAAAATTATCAATAGCAACAAAAAACGGAGAAAATATTGTATTTGCCATAATTGATATTGAAGAAGCAGAAAAAATCATAAATTCTTTGCAAGAAATTTTTGAAGAGTTTACATTGGATTTTAATAATATGAGAAAAATTCAAAATAGAATTTTAAGAAAAGAAATAAAGCAAGAATTTTATAAACGGGTTATAAATAAAGAAGACTTTTTGAAAGAAAGCGGTTTGTAGAGCATGTTAAAATAGGAGTTTCATAGTGAATTTTAAAATTATGACTATTAAATTTTGTAACAATGCTTTATAGATAAATTTGAATTTGAGGAGAATTGTGACTATGATAGAGTTGAATACATTCAAAAAATTATTGGAAGAAAATGAAGAATGTTTGCCATTACTAACGCTTGATGAATTTTTCAATGGAAATACAGAGGAAGATTCTATTGCTCCGAACCAATGGGGATTTGGGCGACCGACGCTTTCTGAAATATGGGATATGCTACAAAAGATTGAGTTAATGCCTAACATAGCGTGGGTGCGTGTTGCTCTGCACGATGATACAGAAATCGGAGAAAACAATGGGGCAGAAGAATTAGCTCTTGCAGGAGATACAATCGTGATTTGCACAACCATTTTACCTACGGAATTAGAAAAATTAGTAAATTGCGAATGGCTATGCTCTGACGGAGTAATCACAATAAAGGTGTCTGAATTAAATAATTATTCGTGTGTACCACCAATTCCAGAAAACTTTAATTGTTTGGAAATCGTGTGGGACTAATCTACAACTTACAGTTTATGCAGTAAATAGATTTAAAATCTCACAAACCGACAGAGTGATCCAGACACGGTGGCGGAAGTCCCCAGACTTTCCGTCGCTGTGGCTGGTTCACTTTGGCGGTTGGGCGAGCTTTAGCGAGCCTTATAAGCCCCCG